>Ga0105240_10001657_pt1 | contig 37800 bp, 20 predicted proteins | sample KBSC54metaG_FD_80426 | JGI IMG/M metagenome (GOLD analysis project Ga0105240, IMG submission 80426) | Corn rhizosphere microbial communities from Kellogg Biological Station, Michigan, USA - KBS C5-4 metaG | ecosystem: Host-associated > Plants > Roots > Rhizosphere > Soil | place: Michigan, USA... | reverse complement strand
GCCCGAGGAGGGGCGATCAGCGGTCAGCGTAACTCGGGCTAATTGAGGTAGGATTCGGTCTGAAGTTCCTATTGAAATAGTTGCTCATTTGCATTAGGCTGGTTGGGTTGCAGGAGATGCTCGTCCGCATTTCCTTATGCCCCCGTCTGGATACCCTCATTTCTCGAGAGACTGCCATGAACGAAACAGCCACAGCACTCGCCTATTTGACCGACCTTTGGGATAACGAATTCGCCAGCGGACTGGATGAGCCGGAGCTTCTGCGTTATCGATCGAACCTGCTCGGAGCTGATCTGCGCATCACGAACTTTGGCGGCGGGAATACCAGCTCCAAGATCGTGGAGCGTGATCCGCTCGACGGAAGCGAACGCAGCGTGTTGTGGGTGAAGGGTAGCGGCGGCGATCTGGGGAGCATCAAGCGGAGCGGATTTGCAACGCTCTATCTCGACAAGTTGCTCGAACTCGAGAGCGTCTATCGTGGCGCTGATCTTGAGGATGAGATGGTAGCGCTGTATCCGCTGTGCACGTTCGGATTGAATCCGGTGGCAGCGTCGATCGATACGCCGCTCCATGGATTTCTGCCTTTCAAGCATGTCGATCATCTTCATCCGGATTGGGGCATTGCGCTTGCAGCGAGCGCGAACGGGCATGAGAAGCTGGCGGAATTTAATGCGCGATTCGGACACAAGGTCATCTGGGTGCCGTGGCAGAGGCCCGGGTTTGAGCTTGCAATGATGCTGAAGAAGGCTGTGGCATCGAATCCGGGATGCGATGGAATTGTGCTGGGGGGCCACGGTCTTTTTACCTGGGGAGACACGCAGCGCGAGTGCTATCTGAACACGATCACGGTGATCGATCAGCTTGGTCAGTTCGTGTTGGAGCACGTGGCGAAACGAAGCGGAAGCATTTTTGGCGGACCTCGTTACTCGAAGAGGGACGATGCGAGGAAGGTGGCGACGGGGATCTTTCCGTTCCTGCGCGGCCGGGTATCGGCGCAGCGGAAGCTGATCGGCACTTATAGCGATTTGCCCGAGGTGCTGGATTTTGTGAATTCAAAGGACGCGAAGAAGCTTGCGTTTCTCGGCACTAGTTGTCCTGACCACTTTCTTCGGACCAAGGTTCGTCCGCTGTATGTCGATTGGGACCCAGCGGGGGATGTTGGCACGCTTCGTTCGGCGATCGACGAGGCGCTTGTGCAGTACCGCAAGGATTATGCGGAGTACTACGCGAAGCATGCGGAGAAGAGTTCGCCTGCACAACGCGATCCGAATCCGACAGTGGTGCTGATACCGGGTGTGGGTCAGTTCAGCTTCGGCAAGAACAAGGCAGAGTCGCGCATTACGGGCGAGTTCTACGTGAATGCCATTCACGTAATGGAAGGCGCCGCGGGACTGGGAGGTTTGAGTAAATGCCCGGCGGTTCTTCCCCAGGCAGGGCCGGCGGCGAGCACCGATTTGTTTCAGGTGCACGACAATTATGTGGCGCTGCCGACGCGCGAGGCTTTTCGGATTGAGTACTGGGCGCTTGAGGAAGCGAAGTTGCGCCGTCAGCCGCCGGAGAAGGAACTGAGCCGGCACATTGCACTGGTGGTGGGCGGCGGGAGTGGGATTGGTCGCGAGGTGGTGAGAATCGCGGCCGAGCGCGGCGCGCATGTGATTGTGGCCGATCGCGCTGTTGATGCTGCTGAACAGGTCAGGGAAGAGGCGCGCAAGATTACGGGGAAAGAAGGCGCAATCTCGCTGGGGATCGATATTCGCAATCGCGAATCGATTCGAGCGGCGATTGAGGAGGTCATCGAGACTTATGGCGGGCTCGACATTCTGATCAATACCGCTGCGTTGTTCCCTTCGTCGCCAAGCGGGGTGATCTCTGATCAGCAGTGGGGGCTCACGCTGGAGGTCAATGTCACGGCGAATTATTTCCTGGTGGATGAGATTGCGGGAATGCTTGCGGATCAGGATCTCGATGCGTCGATTGTGCTGACGAGCAGCGCCAACTCCGTGGTTCCGAAGCGCGGCAGTGAAGCTTACGATGCAAGCAAAGCTGCACTGAGCCATCTTGTGCGGGAGTTTGCAGTTTCGATGGCTCCGAGGGTTCGCGTGAATGGCATCAGTCCGGCGACGGTGGTGAAGGGGTCAACCATGTTTCCGCGCGACCGGGTCATTGCTTCTTTGAAGAAATATGGATTGCCGTTTGAGGAAAGCATGACTGACGAGGAGTTACGGGGTGTTCTCGCACATTTCTATGCGAAACGCACGCTTACGCAAAAAGCGATCGATCCGGCCGATTGTGCGAAGGCCATTCTGTTTCTTGCGGGCTCGCAGGCGCGATGCACTTCGGGGCATATTATTCCGGTGGATGGCGGATTGACTGAGGCATTTCTGCGCTAAGTGGAAGTTGCTAGAGGATTCAAGGTTTGGCAACGATCAGCGTGAAGCTTGTTGAGGTCGTCTGGCCGGCTGAATTCACGGTCACGAATGGCATGGTGGTTCCGGGCATGGCTGTCGTGCCGGCGCTGAAGGTCTGACTTCCAGAGGGGTTCGTGTCCGAGGCGGCATAGCTGACCAGGACGCCGGCCGGCAATCCACCTACAGTTACGACGGCTGTTTCACTGGTGGAAACAATCTGAATGGGTACGGACAGAGGCCGGGCACCGATTGCGACGGTAATGGTTGACACTGGTAAAGAGACTCGTATCGGCTGCTGAACGAGGTTGCCGCCCCCACCGCCACAGCCGGTGAGGACCAGCATCATCGAAGCTCCGCAACGAAGGATAGGCGACTGAGGCATTTCGTTTTCCCGGGGATGAGGGTCGAAGGCAAGTATGACAGGGAATCTGCCCGTGGTAAGGTTAGCAGGATTTCAATAGAGCATCTATTTGCTTTTTGATGTAGTTGTTCGATATGATTGTCGCGCTCAAGTCGAGAGTTTGTCGAATGGTTTCCCCAATCACCGCCAGTGTGTTGAGGTTAAAGATCAACGAGGCAGGGCGAGGAGGTATCCGGGAACGGTTATGAGTCCAACGGGGAATCTCAACCCGAAAGGCACGAAGTGCCTAGCGATTGACCTTGGAGCCGGGAGTGGCCGCCTGGTCTCAGGCCAGGTTCGCGACGGTCGTTGGATTCTTACGGAAGAGGCTCGGTTTCGGACGCCGGCGAAGATAGACGCAAACGGCGGATACCAGTGCTGGGATACGGACGAGATTCTGCGTGAGCTCGGAAAACAATTGGGTCGCATTCTCGCGAGAGGAGAACTGGCCAGCCTGGGCGTTGATAGCTGGGGCGTGGATTATGTTCTGCTCGACGAGGAGCTTCGGGAGGTGGGAGCGCCGGTCTGCTATCGCGATAAGAGGACGGCAGGCGTTATGGAACGCCTAGCGCAGCGCATTCCGCGAAAGGAGATCTACCGACGGACGGGGATCCAGTTCCTCACGTTCAATACGCTGTATCAATTGGCGGCGTGCGTTGAGCAGGAACCGGACTGGATAAACGCCGCAGCGCATTTTCTGATGATCCCGGATTATCTGCATTTCAAATTGTGTGGCGTCCTCTCGAATGAATATACGAATGCGACGACAACCCAGATGTGCGGCCTGAATGGCGAATGGGATCCGGTTCTGATGGATGCCATCGGTCTGCGGCGCTCGTTGATGCGGAAGCCGATTCCCGCAGGCACAATTCTAGGCGGTGGTACAGGTGCAGCAAGCGGTGTGCAGGTGATTGCGCCGGCTACGCATGACACCGGCTCCGCCGTAGCCGGGACGCCTCTGGAGAGCCCGGACGAGGCCTACATCAGTTCGGGCACGTGGTCGCTGATGGGAATTGAAAGCAAGTTTCCCATTGCCAGCGCAGAAGCTCTGCAAATGAACTTCACCAACGAGGGCGGGCTTGAAGGTCGCTTCCGAGTGCTGAAGAACATTATGGGAATGTGGCCGATTCAGCGTATCTGCGAGGAGCACCAGGTTTCGGATCTAGCGGCTTTGGTGACAGAAGCCGGCGAGGCCAGGGCGTGGCGATCGGTTATCGATGTGAATGACCCGGAGTTTCTGAATCCAGATTCCATGACCGAATCAGTTCGCGCATATTGCCGGGAATCGGGGCAACCTGTACCGGAATCGCCGGCAGAACTGGCGCGTTGCGTATACGACAGCCTGGCGCTCTCATACCGTAAAGTGAAGGAGGAGCTTGAGGCTCTGCGCGATCGCAAGCTCAGAACCATTCGCATTGTGGGCGGCGGATGCCAGAACAGATTGCTGAACCAACTTTGCGCGGATGCGTGCGGGCTTCCAGTAATTGCGGGCCCGGTTGAGGCTTCGGCACTGGGGAACCTGAGCGCGCAGATGATGGCTTTGGGCGCCATTGGGAGTTTAGATGAGGCACGCACCTTGATTCGCGCGTCTCTTGAAATGCAGGAGTTTCGTCCATCGAGTAGTGTTCCGAACCGTGCGATTGAGTGCTTTGAAGAACTGCTTGCTGGTAAGCAAATGAAGGAGAGCCATGCGCGTAACTGAAACGAAAATCGAAGAGATGTATGCCTTCGCGCAGGAACGCTTCGCCGAATACGGCATTGATACTGACCGGGTTTTGCGTCAACTGGATACGATTCCAATCTCCATTCAGTGCTGGCAGGGCGATGATGTGCTTGGCTTCGAAAGCGCAGATGCGAGCCTCACGGGGGGCATCCAGACAACGGGGAATTACCCTGGTCGCGCACGGAATGTGGCTGAATTGCGTTCGGATCTTGAACTGGCTCTCGGCCTGATCCCCGGCGCAAAGCGCGTCAATCTTCACGCGATCTACCTTGAGACTGACAAGCCGGTCGGCAGAGACAAGATCGAACCGCGGCACTTTCAAGGTTGGATCGACTGGGCCAGGGCGAATGCAGTGGGGCTGGACTTCAATCCGACTTGCTTCTCGCATCCGAACAGCGATCAGAACCTGACATTGAGCCATCCGGATAAGACGATCCGCCAATTCTGGATTGACCACTGCATCGCGTGCCGCAAGATCAGCGAATACATCGGGGAGCAACTTGAGAATCCCGCAGTGATGGATATCTGGGTGCCGGATGGATCGAAGGACACGCCCGCTGACCGGCTCACGCCCCGCAAGCGATTGATGTCGGCCCTTGACGATATCCTGGCCGGCACGGGGGGTAGGCATCATAAGGTTGCGGTGGAAGGGAAGTTGTTCGGAATCGGCGCCGAGAGCTACACGGTGGGATCGAACGAGTTCTACATGGCATATGCGGCAACCCGCAAGACACTCCTATGCCTGGATGCCGGACATTTCCATCCGACGGAGAATGTCGCCGATAAGATCTCCACCAGCCTTTGCTATCTGGACGAAATCCTGCTGCACGTTTCGCGGCCTGTGCGCTGGGATAGCGATCACGTGGTGCTGTTTGACGATCCGACAATCGCCATTGCGCAGGAGATTGTGCGCTCCAATGGTCTCGACAAGGTGAACATCGGGCTGGATTATTTCGACGCGAGCATCAACCGGGTGGCGGCCTGGGTGATCGGCACCAGGAATTTCAGAAAGGCGTTGCTATTCGCGCTGCTGGAGCCGCGAGAGCATCTGGCAAAGGCCGAGGGGCGGTTTGATTTCACAGCGCGGCTGGCGATGATGGAAGAAGCAAAATCGCTGCCGTGGCCGGCGGTCTGGGAATATTATTGCGTTTCGAAAAACGTGCCGCACGGTGGCGAGTGGCTGAACAATGTGCGCAAGTACGAAGCGGACGTTCTGAGCAAGCGCGTCTGAGTGGCTTGCGGCCGCCTGACTGATCGCTGGAATTCTTCGCTCAGTGGTGGACCAGGATCACGTTGAGATGGCGTGGTCCGTGGACACCCTTGATCCGCGTCATTTCGATGTCGGCTGTTGCGCTGGGTCCGGAGATCCATGTGACCAGGGCGGGGGGATGCTGGACTCGCGCAAAATATTCGGGCAATGTTTCTACGACTTGGTCAGCGTACAGAATGCATAGATGCCAGTCGGGAAGGAGTGTCAGCACCCGCCGGCCCTCGGATGGCGTGTGGTGCAGCACGATGGTTCCCGAATCCGCGACAGCACAGGATGCTCCGGTTACAACGCCATCAAGCACTTCGATCTGTTCGTGCGTCAAGCCGCCATCGAGCTTCCAGTCGAAGCCGGAGGGCATCCATGCAGCCGGGAGACCTGAAGGCGCTCCAAACGTATGCCGACCGCTCGCTGAAAGCATCGCCGCAATTGTGTCGGGCAGTTCTTCCAGCTTGCATTCAACTACGTCGGCGTCGTAGTCGCGGAGGCGCTCGATGAGCAGAGCGATTTTTGCCGACTCAGACAGCTCTCCCTTCCGAATATAGCTGCGGGGAATTGCTGCGTGCAGTTCATGCAGGTTCGCGGCGTCGGCAGCGACCGAAGCCGTTGCAGAGCGAATGCGGTCGAGCACCTTTGCGCGGCTTCCCTGGGTGACGCTCATTTGGGCTCCTTCGCAATTTGTGTTGAGCTCCGGGCGGGCCGATTCTGCCACCACTCCCGAAATGTCTGGTTCGGAAACCCTCGTAGATCGCGGGTCTGCGTCCACTTGCCACCAACCGATGGCATTGAGTGAATCCACCCGTCTTTATGCGTAAACAGGCCAGCCCCGACGCGGCCTAAACGCTGTGCCGCATGGAACAGGAAGGCGCGTGAGAAGAGGAAACCCGCAATGCGAAGTCCGAGGTAGAGCGGGTCGAAGAAACGGCCGATGTTGTGTCTCTGCTGATCGATCACTTGCGCGCGCAGATCGATCAGGATTTCCGGAATGTTGATCTTGACGGGGCAGACCTCGTAGCAGGCGCCACACAGCGAGGACGCGTATGGCAGGGACTGCGCATGGCGCATCTGCATCAGTTGCGGGGTGAGAATTGCGCCGATGGGTCCCGGATACACCGAGCCGTACGCATGACCGCCGGTCTGGCGGTAAACGGGACACGCATTTATGCATGCTGCACAGCGGATGCAGCGCAGAGTCTGGCGCTCTCTCGGTTTGCCTAGGATGGAAGAGCGGGCATTATCGAGCAGAACGACGTGGAAATTCTGAGGTCCATCGCCCGGAGTCACGCCGCTCCAAAGCGAGGTGTACGGGTTCATGCGTTCGCCGGTGGCGGATCGAGCCAGAACCTGCAGCATGACCTCAAGGTCTTCGAAACGCGGGACGACCTTTTCGATCCCCGCAAGGGTGATGAGGGTCTTGGGCAGGGTGAGACACATGCGTCCGTTGCCCTCGGACTCCACGATGACTACGCCGCCGGTTTCCGCGACAAGGTAGTTTGCGCCGCTAATGGCAGACGGAATGTCGAGGAATTTGCGGCGAAGATAGATGCGAGCCGCCTCAGTGAGCGCTTGCGGGTCGTCTGAAAGTTCCGGACGCCCCATGCTCTTGGCAAAGATCTCGCGCACCTGGCTGCGATTGATGTGGAGCGCCGGGACCACGATGTGCGAAGGTTCTTCGTTCCCCAGTTGCAATATGATTTCTGCCAGGTCGGTTTCGAATACGCCGACTCCCGAGGCCTGGAGGAAGGGATTGAGCTGGATTTCGCCCGAGGTCATCGTCTTGATCTTGATGACCTCTGAGGCATTCTCTTCGCGGAGTATGTCGAGGATGATCTGGCGGGCCTCGGCTGCATCGGAGGCGCAGTGAACGTGTCCGCCGGCCGCGGTGCATCTCTCCTCGAATTGTTCGAGATAGGCCCCGAGATTTTCGAGAACGTGGGTGCGAATGTCCGCTGCTGCTGAGCGAAGCTCCTGCCAGTCTGTTTTCTCGGCAACAAGCTTACCGCGCTTGGTCTGAATCACGTCGATGGCATGCGCCACGTTTTTGCGGAGTTGTGGATCGCGGAGAACTGGCAGTGCGGCTTTGGGAAACGGCGCCGCGAGTGTGGGATCGAGAATGGGATGTTCGACGGAGTGGCTCATTGGAACGACTCCATTGGTGTGCTCTCAGTGCTGGCGAGGATCTGCGCCATGTGGATGGTTTTCATCCCGGCGTATTGCCGGTGCATTGCGCCGCCGAGGTGCATGAGGCAGCTGTTATCGAGCGCGGTGCAATATTCGGCTTTGGTTGCGAGTACGTCCTGCAACTTGACTGAAAGCATTGCGGAGGAGACTTCGGCGTTCTTGACCGAAAAGGTTCCACCAAATCCACAGCAGCGGTCGATATTGGGCAGGGGAGCGAAATCGAGGCCGCGCACCCTGGTCAGCAGGCGCAGGGGCCGCTCACCGAGGTGCAGTCCGCGCAATCCGTGACAACTGGCGTGATAGGTGACCCGGTGTGGGAAATACGCGCCGACGTCATCCACTCCAAGCTTGTCGACGAGGAATTCGCTGAGCTCGTAGATGCGCGGCAGCAGCGCGGCAAGATCGCGCCGCAGAGACTCACTGCCGAGTTCTTCGAAGAGGCCCGGGTACTGGTCCCGCATCATGGCTACGCAGGATGATGATGGAATGACAACGTTCTCGGTGTCGGAGTAGAGCCTGACGAGGCGTTTTGCCTGCGAATATGCTTCGGCGCGGAATCCGGTATTGGCGTGCATCTGGCCACAGCATGTCTGCTGGGGATGAAACTCCAGTTCGACACCGAGCCGTTCGAGAAGGCTGACCACGGCTCGGCCTGTCTCCGGAAACAGGGTATCGTTGTAGCACGTAATGAAGAGTGATGCGTGCATCTTTCACCTGCGGATGATGGCGCTTCCAGTATCTCTATACAGGTTTAGTTTGTCTATTGCATGGCTCGTTCATCGCGCGGTGAAGGGTTGAGCCAAGGTCGCAGCTGAGAGCTGACTTGGGACAGAACAGGATCCTGCAGTTACGTCAGACATGCTGCGCGTTGTATGCTGTTCTTTCACAGTTTCACTATTGAAACTTCAGCGCAGGAGAGCACTGTGGCTAAGACCAAGATCAAGCGCCTCTATCTCATTCCAATTCTCTCAAAGGGCCTGGATGTTCTGGAACTGCTGGAGCAGGTTCATGGGCCGATCAGCCTTGAGGACGTATACAAGGAAAGAAATATCTCGAAGACGAGCGTTTACAGAATCCTGAAGACGCTTGTGCATCGAGGATACGTGGCGCAGACGCAGAACGGCCAGTATCGCCTGGTGGCAAGGCCGCGTCGTCTTCGCTTTGGATTTGCGGTGCAGAGCGCGGATCTTCCGTTTTCGCAGGCGGTCTCACGCAGCGTGACGGCAGCGGCGGCAGCGGCCGGCATAGAGCTTCTTCTGCTCGACAACCGGTTCGATACGGAGATGGCGGTTCGGAATGCGGAAGAGTTCGCCGAAAAGCGAGTGGACTTGGTGCTTGAATTTCAGGCGGAGGAATCGGTGGGCCCACGTGTAGCCAATATCTTCAAGAAGGCAGATATTCCCGTGATTGCGATCGACGTGCCGCATCCGAACGCGACGTATCTTGGCGTGGACAATTTTGAGTGCGGGATCGAGGCCGGAAACCTTCTCGCGCAATATGCATTGAAGAAGTGGAAGGGCAATGTGGACTGGGTGCTTGGGGTGGGCTTCAACGAGGCGGGCAGCTTTGTGCAGAGCCGAATTACTGGAGCATTTGAAGCAGTGAAACAAAGGCTGCGGAACCTCACTGCGGAGCAGTTTGTACAGATCGATGGACGCGGCTCGCGCAATCCAAGCCGGCTGGCAGTTGGAGAATTTCTCCAGAAGAGCCAGGGCAGCCAAAGGATTCTCGTGGCAGCAGCAACGGATTCGAGCGCATTGGGCGTTCTGGATGCGGCGCGGCAGAATGGGCGCGAGCACGACATCGCAGTGGTTGGTCAGGATTGCATTCCGGATGTTCTGGAGGAGATGAAGTCGGGGCACAGCGCTTTGATCGGCAGCATCTCGCACGAAGCAGACACCTACGGGCCGCGGCTGATTCAGCTAGGCATCTCGATATTGCGCGGCTACGCGGTGCCGCCCTATAACTACATTCGGCACAAGGTCGTGACTCCGGAAACGCTCAATGGGGAATCGAAGGACAGCTAGTCTCCTGCCCGAGTTGTCAGGGTAGATAAAAAACCTCTTCGAGCATGGGGAACCGTTCACCCGGACGAAGGCCCTCAATTGGAACGAAGTATGGCGCCATGGCTGCCTGCCAGCGCAGGTTAACGGGATGATTGTCGATCTTGCTCCACGTGGCTTCGAAATCATCGGTGCGCAAGGCGAGAATCAGGAGATCGTCGCGGCGATAGATTGAGTATTCGCTGATGCCCGCGCTTTTCAGCAGGGCAAGCATCTCTGGCCATACGGCGCGATGCGCTTCTTCATAGGCCTCGGCACATCCTGAGCGAAGACGCAGCATGAATGCGAAGCGCCGGGGTGTTTGGCTGGGTGTCGATTTGCTTTCAGACTCGTTTGTCACGTCGAACTCCCATGCGGCACAAAAGCGCCGGGCACATCCATGAGATGTGCCCGGCTGCGGTGTGGTGAGTGTTACTTGCTGATTGAGTAGACGCTGACCGGACCGAGCAGCCCTGATGGAAGCAGGGGCGACTTGGCCTTGTATGGTTTTACGTCGGCAAAGGTAATGCGCGTTGCACCGGGCTGTTCGTCGCCGATTAGCCGGTTTACCCATGCGTTTGTCACTTTCACGACCAACTCGTTGGAGCCGGTTTTGAGAGCTGACGTGACGTTTACGCGGAAGGGAGCGTGCCAGACGATTCCCAAGGGTTTTCCGTTGACGGAGACTTCGGCAAGATTTTTTACGTCACCAAGATCGATCCACACCTGTGAACCCTTGGTGAGCCACGCGGCGGGAGCATCGAAAGTCTTGGCGTAGGTTCCGATTCCGGAAAAGTACTTCACGCCGGGGTCGGAGTTGTCGCTCCAGGAGGTTAGCTTTTCGAGGGTGACGGAATCGGGTGCGCCCCGGCCGCTCTGGAAGCTGACCTTCCACGAGCCGTCGAGGGTTGCGAGATCCTTCTTCTGTCCAGCGGGGAGGGTGCGGTTGGTTGCGGAGGTCGATTTCTGAAAGACAACGAAGACGCTGCCCCAAGGCTCGAGATCGAGAGGAACCGTGGTGCGGCCGTCGGCAATCTTGAAGCTGGCGGGTTCTGACTTGCCGGTTTCAGGGTGCCAGAGCTCAGGTTCTTTTCCAGCGACGCGGAAGGTTGCGTCTACCGTGTGGCCTTTGTCGCCGCGATTGTCGACAAAATATACGTCTCCAGTGGGGAGTTTGCGGTGAACGAATTCAAGGTGCGTATCGCTTTCGGGCTTTGTGTAATCAAAGTCCGGCGCGACATTGATGGCGTGGAAGACATCTCCAATACTCTGGCCCGCGTAGACGGTTCCTTTGCCAACCTTGTGCGTGCCTGTGCCGTCGCCGAAGAGTTCCTCATTCAGTTTCTTGAACTCAGCCTGGTCGTCGGAGTTGCTCGGATCATCGTCAGGCTTTGGACCGGCAACGACGGCGCCATCTTCAACAAGCTTGTGAATCGCACGGAGGACGGGCAGCGACATGTGCTGGCTATACGGATCGAGTCCGAGGAGGCGATAGCTCATGCCGGACTTTGTCTCGATGCGTCCGTTGACGGCGTGCAATTCGTTGATCAAGGCGTCGGCGTTGACGTAGTCAAAACCGTAGCCGGCTGGAACGTCGGGAGATTTCTTGTCAAAGATGGCCGTGAGGTTCGAGTCTTCGCCGTAGAAATAGATCAGGTCTGCGCCGAACTTTCCCTGCTGCAACATGTAACTGGTACGGGCGAGATAGTCGACCCATGCGCCGGCCTGGTCTGCCCAGGTCTCGTTGCGATTGAACCATTGACCGAAGGGTCCGAGTGTCATGCCAGGAGCTTTGCCGACGAGAGGCTGGTGTGCAGACTCATGAATGACGAAGCGGTTGATGCCATTCAGGAATTCCTGGTCAGCAGTTGGCTTTAGCGTTGCGGGAGACCAGGCCCATGGAGCAGCGGCGGCGGTCATGGATTCGGCGGCCGCGATGTTCTGGCCATAGATATGAGCGACTGAGGCAGACTCGCGGTCGTCCGCGTTGTAGCCGTACTGCACTTTGTTCACGCCTGGCGTTTGCGTCCACATGGCGCTCATCGGAACTTCGTTGTACTTCTTTACTTCCATGCCATCTGCGATAAAGGCGCGACGTCCTTCGTGTGACTCGCCGTAATGAGCCATTTTCCATTCGTGAAGGGTGTCTTCCAGCTGGCCATAGTGCTCGGTGGAGGTGAGGTCGGCGATGGTCTTGCGGAAATCCCACAGGAAGCGATCGCTGGCTTCGGAGCTCTCGACTACCTGTCCGGTAAGCACCGGAAGCCAAGGGACCGGGTCGTAACCGCGCAGTTTCTTGAACTGGGCGATCATGTTGTCTGTCCAGTTCTGTGAACCGGCTTCCCAGCTGTCGTTGATTACGTAGTGGATGCCTTTGGGGCCAATCAGTTCCGGACCAACGGTCTCCTTGTAGCTATCGAGATATTTCTCGAAGTAATTTTTGACGAAGCGACGGTCGAGCTTGTCGACCTCAAGTCCGGTAGCTTCCGGAGTCGCTGGGTGATTCGTGATACCGAGCAGGGAATACCCAAGCCGGACCACAACCCAGTCACCGGCGGGCGGGGTCCAGTCGAGCTTTCCGTCCGCACTCATTTTCGAAGTGAGGTCGACAACATCGGATTTTGCGATGGCATCCTGGGAGTCAACTGAAGGCGAAGCAAACTTGTACAGGTCGTCTTCGGGAACGAAGGCGGCCTTCTCTTCGAAATGATTCACGCGCGCGCCGGAATGGAGCGCCATCTCGGCTACGCCGTAATCCTTCGGTGGCGGTGGCATCTTGCTGAATCCGAATGATGCCGGATCGATGCCAGCGGCCCACTCGGGAATTGGTGGTGGAGGCGTCCGCTTGAATGTGACACGAAAATATTTTGCCGTGACGGGGGCGAAGGAGATGGTGTGCTCGGGCGCGTCGGTGGTTTCGAGTTTTGCTACTTGTTTGAAGTTCTGTCCATCATCGCTCGCCTCCAGGTTCATTTCAGGAGCAGACATTTGGGCGATCAGTTGCTCGATCCAACCAGGGTTTTTCGTCACGAACGTAATGGAGCGGATGGACTGCGGTTGCGGAAATTCGTACTGAATCCACGAGGTCTCACCGGCTTTGGGGATTGGGACCGGCGTTGTTTTTTCGAGGTCTCCGTCAGACAACATCGCGGGATCGAGGGAATCACCGTTGGATGTGATTTTCGCGTTCAGCCTATCGAGGGACACGTCGCTGGAAGGTTTTTTGTACGCGAAGACGGCTGCATCGGCATAGAACTCGGGAATTTTGCTTTGCTCTGGCGTTCCGAGTTCGTCATGGATGCTGATGTTCTGGAAGGCGCCGGTCCGGGTTGGCGGATGTTTGAGTTCGCCGTTGAAGGGCTTTCCACCTTCGACAGGCGTTTCGCTCCAGACGTATTTTTTCATTCCCTCTGCGGCGGGTACCCAGGGGCCGCCGCTCTCACTCCAACCCGGTGAGCCTGCGATGGCCATTTCCATTCCGTACTGCTGGCCCAGAGTGATGGCGTACTTGAAGGCGTCTTTCCACTCGGGCGTCATGTATGCAAGGCGGTGGTCGACGACCTGTGGTGTTTGAAGTGCTGCATCGAAGTTCTGGAACCCGGCCAAACCGACGCGGTGCATCCAATCGAGGTCAAGCTTGATGCCTTCTTTGCTGATGTTTCCGTTCATCCAATGCCACCACACGCGGGGGCGCGCGCTCTGAGGTGGATTCTGGAAGCCGCTTTTCAAGGGCTCGGAGGCGGGTTTCTCCTGGGCGCCCGCAACAATGGCGGCTGCAAAGAGGGAAGACGCAACCAACTTCATAATCTGGCGGATCATAATTCTCCTTTCGCGTATGGATCGCGACTTGCGGGGTCGAAACAGGGCGAAATCAGCAGGTTTTTTGAAGCTCTAGAAATGTGCAGAACTGTGCGCCTTGCACTTTAGCAGGAAACCTCAGCTATCCGGAAGAGAAAAAGATTCCCGTTTGAATTCATTCGGGGGTGTGGCCGTGAAAACCGGGCGAGTTCGAAGGCACGCCCGTGTTCGAGAATCTGTGGGCAGCAAAGGGTTCGTGATCCGTTACGTTCACGATCACACCTGGATCTGGCCAGGCAATTCGGAATGAGAATTATTTGCCAATAGAAGGCTCCATCAAGTAGTTTCGCCGGTAGTTTGCTTATCGGAGGTTCGTGTGAGCCAGAGATTCAGGAGTTCTTGGGGTCTATTTCTGCTTGTAGTTTCCGCAATTGCGGCCGGGATAACGGTCCGAGCGCAGGATGCGCAGCAACAGAAGGTGGACATTGACTGGGACAAAACTGTGATCGTCTCCAAGTCCACGCCAACACTGCAGGTAGTTACGAATCCCATGCTCAACCCGGGCGCGCCGATTCACGATGGTTCCTTCGCGGCACTGAAGGCGCTTGGCGCGGATTACGTCCGCTACGTTCCGTGGCTGCCGTATCCAAAGATTGCGGTCGCCGAACTGGAGCCGCCGACGAAGGAGAAAACCTCATGGGATTTTACCTATATCGATCCCGTGACAAAGGATTTTCTGGCGGCGACCGAGGGGCACTCAACGATTGTCAATTTCAGTACGATTCCGGCATGGATGTTCAAGACGGATCAGCCGATCAAGTATCCAGATGATCCGAACCAGGTGTTCTGGGATTACACGAAAGGTACCGAGTTACGCGATCCGAGCGGCAAAGAGCTTGGAGACTACTTTGGCCGCCTGGTGAGCTGGTATACGCAGGGCGGTTTTACCGATGAGAATGGCAAACGTCACGAATCGGGAAATCACTACACGTTTCCCTACTGGGAGGTGCTCAATGAGATCGATTTCGAGCACACCACCACGCCTGAGGACTACACAAAGAGATACGACGCGATTGTGGAGGGGATCCGGCGAGTAAGCCCCAATTCGAAGTTTATGGGTCTTGCGCTGGCGGCGCCGGGAGCCAATCCGAAGTATTTCGAGTACTTCCTGAATCCGAAGAACCACAAGAAGGGAATACCGCTCGATTACATTTCGTTTCATTTTTATGCGAGTCCGGCAATGGACGAGTCGCTCGATGGCTGGCAGCACACGTTTTTCAACCAGGCTGAAGGGTTCCTGGCTACAACTCGATACATTCTGGCGATTCGCGACCGGCTGTCGCCGGAAACGAAAGTTGATACAGATGAACTGGGAGTGATTCTGCCCACGGATGGGGTGGAGATCGCTGCATCGAAGGCAATGCCGGACCACATTCCGCATCGCTATTGGAACGCCGCTGGGGCGTTGTACGGATTTCTGTTTGTGCAACTCTCGAAACTCGGCGTGGACGTGATCGGCGAATCGCAACTGGTGGGATATCCGTCGCAGTTTCCGAGCGTGTCGATGATCGATTACAACAACGGTAAGCCGAACTCGCGTTATTGGGTTCTGAAGTTGATCAAGGACAACTTCCACCCGGGCGACAAACTGGTTGCGGAGAAGCCGTCGAAAGATTCACCTTCAGACGTGATGGTGCAGGGCTTTGTTACGCCCGAGGGGAAGAAGATTCTGCTGGTGAATAAGGCCAATTCCGAGAAGACGCTGAAGCTTGCTTCGGAGTTGGATGGCGCAGCATCCCTGACCGTGGATGAGGCCACCGGTGATGAGGAGCCGCGTGCTGCCACAGTAGATGGCGAAGAGTTGAAGATGGCGCCGTTCGCTGTCACCGTCTTGAAGTTGAGATAGCTGAACGCGGCAACGAGTCGGACGGGAGTGGCTGGTATGACTGGTACAACTCTGCGCGTCGGTTTGTGCGGTATCGGGCTGGACGCTTACTGGCCGCAGTTCACGGGTCTGAAAGAGCGGCTGGAAGGCTACGTCCGGCAGATCGCCGGGCAACTCGAAGAGACTGGCGTACACGTTGAAATGCTTGGCCTGGTGGATACGCCTGAGAAGGGGCGCGAGGCCGGGCACGCTTGCCGTCGCGCAGATGTCGACCTGCTGATCGTCTACGTGACCACGTATGCGCTTTCGAGCACCGTGCTGCCCATGGTGCAGAGAGCGCGCGTTCCGGTGCTCGTACTTAATCTTCAACCTGAGGCTGCTATCGACTATGCGGCCTTTAATCGCTTACCGGACAGGACGGCCATGACGGGGGAGTGGCTGGCCTTTTGCTCGGCTTGTCCCGTGCCGGAGATTGCGAATGTTCTGCGCCGCGCTGGAATTCCATTTCACCAGGTCACGGGCGTGCTCGGAGACGAAGCTGTGCGGTCCGAGATTGACGAGTGGATAGCTGCGGCGCGGGTGAAGAGGGCGCTGGCTGAAAACAGGCTGGGCCTACTGGGGCATTATTACGGCGGGATGCTCGACATCATTACCGATCTGACGCAGGTGGCGATCACATTCGGATGCCACATCGAGCAGATTGAAGTCGACGAGTTGAGCGCTTTGCGGGCGGAAGTGTCGGAGAGCGAGATCGGTGCCAGGGTTGCGGATTTCCGCAAACAATTTGAAGTGCAGCAGGATTGCTCCGAAGGCGAACTGGAACGTGCAGCGCGAACTTCCGTGGCACTTGACCGGCTTGTTGCCAAGCACGATCTGCAATCGATGGCGTACTACTACATGGGCACGGGTGTGCCTGCGAATGAAGACACGATCAGCTCCATCATTCTCGGCACATCTCTGCTGACGGCGCGGGGTATTCCGGTGGCGGGCGAGTACGAGGTGAAGAACGCACTGGCGATGAAGATCATGGATGAGTTTGGGGCGGGCGGTTCGTTCACCGAATACTACGCGCTCGATCTGAAACTCGATCATGTTCTTATGGGGCACGACGGACCGGGGCACATTGCGATCGCGGAAACGAAGACGAAGGTCAGGCCGCTCGCCGTGTATCACGGCAAGGTAGGCAGAGGACTGTCGGTTGAGATGAGCGTGAAGCATGGGCGCGTAACGCTGCTATCGGTTGTGGAGGATGCGGAACATGGCTTCAAACTGATTGCGGCGCAGGGCGAGTCGGTGCCGGGCGAGGTGCTCCGAATCGGGAACACGAACAGCCACTACCAATTCCCGATTGGCGCCAAAAGTTTTGTGGAGGCGTGGAACCGGCAGGGGCCAGCTCACCACTGCGCTGTGGGACTTGGGCACTTGTCCGGCAAACTGCAAAAACTGGTTGAATTGATTGGAATCCCGTTTGTGCAGGTCTGTTGAATCAAGACTTCGGCTCCTCTTCGCATCGTTGATTGCGGAGAATCATCACTTCATCTAATGAAATCGATTGTGAACTGAATTCAGGTGCAGATATGTCGGCTTACCTTCTGCCAGTTCACCGCCGGATGGCCGATCCCTTTGCGCCGTAACCTGGATTGAAAGTCGCCCCGCCAGTAAATGCATTTACCAGACCGATCAAGCTATTTGGGGCTTTCGGGCCCAAATGATCCATGTCCGTCGGGATGTGAGCGGGCGAAATTTGCGCGGAGACTTTCAAAAGAGAAACAAAATTCCGCTTGACAACGGTTTTCCAAAGTGACTAATGTCGCGTTGCATTTGAATCAGGCAAATCCCATTGTTCCTGTCAGTCAGCCGGAGGTCGAGCGGCGGGCAGGATCAGTTCTTCCCGGGCCAGATGAAGTGAATGCAGCAATGTAAGTGATTTCAGGAGGTAGGTCGATGCGAGTGATTCGTGTCAGTGTGTTTTTGTTGCTACTGCTTGCGACAGGCGGCAAGGTCTTCGGTCAGGCGGGTGCGACTGGGACAATTCTTGGAACCGTGACCGACAGTTCTGGAGCGGTTGTACCGAACGCGAAGATCAGGGTGACCAATACGGGAACGAAGGTTGCTTCCCAAGCCATCAGCAACAGTGCTGGTGACTATAACGTTCCTGCACTGAATCCGGGGACCTACACGGTGATTGCGGAGGCCCCGGGATTTCAAAGGGCAGCGGTTTCCTCTTTCAACCTGACAGTGAACCAGCATGCTCGTGTTGATTTTGCGCTGAAACTGGGTGCGGTGACAGAGACGGTGACCACAACGGCGCAGGCGGTGTCGCTCGATACCGATACTGCGGAGTTATCCAACCTGGTGAGCCAGCAGCAGGTGGAAGATCTGCCATTGAATGGCCGGAACTTCATGCAGCTTCTGCTGGTGGGGGCAGGTGCGGTTACGGTTGGCGGCGAGCAGGGCACGATGCGCCAGGGAGAAGGCAACGCGATCAGCGTGAATGGCGGACGCCCGGAGGGCAACAACTACACGCTCGACGGCCTGGTGAATACCGATGCTGCACTGGTTACACCCGCGGTGATTCTGTCGCAGGACGCGATCCAGGAGTTCAAGGTATCGAGCGGCACGTATGCGGCGGACCAGGGATTCAGCGCGACGCAGATCAACATCGTCAGCAAAGGCGGTACGAACAGCCTGCATGGGGCGGTGTTTCTTTTCGACCGCAATGATGCTTTCGATGCCAAGCCGTTTCCGACGGCGAATGACTTCATTTCGGGGACGCCGACGGCAAACCCGGTTCTGCGGCAGAACCAGTTTGGTTTTGTTGCTGGTGGGCCGATCTATATTCCCAAGTTGTACGACGGCCGCAACAAGAGCTTCTTCATGGTGAACTATGAAGGCTGGCGGATCACCAATGGTGCGCGGCAGGTTGAAAGCATGCCAAATCCGGCAATACTAGGCGGCGACTTTTCAGCTGAGACGTATAAGGCTCCATCCGGCTCGGGATTGCCTGGCGGCTTACTGCCTGCGTACGGTACAGCGGATTGCACAAAACTTCTCGACCTCGGGTACAACTGCATGCCCGTGGATCCGACTACCGGCCAACCATTTGCGGGGAACGTGATTCCTGCTGCGCGTCAGACGGGTAACGTGGGTGCGGTTGCTGTCAAGAACGGTTTTTGGCAAACACCGACACTCGCGAATCAGCCTGAAGGCGCTGTGAATTACATCAAGAACGTTGGATTCCCGCTTCATCAGAATCAACAGACGTACCGCGGAGACCAGAACCTGGGGAAGTTCGGCTCGGTGTTCTTTCGCTACACTGACGCGAATTACAGCAACCAGGGATCCTACAACTCAGGAGATCTGGTGCATGGTTACGAAATCTACCTGCAACAGCAAACGAGCTGGACGGTTTCGCATACATTGAATCTTGGTAAGTCCACCGTCAACAATTTCCGCTTTGGACATTTGACGGCAAACGCTCCGCAAGGTGGACCGGCGATCAGTTCCGATGCCGTGTCACAACTGGCGTTGGCCGGAACGTTCACCAAGTTCACTGCGTTGCAGCAGACCTGGCCCAATGTTGGTCTCTCGAAGTTTGATAGCGGCGGCGGTTCGGTCAACGGTTATAGCGGTTCAGAAGGACCAACCTGGGAGTTTGCCGATTCAGTAACGTCGGTGCATGGAAGGCATACGCTGGGCTTCGGAGTTGATTATCGCCGTTGGCATCTGATTCGGAATCTGGATGATGATTTCTATGGCGACTGGAATTTTAGCGGATCACTGGCACAAAACAATTCCGACAATTGTCCCAATGCACCAGTCTCAGTGAACGGCGGGGCGGCAAAGAGTCTGTGCGGAACCGGCAACTCAGTGGCCGATATGTTGCTTGGCTATTACAGTGGGGTAGCCGGCTTCGTTCCCGGTCCGCTGAGTCCAACCAATACGGCGGGCAATCCACAGAACCATGTCTTCGGTTACTTCGCTCCTTACGCAATGGATGACTGGAAGATGAGCCCGAAGCTTACATTGAGCCTTGGACTCCGCTGGGACTTCCGTCCAGCCGCGTACGATGCCAATAATCACTTCTTCTGGCTCGATACGAAGAACCCGAACGGAGGACTCTGCTACGCGGACAAGACTCTATCGAGCAATGGGGTAGCTCCGGGTGGCGACGACACCAGCGGTCCAATTCTTCGGTACTGCGGTTCTGTGCCGCATTCAGGTTCCAAAACTCCATTTGCGCCCCGGCTGGGCATGAATTATCGCCTCACGCCCAAAACTGTTGTGCGCGGTGGCTATGGGATTTTCTATGATTCGGCTGAAGGTCGTGAAATCGACGACTCTGCCGATATCTATCCGTACTCCATCCGCAACAGCTTGAATCCGGGAACCAATCCTACGGCTCCAAAGCTGACGAATAACATGTTTCCGTCGTACGCGACGCTTGGGCCCTTCCCTGCGTCGACACTGACGTTTCTCGCTGTGATCGAATCGGAAAACCCGCTGAATCCGTATGTTCAATCATGGACCGCATCGGTGCAGAGAGAACTCGCGCAGAACACCACGGTGGAGGTGAATTACATCGGAACCCATGCGGTGCATCTGCTGGATCGGCGGAATATCGCGCAGCCGTTCGCCATTCCAGATGCGAGCCTGGCATTCTGCCAGACGCAGGTAGATGGCCAGTATGTCAACCTTAAGGTAGATCCATGCGACAATGCCAGCCGCTTGCCTTACAAGAATTTCACAAACTTCTACATCGACAGCGACTGGCACGGTTACTCCCACTACAACGCGATGAACGTAAAGATGGAGCACCGCGCCCGCGAACTTGCCGCCACTGTCGTATATACCTGGGCCCAAAGCAAGGACGACAAGTCTGCAGCAGCGGGTGTAGGCGCAACGGGTGCGGGATACCAGGGCTTCATGGACAACCATCGTCCGGAGTTGGACTACGGACTTTCGGATTTCGATGTTGATCAGCGGTTCGTTGCCAGCTATGTGTATCAGTTGCCGTTCGGGCGCGGGAAGAAGATCGCGAGCGGCGTGAACCGCGCAGCAGACTTACTGATCGGCGGGTGGGAGACGACCGGCATTGCTACGTTCCAGGCTGGATTTCCGTACAGCATTACCGCAAATGACATCAGCGGGGTACTGAACAGCCAGTTCATGCGTGCCGATCGGGTTGCCGGCTGCAATCCTCACGCGAATCTCACGCAGAAGTTTCAGCGATTGAATTTCGATTGCTTCGCACAGCCGGCGTTGGGAGTCTACGGGAACACGCCCCGCAATTTCCTACGCCAGCCCGGAATCAATAACTGGGATATGGGAATGGGTAAGAGCTTCCATATCGCTGAACGTGTGAGCTTCAAATTCAACGGCGACTTCTTCAACGCATTCAACCATCATCAATACGCGATCGGTACTGGAGCGCTGATTGGAAGCGGTGCGGGAGGAGGATCGTCGATTGACAACTCGATCAGTTCGACAACAGCGGGGCTGATTACATCGGCGTCTGCTTCACGCATCATTCAACTCAGTGGCAAGCTGATCTTCTGATTGCCTCTTTGAAGGACTCAAGCTCCGCCACGGACGGCCGTGGCGGAGCTTGTATTTGGAATAGACTCACTTCATGGCCAAAATTTCTGCCTGGGTGTTCGCGTTCTGGTGCGCTTTCTCGATAACGGGAAGCGCGCAGTCACACGATGACGCTGCTGCCCAGATTGCAGCGGAAGGGCAGCAGGCGATGGCCCAAGGCCGGATGGCCGAGGCAAGGGTCAGCTTCGAGAAGCTTGCAAAGCTGGAGCCTTCCGTTGCCGAGGTGCATGCGACGCTGGGCGCAATCTGTTTCAAGCTGAAGGAATATGAAGAGGCTGTCAGTGAAACAGAGAAGGCTCAGAAGCTGAAGCCTGGGCTCCCGCGGCTCGATATCCTGCTGGGGCTTTCGCTATCGGAGCTGGGCAGATTCAATGAGGCGCTACCAAAGCTGGAGAAGTGTTTCAAGCAGTCGGCTGATTCGATATCGCGCAGACTGTGCGGACTGCAGCTTCTTCGCGCCTACACGGATTTGGGCCGCGATGCCGATGCGGTGCAAGCCTCCCTGGAGTTGAACAAGCTCTATCCCGACGATGCTGAGGTGCTCTATCACACGGGCCGGATCTACGGGAACTACGCCTACGTCACGATGGAGAAGCTGCAGAGCAGGGCACCCAATTCAATATGGATGTTGCAGGCGCGTGGTGAAGCCAACGAGAGCCAGAAGAACTACGCTGCCGCAGTGGACGCGTTCAATCACGTGCTGAGTCTTGACCCGCGGAGGCCCGGCATTCACTACCGGCTCGGAAGAGTTTATCTTGCCCGATTTACGCAGAATCAGGATGCCAAGGATCGCGATTCTGCTGTTCAGGAATTCAAGGCAGAACTCGAAGTGAATCCATCCAATGGAAATGCCGCGTACGAACTTGCCAATATTGCGGCGCAATCGGGAGATCGAGAAGGGGCGAGGCAAGGCTACGAAGCAGTCCTGAAACATTTCCCTGATTTTGAAGAAGCACTGGTAGGGCTTGGTGGTGTATTGCTGGACAGCCAATCGCCTGGAGATGCGGTGGGACCTCTCGAGCGCGCTACGACGATCCGGCCGGAAGATGAAGTGGCATGGTATCGCCTGGCGCAGGCCGAGCGCGCAGCCGGGAACAGGGAAGCGCAGCAAAAGGCATTGGGGGAATTTCGCAAGCTTCACAGTTCGACGCCACAGGGCTTGAGAAAGCCCAGCGGTGCCGAGGACATTACGCCACAGCAACTCGGCTCTCGGGCGGAGCAGTAGAAATGAAGCGGCTGTCTGGGCAAGTTGAGTTGTTCAGGAACAGGGTTGATCCGGCTCTGATTCCAAGTTATGAAGCCATGCCCAGACCCACCAGGTTTGCTGCGGCGATGATGACTACGACTCCAGCCCACAGCAGTCGAATAGCGCGGTTGTTAACGCCCGCCCACTCCCCGAGTGCCAGGCCAACAAGGCTTCCGCAGAGGACATAGATGCTCATGTGGAGCATCCAGTTCACGTAAGAGAGATGCTGCGGAATGTTCGCCGCGCCCCAAGCGTAAAAGAAAAACTGTAGATACCACATGATGCCGGCTGTCGAGGCCAACAGTGCGTTTCTGGCGATTGTGGGGCGAGGCTGGTTGAGGTCGTCGCGCAAAGAAAGGCGAGGCAATACTGCGAGACGAATAAAGCAATATGCCATATTAATAACGGCTCCGCCGCCCATGATGATTACGTAGCTTGGCAATGCAGCGTAAAGGGGGTTGACTCCAAGAGCGATAGCCGCGGTTTGCATTGGTTGAGCGGCATCGATTGCGAACGACATGCCAGAAGAAAAGATGCCGCACAGAACAGCCAGAAGCAGTCCCAGGCCAACATTGAACTCCTCAAGATGGCCCTTCAGTTGCCGTTCCTTCTGATGCCCGGCCCAGGAGACGATGCTGACACCGATGAGTGCTACGAAAACACCGGACATTGTGATCAGTCCGCTGCGCGTGGTGAAGAGCATTGCTGCCTGGCCATGCATCAATGGTGGTACGAGCGTTCCGACAATCAATGTCACGCCAATTGCCACGCCGATTCCGAGCGACATGCCGAGATAGCGCATGGTGAGCCCATAACTGACATTGCCGACGCCCCACATGGCACCAAAGAGTGCAACTCTCAACAGCAGCGACGTTCCCATTGCTGCATAGAAACTGTGAAAATCCGGCAGGAGGATCAGGCTGACACCGATTGGCAGCAGTATCCACGAAAACAAACCTGCAACAGCCCAGGTCGTTTCCCATGACCATTGCTTAACCCGCTCAATGGGAGCGTAGAACGATGCGGCCATGCTTGCGCCGACGATGTGCCACCCGATTCCTGCGACAACGGAGGTCATGCGAGGTCCTCTCTTTGTACCTTGGTAAGGGCAGCAGCAATGTCACGATGCAGGCGACTCAACCAGCCACAGTCATTTCTTGCAAGGTGCTGCGGAACCTCAGTGTTGATCTGATTCGTGAAAGGGCACGGAATCGGCAGGCGATCTCCATCAGGCACTTTGAAGCGTCATTACCAAATGAAACTATTTCAGTTACGGAAAATATCGAATCCAGATATCAATGTCAACAGAACTCGAAAACTGATGTTGAGTTTGCGTCAGATCACTGCATAACAGAAATTGGAAAATCCGTAATGGCACTAGGGCACTAGAGCCGACGTGCTTCCTTTGATTACTGGAAGAGCGATGCAGCGTTGATCCGATGTCTGCTTTGCAATATGAGTGATGGGCTTTGAACTGTGAGTCGCAACTCGCTCGAGAGCGACGAGATTGCCAGCGATGAGCGATGTTTATATGATGAAAAGTGAGCTCCCAAACTGAGTTTTGTGATGTCACTGGATTCTAACGCCCTAGCCTCTGAGGCGGAACGCGCCGAACTGGCGTCTGTTGTCGAGGCGTTGGCCAGGTGGCCGCGACTTTCCCAGCTGCTTCGATACATGGGGGAGAAGGTCTTTTCCGGTAAAACCGACGAGCTTAACGAATACGAGATTGCCACTGAAGTCCTCGGTCGCTCCAAGACTCAATTCAATGCAGGTGAAGATGCGATCGCGAGGGTTGAGACTCACCGGCTCCGAAAGCGGCTGGCAGAGTTTTATCGATCGGAAGGAAAAGATCATCCGATTCAAGTGACTCTGCCATCGGGAAGCTATGTTCCGGTTTTCGTGCATAAGTCCGCGGATGAGTCGGGAGCCAGTTTGCCGAATGTGGCGCCGGCGGCTGAATCGGAATCCGGGGAGCGGGGCGGCGGGATCTCAAGTTGGATTACTCCGACCTGGAGGGTTTTGGCGTTCGCGGCCGGCATTTTGCTGCTGACGTTATCAGCTTATTTGTACTTTCGTACGAGAGCGGCCCCGACGGCGGCAACCGCGGGGAATATTGCGGCGTCTTCAGCTTCAATGTCTTTCCAGCCAGGCACGGCCTCTTCAGCGGTCCGGCTGCTGGCGGGGTACAGTGGACCACCAAGGACGGATAGCGCCGGCAGGATATGGAGTCCGGACCAGTATTTTGCAGGTGGAGGCAGCTGGCAGCGCGCCCCGGCATTCATCGCGAGGACGAGCGATCAGTTTCTGTTCGAGCATTCACGGACTGGAGATTTCAACTACAGCATTCCGCTGAAGCCCGGTTCGTATGAGCTGCACCTGTTTTTCTCGACGCCGGTTCGGGCCAATGAGAGTACCTCTTTCAACGTATTTGTAAATGGGAAATCGTTGATGCTGGGATTCGACATAAACCTGGATGCGCTCGGCGAAAACATAGCCGATGAGCGGGTGTTCCGTGACATTTCACCTGACAAGGACGGATTTGTTCGATTGGGCTTTACAGGCGCGACCGGACCGCCCGCGCTGAATGCGATTGAGATTCTCCCTGGGGTGCCTCGGGCACAGCTCCCCATCCGATTGATCATGCAGACCACGCCAATGATCGATTCGAAGGGCCGGCAGTGGCAACCAGACAGCTACTTTATGAGCGGACGATTATCGGCTCAGACCCATCCGTTGCTGGATTCTTCGGACCCTGATCTGTTCTCGGGAGAGCGGTATGGGCATTTCACCTACGCGATTCCCGTGGATACTCGCGATCGGTACACAATTGTTTTGCACTTCGCAGAATTGTACTTTGGGTCAGGAGTGCAGGGGGGCGCCGGCAGCCGGGTCTTCAAGGTGATGTGCAACGGCGAGACCCTGCTGGACAACTTCGATATTTTGAAGGAAGCCGGAAACCTGCACGAGCTCTCGAAGACCTTTCGACACGTGAAGCCCACTGCGATGGGGAAGCTGGATCTGACCTTTGAGCCGATCGTGAATAACGCGACGATTTCCGGCATTGAGGTTTTGGACGAAGCGCAGTGAAGTGCTGGTGCTTCCTTATCTAAGTGTCTGAGCACGGATTTACCCGTTGTCTGGATCGCATCGCCGCCTCCATAGAGCGTGCACTGTCCGCGATAGAGAGCCTGCTACTTGGCCACAGACCTTCAAAAGGGTGCTTCCAATCCGCGCGCAAGAGAGCGCTTCCTGGGAATTCTGGATGGAATCAATCTAAAATCCGTTGACTCAATCCGGGGCAGTGTAACAAGTACTTATTGGACGTACATTACTGAATCTAAGCAACGTACAACGTTAAACGTGTCCGTACAAAATTGAACTTCACGATTGTCTCTCGGGATATGCAGGATTCGTGTCGGTTCATTTCAATGGAATGATGCTGCAGGAAAGCCAGGGCGGCTCGCTGAGAACCGCCGCGGATGTAAACGTTGTCGCAGCATTCTTCCAGCGATGCCAATTAGAAGGTTCCTCCTTGCAGTCGATCGCTCGGCGTTCTGTCTGCCTGGAGTTTTGGAGGAAGAAGATGCATAGATTGATTTTGAGAGCGATGTTGATCGCGACCGTTCTGGTCGCACTTTCCTCATCGCTACTTGCCCAGCAGACAGGAAATATTGTTGGCACAGTAGTTGACCCAACCGGGGCGGTTGTTTCTCAGGCCAAAGTGACGCTGATTAATGCGAAGACCGGAGACGTTCGCGCTACGACCAGCAACGGCGAAGGATTTTTCGCCTTCAGCAGCACGCAGGCCGCTGATTATTCCGTAAAAGTTGAAGCACAAGGGTTTCGGCCGGCGGAACTGTCCGGTATTCACATCAGCCCCGGAGACCGCCGCGATCTGACGGTTTCTCTCGCTGTCGGGACGGAGAGCGCCTCAGTAACGGTGGTGGCTGCCGGCGCCTCTGAAATTAAAGTGGATTCGGGCGATCTTTCCAGCACACTGAGTTCGACGGACATCGGCAACCTGGCCATTCAGGGCCGGGACGTGACGGAACTGCTGAAGACCATGCCTGGCTTCAGCATGAACACGAGCTATAACGGGGTGCAGAACAAGGCCGGCTATAGCAGTACGGTGACCAGCATCCAGTCCAGCGTAGGAAATGGGATCAGTGCACCGGGGGCCCCGGACCGCTCCGGCGGCGCGGACCTTGTATCGGACGGCGCTCACATTCTTGATCCGGGCTGCGCGTGCAATGCAAATCAAACGGTGAACCCCGACATGGTTGCGGAGGTCAAGGTGACGACTTCTGCGTACGGCGCGGACAGCATGTCTGGACCGGTGGTAATTTCGGCGGTGGGCAAGTCGGGTTCCAGCGACTATCACGGTGGCGTTTATCTGAATTTTCGCGATCGCAACCTGAACTCAAACGACTGGTACTTCAACCATCTCAAACAGGCTCGTCCAAACGATCGCTATTGGTATCCAGGCGGGCAGGTTGGTGGTCCAGTTCCGTTCACGCACAAGAAGCTGACGTTCTTTGGCGGGTTTGAGGACTACCAGCAGCGCTTCCCGGATGGAACGAGCACTGGCTTGCTCAAAGCCATGGTGCCGACGGTGAGCGAGCGCGCAGGGCATTTTGACCCGACAATTGCCGACAATGCGGCAATGTGTAGCGCGATTGCGGGCTGGGTTGCCAGCCAGTACCGCTGTCAGCCGATCACGTCGATCAGTACGAGGAATGGCTACGTTAGCGGAATCCAGAACAGCGATGTTTCTGCTTACCTTGCACCTGGCGCGGCGGCGTGGATGAAGTTGATCCCGCAGCCGAACCATGTTCCGACGTCCTCAGAGAATTTCAACTACGTCAGTCCGCTTATCGACACTAACAACGGGTATATGGGTCATGCCAAGTTTGACTATGCCTTCAGCGAAAACACCAAGGCATCGATGAGCTTGAACCAGCAGCATGAGAACTATAGCCAGCCCGTCCAGCGCTGGTGGCTTCCGGCAGACTCCATTGCGACTCCCGGCAATCCCCAGTCGAGCACGATTTCACGGACGATTGCGGGCAGCCTTGTGAAGGTCTTCAACTCGACGACGACGAACGAATTTCTCGCGGGTCTGAGCTTTATGAATTCCCCCGTGAAATTCGGAGATCCAAAGGCGCTGGACAGGGACGCACTCGGGTTTCCTTACAAGTATCCCGGCCTGTCGCCGATCATGCCCAGTTTGCAGAACTCCTGGTGGAATAGCGACATGGGCGTTCCCATGATGATGGATAACGGTCGCATCCACTATTTTTCGCGGAAGATGCAGCCATCGATCAGCGACAACTTCACCAAGGTCTTCCGGACCCACACTGTCAAGGCCGGCGTGAGCTGGATGCGGTCAGGGAACCGGCAGGCGAATGTGGACCAGGGGACCGGCGGCTCGCTCGGGCAAATCGCGTACGGGCCGATCTGGGATTACAGTTCTCCAGATGGTAGCCAGATCACGTCGTCGTACAATCCAGTGCTCGATTTGATGCTGGATCACGCCGGGAACTTTACCTACTTGCCCGATACGATCGCCGATATGAAAGATGACAGCATAGGCTTTTACGGGCAGGACGAATGGAAGATTAACAAACGCGTGTCTATCAATTACGGCCTGCGCATCACGCACGATCTTCCGTGGCAGGATGTGACGGGAAAATTCGGCGCAGCGGCATGGACCCAGGACTGGTATGACGCTGATGTGGCAAAAGGCATCACGGCGCTTCCGGGAATGCGGTGGCATGCGAAAGACAATGCAATTCCACTGGCTGGGCATTCGATGGATTCCATTTTCTACGCTCCGCGTTTCGGTGTTGCTCTCGACGCATATGGCAATGGAAAGACCGTTTTTCGCGGCGGGCTCGGAGTCTACTACTACCATGACAATCTGGCCGGCTACGACGCGGCTACAGGGACCTCGATGGGGGGCACGTCGTGCAACCTAACCAGCGCGACATTTCTCTCGGCGGTGGATGCGGGCACAAACGTCCAGTGCGCCAACACGGGTTCGGGCGTGACGTCCGCGACGGCAGTAGATTTCACGGATCATACGGAACCGCGGACTCTCAACTACAATTTCACTCTTTCTCAACAAACTGCTGGGAAATCGCTGTTGGAGATTTCTTACCTGGGCAGCCAAAGCATTGATTTGATCAATCCGCTTGGGAACGTCAACATCATGCCTATCGGCGCCTACGCAAAGCCCGATCCGAATCCCGCTTCGTCCAACTTCGGCAAGCTCATTCCCATCGGCACAATCAGCAGCAACAGTGGGAACGTGGTTCAGGACTTTTATCCACTGACTCACTACACGAACTTGAACCTGATCCGCCACGGCGCATGGTCGAACTACAACTCGCTCCAGGTGGTGTGGACGAAGTCACAGGGCCCACTGACCTATAACCTGAACTACACCTGGTCGAAGACGCTGGGCATCAACGGAACAGAGGATCCTGTCAATATCGAGAACGACTACGGCATTCTCGGCCAGGACCATACGCATGTATTCAATGCTTCGTACTCGTATGAGACGCGGCACCAATTCAATCGCAACAAGCTTGCGGGCGCGGCTCTGAACGGCTGGACGGTCTCCGGCATTCTCAACCTGCAAAGTGGCATCAACATTCAGCAAGGTTTCTCGAAGAACCTCGGACTGGGGGGAAACAACACGCTTCCCACGGATGTCCACACCGTCAACACGACTTATTACCTCGGCACGGCGAACTATACGCTGCAGCCCAAGCTGACGTGTAATCCCGCGGCCGGACGCAAGGGTGGCGCGCTTATCAACGCTAGCTGCTTCTCTCTTCCGGCCGACCCTCAGTTCCAGGCGGTAACGAATTCGCAAGGGAAGGTGGAGTACTATCTGACCGATCTCGGCGGACAGGGGCAGTACCAGATGCCCTACATGCGGGGGCCGGCATTTTTTCAGACTGATCTGTCCTTGTCTCGGACGGTGAAGATTACCGAACGTCAGAACGTAATGTTCAGGATTGAAGGGCTGAACTTCCTGAATCACCCGTTGGAGTCGTTTGACCAGAACAATGCGAACAACCTCAACCTGAACTATACGAATGGCGTTCTGAAGACGTCGGACACGGGGTGGAACTACGGTGTACCTAACGAGAAGTTTGGCCGCCGGATCGCGGAACTCACCTTCAAGTACAACTTCTAACCACTTGCGGCGGCCGCCCCTGTGCGGCCGCTGTTGCAACCAAGATTTCGAGACCCGGCCTCCTGGTCTCTCCTACGGGATGGTTGATTTAGCCATCCCGTATTTTTGCGCGGAGTAATGATTTCAGGCGGCCGTTCGTTAGAGTGAAGTATAGACAGGGAGCACAAGATCAATGTTCGATTCTTTTCTGAGGCGCAATTTTGCGCTTGTCCTTGGTTTGTTCATTTTTTTTGCACCTACTTTCGTGGCTCAGTCTCAACAGGTCCCGACTCGCCGAATTGTCGCAGATATGGAAACAGCAGGTGGGCCGGTGGATCGGTTCTTTGATCTATCGATCGGCTCCGATTATCCGGGCACATTGATTCGCGCCGACAGCCAGGAGCAGTTGAAGGTAGCAGTGGATGAACTGGGATTTCGTTATATTCGATTTCATGCCATTTTCCATGATGTTTTAGGAACCGTGCGCATCGAGAATGGAAACACCGCCTACGACTGGAACAAAATAGACGAACTATACGACGATTTGCTGGCGCGCCATATCAAGCCGTTCGTGGAACTCGGATTTACGCCAAAGGCGCTGGCCACATCAGAGAACAGCATCTTCTACTGGCACGGAAATACGTCGCACCCGACGCTGGATGGGTGGCATGAGCTGGTTGACGCGTTCACTCGCCATATTGAAAGCCGCTACGGGAAAGAGGAAGTGCGCACGTGGTATTTCGAGGTGTGGAATGAGCCGAACCTTTCCGGCTTCTGGGAGGGCGCAGATCAGAAGGCGTATTTCGAGCTGTATGATTTGACCGCAAAGACGATCAAGTCCATCGATCCGTTATTGAGGGTAGGAGGCCCGAGCACGGCGGGTGCGGCATGGGTGCCTGGATTTCTGGCGCACGTAAAGCAGAGTGGTGCGGGCATTGACTTTGTAACTACGCACACTTATGGCGTGCAAGGCGGATTTCTGGACGAGAACGGGAAGGATGATACAAAGCTCGATCCTTCGCAGGACGCAATTGTCGGAGATGTTCGACACGTGCGCGAGCAGATTTCGGCGTCGGCATTTCCCGATCTTCCGCTGTATTTCTCTGAGTGGAGCACAAGCTATACGCCGCGGGACTCGGTGCATGACTCCTACATCAGCGCGCCGTATATTTTGACGAAGCTCAAGGGCTGTGAAGGATTAGTGCAGGGAATGAGCTACTGGACATACTCGGACTTGTTCGAGGAACCGGGTCCGCCGACGGCTCCTTTCCAGGGTGGGTTTGGACTGCTGAATCCCGAAGGAATTCGCAAGCCGGCGTTTTTCGCTTACAAATATCTCAATGCCGTACAGGGAAAAAAAATACCGTCGAGCGATCCGCAGGCGGTGATGGCCACCAAAGACGGGAACTTTTCGGCGGTAATCTGGGACTTTGAGCAACTGGACCAGAAGGTGAGCAATCGATCGTTTTACACGAAGGTGGTTCCCTCGCACCCGGCAGGACCTGTGCATTTGCAGCTGACACACCTGATTCCAAACGCGGCATACCATCTGGAGCTTCATCGGACCGGTTACCATGCGAATGACGCGTATTCTGCTTATCTGGAGATGGGGTCTCCGAAAGAACTCACGCAGGCGGAAGTTGCGCATTTGAACGATGCGACGCGGGACCTTCCCGAGACGAGCCGGGCTGTGCAGAGCGGAGCAGATGGAATGCTCGAAGTTTCCGTGCCAATGAGCAGTAACGATATTGTGTTGGTGAAGCTGGACCACGGTGAGCACGGAAACTGAGCGAAGGCGCTGAATGTTGACTGCTCGATCGAGATTGAAGGATTGCTGAATGAAAGCGTTTGTACGATTTGTTCTGCCTTTGTTGTTGTTAATCGTAGTTGTTCTTTCAATCGCGGCATGTAGTGGCGGAAGCCAGGGCGGGGGAGGTACAAGCCCGAATCCGACTACGCCAACGGTGACGGTTACACCAGCTTCGAAGAGCGTTTCGACTGCTCAGATCCTTCGTGTCAGCATTGTTGTCTCCGGGGCGAGCGGCACACCGACTGGGTCAGTGGTTCTTTCGAGCGGCAGCTATGCTTCTTCTGCGACTACGCTGAGCGCGGGCGCTGCGACCATTACGATTCCGGCGGGGGCGCTTGCTGCAGGATCCGTTGCATTGAGCGCGAAGTATACCCCGGATAGTGCCAGCACAACCTACAACAGCGCTTCCGGAACTGCCACGGTGATGGTGACGCAGCCAACGACCACACCGGTGGTTACAGTGACACCTGCGGCGAGCAGCATTACAACTGCGCAGAGCCTGGGAGTGATGGTCACCGTGTCCGGCACGAGTGGCACGCCAAGCGGATCAGTGGTTCTCTCAAGCGGGAGCTACAGCTCGTCGGCTACGACGCTCAGTTCCGGTTCTGCGAGCATTACGATTCCGGCCGGATCGCTTGGCACGGGCTCAGACACGCTGACTGCCCAATACACTCCGGACAGTGCCAGCTCCGCAAACTATAGCGGCGCTTCCGGGAGCCACTCAGTGACTGTGACTCTGGCCAACAGTGGGACTGCGGTCACAGTCAACATTGACGTTCTGGCGAATCGACACACAATCAGTCCCTTTATTTACGGCGGGGAACTCGGTGACATCGCGACGATTGCGGACTCGGGAACGTTGCAGGCGCGGTGGGGCGGAAACGCAACGTCGAACTACAACTGGCAATTACACACCTACGACGCTGGGGCTGACTGGTACTTCGAGGACTTTGGGATGGGGACCACCGAGAAGGACTCGGTGCAGTTCATAACGGACGTTCAGAATGCAGGCAGCCATGCACTGACGACGATGTCGATGATGTCGTGGGTGGCGAAAGAATCAGAGAACAGCAGCAACGGGAACTGGAGCTTTTCCGTTGGGAAGTATGGGATGCAATGCTCTGCCGATCCTTACAACGCGGATGCCGGCAATGGCCTGGAGACCGACTGCAAAACACCGGTGACCAGCTTGACGGTTACGTCTGCGTACTATCCTTTGCTCGACGACTCCAGCCAAAGCTGCCCGACGGGCAATTGCGTGTATCGCGATGCGTGGGCTCGGGCGCTTTCTGCCGCGTTTGGCAGCGGGACTTGCAACGTACCATATTCGACGATTAGTTCGTGCCACTTCTACGACATGGATAACGAGGTGGACATCTGGAACGGTACGCATCGGGACGTTCACCCCACCGCTTCGGGCTACGACGAGCTTGCCAATATCTATGAAGCTGAAGCTACGGCGTTGAAGAGCTGGGATCCGGCGGCGGTACGGTTTGGTCCGGTCTCCTGCTGCTGGTGGTTTTACTGGAACGTTGGACCATCGGGCGATGACAAGGCAGCTCATGGCGGGGTGGACTTTTTGTCCTGGTGGTTGAATCAGATCTACTGGCTGGATCAGATCAAGGGAGCGCGCACGCTGGATGTATTCGACATTCACGCCTATCCTGATGCCGATCTCACGGGTTTTACGGATGCGCAGAAGAAGGCAGCATCCGCTTCGATCTATCGCGATTATTGGGACCCGACCTACGTGAGCACTTCCGGGACCATCAATCAGCCGTATGCAACGAGTATTCAGCCTAAGAAGACCATCCCGTTTCGGATTCCACGCATGAAGGCGCTGGTGAATGCAATCTATCCGGGCACACCGCTCGCCTTTACCGAATGGAGCGCGGCGTTCTACAACGAATCGGACTTTTCGACGGCGCTGGGGGACGCCGATGCCTACGGTATCTTCGGGCGCGAGGGAATGGCTTTTACTTCGCGCTGGGGAGCGCCGACGGCGGGCAATCCCAACTATCAGGCGTTGAAGCTCTATACCAACTACGACGGCTCGCATCATGGATTTGGGACCGTTTCTGTTTCTGACACTAACTCGGGGGATCCGAATCTGTTTTCCAGCTTTGCGGCAATCAATGCGAGCGGGACGGCGATGACCATCATGGTCATCAATAAGGACCCCATCAACTCAGCGGTTGTGACATTCAATCTGTCCGGGTTCAACGCGACCAGCTACGCGGCGTATACGTTGTCTTCGACGAAGGCCAGTGCGATATCAGCTTCCGGCTCTGGGCCGTGGAGTGCCATGCAAACCTTTGCGCCTTACAGCATCACTCTGCTGTCAGTTACTGGAAGCGAGGCCTCCAAACCCGCATCCGAGTGGTATCTGAATCCTGATGACCTGATGGTGCCTGCGTCGGGTACGGCGACTTTGCATCCGGCGATTAGCAGTGGCACTGCTACCGTGACACTCTCATCGGCGGTGTTCGATGCGTACCAAGGCACATCGGCGTGCAACGGCTCGCTCATACTTACGAACTCCACGATCTCCGTCTCGCAGCCGGGAGCTATCCCAGTGAACGCGGGGAGCACTCCGGGATTCTGCCACTTTACCGTGACGGGCAGCGATGGCACAGTCACCCAGACACAGGGCGGATGGATCGTTGTCGGTAATCCTGCGGCGATGCTCACGCAATCGGGCAATAACCAAACTGGCAGCGCTGGAGCAGCATTGAGTGTGCCGTTGACGGTTTCGGTTTCTCCAGGCCAATCGGGTGGATCGGCCAGCGGTGCGGGGATTTTATTTACAACCTCTGCCGGCACGCTCTCCAACGGCACTTCAAGCGGAAGCAGCGTGATAGCAGTTACGAACTCGGCCGGGACAGCTTCCGTCACGTTGAATCTGCCTTCGACGAAAGGGACAGTGACGGTTATAGCCCAAGATCAATTTGCGATTGGCGGAGCTTCCGTTACGTTTACGGAGACCGCTAACTAATCGAGCATTCAAGTATCTGCGGAGTTACTGGTGGACTTAGGCAGCAAGTATTCGAAATGAGAAGGCATGCTTGCAGGGCGGATCATTGGGAACCTGGATATCGAGACCTTGGGCCCCCTGCGTCCACTTGAGCTCAGCCCTGGATCCGAGTAGCTCGACTTTTTTGATTCGGCGAGGATAGTTTGCAGAATTTTCTGCCAGGGATTTGACCAGGACTTTCCCGTCAGTTGGCCAACCCAGAGCGATGGCATAAAGAGTGTCGCCTTTGGTTGTGAAGCGTATATCTGTGTGGTCGAACTTTATCTTCGACAGCTGATAGGACGGGACCTCTTGAGGTTGCGTCGAAGGCCCTTCCCCGAAGATGCTCCACGGACGGGTTCCCTTAATTGCTTCAGAATTCACCTGCTGCCAATCGGCGAGTTCCTGGAGAAAAGCGAGCTCGTCGCTGTCCGGTTCGCCATGACCGGGAAGGGGAATGCTGAGAAGTAGATTGCCGTTCTTGCTGACAATATCGACCAGGAAGGGAATGATGAAAGAGGCTTTCTGGTAAGTATGGTTTTCGAAGACCGATCTGTCGTAGTGCCAATGTCCAATGCACGCCTCGGTCTGCCAGGGATCTTTCTGGAGTTTATCCGCGAGCGACATTTCGAAGTCGCGCGTGAGTGTTCCCCATACGGGCTCAGGGACCACTTTGAGATCCATCACTCCCTCTAGTCGACCGCCGTGGGCCTGCATGTTTTTGTTGTAGTAATAGGCCATGATTTGAGGAGCGAGATCGGGAATTCCCAGCCACACGCCCAAGTCCGGAGCAAACTTTCCGCCTTTGTCGAAATCAAACTGCGCGTTGTCATCGAAGCACAAGATATCCGGACCGTACTTGTCGATCACATCCTGCACGCGAAGCAGGAACTGCTGCACAAACTCGGGGCAGGGACTGTTTTTCTGATGGGGCTTTCCGTTGATCATCTGTGGGTTCATACCGTCCCACCATTTCCCCTTACCGTCCGCGATGGTCTGGAGGCCGTCATAAGGAACTCCGGCAAGAGGGCCCGTTGTGTCGCTCTTGTACCGCACGGAGAGAAACTCATCCCATACGCGATGCGGGGTGCCGTGATAGCTAACGCCGAACCGCAATCCGTTGGCCCGCGCGACCTTGGCCCAACTCCCCACGATGTCGCGCTTGGGGCCTACATTTACGCAGTTCCAGGGCTGGTGCCGCGAATTCCAGCAATCGAAATTGTCGTGATGGGTAGCGAGGGAGACGAGGTATTCAGCGCCGGCTCGCTTGTAGAGTTTGACGAGCGCATCGGGGTTCCATCGCTCGGCCTTCCATAAGTGGCAAATGTCTTTGTATCCGAACTTTGATGGGTGCCCATAGTGTGCAACGTGATACTCGTATTGCGGCATGCCTTGTATGTACATGTTTCGCGCGTACCAATCGCCCTGTTCGGGGACACACTGCGGGCTCCAATGGGCCCAGATTCCAAACTTGGCATCTCGAAACCAATCTGGACACTGGTAGGACTTCAAAGACTCCCAGAATGGCAAGAAGGGGCCGCTCGGGACTTCTCCCTGGAAAAGCTGCGAGTGCTCGGTGGCGCGCGCCAGGCGCGCCAGAGCCAACATGGAGAGTCCGCCCTTGAATAGTGATCTGCGATTCATAGTTGCGTTCGTTCCTTTCGGGAATCTTGTAGGTTGTGCGCGTGAATGGATCTCAGCAAGCAGCTACTGACGGCTCGCATCGGTGCCCATCTGCTGCAGGCCGCCAAGCGCTCGACCATTCCATTGTTTTACGAGTTGTCTTGATTCTTTGAAGGCATCGTCCGCGGCGGCCTTGTTTCCTGATTGCTGATAAAGGCGGGCAAGCTGATAGTGCAGGCTGCCGTCCTGATCGGTCGAGAGCCCCATTTTGTATTCCTGGATTGCTGCCGGAACGCGATCGGTTTCTGCATAGACTCTTCCGAGCAGGACGTGATAACGAGGCAGAAGTTCCGGCTTGAGGCTCGCGCATTTCTGCAAGTAAGGCTCCGCTTGGGCGAATTGATTGCGCTGCACGAGGATTTCAGCTGCGAGCAGATTCGCTTCGGCATCTGCTGGGTCTTCTTTCAGCAGAGATTCGTCGATGCTGAACGCTTCATCATTCTTCAATTCGGAAAACAACGTGATCGCCAGGCTCAGTCGGGCACTGTGGCTTCGGGGATCGAGGGCAATGGCTTTTCTGTACTCTGCTTCTGCATCGTCCCAATGATGCTGTTGACGGAAGACGTTTCCAAGTAAGACGTGCATGCGCGGGGAATTTGCGTCGATTTCTCCGGCACGGGAGAGAGCCTGGATAGCGAGGTTTTGATCCGCCTTGCTCTCCCAATAGAGGCCCGGCGCGCGCGTCGCGGGATTGTTTTTAAGCTTCTGGGCCGCGAGCGATGTGGTTTGGTAATCGGCTGTGTAGAAGGAACAAAACGCAAGAAGCTGTAACGAATTTGTGCTTGCCCCTTGGAGAGCAGGCTTCAGGGCGCCGCTGCAGCGGGAGTATCTGCCTTCGGCAGCAAACCTATGAGCGTCTGAAAGCGATTGAGCTTGAGTGATGGAAGACTGCCTGTCCTCGGCAGCGTTTGAAGTTGGCGGCAGTTCATCGGAGACGAACGCACTCTCAATCAATGCGGGGAGGTCAATGGGAGAAGAACTGATTGCGTTGTCACGTGCGGTGGCGATGAAAGATCGCACCTGTTGTTCCGTGAGCGCGCCGCGAAATAGCGGGAGGTTCGAACGGACGAAGGCGGGATCGGCGTTTGCCGCGCGTGTGAGGCTACTGAGAGCGGCCTCGGATTTCCCCGAGATTACGTCGGTGATCATTTGACCGAGCACAGCAAGGCCGCACTGAGAACTTGATTGAAGTTCGTGTTCGAATTGTTCCTGTGCCTCGGCGATTTTCTGCTGACGCAACAGGGTAATGCCGAGCTCCGCGTATCGGCAGGGAACAGGCGGCTCCAATGCGATTGCAGCTTTGTACGCTTTTTCTGCTTCGATCAGTTTTCCTTCAGCAGCTAGAACTTCGGCTGATCTGAGCTTGACGTACGCGGAATCTCTGTAGGTCGACGTCATCAAGCGTGCATCGTTTTCGACCTGGAGCAGATAGGAAGTGCCGAGATCGAACCAGAGATCTCCTTTATTCGGATCGAGGCGAACTGCTTCCAAATAAAGTTCAGTAGCCCTTTTGCTATCGCCGACCGCGGCATACGCTTTTCCGAGTGAGTGGGCGGCCTG
>Ga0105240_10001656_pt1 | contig 37802 bp, 37 predicted proteins | sample KBSC54metaG_FD_80426 | JGI IMG/M metagenome (GOLD analysis project Ga0105240, IMG submission 80426) | Corn rhizosphere microbial communities from Kellogg Biological Station, Michigan, USA - KBS C5-4 metaG | ecosystem: Host-associated > Plants > Roots > Rhizosphere > Soil | place: Michigan, USA... | reverse complement strand
GCCTGTACCGTGGCCGCCAGGTGCTGACGCCGAAGGAAGACTGAGGTCCCGCCGCCGTTGGCGGCGGCTGATCCAGCACGAGGCTCCCAGCGTATCCCTTCCCGAACGCCGCGACGATCGCGCCAGGGGAGAGAACCCGTGAGTCAGGACAATATCCAGCATGTGAAGGACGCCTACGCCAAGTTCGTGGCGGGCGACGCGCCGGGCGTGCTCGACGCCGTGGACGATAACGTGCGCTGGGAGGTGATCGGCCAGCCCGGCGCCTATCCGACCTTCGGCGTCCGCCACGGACGGGCTGGCGTCGCGGACTTCTTCACCACCCTCGCGGGCCTGGAAGAGATCACCGAGTTCGCCCCGATCGACTTCCACGCCTCGGGGGACAAGGTGATCGTGTTCGGCCGCGTGGCCGCCACCACCCGGGAGACCGGCGTGAAGACCGACACCGCCTGGGCGCACGAGTTCACCCTGGCCGGCGGCAAGATCACCTCGTTCCGGGAATTCCTCGACACCGCCCAGTTCGTGGCGGCGCGACAGGGGTAGCGGTTGCCGGCTCCGGCGTGATCAGGCTAAGGCTCCCGGCCACCTGAAGCGACTTATCGGAAGCCCGCGTGACCGAAATCATCGACATCCAAGCCCGCGAGATCCTCGACAGCCGCGGCAATCCCACCGTCGAGGTCGACGTCCACCTGGAGGACGGCTCGATGGGGCGGGCCTCAGTGCCGTCGGGGGCTTCCACCGGCGCTCACGAGGCGGTCGAGCGGCGCGACGGCGACGCGTCGCGTTACGGCGGCAAGGGCGTGCTGGGCGCGGTCGACGCGGTGCAGGGCGAGCTGTTCGACGCCCTGTCCGGGTCCGACGCCGAGGACCAGCGCCGCATCGACCGGATCATGATCGAGCTCGACGGCACGCCGAACAAGAGCCGGCTGGGCGCCAATGCGATCCTGGGCGTCTCGCTGGCGGTGGCCAAGGCCGCCGCGCAGACCGCGAACCTGCCGCTCTACAGGTACGTCGGCGGGGTCAGCGCGCACATCCTGCCGACGCCGATGATGAACATCATCAACGGCGGCGCGCACGCGGACAATCCGATCGACATCCAGGAGTTCATGATCCTGCCGACCGGCGCGCCGACCTTCGCCGAGGGCCTGCGGATGGGGGCGGAGATCTTCCACAGCCTGAAGAAGGCGCTGCACGACGCCGGCCATTCCACCAACGTCGGCGACGAGGGCGGCTTCGCCCCGAACCTGGCCACGGCCGAGGCCGCGCTGGAGTTCATCATGAAGGCCGGCGAGGCCGCCGGCTACAGGCCCGGCGAGGACTTCAATCTGGGCCTCGATGCCGCGTCCAGCGAGTTCTTCAAGGACGGCCGCTATCGCATGGACGGCGAGGGCATGGTGCTCGACCAGGGGGGCATGGTGGACTACCTGGCCGGGCTCGTGGCCAAGTTCCCGATCGTCACCATCGAGGACGGCTGCGCGGAGGACGATTTCGAGGGGTGGAAGCTGCTGACCCGGACCCTGGGCGGCAAGGTGCAGCTGGTCGGGGACGACGTGTTCGTCACCAACCCCGCGCGGCTGGCGCAGGGCATCAAGGACGGGATCGCCAACTCGATCCTGGTCAAGGTCAACCAGATCGGCACCCTGTCGGAGACCCTGGACGCGGTCACCATGGCCCACGGCGCGGCCTATACCGCGGTGATGAGCCACCGCTCCGGCGAGACCGAGGACTACACCATCGCCGACCTGGCGGTGGCCACCGGCTGCGGCCAGATCAAGACCGGCTCGCTGTCGCGCTCGGACCGCACCGCCAAGTACAACCAGCTGCTGCGGATCGAGCAGCAGCTGGACGACCAGGCGGTCTACGCCGGGCGGGGCGCGCTGAAGCGGTAGGGGAGTGGCCATGACCGACACGCCGGAAGACGCCGAATACCGCGCCAGGGCGCGCGCCTGGCTGGCCGAGCACGCCGCCCAGTACAGAGGCGCGCCCGATCTCGACGACGACGCGATGGTGGGCCATTCCAAGGCCTACACCCGCGCCAAGTGGGATGCGGGCTACTCCGGCATCGACGTGCCGAAGAGCGCCGGGGGCGCCGGCGGCACGGCGCGGCAGGCCCGGATCTTCGACGAGGAGGAGGCCGCCTACAACGTGCCGCGCACCACCGCCAGCCACCTCGCCCTGGCCGGACTGATGAAGCACGGCACGCCCGAGCAGATCGCGCGGTGGGGCAAGGTCCACTGGTCGGGCGAAGGCCGCTGGACGCAGCTGTTCTCCGAGCCGTCGGCGGGCTCGGACCTGGCGGGGCTGCGCACGCGCGCGGTGCGCCAGGGCGACAAGTGGATCATCAATGGCCAGAAGGTCTGGTCCAGCTGGGCGCAATGGTCCGACTTCGGCTTCCTGATCGCCCGCACCGACGGGTCTGTGCCCAAGCACAAGGGCCTGAGCTTCTTCTTCATCGACATGCGCCAGCCGGGGATCGAGGTGCGTCCGATCCGGCAGATGACGGGCGCGGCCGACTTCAACGAGGTGTTCTTCACCGACGCGGTCGTGCCGCATGCCGACATGATCGGGCCCGAGGGCAAGGGGTGGGAAGTCGCCATGACCGTGCTGTCGGCCGAGCGGGCCGGGGCCGGTACGGCCGGTTCGGGCGAGGGAAGGATGTCGCCGGTGGCCACGCCGAACCTGCTGCGCGTCGCCCAGGGCGCCCGTCGCGAGGGCGGCAAGACCGCGCTGGACAGCGCCGAGGTGCGACGCAAGATCGCCCACTGGTACGCCGAGGAACAGGGCGTGAAGCACTTCGCGCGCCGCATCGCCGAGATGGTCGCCGCCGGCGCCATGCCGCCGGCGAGCATGCCCGGCATGAAGATCGTCAGCGCCAGCCGCAACCAGCAGGCCTACGCCTGGCTGATGGACATGGAGGAATACTCCGGCATCGTCCAGGACGCCGACTGGCCGGAGGAGGACAAGTACTACGCCTACCTCTATGCGCCGATCTGGCGCATCGCCGGCGGTTCCGACGAGATCCTGCGCAACCAGATCTCGGAGCGGGCGCTTGGAATGCCGAGTGACATCCGCCTCGACAAGGACGTGCCCTTCGACCAGCTGCCGTTCTGAGCGGATGCGGCGCGCCGGCCGCTTCGCATACGCGATCGTCCTGGGCTGCGTTCTGGCCGCGTCGGCGTGTGCGCCGCCGAAGCGGCCCGCGGCCCCGCCGCCGGCCCCAAATCCGAATCACCCGCTGACGGCCGCGGAGCTCGATGCGGCCCTGGCGGGCGTCTACGCCCAGAGCGGCGCGGTCGGCATGGTGGCGGCGATTGTCCGCGGCGACCAGGTGACCGTGCGCGGCTTCGGCCGCATGTCGTCCAACGACGCGCGCGTCCCGGACGGCGCCACGCTGGTCCGGCTGCAATCGATCTCCAAGCTGCTGAACAGCCAGGTGATGCTGTCGTTGGCGGGGGCCGGGAAGCTGGCGGTGACGGATCCGCTGCAGCGCTACGCGCCGCCCGGCGCCGTGCCCGTCGCCAAGGGCGGGCGACCGATCGAGCTGATGGATATCGCCAGCCACACCAGCGGCCTGCCGCGCAACGCCGCCATCGGCATCGTCCCTGACGCAGCGCCCGCCACCGCCGCGCGCTGGCGCTGGTTGAGGACACAGCGGGCGCTGGTCCCGCCGGGCACGCGGGCGCTCTACTCCAACGCCGGGTTCGACCTGCTGGCCGATGCGCTGCAAGCCGCGGCGGGCGAACCCTATCCGGCCGCGCTGCGCCGCTGGGTGACCGGGCCGCTCGGCATGGCCGACACCACTCCGTCGCCGACGCCGGCCCAGTGCGCCCGGATGCTGGCCTTCGATCCGGACGGACCGGCGCGGCCCTGCATCGACAACGCGGCCACCGCCGGCAGCGGCGGGGTCTATTCGACGGCGAACGACATGGGCGCCTGGATGAGGCGCCAGCTGGCGGCCGACCATGGCGGACCGGTCGGGCAGGCGGCGCAGACCATCCTCTACCGCCGCGAGGCGCTGCTCAGCATGGACGGCTTCGAGGGCGGCGGGCCGGCGGCCGGGCTCGGCTACGCCTGGGTCGAGTTGATCCCGACCACCGACCATCCGCGCCTGCTGGAGAAGACCGGCGGGGGCGGGGGCTTCCTCACCTACATCGCCATCGCGCCGGCGGAGCGGGTGGGGGTGTTCCTGGCGGTCGACCGGGTCAGTCATCCGGCCCACATCGCCATCACCGGCGGGGCGAACACCCTGGTGGGCGCGCTGCTGGGCATGACCTCGGGCGACGCGGTCGTGGCGGCCGCGACGGTCCCGCCGGCGCCGCCCGCGCCACCGCCGCCACCGAAGCCCGCGCCCCGTCCGCACGCGGCCCACCAGCACGCCGCCCGCGGACATCATGCGCACCCGCAACGCGCGCATCCGCAGCGGTCGCACCCGCACAAGCCGCATCACGCCAGGCCTGCGCCGCACCGCCACTGAGACGGTTTGACCTCTGGCGGCAGGGCGAAAGGGGTTGTTTCACCAAACGGCGCCACGATGCTGACGCGGGCGCGTGGTCTTGGCCTGCCAGGACAGCGGTGGGAGTCGAATGGATCGATCCCGACGAAAGAGGAACGGCTGGCGGGTCGGCGCGATGACTCTGAGCGCCGTCGCCCACGCCGGACTCCTCGCGGCCATCATCCTCGCCCGACCCTATCCGGGACCGCCGGCCGACGCGCCGCCCTTCGTGGTGGCGATGATCGACCTGAAGCCCCCGGAGCTGCCACCCGCGCCGCTGGTGGCGACGCCGACGCCGCCGGCGACGCCGACCGCGGCCCCCAAGCCCGAGCCGAAGCGGGCAAATCCGAAGCGCGCCGCGCCCAAGCCGCAGCCCAGTCCGTCCCCGGTGGAGGCGGCGCCCGAGGCGCCGGTGGCCTCGCAGGGGACCGGCCTCAGCGACGCGCAGCTGGCCGGCGCGGCGACGGCCGAGTCAGGGCCGGCGGGCGGGGGCGGCGGTGGCGGGTGCAACATGGCGCGGCGGCTGCAGGCGGCCCTGCGCCGGGACACACTGGTGCAAGCGGCTGTGGCCCGCGCCGGCAGCCGCGCCATCATGGTCTGGGACGGTGACTGGGTTCAGCACGGCGAGGAGGACGGCAAGGGCCTGGCCGCCGTGCGCGAGGCGATCATGTGGGAAATCGCCTTCGCGCCGGCCGCCTGCAAGGCCGAGCCGATGCGTGGCCTGCTGGTGCTGTCGATGAATGAGGGGTCCGCCCGGCTGGCCCTGGGACAGGGCGACTGGCGCTGGACGGACCTCCTCAGGTCGGGCCGCTAAGGCCCGTTACGACATCACGATCAGCACGACGCGGCGGTTCTGGGCCCGGCCCGCGCGGGTGCTGTTCGGCGCCACCGGCTGGTCCTCGCCGTAGGAGATGGTGTTCATCCGGTTCAGGGGCACGCCCTGCTGGTTCATGAACCGCCGAACCGCCTCGGCGCGGTCAGCCCCCAGCCGGGTGTTGGTCGAAGGCGAGCCGGTGGTGTCGGTGTAGCCCTGGATCTCCAGGTAGACGTTGCGGTTGTCGCTCTTCAGCTTGTTCGCGAAGTCCGCCAGACGGGTCTGGGCTTCCGTCGACAGTTGCGAGCTGTCGACCGGGAACTTCACCGAATCGTCGGAGAGCACCATCGAGTAGACGAACTTGCCCTCGGCCAGCTTGTTGGCCGCCTCGGCCCGCTGCAGGGCTTCACGCGTGGACTGGTCCAGCTGGGACAGTTGCGCGTCCTGCGCCTGCTGGTGTCCTTGTACATCCGTCACCTGGCTTTGAACCGCGGCCACGTGGGTGTCCACGTATCGCTGGGTGGCGCAGCCCGTGAGAGCAAGACCACCAACCAGGATCAGACCAGTCATAGTAAGCTTCGACATCAAGACCTCCCGTGTCGTCCGCCGTTGCGGCGCGTCGAGCAGGGCTGTCGCCAGCCCAAGCTGGAGCGCTAGGGGTTAATTCCGGCCAATTCGGGGCGTTTCCAGGGCATGGTCTCGCCTTACTATCTTGGCCATAACTACACGAAAACACTGCAATAAAGCGCCAGCGGGCAACTTGGTTGCGTGATTGCCGACGACTTTCTGCGGAAGGTTTCATTAAGCACGATCGGCGAGACTGGGATTCGTGCTCGACCGACTGCTCACCTTCATCCCGACCATCGCGCTGACCGCGCTGATCTCCTACTTCGCCTATCATGCGATGACCGGAGACCAGAGCCTGCTGACCGCGCGCCAGCGGCACGCGACCCTGGCCGAGGACGAGGCCGATCTGAAGCGCCTGCGCGCCGAACGCATCCATCTGGAGCGCCAGGCCCGCCTGTTGAGCGATCGAAGCCTCTCCGCCGATCTCCTCGAGGAAAGGGCGCATGTCCTGCTAGGCTTCGCCGACCCGAGGGATTATGTGATCCGGACGCCCACCGACGCCCACTGAACCGGACGCCTCGCCGGCGGTTCTGAAGGGGGCCGGGGCGAGCGCGACGGGAGAGGCGAATGGCGAAGGCCGTGAAGGCCAGGGAGTCGGCGGAAGCGGCGTTCGACAAGGGCGAACTGCTGTCGCTCTACAGGTCCATGCTGCTGATCCGACGCTTCGAGGAGCGGGCTGGACAGCTGTACGGCATGGGCCTGATCGGCGGCTTCTGCCACCTCTACATCGGCCAGGAGGCGATCGCCGTGGGGGTCCAGGCGGCCCGGCAGAGCGAGGACCAGATCATCACCGGCTATCGCGACCACGGCCACATGCTGGCCGCAGGCATCGAGGCCAAGGCGGTGATGGCCGAGCTCACCGGCCGCTCCGCCGGCGTGTCCAAGGGCAAGGGCGGCTCGATGCACATGTTCTCGCTCGAGCGCCATTTCTACGGCGGGCATGGCATCGTCGGCGCCTGGGTCAGCCTGGGCACAGGCCTGGCGCTGGCCAACCGCTACAAGGCCAACAACGCGGTGGCGTTCGTCTATTTCGGCGACGGCGCGGCCAACCAGGGCCAGGTCTACGAGAGCTTCAACATGGCTGAGCTCTGGCGGCTGCCGGTGGTCTATGTGATCGAGAACAACCAGTACGCCATGGGCACCTCGGTGGAGCGGTCTTCGGCCGAGACGCATCTGTGGCGGCGTGGCGTCAGCTTCAACATCCCCGGCGAGGAAGTGGACGGCATGGACGTGCTGGCCGTGAAGGCCGCCGCGCTGAAGGCCGCCGCCCATGCCCGCTCGGGCAAGGGGCCGTACATCCTCGAGATGAAGACCTACCGCTACCGCGGGCACTCGATGAGCGACCCGGCGAAGTACCGGACGCGGGAGGAGGTCGACGACGTCCGACGGCATCGCGACCCGATCGACCACGTGCAGGAGCTGCTGGCCTCGCAGGGTCTTGCGGACGAGACCACCCTGAAGGCCATCGACGCCGACGTGAAGAAGATCGTCGCCGACGCCGCCGAATACGCCCGAACGGCGCCGGAGCCGGATCCCTCCGAGCTCTACACCGACGTCTATACCGAGGTAGCGGCGTGACCGACGTACTGATGCCGGCGCTGTCGCCCACCATGGAGGAGGGCACGCTCGCCAAGTGGCATGTGAAGCCGGGCGACAAGGTTCGCTCCGGCGACGTCATCGCCGAGATCGAGACCGACAAGGCGACCATGGAGGTGGAAGCCGTGGACGAGGGCGTGGTCGACGCCATCCTGGTTCCGGAAGGGACCGAGGAGGTGAAGGTCAACACGCCGATCGCGCGGCTGAAGGGCGAGGGCGAAGCAACCAGCGCAGCCGCGGCGCCCGAGCCGCCGCGGCCGGCGTCGAAGGCCAACGGCGGCGGCCATGGTGAGGGCGAGGCCTCCGCCGGCGATCCCGAGAAGCAGCCGCCCGAGGCGGCCAAACCGCGGCCCGAGGGAGAGGCTGCCGTCGCGGTCACCCCGGCAGCGCCGGCCGCCGATCCAGAGATCCCGGAGGGGACCAAGCTGGTCCGGATCACCGTGCGCGACGCCCTGCGCGACGCCATGGCCGAGGAGATGCGCCGCGACCCGGACGTGTTCCTGATGGGCGAGGAGGTCGCGCAGTACCAGGGCGCCTACAAGGTCAGCCGCGACCTGCTGCAGGAGTTCGGCGAAAGGCGGGTGGTCGACACCCCGATCACCGAGCACGGCTTCGCCGGTCTCGGCGTCGGCGCCGCCATGGCGGGCCTGAGGCCCATCGTCGAGTTCATGACCTTCAACTTCGCCATGCAGGCGATCGACCAGATCATCAACTCGGCGGCCAAGACGCTCTACATGTCGGGCGGGCAGATGCATTGCCCGGTGGTGTTCCGCGGGCCCAACGGCGCGGCCGCGCGTGTCGCCGCCCAGCACAGCCAGGACTACTCCAGCTGGTACGCCCATGTGCCGGGCCTGAAGGTGATCGCGCCCTATGACGCCGCCGACGCCAAGGGCCTGCTGAAGGCGGCGATCCGCGACCCGAACCCGGTGGTCTTCCTCGAGCACGAAATGCTCTACGGCCGCGAGTTCGAGATCCCCGAAGGCGAATGGATCGTCCCGATCGGCAAGGCCAAGATCCGCCGGCCGGGGACCGACGTCACCATCAGCGCCCACTCGCGGATGGTCGGGCTGGCGCTGGAGGCCGCCGAGGCGCTGGCCAAGGACGGCATCGACGCGGAAGTGGTCGACCTGCGCACCCTGCGTCCGCTGGATCACGCCACCGTGGTCGAAAGCGTCAAGAAGACGTCCCGTCTGGTCACGGTCGAGGAAGGCTGGGGTCCGATGGGCGTGGGCGCCGAGATCGCCGCGCGGGTGACCGAGGAGGCGTTCGACTACCTGGACGCGCCGCCGATGCGGGTCTGCCAGGAAGATGTGCCGATGCCCTACGCCGCCAACCTGGAGGCCCTGTCGCTGCCGTCGGTCGAGCGGATCGTGAAGGCGGTGAAGGCGGTCTGCTACCGATGAGCGGCCGTTTCGTTCCCAGGGAGGTTCACACCGACACCCGCCTGTCCCGGGAGGGCGCATGACCGACGTGCTGATGCCGGCCCTGTCGCCCACCATGGAGTCGGGCACCCTGGCCAAGTGGATGGTGAAGCCGGGCGACGTGGTGAAGAGCGGCGACGTGATCGCCGAGATCGAGACCGACAAGGCCACCATGGAGGTGGAGGCGGTCGACGAGGGCGTGGTCGACGCCATCCTGGTTCCGGAGGGGACCGAGGAGGTGAAGGTCAACACCCCGATCGCCCGGCTCAAGGGCGAGGGGGAAGCCAGCGAGGCGTCTGCGCCGCCGCCGGCCAGGGCTGTCCCGCCCGCCACGCCGGCGCCCAAGGCTGAAGCGGCTGCGCCAGCTCCCAATGGAGGCGCCCAGGCGTCAGCGGCTTCGGCCAAGCCGCAGGCTGACGCGTCCGCGGCGGCTCCGCAGCGGACCGCCGGCGCGAACCGGGTGTTCGCTTCGCCCCTGGCCCGGCGGCTGGCCAAGGAGGCCGGCATCGACCTCGCCGGCGTCACCGGCTCGGGCCCGCATGGCCGGATCATCCGTCGCGACCTCGACGGCGTGAAGCCCGGCGCGGCCCCCGCGCCCGCGGCCGGCGCCCCGCAGCCGGCGGCGACGCACGAGGCGCCTCGCGAAGCCAGGTCGCTGGAGCAGATGGGCATCCCGCCCGGGAGCTACGACCTGATCCCGCTCGACGGCATGCGGCGCACGATTGCCAAGCGCATGACGGAGTCGGCGCGCGATGTTCCGCACTTCCCGCTGAACGTCGACCTGGAGATCGACACCCTGCTGGCGGCCCGCGCCAAGGTGAACGCCCTGCTCGAGAAGGAGGGGGTGAAGGTCAGCGTCAACGACATGCTGATCAAAGCCGCCGCCATCGCCCTCAAGCGCGTGCCGGAGGCCAACGCCAGCTATTCGCCCGAAGGCCTCGCCATGCACCACCACGCCGACGTGGCCATGGCGGTGGCGATCGACGGCGGGCTGATCACCCCGATCGTGCGCGCGGCCGAGACCAAGGGCCTGGCCCAGATCGCCCGCGAGACGAAGGATCTGGCCGAGCGGGCGCGCACCCGCAAGCTGAAGCCCGAGGAGTTCCTGGGCGGCACCTTCTCGATCTCGAATCTCGGCATGTTCGGCATCAAGAGCTTCGGCTCGATCATCAACGAACCACAGGGCTGCATCCTGTCGGTCGGCGTGGGGGAGAAACGCCCCGTGGTGCGCGGTGACCAGCTGGCGGTGGCGACCCTGATGACCGTGACCCTCACCTGCGACCACCGGGTCGTCGACGGGGCCACGGGCGCCCGCTGGCTCCAGGCCTTCAAGGTCCTGGTGGAAGATCCGATCACCATGATCGTATAGCAGCGCCTCAGGCGCGGGAGGGCAGGACCCATGAAGAAGCTGATCGCCGCTCTGGCGGCCGCCGTCGTTCTCACTGGCTGCGTGAAGATGGGGAACTCGCCCCCGCCGGATCTGCCTCCCTACGTCCAGCTCTACCCCGGCGCCACCACCGTCATGAGCGTGAAGCTGGGCGAGCTCTCGTCGGTGGCCCAGCAGACCACCGCCAAGCCGGCCGACGTGCTGACCTACTATCGCAACCAGGCCTCGTCGCAGGGTCTGACCGAGCAGCAGGTGCCGCCGCAGTCCAACTCCAGCCCCGGCCAGGTGCAGGCCGCCTTCGGCGACGCAGCCGGCGACAAGCTGCTGGTGGTGGTGGTCAAGCCGCAGTCCGACGGCTCGATGCTGAGCCTGACCTACAAGCCGGCCAAGCCGACCACATGACGGTCTACGACTTCGAGGCCGAGACCCTGGACGGAAGGCCCGCGCCGCTCGCCGACTACCGCGGCAAGGTGCTGCTGATCGTCAACACCGCCAGCCGGTGTGGGTTCACGCCCCAGTATGCCGGCCTGGAGTCCCTATATCGGAAGCACAAGGACCGCGGGTTCGCGGTCCTTGGGTTTCCCTGCAACCAGTTCGGCGCCCAGGAGCCGGGCGATGCGGCCGAGATCGCCAATTTCTGTTCGCTTACCTACGACGTGAGTTTCCCGATGATGGCCAAGGTCGACGTGAACGGCCCCAAGACGCTCCCGCTCTATGCGTATCTGAAGCGGGAGCAGAAGGGGCTGCTCGGCAGCGAGGCGATCAAATGGAACTTCACCAAGTTCCTGATCGACCGCGAGGGCCGGGTCGTCCGCCGCTTCGCGCCGGCTGACACGCCGGCGTCCATCGAGGCGGCGGTGGAGGCGCTGCTCTGATGGCCGACGCGTTCGATTTGGTCATCGTCGGGGCGGGCCCCGGCGGCTATGTCGCCGCTATCCGCGCCGGCCAGCTGGGCCTGAAGACGGCCATCGTCGAGCGGGAGGCGCTGGGCGGCATCTGCCTGAACTGGGGCTGCATCCCCACCAAGGCGCTGCTGAAGTCGGGCGAGATCTACGAGCAGCTCGGCCACCTCGGCGACTACGGCCTCAGCGTGCAGGGCCGGTCGTACGACTTCGCGAAGGTCATCGAGCGGTCGCGCGGAGTGGCCAAGCAGCTCTCCAGCGGCGTCGCCTTCCTGATGAAGAAGCACAAGATCGAGGTCGTCGAAGGCGAGGCGATCCTGGAGAAGGGGACGCCGGCGCCGAAGGTGGCCGTGAAGCTGAAGGCCGGGGGCGCGCGGGCCCTGACCGCCAAGTCGGTGATCCTGGCCACCGGCGCCCGGGCGCGGGTGTTCCCGGACGTGGGCCTGGCGCCCGACGGCGACCGGATCTGGACCTACCGCGAGGCCCTGGTCCCGAAGTCCGCGCCCAAGTCGCTGCTGATCGTAGGCTCGGGGGCGATCGGGATCGAGTTCGCCAGCTTCTACCGCGCCCTGGGGTCCGAGGTGACCGTGATCGAGGCCCTGCCGCGCATCCTGCCGGTGGAGGACGAGGAGGTCTCCAGGGCGGCCCAGAAGGCGTTCGAGAAGCGCGGCATCGCCTTCCGCATCGGGGCCAAGGTGACCAAGCTGGCCAAGACCCGCGCGGGCGTCACGCTGGACCTCGAGGCGGGCGGCAAGCGCGAGACGCTGGACGCCGACGTCGCCATCGTGGCGGTGGGCATCGACGGCAATGTCGAGGGCCTGGGTCTCGAGGCCCTGGGGGTCAAGGTCGACCGCGGCCATGTGGTCACCGACAAGGCCGGCCGCACCAATGTGCCCGGCCTCTATGCGATCGGCGACGTGGCCGGGCCGCCCTGGCTGGCGCACAAGGCCATGCATGAGGGCGTCCACTGCGTGGAACACATCGCCGGCTTCCCCACCGCCGACCTGCCGGCCCCGATACCCGGCTGCACCTACTCCACTCCGCAGATCGCTTCCATCGGGCTGACCGAGGCGGCGGCGAAGGGGCAGGGCATCGAGGTCAAGGTCGGTCGCTTCCCGTTCCGGGTGAACGGCAAGGCGATCGCGGCGGGCGAACTGGAGGGCTTCGTCAAGACGGTGTTCGACGCCAAGACCGGCGCGCTCATCGGCGCCCACATGATCGGGGGCGAGGTCACCGAGATGATCCAGGGCTACGCCATCGCGATCACCCTGGAAGCCACCGAGGCCGAGCTGTTCGCGACGGTGTTCCCGCACCCGACCATGAGCGAAGCGATGCACGAGGCGGCGTTGGACGCCTACGGGCGGGCGCTGCACATCTGAGCTCCGCGACGGTCGTCGCAGAGCGGTGTCAGCGCCCGGAGTCGTCGCGGTCTGCCGGCCCGTCGTCGTCCCCCCGGGGATTTGGATGGCCCGTCGCGGGAGCATGGGCCACGCCCTCTCCCAGCGAGTGCTGGTCGATCACGCTTGAGTGCGAGGGCGCGACCGCGTCGCCGGTGTTTGGCGGCGGGGTGTCGTTGAGAGGTGCCGGAGGCGGCACAGGCGGCCCTCCGCCCTGGATATAGCCGTCCGCCGGCGGCGGGCAGGCGCCCTTCAGCCGCACCTGTTCTGCAACGAAGGCCTGCCGCGCGGCCCGCAATCTGCCCACGAAATACTGGACCTCGCGTTCCTGCCAATTGAGCTGCGTATGGTCTTCGTCGACGTAGATTTCCTGCTGCTTTCGCTCCCGTCGCGCCCGCTCCATCTTCTCTTTGGCCGCCGGCTTGTGGGCTGGATCCGCGAAGCCATAGTCCGCCGTCGCCTCCCCCTCCGCCTTCAGCGACGCTTCCAAATGCTCTTCGCTGCGACGAAGAGCGAGTTGGTCGAGCATGAATTTCCGCGTCTCGGCCACCGCCTTGTCGTAGGCAGCCTGCCAAGCCTTGTGCAGTTTGGTCAGCGCCGCCTTCTGCTCGGCTGTCAAACAGGCTGCGAAGCGCGGCGGGACCGGCGTCAGTTCGCCATTGTCGAGGGAGTCCACATAGGCCTTGGTGGCGGCGTCGATCTCGTCGGAAAGCGATGAGGCGGGCGCTGTCGGCGGCGCCTGAGCCCACGCCCATGGCTGGATCGCGCTCAGTATGCCAATGACGAGGACGACCACGACGCCGTGCGCCGTCCCTGCGCGCCGTATCTTCATGTCGGGGTCCCCGACAGTTGCGTCGTCAAAGTGACGCTTGTGGCGGCGTGGTCAAGACAAGTCGCGGCGAAGGCCTACGCGGCGGGCCGAAGCTCACCGCACACGAACGCGTTCTCTCCGGCGTTCAGCAGGGCGGCCAGCACAGGCTCGGCGTCGTTCGGGGCGACCACCAGCATCAGGCCGAGGCCGCAATTGAAGGTCCGGCGCATCTCCTCGACGCTGACCCCTCCGGTCTCGCCCAGCCAGCCGAACACCGGCGGCAATTCCCAGGCGTTCCAGTCGAAACGGGCGGCAAGTCCGGGCGCGATGGCGCGGGGCGGGTTCTCGATCAGGCCGCCGCCGGTGATGTGGGCGCAGCCCTTGAGCAGGCCCGCCTTGGCGAGCGGCAGCACGCTCTTCACGTAGATCCGCGTCGGCGTCATCAGCGCCTCGCCCAGCGCCTGTCCGTCCGCGAACGGGGCAGGGGCGCCCCAGCCGAGCCCGCTCAGTTCGACGATCCGGCGCACCAGGGAGTAGCCGTTCGAGTGCGGTCCGGACGATCCCAGTCCGATCAGGAGGTCGCCGCGGCGCTGCGCCTCCAGCCGGGGCAGCACGCCGTCGCGGTTCACCGCGCCGACGCAGAAGCCGGCCAGGTCATAGTCGCCGGCGGCGTACATGCCCGGCATCTCGGCCGTCTCGCCGCCCACCAGCGCCGCGCCGGCCAGCCTGCAGCCCTCGGCGATGCCGGCCACCACCCGCGTCGCCATGGGCACGTCGAGCTTGCCGGTGGCGAAGTAGTCCAGGAACAGCAGTGGCTCGGCGCCCTGGGCGAGCAGGTCGTTGACGCACATGGCCACCAGGTCGATCCCGACCCCGTCGGGCCGGCCGGTCTCGATCGCCACCTTCAGCTTGGTGCCGACGCCGTCCGTGGTCGAGACGATCAGCGGGTCGTGGTAGCCGGCCGCCTTCAGGTCGAACAGCGCCCCGAATCCGCCCAGCGCCGCGTCGGCGCCCGGCCGCCGGGTGGCCTTGGCCAGCGGCTTGATCGCCTCGACCAGCGCGTTGCCGGCGTCGATGTCGACGCCCGCGGCGGCGTAGGTCAGGCCGTTGAGGCGATCGGTCATGGGTCGAAAGGCCTCGCGTGCGGAAAATACAACCGGGCGCGCCGGATGGGCTTGCAGACTCGCACCCGGGCGAGGCTATAGCTAGCCGATGACGCCAATCACCTCCACCGCCGACCTCGCGGAATTCTGCGCGCGGCTGGAGGGCAAGGCCTTCGTCGCGGTGGACACCGAGTTCATGCGCGAGACCACCTACTGGCCCAAGCTGTGCCTGATCCAGGCGGCCGCGTCCGGCGGGGTGGAGGCCACCATCGATCCTCTGGCCGAGAGCCTGGATCTGACGCCCTTCCTGAACGTGCTGCGCGACCCGCACATCCTGAAAGTCTTCCACGCCGCCCGGCAGGACGTGGAAATCTTCAACAACCTGGGCGCCATGCCCGTGCCGCTGTTCGACACCCAGATCGCCGGCATGGCCGCGGGGTTCGGCGAGCAGATCGCCTACGACGCCCTGGTGCGCAAGCTGCTGAAGGTCGAGCTCGACAAGAGCCACCGCTTCACCGACTGGGCGCGCCGGCCGCTGAGCGACGCCCAGCTCACCTACGCCCTGGCCGACGTGACGCATCTGGCCGAGCTCTATCCGATGCTCCGCGCGCAGCTGGAGAAGTCGGGCCGCCTGTCTTGGGTCACCGAGGAGATGGGCGCGATCACCGACCCCGCCCTCTACGACGTCGATCCGGAGAACGCCTGGAAGCGGCTGAAGCCGCGCAAGCATACCGCCAAGTACCTGGCGGTGTTCCGCGGCGTGGCGGCGTGGCGCGAACGCACCGCCCAGCAGCGCGACCAGCCCCGCGGGCGGATCCTGAAGGACGAGGCGATCGACGAGGTGGCGGCTCAGGCGCCGACCGACGCCGACGCCATGAACCGCCTCCGGTCGGTGCCGAAGGGCTTCGCCGGCTCCAAGTTCGGGCCCGAGCTGATCGAGGCGATCCGGACCGCGCTGAAGGACCCGGAGGGCTACGCCCCCAAGATCGAGCGCGACACCACGCCGGTCTCGCCCGCTGCCGGGGCCGTGGTCGAGCTGCTGAAGGTGCTGCTCAAGGCGCGCAGCGAGGAGGCCGGCGTCGCCTCCAAGCTAATCGCCACCGTCGCCGACCTGGAGCGGATCGCCAACGACGACCGCGCCATCACCCCGGCGCTGCACGGCTGGCGACGCGAGGCCTTCGGCGAGGATGCGCTGAGGCTGAAGCGCGGCGAGCTGGCGCTGGTGCTGGACGGGACTCGGGTGAGAGTCGTGCCGGTAAGACGCGCGCCGAAGACCACCGACTGAGTCGACGCTGTCACCAGCGATCGTGCGTCCTTCGAGACGGTCGCTGCGCGACCCCCTCAGGATGACGAAATCTTTTGAGCGTGAATGACTCTCGTCATGCTGAGGAGCGCCCGGCGGGCGCGTCTCGAAGCACGCGCTAAGCAGCCGTTTCCTTCGGCATCTGCTGGGTCGTCATGGCGCGCATCTTCAGGGTGCGCTCCAGCAGGGTCGCCAGGGTGGCGGCGCGCTTGCCGGTCTGTTCGCCGAGCAGGATCGGCACGGCCGATTCCTCGGCTTCCAGCACCACGGTTTGTGGCCGGATGTCGAGGCGCGAGCGACCGAGCAGGTCGACGCTGCGGCCCGAGAGGTCGCAGGCCAGGCGGATTGCCGATCCGAGCGCGCGGGCGCGTTGCAGCCGCTCGTGGGTCAGGAGGCGCGCCACCAGCAAGGGTTCGGGCACGGTGGCCGCGGCCGTGTGCCGCGCGAAACAGGCCGTGGCGAGGAACACGCGCTCGGCGTGGTTCATACCGGGAATGGGCGCACGCAGCACCTGTTCGAAGATGAGATCCGCACGATGGTCCGGGTGCAGCCGCGCGCCCAGGTCGGCCAGGCGGCAGGCGGCCCCGATCAGCACCCGTTCGCGCGCGTCGAACACGGGGTCGAGGTCGCCGAACGCCGGACCCAGCCAGGCTTCCACGGCCGGCCCGAGCGCCGGATTGGTGCCCTCGCGCGTGCTGAGGGCGGCGCAGCCCTCCAGCAGCGGGTCACGGGCCCGCGTCGCCGCCGGCATCGCCTCGAACAGCAGGCCTTCGCGGAGGCCGAATGCGGAGAGGGTGACCCGCTCGACGCCGAGCGCATCGATCAGCCCTTCGAGCACGGCGGCGGCGTGGGGCAGGGTGTCGAGACGGCGGCGGGAGATGCCTTCGATCCGCTCCAGCGACCCGCGCGACTGGCGCGAGATCACCCGCGCGGCCTCCAGCGCCTCGCGGCGGGTCAGCTCGAACTGGTGGATGATCTCCAGCGGGTAGGCCGACATGCGCATGGCCAGCAGCGCCAGGTTCCGCCAGGCTCCGCCCACCGCGTGGAAGGTCGGCGTCCGCATCCTGGCCGCGTGGGGCTTCAGTTTCCGCTCCACCTGCGCCCGGACTCGATCCGGATCGAAGCGGCCGGTGTCCTTGAAGGAGAACGGGCCCAGCGGCAGGGTCACCCCGTCGCCGGGCCGACCCTGGTCCAGGCGGATCAGCTCCAGGCTCGCGCCGCCGAGGTCGCCAACGACGCCCTGGGCGCTCGGGGCGCCGGCGAGCACGCCATAGGCGGCATAGAGGGCTTCCTCTTCGCCGGTCAGCACGCGCAGCTCGAGGCCGGTCTCGGCCCGCACCCGCCGGCAGAAGGCCGGGCCGTCGGTGGCCTGGCGCACGGCGGCGGTGGCGGCGGCGAAGACGCGGGCGGGCTTTGCGGCCCGCAGCAGGGCGGCGAACCGGGTGAGCGCGGCCATGGCCGCGTCGACCCCTTCCGGCGACAGCGCGCCGGTGATCGCCAGGTCGCGGCCTAGCCCGGCCAGGATCTTCTCGTTGAACACCGTCCAGACGGCGCGCCCCTCCAGCCGGTACAGCACGAGGCGCACCGAATTGGAGCCGACGTCGATGACGGCGGCGTCCGTGGCGGGGGAGTTAGTTTCCAGCGCCCACATGGTCGAACGCCCGCGGCAGATCCTTCACCTTGTGGCCCCGGCCCGACAGGGACGGATTGGTCATGAAGTACTCGTGGGCCGAGAACGCCCGCTTGCGGTCCCACCCCGGCATCCGGTGCGAGCGACCCTCGCTGTCCAGGCGCCAGCTCTGCGCCTCGTCGTTGAGATTGGCCACCATGATCTGGTTGAGCACCTGCTGATGCACGGTGGGGTTCTCCACCGGGGTCATAACTTCCACCCGCCGGTCGAGGTTGCGAGGCATCCAGTCGGCGGAGGAAATGAACACCCGCGCCTCGTGCGAGGGCAGGGCGTGACCGTTGGCGAAGGCGATGATCCGCGCGTGCTCGAGGAAGCGCCCGACGATGCTCTTCACCCGAATCGTCTCCGACAGCCCCTTGATGCCCGGCCTCAGGCAGCAGATGCCGCGCACGACCAGGTCGATGGGCACGCCGGCGAGGCTCGCCTTGTAGAGGGCGTCGATGATCTCCGGGTCCACCAGGGCGTTCATCTTCGCCCAGATCCCCGAGGGCTTGCCGGCCTGTGCGTGCTCGGCCTCCCGCCCGATCAGGCGCAGAAGGTCGTGCTTCAGGATGTCCGGGGAGTAGGAGAGCTTCTCCATCCGCTCGGGCCGCGCGTAGCCGGTGATGTAGTTGAACAGCCTCGCCGAATCCCGCGCCATGGCCGGGTCGGCGGTGAACAGCGACAGGTCGGTGTAGATCTTGGCGGTGACCGGATGGTAGTTGCCGGTGCCGTAGTGGCAGTAGCTGCGCAGGCCGTCGCCCTCGCGGCGCACCACCACCGACAGCTTGGCGTGGGTCTTGTACTCCACGAAGCCCAGCACCACGAGCACGCCGGCCCGCTCCAGGTCGCGCGCCCATTTCAGGTTGGCTTCCTCGTCGAACCTGGCCTTGATCTCGACCAGGGCGGTGACGTTCTTGCCGTTCTCGGCCGCCTCGATCAGCGCCGCGACGATCGGGCTGTCCTTGCTGGTCCGGTAGAGCGTCTGCTTGATGGCGATGACGTTGGGGTCCTGGGCGGCCTGGCGCAGGAACTGCACCACCACATCGAAGCTCTCGAACGGGTGGTGGACCAGGATGTCCTTCTCGCGGATCGCCGCGAAACAGTCGCCGCCATGGTCGCGGATGCGTTCCGGGAAGCGCGGCTGGAAACCTGGGAACTTCAGGTCGTTGTGGTCGGGCGGGACCAGTTCACTCAGCTGCGCCAGGCCCAGCTTGCCGTCCACCCGCACCACGTCGGCCGGTTCGGCCTGCAGGCCCTCGATGATGAAGGCCCGCAGGTCGTCGGGCATGGAGGCCTGGATCTTGACCCGCACGACCGATCCCAGTCGGCGGCGCTTCAGCCGCGCCTCGAACTCGCGCACCAGGTCCTCGGCCTCTTCCTCGATCTCCACGTCGGAGTCGCGGATCAGCCGGAACAGGCCCTGGCCCTCGATCACGCAGCCGGGGAACAGCCGGTCGAGGAACAGGATCAGGAAGCTCTCGAGCGCGAAGAAGCGGCGCTGGCCGCGGCGGCGCGAGCCCGTGGCGGCCGGCAGCTCCCAGAAGCGGTCGACCTTGCTGGGAACCGGCACCAGCGCGTAGAGGCGCTTGCCGTCGGAAACCCGCTTCAGCTTCAGCGCCAGGGCGAAGCCCAGGTTCGGGATGAACGGGAACGGATGCGCCGGGTCGATGGCCAGCGGCGTCAGCACCGGGAAGATGCGGCTCAGGAAGATCTCCTCCACCGCCGGCCGGTCGGCGGCGTGGATGTCCTTGGCGTCGAGCAGGCCCAGGCCTTCCGACGCCAACTCTGCGCGCATGGCCCGCCAGATGCGCTGCTGGTCGTCCATCAGGGTGTTGGCGGCGGCGGTGACCTTGACCAGCTGCTGAGCCGGGGTGAGGCCGTCCTGGCTGAGCACCCGCACGCCCTCGCGAAGCTGACCCTTCAGGCCCGCCACCCGCACCATGAAGAACTCGTCGAGGTTGTTGGCCGAGATCGACAGGAAGCGCAGCCGCTCGAGCAGGGGATGCCGGGGGTTCTCGGCCTCGTCGAGCACGCGCTGATTGAAACCCAACCAGGAAAGCTCTCGGTTGAAGAAACGCTGTGGCGACTTCAGCAGTTCGGAAACCGGCGCGGACGGCGCGGGCGCCGCCACGGACGGGCCGGGCGGGGTCGGTTCAACGACGCGGGCTTCCAAAGGGAGGCTCATCGGCAGCGGGGGATAGTGGGTTCTGGCGCCGTTCCCGTCCGGGGACAAGTCATCATTCGAACAGGTTCGGGGAGTCTTCTTCGGATTCAAGGATCTGGCGCGCCAGCGCGCGGGTGATGTCGCGTTCTTCCGCGTCCGCGGCTTCGTCCAGCCGGGTCACGACTTCCCGCGCGCGCTTCACGGAGCGCTCGATACGCCGGATCAGGTACGGGTATACGTCCTCGGCCGGCTTTATATTCCGTTCACGGAAGAATTTCCGCAGCACGCCTTCAAGCACCAGGTCGTCCGGTTCGCCGAGCACGGCGACCGGCAGGGCGGCCAGGCGCGAGCGCAGATCCGGCAGGGCCGCCGGCCAGTCCCGGGGCGCAAGGCGCGACGTCAGCAGCAGGCCGCCGCCCGCGCCGGCCATGTTGATCAGGTGGAACAGGGTCTCGCCGTCGGCCTGGTCCGCGTCTTCCAGCACCACCGGTTGGCCGTGCAGGTCACCCAGGTCGCGGATGCCTGCGGCAGGCGCGAAGGCGCGGACCCGGGACGCCCACTCCCGCGCCAGATGAGTCTTGCCCGAGCCCTCGGGGCCGATCAGCGCCAGGCACCCGCCGTGCCAGGCCGGCCACGCGTCGAGCGCCTTCAGGGCGGCTTCATTGGTCGGAGAGTGGACGAAGTCCGAGCGGGCGAACGACGGCGGTCGTCGCAACTTCAGGCGTAGTTGCCGGGGCACCGTAAGCTCATCCGCGTTCCGCCAAGGCTTGTTGCAGAGCAGCATAACAAATGTGTGCCCGCCGGTCGATTGCGATGCATTTCGTCCGTCAGACCGCGGACGGGACAGGCGCGGTCGCGTCGGTGAGCTCGGCCTCATGCCGGCTCGCTCGCCGGCGCAGATCGGTCACCGGCCGGGACAGCTTGCCCAACGCGTCGCAGGCGGCGCGGTAGCCGGCCTCGACGGCGGGGTCATAGCCTTTCCAGTTGCGGATCTCGATCTTGTCCACGGCCGGCAGGATGAGGACGTCCGTGGCCTCCCGCGCCAGGGCCATCTCGGCCCCTGACCATACCGTCGCCGACCGCATCAGCACGGAGACGATCGGCGGCCCGCGCCGCCAGTCGCCCGACAGGAACCAGCGCCACAGCGACGGGGGCGGCTTGACGTCGTCGGCGTCGATGCTGCGGGCGCTGCTGACGTCGACCCCGACGATCGGCCCCAGCTGGATCGAACGCATGATGTCCGACGGGAAGTTCTTCACCACCGCGCCATCCACCAGCACGCTGTTGCCGATGGTCACCGGCGGCAGCACGCCCGGCAGCGAGATGCTGGCCCTCAGCGCCTCGCGCACCGAGCCGCGCCGGTGCAGGTAGTAGGTCCCCGTGGTCAGGTTGGCCGAGATGCAGAAGAACGGCAGCCAGAGGTCGGCGATGTCGCGGTCGTCGAAGTTCTCCGCCAGCCGCTGGCGCACCTTGTTGCCGTGGGTCATGGCGATGATCGGCAGGGCGATATCGTCCAGGGGGCTCGATTCCACGAAGGCGTGGCGGATGCGCCGGTCCATCTCCTCGTCGTCCCAGCCCATGGCCAGGCCCGCCGCGATGATCCCGCCCATGGAGACGCCGCCGAGGAAATCGATCGGCACCTGGCGTTCGTGCAGCGCCCGGATCGCGCCGATGTGGGCGTAGGCGCGGGCGCCGCCGCCGGACAGCACCAGCCCGACCGACTGCCCGGTGAGCACCCGCGCCATGCGATCGGCGTCGCCGGCGTGCCGCGGCCGCAGATGGAACAGCCGCGCCGGCTTCAGCGCCTCGAGCCAGCCCTCCGAGCCCTTCGGCGCGTCCGCATAGAGGGGTTGCAGCAGGATCAGGTCCACCAGCTGCTGGCTCTGCAGCGGGTCGTTCTGGACGTTGTCGGCCACCTTGGGCGGCGCGGCCATGGCGTCGGCGATCCGGAACAGCCGGTCGCCCTGGCGGCTGACCAGCGCCCGCCACCCTGTCTCCGCGGCCTCGGCGACGTAGAAGACGAAGTCGTGGTCGCGTTCGACGTTGGAGAACCATTCGGTGGGCGCGCGCTGGGCTTCCGATCCCACCACCGTGGCCTTGTAGCCGAGCCGGCCGACACGGGCGGCGACATCGGCCACCAGCGGCCGCACCGACACCTGTTCGCCCACGCCGATGAAGCCGAACACCGACGGCTCGCCCATCACTCCCCCGACGGCCCTCTGGCGGGTGCGCAGGATCATCAGCCGGGCCAGATCCGTCATCACCTTCGGATCGCTCTCGGTGGCGTGGAAGAAGTCGTCCCGGCTCATGGCCAGGACCTCGGAGTCGCGCAGCGCGGTGACGGTGGCCGAGTGCGGGCCGCCGGCGACCATGGCCATTTCTCCCGCCGGCTCGCCCGGCCGGATCACGCCCAGGAACTGCGGCTCGCGGCCCTCCTCGCGGCGGAAGGCGCCGAGACGTCCGGCCCGCAGGAGGTAGAAGCTGTCGGCCTCCTCGCCGGCGGCGTACAGGTGCACGCCGCCGGGCAGCGAAAACCAGACGGCCCGACCGGCCGCGAGCTCGCGAGCGAAGAGTCGGGTGAGGCTCGAATCCGGAAGCGAGTCGGTCAGTCCGGCCACCGGGGCAGACTAACCGCGAACTGGCCGCTTGACGATTGCCGCGCTTGCCCGCCCTTTGCCGGGAAACAAGGGAGGACATGAATGGCCGACGTCGTGCTGTACGAGATCCAGGACGGGATCGCGATCATCACCCTGAACCGGCCCGAGCGGCGCAATGCCGTGAACGCAGAACTCGGCCAGGCGCTGAACGAAGCCCTGGTGCGCGCCGCCACCGACCGCGCGGTTCGCGCCCTGGTGATCACCGGCGCCGGCACCGGTTTCTGCGCCGGCGGGGATGCTGATCATCTCGGCAATGCGGCGGCCGGCGTCGCGCGGGTGGCGGTCTCGCCCACCGAGCCCGACCCGATGTTCGCCGCCCTGCCGGAGACGCCACCGGAGCTTCGCTCGCGTTACACCTTCGCCCGCGCGATGCCGATCCCGGTGATCGCGGCGATGAACGGCCCGGCCGCCGGCGCGGGCATGGCGCTGGCCCTGAGCGCCGACTTCCGCTTCGCCGCGCCCACGGCTGCGTTCATGGGCGGCTTCATCCGCATCGGGGCCATCCCCGAGGTGGGGCTGGCCTGGACCGTGACCCAGCTGATCGGCGGGGCGGCCGCCCGCGACATCCTGCTCTCCGGCCGCCGGGTCGACGCCGAGGAGGCGCTGCGGCTCGGGCTGGTCACCCGCATCTGCGCCGAGGGCCAGGTGCTGGAGGAGAGCCTCGCCTTCGCCCGCGAGGTGGTCCGCAACTGCTCGCCCCGCTCGATCGCCGTGACCAAGCGAATGCTGCAGCAGGTGAACCACCAGAGCTTCGCCGAGGCGTTCGAACAGGCCCGCCTGGAGACCCGCCCGGCCATCCGCAGCAGCCACTTCCGCGAAGGCGTCGCCGCCCTGCGCGACCACCGGGCGCCGAACTGGCCGGACCGGGACGAATAGGTTCTCCCTCTTCCCCCGGGGAGGGAGGGCTAGCTGTTCGCCAGCTTCGCCATCAGCTCGATGACCTCCATCGGGCCGGGGCGCACGCCGATGTGGGTCATGCCGCTGTCGCGCCAGGCCGGCCAGCGTTCCTTGATCCGCTCCACCGGGCCGATCAGGTATTCCTCGTCGACGTATTCGTCCGGCACCGCGGCCTCGGCCTCCTCGCGACGGCCGGCCAGGAACAGCTCCTGGATGCGCTCGGCCGCCTCGCCGTAGCCGCGCTTCACCATGGCTTCCTTGTGGAAGTTGATGCTCTTGGCGCCCATGCCGCCGGCGTAGAGGGCGATGTGCTGCTTCTCGGCCGCGAGGCCGCCCTTGACGTCGTCGGTGATGCGCACCCCGACGCCGCCCTTCACCGCGAAGTCTTCCCACTTCATCCCGTCGGTGCGGCGGGCGAAGCCTTCCTTCAGCAGGCCGATGACCTCCTTGGTCCGCCCGGGCGTCAGGTGCATCGGCAGCAGGCCGTCGGCCACCTCGCCGGCCATGCGGATGTTCAGGGGCGTGTCGGCGCCGATGTAGATCGGGATCGGGGCCAGCGGGTGCATGAAGGTCTTCAGCGGCTTGCCGAGGCCGACCGAGCCCGGCCCCCGGTAGGGCAGCTCGATCTCCTTGCCGTGGTGCTCCACGTACTCGCGGCGCCAGACCTTGCGGCAGATCGCCACCGTGTCGCGCAGGCGGTAGTTCGGCCTGCCCCAGGGGCGGCCCAGCCAGCCCTCGACGATCTGGGGCCCCGAGACCCCGATCCCCAAGATCATCCGGCCGCCGCCGGCCAGCATGTCGATGGTCATGCTCATCATGGCGAGGTTGGCCGGCGTGCGCGAGTCGATGTGGGCGATGCCGGTGCCCAGCTTGATCTTCTTCGTCAGGGCCGCGATGTAGGCCAGCGGCGTCAGGGCGTCCGGGCCGTAGGTCTCGGCCGTCCACACCGAGTCGTAGCCCAGCGCCTCGGCGCGCAGGATCTTCTCCATCGGGATCTTGTAGGTCGCGCCTCCCGGGCCCATCGACAGGCAGAGCTTCATCCGTCTTCCTCCCTTGTGTCGTCCGCCACTGTGCCGCTGTTGGGGGCGGAGGCAAGAGCGGTGTAAGTCTCGGCCCGCCCGATCGCGGACCCAGGTTCGGCGGTTCGGCCGTGAGTTTCAGGAGACCCGCCCATGACGAATCCGATCGCCGAGCCTTATGTCGACAACGCCGAGGGGGACGCCGACTCCCGGTACGTCGAGGTCGATGCGACCCCCGAAGGGTTCGTCACCGTTACGATAAATCGCAGGCAGAAGCAGAACGCCTTCGACAGCGAGGTCATCCTGGCGCTGCGGGAGACGTTCGAGACCCTGGGCAGCCAGGACGGCGTGCGGGTGGTGTTCCTGCGCGGCCATGGCGGGGTGTTCTCGGCGGGCGCCGACCTGGAGTGGATGCGCGAGGCGATCGAGCACACCGAGGACGACAACCGCGCCGACGCCATGGACCTGGCGCAGATGATCAAGAACCTGCACGACATCCCGGCCCTGACCGTGGCGCTGGTGGAAGGCGGGGCCTACGGCGGCGGCGTGGGCCTCGTGGCCGCCTGCGACATGGCCGTCGCCAGCCAGGATGCGGTGTTCGCCCTGTCCGAGGTCAAGCTGGGCCTGGTGGCGGCGGTGATCAGCCCCTACGTGGTCGCGGCGATCGGCCCCCGCAAGGCGCGCCGCCTGATGGCCACGGCCGAAACGTTCGGCGCCGACGTCGCCCGGGAGATCGGACTGGTTGACGAGGTGGTCGCCGACGGCTCGGCGCTGATGGTCGCGCGCGACCGCATCGCGGCGGCCCAGCTCGCCTGCGGTCCGCTGGCGGTGGCGGCCTCCAAGCGCTTGGTCGACGAGGTGGCCGGCAAGCACATCGACCATGGCGTCCTCACCCACACGGCCCATGTGATCGCTGCCGCGCGGGTCAGCGACGAGGGGCAGGAGGGGGTCCGCGCCTTCCTCGAACGTCGCAAGCCGAGCTGGCTGGAGTCCTAGCGGACGGGATGGCGCTGCATCTGATCAAGCTCTGCGTCGGCGCGGACACCCCCGACGACCTGCGCGCCTGGCGGGCCAAGCGCGCCAGCCAGGGTCACCGCCCGATCGTGCACACCCGCCAGACCCCGAAGCGGGCGGCCGAGCTGACGGATGGCGGCTCTCTGTTCTGGGTGTTCAAGGGGGTGGTGCTGGTCCGCCAGCCGATCCTGGCCGTCGAAACGGTGGGGGAGGGCGTCGCCCGCCGGTGCGAGATCCTGCTTGCCGACGAGATGATCCGAACCGCCCCGCAGCCCCGCCGCGCCTTCCAGGGCTGGCGCTACCTGCCGCCCGAGGACGCGCCCGCCGACCTCGACGCGATCGCCGATGCTGCCGACGCTCCGCCGGAGCTGGTGCGCAAGCTGCGCGAAATCGGGGCGTGGTGACGGACCCGGGGACCTTCCAGGCAGCTACACCGGCCAGTTGTCGATGAGCCGCGTCTTCCCCAGAACCGCCGCCGCGAAGAGGCGACCTGGCCCGACCAGGGGGCCGGGGCCAAGGCGCTGCAAGTCGTCGGCGTCGCGCACCTCGAAGTAATCGATCCGCGCGAACCCCGCAGCCTCCAGCGTCGCGCGGCCCTCGGCCTCCGCCTCCTCGACCGTCGCTCCGTCCTTGAGCGCCGCCGCGGCCGCGCGCAGCGCCTCGTTCAGCTTCGCCGCAACCGGCCGCTCGGTAGCCGAGAGGTAGGCGTTGCGAGAGGAGAGCGCGAGGCCGTCGGCGGCCCGCAACGTGGGCCCTCCGACGATCTCCACCGGCAGGTCCAGGTCGCGCGCCAGGCGCTTGATCACCAGCAGCTGCTGGAAATCCTTCTTCCCGAAGATCGCCACGTCCGGCAGGCACTGCATCAGCAGCTTGGTCACCACCGTCGCCACGCCGGCGAAGTGCGTGGGCCGGGCGATGCCGTCGAGCGGCGCCGAGACCTCCGCCACCCACACCGTCGTGGCGAACCCCTGCGGGTACATCTCCTCCACCGTGGGCGCATAGAGCAGGTCGCAGCCGGCGCTGGCGAGCAGGGCGGCGTCGCGCGCCTCGTCGCGCGGATAGGCCTCGAAATCCTCGCCCGGGGCGAACTGGGTCGGGTTGACGAACACGCTGGCCACCACGCGCTGCGCCCGCTGCTTGCCCAGCTTGACCAGCGACAGGTGCCCTTCGTGCAGGTAGCCCATGGTCGGCACGAAGGCGACGCGCTCGCCCGCCTGGCGCCAGCCGCGGACGGCGGCGCGCAGGTCGGCGACGGTGCGGACGGCAGGCAGCGGCAGATCGGTCATCGGGTCCTCGCGGGGCGGGCTTATGGGCCGCCAACCGCGCCCAAGTCCAGCGACGCCATGTCCTGGCCGTGGCCTCTGGGTGGTTCGTTGACCCTGGCCGCGGGTCGGTGTCTCGTGCGAGGAGATGCGCCCGGAACTGATTCCGGTCGTTCGCGGCAAGGGTCACGGGGAGCGCCCCATGCGTATCATCGTCGTCGGCAATGAAAAGGGCGGGGCGGGCAAGTCCACCATCGCCACGCACCTCGCCGTCGGCTTGCTGCATGAAGGCGCGAAGGTGGTCGTCGCCGACCTCGATCAGCGCCAGCAGTCCATGGGCCATTTCTTCGCCAACCGCGCCCGCTGGATCGCCGCCAACGACGCGACCCTGCCCCAGCCGATCCGCCTCGAGAACATCGCCGACGTCGCCGCGCTGGATGCGGGCATGGCGGCGAACGCCGAGGCCGACTTCATGGTCGTGGACACCCCCGGGGCCGACACCGAGCTCAGCCGCGCGGCGCACCAGCGCGCCGACCTGATCGTCACGCCGATGAACGACAGCTTCGTCGACTTCGACGTGCTGGGCGTGGTCGATCCGCTGACCCTCGATCTGGTCCGGCCAAGCCTCTATTCCGAGACCGTCTGGGAAGCCCGCAAGCTGCGCGCCGCCGAGCGCGGCCGGTCGATCGACTGGGTGGTGCTGCGCAACCGCCTCGCCTCCGCCGAGCCGCGCAACCGCAAGCGGGTGGACGACCGGGTGAAGGCGCTCTCCCGCCGGGTCGGCTTCCGCACCCTCTCGGGCCTGCGCGACCGGGTGATCTACCGCGAGCTTTTCCCATTTGGCCTCACCGTCGCCGACATCGGTCCGGGCGTGCGTCCGGCCCTGGTGTCGCTGGCGCAGGTGGCGGCGCGGACCGAGCTGCGCGCCCTGATGAGCGAGCTCGGCCTGCTGCCCCAGGCCGGCACGATCATGGCGGCGGAGTAGCCGGGTCGCGCCATGGTGTTCGTCGCCCTCGGCGGCCTGCTCCTGGCGCTGCTGATCCGGGGGCCCAGGAGCCTCCTCGGCCTCGGCCGCATGGGCATGGTCCTGCTGTCGCTGGTCGCCGGCGCCGGCGCGCTGTACGCCGGCCTGCGCGGGTCGTGGCTGGGAGCGTCGCTGCTGCTCACCGGCGCGCTGTGGCTGGCGGCCGACGCGCGGGGCCGCGCCGCCCCGCCCGCGTCCTCGATGTCGATGGCGGAGGCGCGCGCCACGCTCGGCGTCGCCGAAGGCGCGTCGCGCCCCGAGATCGAGGCCGCCTACCGCCGGCTGATCCAGCGCGTCCACCCGGATGTCGGCGGCGCGCCCGGCCTCGCCGCCCAGCTCAACCGCGCCCGGGACACCCTGCTGGCGGCCGGCTAGGCTCTTGCGCCCGGGTCGAAGAAGGCGTTAGCCGCGGGCGAACGGGAGGAAACCAAATGTCGCAGGATCAGGCACTCACCGATCTCTTAGCCAAGCAGGCCATCACCGAGCAGATCTACCGCTATTGCCGCGCCATGGACCGGATCGACAACGATCTCGGCAAGACGGTGTGGCATGCGGATGGCCTCGCCGACTACGGCTCGATCTTCCAGGGCACCGGGCACGAGTTCATCGAGTGGGTCGCGATCGGCCACTCGACCACGGCCGGCCACTCGCACCAGGTCAGCAACATCCTGATCGAGGTCAGCGGCGACACCGCCACGAGCGAAGCCTATGTCACCGCCGCGCTGCGCCGGCGCGCCGACGGCAGGCTGGTGCAGATGACCATCCGTGGCCGCTACCTCGACCGCTGGTCGCGCCGTGACGGCCGGTGGGCCATCGACAAGCGCCGCTACGTGCACGACTTCGACGACGTGCGCGAGATCACCGAGATCTCCCGCGAGGGATGGAGCGCCAGGGACCGCAGCGACCCGCTGTACGCCCTCGTCGCCTAGGGTTCCTTCTCCCGCCGCGGGAGAAGGTCCTAGCGTGCGTCAGCCGGCGGGGCGGGGTTGGCGTAGATGTCGAAATCCGCCGCCGGGCCGGGGCGGTCACGCCAGAAGAAGCGGTCAAGGTCTTCCTGGGTCGCGCCTTGCCGCGCGGCCATGTCCTGGGGCCCGAAGGCCGCTTGCACCTTGGCGGCGCGCATCACGGCCGGCCGCTCGCCGATCCGGTCGCACCAGGCTTTCAGGGTCGGGAAGTCGCCCCAGTCCAGGCCCTGGCGCGGCACATAGCCGGCCCAAGGGTAGGTCGCGATATCGGCGATCGAATAGAAGTCTCCGGCCAGGTAGGCCGCCGCGGCCAGGCGCTTGTCGAGCACGTGGAACACGTGGCGCGATTGCTCGGCATAGCGCCGGGCCGCATAGCTGCCCGCCTCGTCCGGCAGGAGGCGGAAGTGGTTGTTCTGGCCGAGGAACGGTCCGACCGCCGCCACCTGCGCCGTCAACCACTGCAGCACCGCGTATCGGTCGGGGCCTGACGGTGGCAACAGGGCCTCGCCGCCGTAGCGTTCGGCCAGGTAGGTCAGGATTGCGCCCGACTCGAACACGGCCAGGTCGCCCGCCCTGCGGTCGATGATCACCGGCACCTTGCCGAAGGGGCTGTGCGCGGCGATCGCGCCGATGCGCCCCGGCCCGCGGAATACGTCCACGTGGCGGGTTTCATAAGGCAGTTCAAGCTCTTCGAGCAGAATCGTCACCTTGGCGACGTTCGGGCTCGACATCCCGTAAAGTTCGATCATCGACGCGCTCCTACCGGATGCGGGGCAGCACTTCGCGCTCGAACAGCTTCAGGCTCTCCCAGGCGAGCGCCGGATCGAGCCCGCCGCTGAGCGGCTTGAAAGCCAGGTAGCCCTCGGCCTTGGCCAGCGCGACGCACTCGTCCGGGGTCAGCACCTTCACGGCGCCGGACGCGCGAAGCTCGTCGGCGTCGTCGACATGGACATAGGCCGGGTAGGGGGCGCCGAGCAGCCACTCGGCATAGGAGTTGTTCTCATGCAGCACGTGCGGGGCGATCTTCTTCCAGTCGCCCTCCGGGTCATGGGTCACCTGCAGGTGGAAGTACCGCTTGAGCAGCGGCAGGGGCTCCGGCACGGGCTTGCCCATCGCCGCGAGCGCCTCGCGGTAGTCCTCGAACAGGGCCGGGCTCACCGGCCGGTAGCCGTCGGCGATGCGCGCGGCCCGCTCGGCGGCGGCCTTGGAGGAGCCGCCCATGACGATGTCCGGCCGCGGCCGCTGGGCCGGGCGGGGCAGGATGCGCACCATGCGGCCCTCATATTCGAACGGCTCGCCGGTCCAGGCCTTCTTCAGGGTCTCGATCCCGCGCTCCATCAGCGAGGGGCGCTTCTTCAGCTTCAGGCCGAACTGCTCGTATTCGGAGTCACGGTAGCCGGCCCCGACGATCAGGCGCAGGCGTCCGCCTGACACCAGGTCCAGCACGGCGAGGTCCTCGGCCGCCTTCAGGGGATCGTAGAGCGGCAGCAGCATCACGCCGACGCCGATCAGCATCTTGCGGGTGCGCCCGGCGGCCGCCGCGGCCATCACGATCGGGGACGGCAGGTAGCCGTCCGAGGTGGCGTGATGCTCCATGAACGCGACCTGGTCGAAGCCCAGCTTGTCGCCCCATTCGCACTGATCCAGCGCGGCCGCGTAGAGCTCCGGCGCTGGCGTGCCGAACTCCGGCGCACGCATGTCGTAGGCAAGCACCAGCGCGACCATCTTGACGTCCTCCCGTTGTGTGGGGTCAGCCTAGACGGGCGCCGCTAGGGGAAGCAAACCCCAGAACGGCGCGATTTTCGAGAAGAGCACGAAAAGGCGTCGGCTCATCCAGGAGCGTCGTCCCGGAAACGGCAAAGCCGTCGTCCGGGGATCTTCCTGCGGCCAAAGCGCTGAGATCCCGGCTCTCCGCCGCTTCGCGGCTACGGCCGGGATGACAAGGTGGCTGGAGGTGCGCCTAGCGCGGTCCGACCGCCTGGCACGGCAGGTTCTTCGCCGTGACCTGCACGCAGGCCGTCTGGGCCTCGGCCTGGGTGAAGCCGGTGAACACCGAGTGGAAGTCGTGCCCGGCCCGGTTCACCGAGCCTTCGCGGTCATCGAACAATTCGCCGAACGTGTCGGCAATGTAGTCGACCTGGCGGGTGGCCTGACGATCGGTCCGGAAGGATCCCACGTCCACGGTCCAGTTTCGGGCGCCGAAGGCCTGGGCGGCCGTCGCCTGCGGCGCGGCCGCGATCGCGCGCTGGGCCGCCAGCCGCGTCGCGCCGGCCGGCAGGATGGTCACCGGGCGGCCGGTGGCAGCCCCCGTCAGGATCACGTCGATCGGATCGGCGGACGCGTCGCCCTGCTCGACCTGCAGCGGGGCCGGCGAAGCCGCGGGCGGCGTCTCGAACAGGTTCTGGGTCAGCAGCAGGGTCTCGCCGCGGCTGCGGCGTTCCTCGACGTCGAAGCCGGTCAACAGCAGGTCTTCGACATTGGCGTTGCGGGCCGCGCCGGACGAGCCGCCGAGCACGACGGCGATCAGGCGGTTGCCGTTGCGGACCGCCGAGGCCGCGAGGTTGAAGCCCGCCGCATTGGTGAACCCGGTCTTCAGGCCGTCGACGCCCGGCATCCGGCCCAGGAGGCCGTTGTGATTGTTCATCACCTGGCCGCGGAACACGAACTGCTCCTGGCTGAAGTAGCCGTAGTACTGCGGGAAGTCCCGCAGCACCGACCGCGAGAGCGTGGCGATGTCGCGGGCCGTGGTGATCTGGCGGCTGTCCGGCAGGCCGTTCGCGTTCACGAACCGGCTGCGGGTCATGCCCAGTTCCTGGGCCTTCATGGTCATCATGGCCGCGAACCGGCTTTCGCTGCCGCCGATCCGTTCGGCCAGGGCGACCGCCATGTCGTTGGCGGACTTCACCGCGATGGCGTGCATCGCGTCTTCCACCGTGATGGTGTCGCCGGGGCGAAGGCCGAGCTTGGTCGGCGCCTGGGCCGCGGCGTGGGCCGAGACGGTGATGATGTCGGTCTCGTGCAAGCGGCCCGTCGAAAGGGCCTCGAACGCCAGGTAGAGCGTCATGATCTTGGTGATCGACGCCGGGTAGCGCGGCGAATCCGCACGCTTGTCGTAGAACACCTCGCCCGTCCGCGCGTCCATAACGATGGCCGCGTAGCGCGGTTCGGATGACGGCACCCGGAGGTCCGCGAGGACCGGACGCATGTCGGCGGCATCGGTATCGGGTTGCGCCAAGGCGGGCGCCGCAACCGCACAGAAGAGGGCAGTGCAGACGCCTAGTACGCTTGAAACGCGGCGGGCGGGCTCGAACATGGGCGCTCCGTCGTAGGGGTTACTGATGGCGGAGATTCGTCCGCCGATCAGAAACCTACCATGCCTTAACCTCCGTTTCGCTAAGGTAAACGAACCTTGAGCGAAACCGTCGCAGGGGTCGCACCTCGAACGCAAGTACGTGATCCGCACACGTCTTTTTCGTTATGGTGCAGCGCACAAAAACAAGTTGACTGTTGCACTGCAACATGGGAGAAAAGCGTATCGCGCGGGAGGCGAATAAGGCCGTCGGCGCGATTTGCGTACCCGCCTGCCGTCCCGCCCCCGGAAGCACCCTAGGAGAAACCTCATGGCCGCCACTGGCGCCGAAACCCTCAAGTCCACGGTGGAACAGTTCACCACCGCCGGCAACCAAGCGTTCAAGGACAGCGTCGAGAAGTCGCTCGGCGCGCTCAGCGACTTCAACTCCGATTCGAAGAAGAACCTCGAAGCGGTCGTCGCCTCGCTGACTGCGGCCACCAAGGGCGCCGAAACCCTCGGCGCGCAGATGATGGCCTACTCGAAGAAGAGCTTCGAGGACCAGGTCGCCGCCGCCAAGAGCCTGACTGGCGCCAAGAGCGTCCAGGAAGTGGTCGAGCTGCAGACCTCCTTCGCGAAGACCGCGCTGGAGGGCTACATCGCCGAGCTGAACAAGGCGTCGGAAATCGTCGCCTCCTCGGTGAAGGACAGCTTCTCGCCGATCAACGAACGCGTCACCGCCTTCGTGGAGAAGATGCAGGCCGCCCGCTAAGCCGGCGCCCACATCTTACGAAATTGCAGCGCGGCCGGGCCTTGCCCGGCCGCGTTTTTCGTTTGCCGGCTTCCAGCCCATGGGCTGAGGCGCTAAGGCGAAGGGGTCATGAGCAGCCCCGAACAACGCCTCGCCGAGCTCGGCGTCACGCTCCCCGAACCGGCCCGCCCGGTCGCCAACTACGTGCCCTTCGTGCGGGCTGGGAGCCTCGTCTACATCTCCGGCCAGGTGTCGGTCGACGCCTCCGGCGGCATCCGTGGGGTGGTCGGCGAGGACGTCGACCCGGAGACCGCCAGGCAGGCCGCGCGCCTGTGCGGCCTGAACCTGATCGCCCAGATGAAGGCCGCCGCGGGCGGCGACCTGGGTCTTGTGCGCCGCGTCGTAAAGCTGTCCGGGTTCGTCCAGGCGGGGCCGGGCTTCCACGAGATTCCGCAGGTGCTCAACGGCTGCTCCGACCTGATGGTCGAGGTGTTCGGCGACGCCGGCCGGCATGCGCGGTCGGCGGTGGGGGTGTACCGCCTGCCGATGAACTTCGCGGTCGAGGTCGACGCCGTGGTGGAGCTGTCATGAAGGACCGCTTCGGCGCCGCCTGGGAGCATCTGTTCGCGCCCCCGATCGCCCACCGCGGCCTCTGGTCGCGGGGTGGCGCGCCGGAGAACTCCCTGGCGGCTTTCGAGGCGGCCTGCGAGGCGGGCTACGGCATCGAGCTCGACGTCCAGCTCAGCTCCGACGGCGAGGCCGTGGTGTTCCACGACTGGGAGCTGGAGCGTCTGACGGGGCAGCCCGGCCGGCTTGCCGACCATACCGCCGCCGACCTCGGAGCGATGCGGCTGGCGGGGACCGACGAGGCGATCCCGACGCTGGCCGAGACCCTGACGCTGGTGGGGCACCGGGCCATGGTGCTCATCGAGATCAAGACCCACTATGGCGAGGTCGGCCCGCTCGAGCAGCGGGTGCACGAGGTGCTGATCGACCACAACGGGCCGACCGCGGTGATCGGCTTCAACCCCTATTCCCACGCCTGGTTCGCCGATCGGCACCCCAATGTCCTGCGCGGCCTCGACAGCTATCGCTACGCCGACGCCGAGGCCAAGCGGCTTGCGCCCGAGCAGCGGCAGGCCTTCGCCCGGCTCGAGCATGTGGGCCTGGCGCGGCCGCACTTCCTGGCCCTCGGCCTCGACATGCTGCCCAGCCCCACCGCCGACAGGCTGCGCGAGGACGGCATGCCGGTGATGGCCTGGACGGTGCGCTCGGACGAGCAATGGCAGACCGTGAAGGGCCACTGCGACAATCTGATCTTCGAGGGCTGGCCTGCGTGAGCGCGTTGCGCGCCGAGATCAGCGTCCACGCGCGCATCTCCGACATAGGCCGGGCGGACTGGGAGGCCTGCACCGCGGCGCCCGAATACGCCGCCAATCCCTTCGTGGCCTACGACTTCCTGGACATCGCCGAGGAGTCCGGCTGCGCCGCCGCCCGCACCGGCTGGGGACCACAGCATCTGGCGGTGCGGGACCGGCAGGGCGAGGTGGCGGCGGTGGCGCCGCTCTATCTGAAGTCCCACAGTCAGGGCGAATATGTGTTCGATCACGCCTGGGCCGACGCCTATGAGCGGGCGGGCGGGCGCTATTACCCCAAGCTGATCTGCGCCTCGCCGTTCTCGCCGGTCACCGGCCCGCGCCTGCTGGTGCGGCCGGACATCGACCCGGACGAGGGCCGGCGGATGCTGCTGTCCGGTGCGGTGACCCTCTGCGAGAAGGCCGGGGTGTCGACGATCGGGATCAACTTCCCCAGCGAGGACGAGTGGCGGTTCATGGGCGAGGAGGGGCTGCTGCTGCGCCAGAACCAGCAGTACCACTGGCTCAACGACGGCTACGCGACGTTCGAGGACTTCCTGGGGGCGCTCTCGTCTGGGCGCCGCAAGACCATCCGGCGCGAACGGCGCGAGGCGCAGGCAGGCCTGGAAATCCTGCGCCTGACCGGCGCGGACCTCACGGAGGCGCACTGGGACGCCTTCTTCGCCTTCTACATGGACACCGGCGCGCGCAAGTGGGGCCGGCCCTACCTGAACCGGCGGTTCTTCTCGCTGCTGAACGAGCGGATGGCCGACCGGGTGCTGCTGGTGCTGGCCCGCCGCGGCGGCCGCTACATCGCCGGGGCGTTCAACCTGATCGGCGGCGACTGCCTCTACGGCCGCAACTGGGGCTGCCTGGAGGACGTCCGCTTCCTGCATTTCGAGCTCTGCTACTACCAGGCCATCGAGTGGGCCATCGAGCGGGGCCTGGCGCGGGTGGAGGCGGGCGCCCAGGGCCAGCACAAGATCGCCCGCGGCTACCTGCCGACCGCCGTGTACTCGGCCCACTACATCTCCGACCCCGGCCTGCGCGTGGCCATTGCGCGCTATCTGGAGGAGGAGCGCCGCGCGGTGCAGGGCGAGATGGACTGGCTGGCCGAGGAATATTCGCCCTTCAAGGCCGCCTGAGCTTGGATCCGCCGATGACGCCCTGACCGCCGATGTCACCCTGGAGGGCCAGCGCGCGCTGCTGCGCCCGCTGCAGCCGGACGACGCCGGCCCGCTTGGGGAGGCGGTGAAGGACGGCGAACTCTGGAAGCTCTGGTACACCAACGTGCCCTCGCCGGAGGACATGGCCGCGGAGATCGACCGGCGCCTGGCCCAGCGCCAGGCCGGCGTCTGGATGCCGTTCGCGATCGTCGAGCTGGCCGGCGGCCAGCCGGTCGGCATGACCAACTACATGAACATCGACGCGTCGACCCCGCGCCTGGAGATCGGCGCCACCTGGTACAGGGCGTCGGCGCAGCGCACCGGCCTCAACACCGAGTGCAAGCGGCTGCTGCTGGCCCACGCCTTCGAGGTGCTGGACTGCCTGGCGGTGGAGTTCCGCACCCACTTCTTCAACCACCAGAGCCGCCGCGCGATCGAGCGGCTGGGGGCCAAGCTCGACGGGGTGATCCGCAACCACGTGCGAAGCCGCGAGGGTCTGCCCCGCGACACCTGCGTCTACTCGATCATCGCCAGCGAATGGCCGACGGTGAAGCGCCACCTGGACTTCCAGCTGGAGCGACCGCGGTAGACGTCCGGCTGGCGCTCGCCGCGCCACCTGACTAAACCTCGCTGTCATCCCGGAAACTCGCGCGGCGAGTTGTCCGGGATCTCCGCGGCCGATCCCGAGGAGATCCCGGCTCTTCGCTGCGCTCCGGCCGGGATGCCACGGAACGGGAGACCCGCATGGACCTCGACGGCGACTACGATGTCGACAACATCTTCGCCAAGATCGTGCGGGGCGAGATGCCTGCGGCCAAGGTGTTCGAGGATCACGACACCATGGCCTTCATGGACGCCTTCCCGCAGGGCAAGGGCCACACCCTGGTGATCCACAAGCGCTCCCACGCCCGCAACCTGCTGGATATGGATCCCGCCGACCTGGCGCCGGTGATCCTGACCACCCAGCGCCTCGCCCGCGCGATCCGGGCGGCGCTGAACCCCGACGGAATCGTGATCACCCAGTACAACGGCCGGGCGTCGGGCCAGACGATCTATCACACCCACTTCCACCTGATCCCGCGCTGGGCGGGTGTGCCGCTCGGCCGCCACGCCCAGGGCATGGCGGACCCGGCGGAGCTGCGCGAACTGGCAGAGGCGATCGCGGCGGAGATCTCGTAGGGTTTTCCCGCTGCAAACCCACGCCCCCCTCAGTAACTCTCTCCCGCCTGCGGGAGAGGTGAGGTGAGGGCAAGGCCGATGCGCAAAGCCGGCCGGGCAAGCGGAGCGCGGAGACCGTCCCCTCACCGCACCTCTCCCCGCGCACGGGGAGAGGTGGGTTATTGAGAGGGCAGTGAGAGGTCGCTAGTCCGCCAGCACCGGCTCGGACAGGGCGTCCTCGTCCGGCAGGTCGGGGCTCGGGGGCTTGCCGCCCGCCGGCGGGACGTCGAACTCGAAGGCCAGCTTGCCGTCCTTCAGCACCACCTTGACGTGGCCGCCCTTGGACAGGCGACCGAACAGGATGTCGTCGGCCAGCGGCTTCTTGATCTGGTCCTGGATGACGCGGGCCAGCGGACGGGCGCCGTAGAGCTCGTCGAAGCCGTTCTTGGCCAGCCAGTCCAGCGCCTTGTCGTCCGCGTCGATCGTCACGTGCCGGTCGGCCAGCTGGGCCTCGAGCTGCAGGACGAACTTCTGGACCACCAGCCGGATCACCTCCGGCGTCAGCGACTTGAAGGCCACCACGGCGTCCAGACGATTGCGGAACTCCGGGGTGAACAGCTTCTTGATCGCCTCGTCGTCGGCGCCTTCTACCTTGCCGCGCCCGAACCCGATCGAGTTGCGCTGCGAGTCGGAGGCCCCCGCATTGGTGGTCATGATCAGGACCACGTTGCGGAAATCCACCTTCTTGCCGTTGGCGTCGGTGAGGGCGCCGTGGTCCATCACCTGCAGCAGGATGTTGTAGACGTCCTGGTGCGCCTTCTCGATCTCGTCGAGCAGCACGACCGCGTGCGGATGCTGGTCGACGGCGTCGGTGAGGAGGCCGCCCTGGTCGAAGCCGACGTAGCCCGGAGGCGCGCCGATCAGGCGGCTGACGGTGTGGCGCTCCATGTACTCCGACATGTCGAACCGCAGCAGCTCGATCCCGAGCGTGGACGCCAGCTGGCGCGCGGTCTCGGTCTTGCCGGTGCCGGTGGGACCGGAGAACAGATAGCAGCCGATCGGCTTGTCGCCTTCGCGCAGGCCGGCGCGCGCCATCTTCATGGCCGCCGACAGCTGGCCGATGGCCTCCTCCTGGCCGAACACCGCCCGGCGCAGATCCGTTTCCAGCTGCTTCAGCGCCTCGGTATCGGACTTGGAGACCGACTTGGGCGGGATGCGGGCGATCTTGGCGACCACCGCCTCCACTTCCTTGAGCCCGATCACCTTCTTGCGCTTGTTTTCCGCCACCAGCATCTGGCTGGCCCCGGCCTCGTCGATGATGTCGATGGCCTTGTCCGGCAGCTTGCGGTCGTTGATGTACTTGGCCGACAGCTCCACCGACGCGCGGATCGCCTCGGCGGTGTACTTCACCTTGTGGAACTCCTCGTAGTAGGTCTTCAGGCCCTTGAGGATCTTCACGGTGTCTTCGATCGTCGGCTCGTTGACGTCGATCTTCTGGAACCGGCGCACCAGGGCGCGGTCCTTCTCGAAGTGCTGGCGGAACTCCTTGTAGGTGGTGG
>Ga0105240_10001655_pt1 | contig 37827 bp, 32 predicted proteins | sample KBSC54metaG_FD_80426 | JGI IMG/M metagenome (GOLD analysis project Ga0105240, IMG submission 80426) | Corn rhizosphere microbial communities from Kellogg Biological Station, Michigan, USA - KBS C5-4 metaG | ecosystem: Host-associated > Plants > Roots > Rhizosphere > Soil | place: Michigan, USA... | reverse complement strand
CGGGCCAGAAATCCACCATCGTGCCGAGCGCGCCGGCGGGTCTCCTGTTTCCCGGCGATAAAGGCGTTGGCAGGGGGATCATCTCCACGCCGCTTGGCAACGTCAGCCCCCGCATTGGCATTTCGTGGGATCCCTTCGGCGATCGCAAGACCGCGATTCGCGCCGCCGGCGGAATCTTCTACGGCAGTATTTCGGGCAACGAATGGAATACCTCGTCTGACAATCAGCCGTTCGCCATCCGCCAGCAATTCAACGATGTCTACACGCTTTCGGACCCCTACAAATTGCAGCCCGGCGGAGTTTCGCCCTTCCCATACAGCTATTCACCGAACGCCCCCCGCTTCATCGCCCCTTCGGCAACGGTAGGCATTTCGCTCGACTACAAATCGCCCTACTCTTACCAGATGAACTTCGCGGTTCAGCGTGAACTGGCGGCGGGCACCAGTATCACGGTTGCGTACGTCAGCAATCTGACCCACCGGATTCCGGCGATCGAAGACGTCAATTACCCGATCCTGACTTCCACTGCGACTACTGCAAATGTAAATGCTCGCCGCCCGTATCTGCCCGGAACGCTGTCGAGTATCGGGCTCATCAAGTCGATTCTGAATTCCTCTTATAACGGGCTTCAGATTACCGGTGAAAAGCGCCTTTCGCATCACTTTACAGCCAAAGGCTATTACACATTCGGCAAGGGTCTCGATTACGTGAACACTCAGAACAGCACGCTGCAGGCGGCGACGGACTGGGGGAATATCGCGCTCGACCGCGGGCGCGCAAATAATGACAGAACACACAGCGCCGTTTTCTCAGGCGTGTGGGATCTGAACTATTTCGCGCATACGCCGTTCCTTGTGCGCACTGTGGCGGGTGGCTGGTCGGTCGCGGCGATCACCAGCTTCCGAAGCGGCACTCCGTTGACCGTGACAAGCGGGACGGACGTGAATTTTGACGGCACAAACAACGATCGCGCCGATCTGATCGGCAACCCGTATCTGAATCCTAACCGCGCGCGTAACGAAGTGGTGGATCAGTGGTTTAACATCGCCGCATTCAATAAGAACACACAGGCGAAGAATAATTACGCCGGCACTGCGGGTCGGAACATCATTGATGGACCGGGATTGAAGAACGTGGATATGACGATTGCCCGCACATTTCGCGTGACCGAGCGGATGACGCTGCAGTTTCGCGGCGAAGCCACGAACGCGCTGAATATCGTTAATTTGTCGAACCCCGGCACTAACGCGGCAAGCCCGTCGACGTTCGGAAAAATCACGACAGCCCGGCCCATGCGGCAGGTGCAATTGGGGCTGAAGCTGGTCTTTTGATCCGGTTAGGTTCGCTATACAATTGATGCATGAGCATCGCACGTTACGTCCATTGGCAAGACAATGGGATGTGGCTCGGTTATTTCGAGGAATTTCCCGATTACCTGACCCAGGGAGAATCGCTCGAACAACTCCAGGAAAATCTGCGCGATTTATATATGGATTTGACCGGCGGAGAACTCAAGGGAATTCACAGAGTGGCCGAACTTAGTCTCGGATGAAGCGTACCGGCGGGTGCTCTGCAACCCTTGCCCCGGCATAGAGAAATCAACGAGCTTCCGGCGAGGCACATTCTAAAAAAGCTGACGGTGACCTTATCCGATCACGCAATGCGGTCTTAGGCGAGCCGGCATTCAGGAAGAAAAGTGAAATCGGGGTAGTGGGTCAGTTTGAAATTCGCCCCACTTGACTCCCTCGCTACGCTTCCTCCACGCTTGAGGGTAACATGTCAGAAAAAAAGACTAAGCGCGGCCAAGGGCCTAAAGATGTAAACCAGACGGCATTCTCCGTGGTGCAGCGGGCGACCGCAGAGAAGGAAAAACCAGAACCGAAATCGGTTAAAGGGACGGGGATGAAGATGGGGAAGAAGGCAGATCGTTAATTTCCGTTACTTCTTCGATGAACTTGTCTCCCCTGCATGTAGGACATTCGGTGTCGCCCTCAAGTGGGTTAAAGACGATGCCGATCCCGTTGCAATCAGGACACGGGGTTGTGGTGATGACAACTTCGCCAAGATTCACCAGACGCTCCGCGTTACGCCTGCAATGGCGGCTGGCATCGCGGATCGCGCGTGGGACGTGGCGGATATCGTTCGGTTGCTGGAAGATCAGGAATCGGCAAGGCTGGAAAAGGCTAAGCAGGATCGTCTGAATGCTGGGTTCGCGGCACTCCCTTCGCAGCAGAAAATCTTCAGTCAGCGGTAAAACGATTTAGGCGTGAATCAGTTCCGAGAAGTCACACGCGAAAGATCCGGCGACTTCAGGCACGGTCAACTTGCCCTTATTTGCGCGACGCGAAAAGTCAAGGATCGTAACACCAATAACATCTTTTGACATCTTGTCAATTTTCAGGAGGTCTCCATCGGCGTTGGGGAGCATTGAGAATGTTCCGGGAGCAGACGGCCTGAAGGCAATATAGAGGATGTCAGAGTCCTTATCGTAGGCTAGCTTCATCCTATTTACCATTATCCTTCATCTTTGGCTTTGCGTAGACCGGGGTACCCAATTTGTGGTGTTTCGCATTTGGGTAGACATCGTAGGATGTTATCACGGTGCCATTAAGATTGCCTTTTCGCAAGTCGCCAACCGAATCCATCTGCACCAGCACATGGATTCCAGTACCTTCAGGTCCATCTAAGGGTGAGGAGCAATACGCAAACCGGGTATTATTGTCGGTACATGGCTTGATCTGATACGGGGATTGGATGGTATCTTTTACAAGATTTTCGTATCCAGCCATACCTGGATGATGCCCAATATCAGGGTCTATTATGTGCTCCACCCACGTTTGCTGCCGCAGCGTTACCAGATTGCCAAATAAATCCGGCACACTGAAGACCTCGGCGTTCTTCTTTGATTTCGGCTTGGCCATCTGATGAGATTACGGGGCAAGGAATCGGCGGGATAAAGTTCTATTTTTTGCCCGACAGTGACGCAGAAACGCCCTGCTTCACTAGATCGTTTGCCCTGTCCTGCATGGCTTGTTGTACCTCCGCCAACTGTTTCGCATTAATGTTGAGTACGCTCATAGCCATCATAAAGGCAGGCACGGACATCACTATATTTGCCCGTCTTTCGACGCGACCGATATTTCCTGTTTCTATGCAAATCTCGTTGAAGGCTATCCTCACGTCCACGTGATTCATTGAAAGAATCTCAATGCTGTTTGCGTAGACGCTTGGAACTGACAGTGCATTGGCCGGAGCCTCGGAATCCAGCAGCGGTTGCCCAATTTTGTTGCGCTTCGTTCCTGCTGAAGGTTTGATGAAGGCCATTCACGTAGGGTATGCCATCGCACAACCTAGAGTCAATTGTGTCAGAAATGTCAATAAGCGTTCAGTGGGTGAGCGGGCTTATTGCAAAAAATGGAAGCTAACCAATGGACAGCACCAAACGTCAATACAATATTGGCTGCAAGTAGAAGAAAACATTAAAGATTCTTGAGATTCAAACTGACCCACTACCGAAATCGGCACGAACTTGACACACTTGCAGTGGTGGTATACATATCTGTAATCGCTTTCACCCTAAACGGAGTTGTTATGTCAAACATAGGCCTCAAACTGGTGATGCCCCTCGTGTTGTTAGGCATTCCGGCGCTTGCGCAGCATGGCGCGCAGAACGGCGAATGGCGCTTTTATGGCGGAGACGCGGGTACAACGAAGTACTCGGCGCTCGATCAGATCAACGCCGGTAACGTAAAGGACCTGAAGATCGTTTGGGAATGGAAGGCGAACAACTTCGGCAAGCGTCCGGATTTCAACTGGGAAGTCACGCCGCTGATGGCGCGGGGCGTTCTCTATTTCACCGCGGGCACGCGCCGGGATGCGGTAGCGGTGGATGCCGCGACCGGGGAAACTCTGTGGGTTTATCGTCTGGATGAAGGTCCGCGCGGAGCAAATGTTGCGCGCGTGGTGAATCGAGGGCTTGCGTATTGGACCGACGGCAAAAGCGACGAACGCATTTTGCTGATCTCGCCTGGCTATCAACTGGTGGAACTGAACGCCCGGACCGGGCTTCCCATTCCTGGCTTCGGAACCAACGGCGTGGTGGAACTGACGGAAGGTTTGGACAGGCCAGTGGTGAAGCCGGGTCAAATTGGAGCGAGTTCGCCCGTGATCGTGGTGAGAGACACCGTAATAGTAGGCGCGGCTCTGCTCGCGGGCACCGCGCCGGCTTCGAAAGAGAATGTTCCCGGCTACATTCGCGGCTTTGACATTCGCACGGGCAAGAGGATTTGGACCTTCAAAACCATCCCTCGCCCAGGCGAGTTCGGCAACGAAACCTGGGAGGCGGATTCCTGGAAATACACCGGGAATACCGGGGCCTGGGCGCCTCTGAGCGCGGATGAGGAACTGGGCTATGTTTATATTCCCGTCGAGATGCCCACGGGCGATTTCTATGGAGGGAACCGGCCCGGGACGAATCTGTTTTCCGACAGTTTGGTGTGTTTGGATGCAAAGACGGGCAAGAGAATCTGGCACTACCAACTCGTTCATCACGACATCTGGGATTGGGACATTGCCGCGCCTCCCATTCTGGTGGACATTACTGTGGGCGGGAAGAAAATCAAGGCCGTGGCGCAGGTTACCAAGCAGGCGTTCACGTTTGTGTTCGATCGCGTGACCGGAAAGCCTGTCTGGCCGATTGAAGAGCGCGCTGTGCCGCAGTCGGATGTGCCTGGTGAGAAGACCGCCGCAACCCAGCCGTTTCCGACTAAGCCGGCGGCGTTTGACCGTCAGGGATCGAGCCCGGATGTGCTGATCGATTTCACGCCCGCGCTGAAAGAAGAGGCGATGAAGATCGCGTCGCAATACAAAATGGGGCCGCTCTATTCGCCCCCGATTGTTGCCGATACGGATGGAAAGGCCGCGCTGTTTCTGCTTCCCGCGCATGTTGGCGGAGTGAATTGGCCTGGCGGCGCGGTGGACGCGGAGACCGGCGTGCTGTATGTGGCGTCGGTAACGCAGAGCGAGTTCCTCGCGGTATCGAAGGCGGATCCGAAGCGCTCCGATATGGGTTACGTGGGCGGGCGCGGCGGTGGCGGGCGCGGTGGGCCGGGGCGCGGAGCCGCGGGTGCGTCGCCGGGTGCCGCGGCGGGACCGGGACGCGGTGGAGCGGTAGCGTTCACGGGGAACCTGGATGACAGCGAGAGCTTCGCGATGAGGCCGCCGGCAAGGGCGAACGCGGGTCCGCGGGGATTGCCGCTGGTGAAACCGCCATGGGGCCGAATCACCGCAATCGACCTGAATACCGGCGATCATATGTGGACTATCGCGAACGGCTCAGCCCCGGATTACATCAGGAACCACGCGGCGCTTCAGGGCATCGATCTGAGCAACACGGGCAAGCCGTCACGGTCGCTGCTGATGGTGACGAAGAGTCTGCTGTTCGGGTCTGACGGGAATAATTTGTGGGCGAGCCCGGCGGGCGCGGGCGGGAATACATTCCGGGCAATCGACAAGAAGACCGGCCAGGTGATTCACGAAATGACGCTGCCCGCTATGACCACCGGCGTCCCGATGACCTATAGGGCGGACGGGCGGCAGTTCATCGTGGTCGCAGTGGGCGCCGCCGGATTCCCCGCGGAGCTGGTAGCGCTGGCATTGCCCTAACAGCGCGTTGCAAAGTCCCGCGAGCCGCGCGACTGGTGGTTGTGGTGGCTCGCAGTAACGCGGGCAGGTCGCCCCTTGGGTTGCGGCGGCATGGGGCCACCTGCTTCGTTCTGGCTCCTGACCCAGCGCAATGGGCGGACGCCCGGCTTTTCCATGGATAAATGGTGAAATGGTCTTCGCCACTGGTCTCGACTCACGCGACTTCCGCCACGGGCTAAACGACGGTCATCAGCACCTTGAGCACGCCCTTTTTCGCCGCCGTTTCGAAAGCCTTTGAAGCATCCGAAATCGGCAGCGTTTCCGAGATCATCGCGCCAACGTCAATCGCGCCGCGTTGAAGTAGCTCGAGCGCGGGCTCGAACGGCCCGCAACGCGAACCCACCAGCGTTATTTCATTCACGATCACAGGCGCGGTGTCGAGAGCGACCTCGCCATGTACAGTCGATTTCATAATGACGGTGCCGCACGGTTCCACCATTCGAATAGCCGAGCGCAGGCCTTCGGCAGAGCCGGTCGCATCTACAACCCAACGGTATTCCGCCTCGGGGAGAAGCGTTTCATCGGAAGTGACTTCAGTGGTGACTCCCGCTCGTTCCGAGATCCGAAGTTTGTCGCGATGCCGGCCGAACTGATGCACTTTGCAGCCGCTCGATTGCAGGACCTGAGCAATCAATATTCCGAGCTTGCCATCACCGAGTACCGCGACTGAGTTGTCGGCGGGGATCTGAACCTGATCGAGTATCCGGCACGCGGCCGCAAGAGGTTCGGTGAAGACAGCGAATTCAGTCGGGATGCTGTCAGGCACCACGTGCAGGTTGCGTTCGGGCAGGGTGAGAAATTCGGCGAACGCGCCGGCATGCCGCACGATGCCCAGGACCGTACGATTCGGGCAATGCCTGCCGAGACCGCGCCTGCACCACGAACATTCTGCGCATGCGAGATTGATCTCACCCACCACTCGCTGGCCGACCAGGCGGACATTATCGGCAGCTACAACTTCCGCGACGAATTCATGACCCGGTATTCCGGCGAATCCATAATAGCCGCGCTGAAGTTCGAGATCGGTGTTGCAGATCCCGCCGAGAAGCATCCGGAGCAGCGCGAAGCCCTGAGGCCGTTCCGGGACTGGAATTTCCTGAAGCCGGACGCGGCCGTGCTCCAGATGAACTGAGACCATTGCGCACACGTTAGCACGGCCGTTCCGGAAGAAGCACCCCCATCATGGCTGCAATCGCGAGGGCATTGGTTTCGGCGGTTGCGCCGGGTTTCAGTATGTAGTCAAAATCCATCACGTTTTCGCCGGACCGCGAACTCATGTGTACATTAGATCCGCCCAGGCCGGGCAGGTCCGCAATCTCAGTGAGCGCGAGATCGCGCGTCGACAGAACTCCTATTGCGCCGTGTTCCATCAGCGCCCGGACTATCAAGCGACAGCAGCCGAAGCGATGCGATGAACATCGTTACAAACCCGGATGGTATTCCCGCTCCGTATGTCCCTTCAACTGCTCCCGATAAAAATAAACATCTCTTAAATTCCCGGTTGCATACCGCTGCGCCTGATCGCCAAAATGCTTTGACTTCGGGTCGCCGCTCTCGCCGCCCGCTGTTACCGCCTTCGCGCGAACCTTCGGCCCAAATTCAACTACCGCCACAAAACTATTCCCGCTGGTTCCATACCATTTCTTCGTGCCCGGATAAGGCCTCGCACCGAATGACGCCAATGAACCCCACACAGCGGACGTAAAACCAACCGGAATGCTCGGCCCGGCATCGCTGAACGGCTGCACAATATCTCCGGTCAAACGTTGAAAACGATTGATCTCGCCCCACGGCGTCTTCCACTTCCCGAAGTCTGCCGTCAGCCTGTCCGAAGCCGCCGAGAGCGATTGCAATAACTGTTCCGGTGTGCCCTTCGCGTCATTCCCATATCGCCGCCGAACCTCTTCCCCCCAAAACACCGCAAGCGATGTGGGGACCGAATCCACTGCCCAGCGAAGATCCCATTTCCTGAGCAACGCAATCTGCTCCGCAACTTTCGCCTTGATTGGGTTCGATTCCGGCGCATCGTCCCAAGCCTTGACCAGGGCGGGCAACGGCTTCTCAAACCAGGTTAGATAGCTATCGTAAGCCGCGGTAATCAAAGAATCGAGCGTAAAGTCTTTCTTGTCCTTCAACACCCGAATGGCATGCAAGCCGCGCGCGGATTCGCCGCCCGATTCCACATAAGCGGGATAATCCTCCTTCCGCAGGCTGCTTTCTCCCGCCCCGGACCAGGGCCAGTTATTGCTGTTATAAAGCCATCCACTCGGCGGATTCAGCAGGTGCGGAGTCTCCTGGAGGCTTAGCAGCCCTTTCCACTCGGTAGCGGGATCGCTTCCGTCCACAGGCTTCGTCCAGTCGAAACCCGGATCGCGCCGGGGAATGTAGTTGCCATGAAAATAGGCGATATCGCCCTGTGAGTCCGCGAAAATCGTGTTGTTGGATGAATTCGCTCTCAACTCCATCGTTTCGAGATATGTTTTGTAATCCGTCGCCTTGGTCCGCAGGTACGATTGCATGAGCGCTTTAATCGGCTCCCGCATGAGCCGAATCGCAACCCACTTCCCGTTCGCTGCCCTGACGATGGGCCCGTGATGCGTCCGGTATACCGTGAACCTGCGCTCAGCCATTCCGCTACCGCTCTTATACGGAACGATGATCTCGCTCGAAGTCACCGGACGCGTTCGCCCGCCATACGAATATGTCCACTCATCACCCTTCTTCACAATAGTTTCCAGATACTCATCGACGGCATCCACGCCGCTCGACGTATGCATCCATCCGGTGTGTTCGTTGAAGCCCTGATAGATGAAGAACTGGCCCCAGGTGGAAGCCCCGTAAGCATTCAGCCCCTCTTCGCTCACCATCTGAAGTTCCGAACGGAAAAAGAACGAAGTGTGCGGATTGATCAGCAACAGCGCATGGTGCGAAGCGGTATTCGCGGGCGCAATGGCCGCGCCGTTCGATCCCGAAGGCTCTTTTTCAACCTGCACAGCCCCTACCTGGACCGGCGTCTTCCCATAAAACGCCTGCAGCTGATTCAGATTCACCTTCTCGATATCGCCGCCGATGCTGCCTTCTGTGAAGCTCAGGGCCATCCATGGCTCGAAGTGCGCGATCACGCGCGGTTTCACTTCGGGGTGTTTCGAAAGATAGAAATTCAGTCCGTCTGCGAAGGCATCCATCAGTTGCCGCAGCCACGCGGGGCTTTGGGCGTACTGCTTCCGCAACTCGACCGGATCGACAAAGAGCTTCATCCGAAGATCCTGCCAGATACGAGCCTCGCCTTCCGCCTCAGCCAGGCGGCCCATTGCGTTGATGTAATTTGTCTCTATGCGGTTGAAATCGTCCTCCGCCTGCGCATACACCGCGCCAAAAACGGTGTCGGCATCGGATTTTCCGTATACGTGGGCGATGCCCCAAACGTCCCGAACGATGTCGACGCTCCGGGCGTGTTTGGTCCAGCGCGCCGATTCCGCCGCATCGAAGGCAAAGCAGCACGATGCCGCGCCCAGCAGCAAAAACAGCTTCTTCATAAGCATGTACTACTCTAAACCTTTCACGTCTGTGTTCACTTGCGGACACTTCCGTCCCACCCATGAACAAAACGGCGCTTTTTGCCAGCCGGTAACCAACATGGAATCATGCACATACCCGCCCATCTGCAATGGTTCCCGTTCTGCACCTGCATCCTTCGCAATCTACACTGCATAATATGGACGTTCAACGCCAGGGTGTTAAAAAACGCAAGCTGATCCGGTGGATCATTTTCGCCTTCGTAACCACGGGGGTTCTCGCCGGGGGCACATACGGGGTGCTGCAACTCAAGCCCGCGCTGCCCTCCGTTGACGCCGGCACGGTCTGGCCGGATACCGTGAAGCGCGGCCCGATGCTGAGACAGGTACACGGCCTCGGTTCGCTGGTTCCGCAGGAAGTAGTCTGGATCTCCGCCGTCACAGATGGCCGCGTGGAGAAGATTTACATTCAGCCGGGCACACTGGTGAAGCCTGACACGGTAATCATGGAGCTTTCGAACCCCACGCTTTCTCAGGCAATGCTCGCCGCCGAGTTCGATCTCAAGCAGGCCGAAGCCAATCTTGCCGATCTCAACGTAACGCTGCAAAGCACCACCTTCGATAAGCAGGCCGTCGCCGCTCAGGTGAGTTCCGATTTCAACGATGCGAAACTGGCCGCGGACCGCGATCAGCAGCTGTCGAAGCTGGGTCTGATCCCCGATCTTGATGTGAAGCTTTCTCAGAGCAAAGCGAAACAGCTGGAGTTCCGCAATCAGTTGGAAGAGAAGCGTCTCGGAATTATTCATCAGTCGGTGGAAGCGCAGCTCGCCGCGCAGAAAGTCAAGATCGATCAATTGAAGGCCGTTTACGCCTTGAAACAGCAACAGGTGGAACAATTGCGCGTTCGCGCCGGGGTTGCGGGTATGCTCCAGCAATTGGGCAATGCGACCTCTGCCGCCGGCAATGCGCCACCGCTCGAATCCGGACAGAACGTAACCGCGGGCTCCATCCTCGCCAAGGTCGCCCAGCAGGACAAGCTCAAGGCGCAGGTGAAAATTACGGAAACCGAGGCGAAAGATGTCGCGATCGGCCAACCCGCATCTATCGACACTCGCAACGGCATCATTGCCGGACATGTTACCCGGATCGATCCCTCCGCTGTGAACGGCACCGTGCTGGTGGATGTCGCGTTAACGGGCGAACTGCCGCTGGGCGCGAGGCCTGACCTCAGCGTCGATGGCACGATCGATATCGAGCGGCTGAACGATGTGGTTTATGTGGGGCGGCCAACTGTCGGTCAACCCAACAGCACCGTCACCATGTTCCGCTACGATCCCGATGGCAAGACCGCTTCCCGCGTGACCGTGAAACTCGGTCGCGCCAGCGTGAACTCCATCGAGGTGCTGGCAGGCCTGAAGGTGGGCGACAAAGTCATTCTGTCGGACATGAGCCAGCAGGATTCGCACGACCGTATTCGATTGAACTAAGCGTATTCGATTGAACGAAGAAGATTTGTTTGCGAACGGATGTGGGTAGTTAACCGTCTGTAGCTCAAAGGAGATAAAAATGGCAGCAACCACCAACGGCGCGGTTTACGGTGATAAAGATTCGCTGATCTATCTGGACGGCGTTACCAAGGTCTTCGTAACCGATGAGGTTGAGACGCACGCGCTCGCGGGCATTCATCTCGATATAAAGCGAGGCGAGTATGTCTCGATCGCCGGCCCTTCCGGCTGTGGCAAATCGACTCTGTTGGCGATCCTCGGCTTGCTCGATACGCCCAGCGGCGGTTCTTATACGCTGAATAGCCAGGCGGTCGCGAACCTCAGGATGCAGGAACGCGCGCGCATTCGGAACCGCGAGATCGGCTTCATTTTCCAGGCGTTCAATTTAATTGGCGATTTGAATGTGTATGAGAACGTTGAATTGCCGCTGACGTATCGCGGGATGCCTTCATCGGAACGCAAGAAAGCCGTGATTGACGCGCTGGAAAAGGTGGGCATGTCTCATCGCGTGAAGCATTATCCGTCGCAGCTTTCAGGTGGTCAGCAGCAGCGCGTGGCCGTGGCGCGCGCCCTTGCGGGCAGCCCGTCAGTCCTGCTCGCGGACGAACCGACCGGTAACCTGGATTCCGTGAACGGCGAAGCCGTAATGGGCTTGCTCAAAGAACTGCATCGCAACGGCGCAACAATCGTTATGGTGACGCACGACCCGCGGTATGCCAGCTTCGCCGATCATACGATTCATATGTTTGACGGTCGCATTGTGGAAGAGAGTTCGAGCAACGGCGCGGGCGCCGCCGCGGCCCATTAGCCGCAATAAACTTCATTCCGGGCCGCGACCGCGAGGGGGCGGTCCGCGATCACAATGGAATCCATCGTCAAAGATATCCGGTACGGCTATCGCACTCTGCTGCGGAACCCCGGTTTCACGGTCGTCGCGGTGCTTTCACTTGCCCTTGGCATAGGCGCGAATACCGCGATATTCAGCTTCATCAATACCGTCCTGCTGAAGACTTTGCCGGTCCGTGCGCCCGACAGACTGGCCATCTTCGGCGAGGGCAGAGGGCGCGGTATTTACGGAGGGCCGCCCGACGGCGCGATGGAGCTGTTTGGCTGGGAGCAATACCGCAATTTCCGCAAGCGGAATCAGGTCTTTGAAGACGTTCTTGCCGCCAACAGCCGTCCAACCAGGCTTTATTTGACTTTCTCCGGTGAGAACGCAGACACTCCGGAGCCGGCGCAGGCCAATCTCGTCAGCGGAAATTACTTTGACGTTCTGGGAGTCAAGCCAGCGGCCGGTCACCTGTTCAAGGCCGGAATGGACGACGCGCCCGATGCCAACCCTTACGTTGTTCTAAACGACGGATTTTGGGAGCGCCGTTTCCATCGCTCGCTATCCGTTGTCGGCCGGCCGCTCCGGATCGGGGGCCGCTCTTACACGATCGTCGGTGTCGCGCCGCGGGGCTTCTTTGGAACACGCGTGGGTGAGTCGCCCGACATCTGGATTCCGCTCTCCATGCAGAGTCAGATGCCAGGTTCACGAGGTCTTCCCGAGGACCCTTTGACGCAGTTCCTGCATTTGATTGGGAGGCTGAAGCCCGGCGTTACCCTCGCTCAGGCACAGGCGAATGTGAACGTTCTCTATCAGCAGATGCTTCCGGGTGAATTGGGAGACCAGAACACGCAGGAAAATCTGGAACAGGTCCGCCACGCGAAGATTGCGATGACGCCGGGCGACAGAGGCCTTTCGGGTTTGCGCGGCACATATGAAGAGCCTCTGACCATTCTCATGGTGGTTGTGGCCATGGTGCTGCTCATTGCGTGCGCGAACGTTGCAAACCTTCTGCTCGCGCTCTCCGCGAAACGGACCAGGGAATTCGCCCTGCGAGCGGCCATGGGCGCGGCGCGGGCTCGTGTGATCCGGCAATTGCTGACGGAGAGCATGTTGCTGTCCGGCGCCGGCGGGCTGCTGGGTGTTCTCTTCGCATCCGCTGGTGGCAGACTGCTGGTGTATCTCATATCGACCGGGCCGCGGGCCTTGCCCCTCGAATTCGTAGTGGACCAGCGCGTTCTCGCATTCACTGTCATCATCTCGGTCCTGACCGGAATCCTTTTTGGCCTCGCGCCCGCCCTCCGCGCCAGTCGCGCCGATTTAAATTCATCGCTTAAGGAAGGCAAGAGCAACATGGCTTCGCCCTCCAAAGTGACATTCGGCCGTATCCTTGTAGCCGGCCAGGTTGCCCTCTCATTCGGCCTTCTGGTCACCGCCGGCCTTCTGCTCCACAGCTTCCACAATCTCATCTCCGCGGAGACCGGTTTCGAGCGTGAAAACGTATTGCTGTTCAAGCTCGACAGCGATGCCTCGGGATATGAGCGCGATGCCAGGCTGACATCCGTTTACCGCCAAATGGAAGAGGCCGTTTCACACCTGCCCGGCGTCAATGCCGAGAGCGTCAGCCTGATGACTTTCAATGAGGGCCGCAGACAGAGCAGCTTCACCGCGCCCGGCGTGAAGGTACCGCCAGACCAGCTTGTTACCAGTGAAAACTTCGTCAGCCCCGGCTATTTCTCTGTACTTCATATTCCTGTGATTATGGGCCGCGGCCTTACCGCGCTCGACACGGAGAGCGCTCCGTTGGTCGCGGTGGTGAGTGAGACATTCGGGACCAAGTTCTTTGGAAGCCCCGCGAACGCGCTCGGACGCACCTTCCGGTTCGATGGCGAAAAAAAGCCCGTGCAAATCGTTGGTATCGCCCGTGACGCCAAAAGTCAGACGGTGCGCGACAAAGATTTTCGAATGAGTTATCGTTCCGTCTACCAGATTCCCGATTACATGAATACGCTCGCGGTGCGGGTCACGGGCGATCCGGCTCAAGTGGCGATGTCGGTTCGCCGGGCCATGGGGGCGACGGCGCGCAACATTCCCATCCGCTGGACTACGACGCTCTCTGACGAAGTGAGCGATTCCCTCGTCCGGGAGCGCGCCATTGCGGAATTGTCGTCCTTCTTCGCGGCACTCGCACTGGCCCTCTCCGCCATTGGTCTCTATGGAACGATCTCCTTTGCGGTGGCGCGCCGCACCAGCGAAATCGGCATCCGGATGGCGCTTGGAGCCGAACGCGTCGGCGTGGTCGGCATGGTGCTTCGCGATGCGATGCTGCTCACGGGATGGGGAATGGCGATCGGCCTCCCTCTGACTCTGTTCACCACGCGCCAGATAGCCTCAGTCCTCTATGGGATGGGCAGCATCGATACTCCAAGCGTGATCGTCGCGATTCTGACCCTGAGCGGTGTCGCGGCACTCGCAGGCTATCTTCCGGCAAGGCGCGCCGCGAATATCGATCCCATTGCCGCACTGCGCCATGAGTAAACGGCAACAAGCACCATTTTTCGCCCGCAACGAGGGTCCATTGCAACGTGGGGCAGGCAGGATTGCCTGCCCCACGTTCTGCAATTTGCTCCCACGCATTACACTTCGTACTAGTAACACGAAAATTCCGAATGCCCATTCCACTCATCCAACTCAGGAACGTTGAACGCTTTTACCAAACCGGACCAACCCGGAGCTACGTGCTCCGGCGCATTGACGTTGACATTCAGGATGGCGAATTCATAACCATCATGGGCCCCTCCGGCTCCGGCAAATCGACCCTTCTGAACATTCTCGGTATGCTCGACAACGGATGGAACGGCGAATACAATCTCCTCGACAATCCTGTCCATAAACTTAACCCCAAACAGCGCATCGAACTCAACAAACGCTACATCGGCTTCGTGTTTCAGAGCTATCATTTGCTCGACGACCTCACCGTCGCCGAAAACCTCGATGTGCCCCTCTCTTATCGAAATGTCAAACGGTCCGAGCGCTCCGCCCTGGTCGCCGATTCCCTCGACCGCTTTCACATAGTTGGCAAGAAAGACCTCTATCCGAGCCAGCTCTCGGGCGGTCAGCAGCAGTTAGTCGCCATCGCGCGCGCTGTCATCGCCAGCCCCAAACTGATCCTCGCCGACGAGCCTACCGGGAACCTCCATTCCGCTCAGGGCGACGAGATTATGCAGCTCTTCAAGAAGCTCAACGACGAAGGCACCACGATTATTCAGGTAACGCACTCTGAGAAGAACGCGGAATACAGCGACCGCACCATCAACCTTGCCGATGGCTGGATCGCAAGCTGACGCGCATGCCCTCTCCACGTATCCTCATTGCCGACGATCAGCCTGACGTTCTTGAAGCTCTCCGCCTCTTACTCAAGCCCGAGGGCTTTCTCACCGAGCAGGCGAATTCCCCCGCCGCCGCGCTCGACCTTCTCGACAGCAAGGAATTCGATGGCGCCATCATCGATCTCAACTACGCGCGCGACACCACGTCCGGCGCGGAAGGTCTGGAACTCCTGAGCGCCATTCAGGCCCGCGATTCGCTGCTTCCCGTCATGGTTATGACCGCGTGGGGCAGCGTCGATATCGCCGTGGAAGCCATGCGCCGGGGCGCGCGCGACTTCATTCAGAAGCCCTGGGAAAACGCTCGCGTGCTGGCCATGGTGAACACGCAGCTCGAGCTTGGCCGCGCCTTGCGGACCGCCCGAAAGCTCGAAGCGGAGGACCGGGTACTTCGAGCGGTGGACCGTCCAACGTTTATCGCGGAAGCCCCTTCGATGAAGCAGGTGCTTCGCATCATCGGCGATGTGGGTCCTTCCGACGCCAACATCCTGATCACCGGCGAACCCGGCACGGGCAAAGAAGTAGTTGCCCAAACGATCCACGCCGTTTCTCAGCGCAGCGGCCGCCGCCTGGTCACCGTGAATGCAGGCGGCCTGTCCGAAGGCGTATTTGAAAGCGAACTCTTCGGCCACGTACGCGGCGCGTTCACAGATGCCAAGGCGGACCGTGTGGGGCGCTTCGAACTTGCCGATGGCGGCACGCTTTTCCTTGATGAAATTGCGAATATCAGCGCTACCCAGCAAGCGCGACTTTTGCGCGTTCTGCAGACCGGAGAACTGGAACGTGTCGGCTCCTCGCGGACCATCAAAGTGGATGTCCGCATACTCTCCGCAACCAACGCCGAACTGGGCGCCGAAGTCGAAGCCGGACGTTTCCGCGCCGACCTGCTTTATCGTCTGAACGCCATTGAGATTCACCTTCCGCCACTGCGCGAGCGCCGCGAAGATATTCCCGCGCTCGCAAGTTTCTTCCTATCCAGCTACGCCCAAAAATACAGGAAGAATCTGAACGAGTTCGACAGCGCGGCGATGCGCGCCATGCTCGAGCACGACTGGCCGGGCAACGTTCGCGAACTGCAACACGCTATCGAGCGCGCCGTCCTCATGGCGCAGAGCGAGCGAATTCAGGCCGCCGACTTCGGCCTGCGCGGCGGACGCACACCGCAAAGGCTCGAAGAACTCAGTCTTGAACAGGTGGAAGCCCTGCTTATCCGGAAAGCCATGGCGAAATACGAAGGCAATGTGAGCAAGGCCGCCAACGCTCTCGGGCTCAGTCGCAGCGCGCTTTACCGGCGGCTGGACCGCTACGGTATCGCCTGATGGCGCGCGCCGGGTCATCGCGTGGCGCAAGCAGACGCTGGCTCACATTCGAGCGCAGAATCTTCCTTCTCACGCTTTGCGCCGGTGCTCCGGCACTGCTCGCAACCGGCGTGCTGCTCGCTCTCGGAAATTACTCCGTCAGCACCTGGTGGACGGTCGGCCTCATCTTGGTTTTGGCCTGGATTGGCTTCGCTTCCGCCGTGCGGGAACGGCTCGCATACTCCATGCGAACTCTCGCTAATCTGCTGGGCGCCCTCCGCGATGGCGACTTCTCCTTCCGTCTTCGTATGGACGACCGCGGCAGCCTTGGCGAGGTCTATGGACAGATCAACGAAATGGCCGAGACCCTGCATGAGCAACGCCTCGGCGCGATGGAGGCGACAGCGCTGCTGCAAAAAGTCATCAGCGAAATCGATGTGGCTATCTTCGCGTTCGATGCGCACGGACTGCTGCGTCTCATCAATAAATCGGGCGAACAACTCATCATGATGAATGCCGAACAGGCCATGGGTGAGCCTGCCGAACACCTCGGCCTGGCGGCATATCTCACCGGACCGGTTTCTTCCGTCACGCGCGCGGCCTTTCGCGGCGGCTCCGGTCTGTGGAGCGTGCGGCGCGGCAACTTCCGCGAAAGTGGTCACCCGCACACCCTGTTAGTGCTTTCTGATATCACCCGCCCTTTGCGCGAAGAGGAACTGCACGCGTGGCAGCGGCTGGTGAGAGTGCTGGGGCACGAGATCAATAATTCGCTCACGCCGGTAAAGTCGCTGTCATCGAGTCTGTTGAGCCTTGTCGCGAGAGAGCCGTTACCGGACGACTGGCGCGACGACGTGCGCTCGGGTCTGAACGTGATCTCAAACCGCTGCGATGCCCTGAACCGGTTCACCGGAGCTTACGCCCGTCTCGCCCGATTACCCGCGCCCAAACTCCAGCCCGTGCGCGTGACCGAGTGGATCGATCGCGTGGTAAGGCTTGAACAGCGGTTGGCGATACGGGTAACCGCCGGGCCCGATATCACCATCAGAGCCGACCCGGACCAACTCGATCAACTGCTAATCAACATCTGCCGCAACGCCGTGGACGCAACAGTGGAACGTCTGGGTGAAGGCGCAGGCATCGTCAGTGTAGAGTGGCGCCAGGACTTCGCCGGTGTGGAGATCCTTGTGGATGATGAAGGCCACGGCATCTCGAACCCGACGAACCTTTTCGTCCCGTTCTTCACGACAAAACCCGGAGGCTCGGGAATCGGGCTGTTCCTGAGCCGGCAAATCGCGGAAGCACATGGCGGAACCATCGGCTTAAAAAATCGCGTACCGGGGACGGGGTGCAGAGCGGTGATTTCTTTGCCCGTGTGAATGACAAAACGCTATCCTGATCGTCAAACCGGCATGAATCACCTCCGCCTCGTATTCCTGCTAAGCCTCACGCTTTTTGCGCAGGAGGCCACTTTCGAAGTGGCCTCTGTCAAACCCAGCCAAAGCGCCGATTCCGGCAGCCACATTCATAATGACCGCGGCGGATTCCAGGCCAAGAACACCACCCTCCAGGATCTTATTCGCTACGCCCTCAACGCGCAGGACTTCCAAATCATCGGAGCCCCCGCGTGGATCACGACCGCGCGCTTTGACATCAACGCCTCAAACGACCGCGCCGATGATGCCATCACCAGCGCCTTCGACGTGAAGAATCACGAAGCCCAAATCGCGCGAATCAGGGCGCGCCTGCGGCATCTGCTCGAAGACGATTCCAGCCGCGGCTTCGCGAAGAGCAGCGCGAAGTGCCCGTTTATGCCCTGAGCGTGGACAAAGCAGGACTGAAACTCAAGCCGGCCGCGGAACCCCTCGGCAATGTGAACACGAACAGTGGCAAGGCAGTGGCCTCCCTCAGCGGCAAGGGCCTGACTATGCGCCGTTTTTCCGACGTGCTCAGCAGCATGGTTGAGCGTCCGGTAATTGACGAAACAGGTCTCGACGGAGCCTTCGATGTCGACCTGAAATATTCACTCGATCTCGAGGACCCGAGCACCACTCCAACTGCCGCGGCCAAGGATGCCCAGGCTTATCCCTCCCTCTTCACCGCAATGAAAGAGCAACCAGGGCTGCACCTCACCGGCAAGAAGGGTCAGGCCACCGTATGGGTGGTCCTTCGCGCCGAAAAACCGGGCGAAAACTAGCCGCACTTACTCGTGGGGAATGCCCAGCACGCAGCGCAACGTATCACGCGCGATCAACTGTTCTTCCTGCGTCGGCACCACCCAGACCGGAATGGCCGATATCCCGATCCGCCTCGCCTCACTGCTCACAACGGCATTCGCCGCCGCATCGATCCCCAGGCCTAAACCGCTCAGCCCATCGCAAATACGGGCGCGAATCTCCGCTGAATTCTCTCCGATTCCTCCGGTGAAAATCAGCGCATCCGCCCCATTCATGGCAGCCAAATACGACCCGATGTACTTTCTCACCCGGTAACAGAAAGTCTCGACCGCGAGCGAGGCCCATTCGTTCCCCGCGCCCGCCGCCTTCATCACGTCGCGCATGTCGTTCGAAACGCCTGACAACCCCTTCAACCCGCTCGCGCTGTTCAGCATTTGCAGCACATCCTCCGCCGAATGACTTTCCCGCGTGATCAGATGCAATATCGCTCCGGCATCCACGTCACCGGAACGCGTGCCCATCATCAAACCTTCGAGCGGCGTAAACCCCATCGAGGTATCCACAGACTTGCCGTACTCCACGGCACAAGCAGAACATCCGTTGCCTAAGTGACAGGTGATCAGACGGTAGTCCCGCCGCACTTTCCCGCCGCTTCCCTCCTTATTGATTTCCGCAAATCTCCATGACACATACCGGTGCGAAATTCCATGAAAACCATACCTCCGAATCTTCTTTTCGGCGAGATACTCGTAAGGCAAACCATACGCGTAAGCACGCGGCGGAAGCGTGTGATGGAATGCGGTATCGAACACCGCCACATGCTTCACCCCGGGGAACCGGGCCCGGGCCGCAAGGATTCCCTCCAGATTATGTGGATTGTGCAGCGGAGCCAGTTCGCCTAACTCTTCGATATCCCTCTCTACCTGTTCATCGATCACCACAGAGGCGCGATACCGCTCGCCACCGTGAACGATCCTGTGCCCCACCGCATCTATCGCCGCGCCGGCCAGCCTGGAAAACACCTCGCCGAGCGCCTGTTCCATGCTCGTAACGCGCTCCGCGATGCCCCTGGCTATCTGAACATCGGTATCGGAATCCATGCTCTCCAGCGTCGTTTGCCACAGATCCCATTTCAGAGAAGAACTTCCGGCGTTCAGAACCAGTATCGTCACGCGGCGTTCCAGCGCCATTCGGCAACTTCGGGCATATCCTCCCCATGCGCACGCACATACTGTTTGTGATCCAGCAGCTTGTCTCTAAGTTGCTGCCGTAAATGCGCCGCGATAGTGTTCAGCCGCGGAACTCTGTCGATAACATCCATTGCGAGATGATACCGATCGATTTCATTCAACACGCACATGTCGAAAGGCGTAGTTGTGGTCCCTTCTTCCTTGTACCCCCGAACATGCAGTTGCTGGTTAGTTCGCCGGTAAGTGAGCCTGTGTATCAGCCACGGGTAACCGTGATAGTTAAACACGATGGGCCGGTCTTTTGTAAAGAGTGAGTCGTATTCCTTATCGGCCAGGCCGTGCGGATGTTCCGTCGCGGGCTGGAGCGTCATCAGATCCACCACATTCACAACCCGAACCGTCACGTCCGGAATATTACGCCGCAGCCAATCGACCGCCGCAAGAGTCTCAAGAGTGGGGACATCGCCACAGCACGCCATCACGACATCCGGCGCCTGCCCGCGGTCATTACTTGCAAACTCCCAAATGCCCAGCCCCGCCGTACAATGGCGCACCGCTTCATCCATTGTGAGCCACTGCGGGGCGGGCTGTTTGCCCGCGACGATTACGTTTACGTAGTTGCGGCTGCGCAGGCAATGGTCCGTGACGGAAAGCAGCGTGTTCGCGTCGGGAGGAAGATAGACCCGCACCACCTCGGCCTTCTTATTCACCACATGATCGATAAAGCCGGGGTCCTGATGGCTGAAGCCATTGTGATCCTGCCGCCACACATGGGATGTAAGCAGGTAATTCAGCGAGGCGACCGACCGCCGCCACGGAATGCCCCGGCACACCTTCAGCCACTTCGCGTGTTGATTAAACATGGAGTCGATGATGTGAACAAAGGCCTCATAGCACGAGAAGAAGCCATGGCGCCCGGTGAGCAAATAGCCTTCCAGCCACCCTTCGCACATATGCTCGCTAAGAACCTCCATTACTCGCCCGTCAGCCGTCACATGGTCATCGCCGGGCTCGAGCAGGGCCATCGACTCCCTGTTTGTAACTTCAAACACCGCGTTCCACCTGTTGGAGTTAGTTTCATCCGGAGATACAATTCGGAAATTCTTCTCTTCGGCATTTAATTTGAAAACATCGCGAATGTAACTGCCCATAACCCGCGTCGCCTCGGCATCCACGGCTCCTGGCGAGGGGACTTTTACCTCGTAGTCGCAGTAATTCGGCAGAGCCAAATCGCGAAGCAGAAGGCCGCCGTTCGCATGAGGATTCGCGCCCATTCTGGCGTCGCCTTTGGGAGCCAGGCTCGCGTACTCCTGGCGAAACCTGCCGGCATCATCGAACAGTTCCGCGGGCTTGTAACTCCGCATCCATTCTTCGAGCATCCGCAACTCTTCGGGGCGCTCGCGGACATGCGCGAGGGGCACCTGGTGTGCCCGAAAAGTGCCCTCCACCTGTTTGCCGTCCAGCATTTTCGGGCCGGTCCAACCCTTGGGAGAACGCAGGATAATCATGGGCCACATCGGGCGGTCCTGGACGCCTTTTTCCCGCGCATCCTCCTGAATTCGCCCAATCTCCATCACAACCTCATCCATGGTTGCGGCCATCTTCCTGTGCATCTCAGGCGGATTGTCGCCCTCAACCCACCAGCATTTATAGCCATACCCGTCGAATAACTTTTCTAACTCCTCGTGGGGCAATCTGGCCAGGACGGTCGGGCCGGCTATCTTTGCCCCATTCAAATGCAGAATCGGCAGAACTGCGCCATCCCGCGCGGGATTCAGGAATTTATTGGAATGCCAACTGGCCGCACATGGCCCCGTTTCCGCCTCGCCGTCCCCCACTACGCAGCACGCCAGCAGATTCGGATTGTCAAACACGGCGCCAAAAGCATGCAGCAGGGAATAGCCCAGTTCGCCGCCTTCATGAATGGACCCCGGGGTCTCAGGAGCCGCATGGCTCGGAATCCCTCCTGGAAATGAAAACTGCTTAAAGAGGCGTTGAATGCCTTCCGCGTTCCGCATGATACTCGGGTACAGTTCCGAGTAAGTGCCCTCCAGATACGTGTTAGCCACCATACCGGGGCCGCCGTGTCCAGGCCCGCAGATGTAAATTGCATTCAGGTTATAAAGGCAAATCGCCCGGTTCATGTGGGCATAAATAAAGTTCAAACCGGGTGTGGTGCCCCAGTGTCCCAGCAGTCTGGGCTTGATATCTTCCCTGCGCAGCGGCTCCCGAAGCAGTGCATTGTTCATCAGGTAAATTTGCCCTACCGAGAGGTAGTTCGCGGCGCGCCAATACGCATTGATCTTCCGAACCTCTTCGTTATTCATTTGCGCCATGTCTTACCTTAATGCACTCCGGCGTCCACGGTACGGCGGCCCAGAGAAAATCTGCCTTTTTCCATTCGATCTTTCGTTATGGACTGTTTCGCACTTGACTTAAATTCAAAAAGATCGAATCATAACACTCAATGCGATTGCCTTCGGAACGTCCCGGAATTTGCGCCCGAACTGCAGAATGTGGTGAACGTGTTCGACCTGGGCACGATCCCGCGGAGAATATTATTCGCTGGAATGGACCCCAGGCCAGGAGCTGAATCGGACCCGGCGTTCAAGAAATAAATTGACCGATGGAACGTCAGGTCTGTTATCACTGCAAACAGCCAGTCACCGCTGGGGACGGTCACAACTGCTGGACTACCACGGAAGCGGCCCTGACAAGAAATCTGTCACGAGATCTTCAGGAAGCATGGGAGCGGCTGCGTGAAACCGCCGCATCGTTTGGGAATCAGCGAATTTACGCCTCGCACAAATCGATTATGTTCTCGCGAGATTCGTGCTACTTTTTCGTGCGTCCTAAAAAGAGTTTTTTGGAATTGTGTGTATTTCTGCCCCGCAGGATCGATGCCTCTCAGGTGCGTCGGGTAGATCAGTCATCGAAATCGAAATTTGTTCACACGATTCAAATCAGGCATCGAGATGAGGTCGAAGCGCCCATTACCGACTGGCTTCGGGAAGCCTACAACAGTGAGACGGTTGCGAATCGGAGTTCGACCGAGCGCGGCTAAGCCGACCTGCGATTGGCTCCCGAGTTCGGAAAAGAGCCTGGCGAGACGCACTTTGGGTTTGCGAAGGGGCAGGACGGGATATTCGGTTGTGAAAGATCGGTCGGCCGGAGCCCTGACCAGAGGCGCAGGCAAACACAGAATTATCCGGGGGATAAGCCGTGAGCAAGTCTGGGCCATTGGTTTTGGGGACGGCCTGGAACAAAACGGTTTTAGGCGGCTTTCGGCATACCGGCCGCGGCGTTGATTTGCCATCAAACGATCATAGCTGAACGAATAGCCGCCGCCGTTTGCCGCAAATGCTCATCGCTCTCATAATTTCGTCGCGGCCAGAAAAATCCTTTCAAGCCGTCCCCCTTGCGTCTCGGTACAATGTGAATGTGCAGATGCGGTACGCTTTGGCTCACACGGTTGTTGATCGCCACGAAGCTGCCTTCCGCCGAGACCGCCGCGACAACTGCCCGCTCCAGCTTTTGGGCGGCTTCAAAGAGAGCCGGGATTTCCACCCCAGGTAAATCGGCCAGGGTCTGCACATGGCCCGCGGGAATCAGCAACACATGACCGGGAAACAAGGGACGGGAATCGAGGAATGCCACTGCCGAATCGCCGCGCCACACAATTTCCGCGGGCACTTTGCCGGAAACGATATCGCAGAACACGCAGTTCATAACTCAATGCGCCGGGTTCAGAAAACGATGCGCAAAATCTTCCAGACGATCCACCAGTACATCGGGCGGATACTCCTCAAGAGATTCCGGCTGAAAACCCCACGTCAGCCCGCACGATGGAACCCCGGCGTTGCGCGCTGTTAAGATATCCACCCAGCTGTCGCCAATCATCCAGGTCTCTTGCTTCGACGTTTCGGCCTCTTCACGGAGCGTGTCGATCCCGATCGGATCGGGCTTCTTTCGCTCGAAACTGTTGCCCCCGTAAATACGGAACATGAGCCGCGAAAGGTCCAGCCGGTCCATCATCATTTGGGTAATGCGAACTGGCTTGTTCGTCAGCAAGGCCAGCGTCTGACCGGCCGCGTGCAACTGTTCCAGCGACTCGCGCGCGCCCGGATACATCACGGTGTAATCGAGCGCGTGCTGGCGGTAATAGGCAAGAAAGTAATCGAGCGCGACCTGCAAATCCTCTGGCGAAGTTTCCGGCCCCATCGCGCGCCGCACCAGCACGGGCGAACCATTCCCCACAAATGAATAAATGAGTTCGTGGGGCGCCTCGCGCTTGCCCATGTGTTTCAGCATGGCATTCACGGAGTGCGCCAGGTCAAGCCGCGAATCGATCAGGGTGCCGTCGAAATCAAAGATTAGCAGCGCCATCAGGCCGTACGTTTACGATTCTTGTTTTGGGCCGCTGGTTTGCCCTTCGCGCTTGTTGCAGGTTTAGGGCGCGGCCGCTTTGTATCGATGCCATATTGCAGCATCTTCCGAAGCAGCGTGTTCCGATGAATGCCCAGCGCCTTCGCGGCGGCCGACTGATTGCCGGTGTGCGCGCGCAGTTGCTTTCCGATCATGCCTTTCTCAAGAATCTCCACTGCCTCCTCGAGAAAGAAACCACCCGTTATAAGGCGATCGATAAGCCCTTCCAACCCTTCGCTCATTCGAGACTCTTCGTCCTTTTGTAATCTTGCCTGGTCAGTCCGTTCGCGCGCTCCGAGACTGCCAGTTGAACTTTTGTGTAGTACTTCCGAAAGCTTTGCTTCAGGTCCATCGGGGCGATCGCCACAGCGACTTGCGACGCTTCGAGTACATAGGGCGCAAGTCTGGAGTTTACCATTGCTGACGGAGTTTTGTCCGTACCCACATGTGGGCCAAAGGCCATAAACGCGGTCAGCAATGCGATCAGGATGACAAGACCGCGGATGAACCCGAACGCCGCGCCCAGCAGCCGGTCCACAAACGAGAGTCCGATCGTGCGGAGGAAACGATTCACGATCCACGAGAGGAACGCCCCGAATAGCAGAACGGCAACGACCACAAGTATGAAGCCGATCAGGTTCGCGACTCTGACGGAATCCACATAAGGTGATACCAGTGAGCCCGCGAGCCCGTAGAACCACATGCCCAGAATCAGCGCGAACAGCGACGCGGCAAGGCCAATCACCTCTCGCGAGAAGCCCTTACGGAGACTTCGAATTGTAGAAAACGCGAGGACGATGACGAGGACGACGTCCAGCCAGTTAAACCCGTACCTGCTCACAGTGTAAGACCGGTAATCCGCCGGTATGCATCGTGATACTTCTCCGCCGTCCTCTCGATCACGTCGGCAGGCAGGTCAGGCGCCGGCGGTTGTTTGTCCCAGGCGAGCGTTTCCAAATAGTCCCGAACGAACTGCTTGTCGAAAGATTTCTGCGGTCCGCCCGGCCGATACGAATCGCGGGGCCAGTAGCGCGAAGAGTCCGGAGTCAAAACCTCGTCACCCAGCAGAAGCTCACCTTTATGCCAGCCGAATTCGAACTTGGTATCGGCCAGAATGATGCCGCGGGATTCCGCATGTTCCGTCGCGCGCGCATAGATGCGGAGCGTCACATCGCGCAGCAGCGCCGCGGTTTCAGCGCCGACCGTCGCCACGGCTTGTTCGAATGAGATGTTCTCATCGTGCCCGCTGGACGCCTTCGCAGCCGGCGTGAAGATTGGCTCGGGAAGCTTGGCGGATTCCAGCAATCCGGCGGGCAGGGGGATGCCGCAGATGGCCCCCGTGCGCTTGTAGTCCTTCCATCCGGAGCCCGAGACGTATCCCCGCGCGACACACTCCACCGGCTCCATCCGGCAGCGTTTGACCAGCATGGACCGGCCTTCCAGCTGATCGCGAAAGCGGCGCAGAGGGGTGGGGAACTCATCTACGTCCGCGCTGATGAGATGGTTCGGAACCACGTCCCGCAGGAAGTCGAACCAGAACAGGGACATCTGCGTGAGCACGCGCCCCTTGCCCGGTATGCCTTGCGGCAAGATGCAGTCGAAGGCGGAGATGCGGTCGGTAGCGACAATCAGCAGATCGTCGCCCACCGCGTAAACATCCCGAACCTTGCCGCTCGCGACGCGATCCACGCCGCTCAAAAGAGTCGAAGTAATAACAGTAGACACTATTTTTTTAATGTGGGGCCGGATGGTATCCTGCGCGGCGGTTGGCAACCGCCGCTCCCTTTACTGGTGCGCGCTCTCCGGATCCGTCACCAAATGGCTATGGCTGCGGCTGTAAAAGAAATAAACCGCCAGCCCGATCGCCAGCCAAACCACCAGCCGAATCCACGTCAAAACATCCAGCGCGGCCATCATCGCGAAGCAGACCACAATACCCAAAATTGGCACCAGCGGAACCAGCGGCGTCCTGTATGGGCGCGGCAAATTCGGGTTGGTCTTGCGCATAATCATTACGCCACCGCAAACGATCACGAATGCCAGCAAGGTGCCGATGCTCGTCATATCACCGAGGCTCGAAAGCGGCACGAAACCCGAGAAGAGACTCACGAACACCATGAACACCAGATTGCAGCGCCATGGCGTCCTGAACTTCGGATGAATGTCGGAGAACAGCTTCGGCAACAGCCCGTCACGTGACATCGAATAGAACACACGGCTTTGGCCAAGAAGCATCACCAGGATCACCGATGTATAGCCCGCGAGAATTCCGATAACCACGCCGGTGCCAAGCCAGTCGTAGCCGATGTTGTGCAGCGCTTCGTAAATCGCGGTATCGGTCATGTCCTTGTAGTTCACGATGCCGGAGAGCACGTACGAGAAGCCCACGTAAAGGAGCGTGCAAACCGCCAGCGAGCCTATGATGCCGATCGGCATATCGCGCTGTGGGTTCTTCGCTTCCTGCGCCGCCGTTGAAACAGCATCGAACCCGATATACGCGAAGAAGATCACGCCCGAAGCCCGCATGACGCCGCTCCATCCGAAATGCCCGAATTCACCGGTGTTGGGCGGAATGAACGGGACGTAGTTCGCCTGATTGATATAGGCAAACCCGAGGCCGATAACTAAAACGACAATCGCTACTTTCAAAGCCACGATCGCCCCGTTAAGTCTTGCCGATTCCTGAATCCCCACAATCAACACAAGGGAAACCGCGAGGATGATGAAGATGGCAGGCACGTTCACCAGCCCGCCTTCCCAATAAGATTTCGTTAGATCGGGTGGCAGCGTTATCCCGAAGTGTTGCAGCAGCCTGACCAGATACTTAGACCAGCTAACCGACACAGTCGCGGCGCCCGTCGCATATTCCAGCACCAGATCCCATCCGATAATCCACGCGAGCAGTTCGCCCATGGTGGCGTATGCGTATGTGTAGGCGCTGCCCGCAATCGGAATCATGGTGGCGAATTCGCTGTAGCACATGCCCGCGAAAGCGCAGCCAAAAGCCGCAATGATGAACGAGAAGACCACGGCCGGGCCCGCATTATCGTGCGCGGCTTTCGGCGTGAGCGCGAAAAGCCCGGCGCCAATGATGGCCCCAATGCCGAGAGCGACCAAATTGACCGGCCCCAGCGTGCGTTTCAGCTGATGCTCGCCTGACTGACTCTCGCGCATGATGCGCTTAATAGGCTTGGTGGCAAAGAGACTCAAGATTGATATCCTTCTTTCTTGCGCCAGAGGAAGTAGACGGGAATCCCCAGCATAACCAGAATCAGGCCCCGCACGGTAAACGTGGGCTTGTTCCATAACAACAAAATTTCAATCAGACCGGCCAGCAAAATGTAAAGGGCGGGCAGAACGGGATAGCCCACGGCGCGGTAGGGCCGTTCCAGATCCGGACGGGTGCCGCGTAAGCGGAACAGACCCGCAATCGTCAGGATATAGAAAAGCAGAACTGCAAAGATAACATAGTCCAGCAGGTCGTTGTACTGCCCGCTGAGCGTCAGCAGCACGGCCCAGATGCACTGCATAATCAGCGCGGCTACCGGCGCATGCGTGCGGGGATGAAGTTCGCCCGCCTTTTTAAAGAAGAGGCTGTCATGCGCCATGGTGAAGTAGACGCGCGCGCCCGACAAAATAATTCCATTCAGACAGCCGAACGTGGATACCATGATGGCCGCCGCCATAATCTGAGTCGCAACCGGACCGAACATCACCGATACAACGGCCGTTGCAACCCGGTCTTCCGGAGCCGTCTGAATCTGTTGGAACGTCAGGACCGAGAGATAAACGAAGTTGCAGGCAATATAGAGAGCCGACACAATCCCCACGCCCAACCCCAGCGACAGCGGCAGATTGCGCTTGGGATTTCGAACCTCCGCCGCCGCAAACGTCACGTTGTTCCACGAATCCGACGAGAAGAGCGGGCCCACCATGGCGGTTCCCACCACCGCGGCACAGGCAAAGAATCCCATATTGGAGTTTCCCCCGGAGCTATCCCAAAGATGACCGAAGTTGGCGCTGATAACCTGCGGATTCCGCCCCAGAAAAAAGCCGAGGATGGCCAGACCCAGCAGCGCCCCTACCTTTGCGAACGTGAAAACGTTCTGCACCATGGCGCCGGTCCGGATACCGCGTGTGTTCACCAGCGTAAGAACGATGATGATGACGATCGCGAGCGCCTGCTGGGTGGTGACCCCGATTGCGCCCGACCCGATCAGGTATCTCTGGGCCGATATAGAAGGAAAGAAGACGCCCGTATACTTCGCGAACGCCACCGCTACCGCCGCAATAGTGCCTGTCTGTATAACGACAAAGAGGGTCCATCCATAAAGGAATCCCCAAAGCCGCCCGAACGCTTCACGCAGGTAAACGTACTGGCCGCCGGCGTGTGGCATGGCCGCGGCAAGTTCGCCGTAACTGAGCGCCGCGACGATGGTCAGCATAGCGCCCAACAGCCAGCAAACGATGAGCAGACCGGGCGACTTCACCTGCCGGGCAACATCGGCGCTGACGATGAAGATGCCGGACCCGATCATGCTGCCCATCACGAGCGTAGTGGCGTCCGTGAGCCCCAGGCCCTTTACGAAACCGGATTTATGCTCGGTGATTACCGCTGGTTCAGTTTTTGCCATTCAGCCATCCGATCGCGTATCGTCTGTTTCAATCCGGATAATGGACAGGATACAGGAAGCAGGTCACTGATGACGGCAACAGAATCCGCGCCCGCGTGGAAGCATGCCTGTGCGTTGGCACGTGTGATGCCACCGATGGCAACCAAGGGCAGCGCTGTCATGGCGCGAACGGCCCTCAAAGCGGCGAGGCCGACAGTTGGATCGGGACGTTCTTTGGACACCGTTGGGAATACGGGACCGAACGCCACGTAATCGATGGGCTCCGTCTGCGCGGCCCGCATCTGCGCCGGGTTATGGGTGGAGAACCCGACGGGCGAAGCAGTTCCGATGACGCGCCGCGCATGGGATGGAGCCAGGTCGTCCTGACCCAAATGGAGCCCTGCCCGGAGTATCGCGGCGTAGTCGGCGCGGTCATTCACCACGAACACTGCGCCCGCGGCCCGGCAGAGATCGCCCACCTGTTTCGCGAGCGCAAACGTGTCTCGTGACCAGAAGCCTTTATGCCGGAACTGCAGAACGCGCGCGCCGCCTTCCAGAAACGCCTCCGCGACCAGGATCGAATCGAGGCCGAGGCGTTCCATAGAACCGGAGTCCAGAATCGGATAAAGCGGCGGCAGCGTCACGAATCATCAGTGTAAACACTACTGCATCAGTTCAACCGTGAAGTCGGCTGTGGCGATGGCGGGAACGTTGCGCAAGAACTTGTCGATCTTGCTCTCGTGAAGCAGGCCCACGTCCACGCCCGAGGGGCCTTCCGCGCTTGTCGTGCGCGCGATGAACCGCAGCGTCCGCGGGGAAAGTGCAAATAGTTTACCTGCGCATGCACGTGCGGCGACCCCTTCAGAGTCACGCCCATTTCGGCGAGTTCCCGCGCGGTCGGCAGCATCATGTCATAGCTTTGGCCGGATTTCCAGCAGGCGTTTGCCCAGCCAGCGCCAACGCAGCGAGAAGACAAAGTATTGGCGCCTGAAGTGTGTTGCGCGACATACCGGGCTGACCTCGCAGTCGAGAATAGCGTGATAAGCGAGAGTAAACATAGCAGGGAACGCCCTGGCACCGGCATGGCGGCGTATTCTTTATGACGTTACAGCGCAACCAGACCGTGCCGGATGGCAATAGCAGTCAATTCGGCGCCGCTGCGGACACCCAGTCTCTGCATGAGCTGTGCCTTGTGAAACTCGGCGGTCTTGACCGATATGTTCAGTGCCGTCGCTATCTCTTTCAGCACCCGGCCTTCCGCCACCAATTGCAAAACCTCGCGCTGACGACCGGTCAGCTCGCCGAGCGGCCGCTCCTGAAGATCCGGCAAAACATCCGGGCTGAAATAGGTCTTGCCACGCGCAACCTGCCGAATCGCGAAGACCAGAGTATCGGGCGCATCGCGTTTGAGTACGAAGCCCACCGCGCCCACTCGCACCGCCTCGCGAAGAAACATGGAATCGCCCTGCATGGTCAGGAAGATCAGCTTCGATTTGCATTTCGCCGCGCGAAGCTGCACGGCGGCATCGATTCCGTTCAGCGATGGCATCGATATATCGGCAACGACGACATCGGGCAATATCGCTTGCGCGACGCGCACCATCTCGCGACCGTCCGCTACCGCGCCAACAACGTCGAAATCCGCCTCAAGCAGCTTGCGAAGCCCGGCCACGAACATCTGGTGATCGTCAGCGAGCAGGATACGAATCTTATTCATGCGAGCGGTATTGGAACGATGGCTTCCACCACCGTGCCACCCTCCCGTCTCGAATCGAGCGTCAGCTTGCCGTTGACCAGGCGAACCCGCTCGTTCATGCTGACAATCCCGAGGCTGTTACGCCGACGAACTTCCTCCATATCGAAACCACATCCGTTGTCCCTGACGCGAAGCACGATAGCGCCGGGTCGTGTACTTAGAGTTACTGACGCGTCAGTTGCGTTCGAGTGCCGCACCACGTTGCGCAGACATTCCTGGGCCACTCTGTAGAGACAAAGAGAGACGTTTTCCGGCAGCTTCGGCGGCACTGCCCGCGCACGAAACCGGACCCGCGCCGCGCAGCGCCGCTTGACTTCCGCGCACTCATTTTCGAGCGCAGCGGAAAGCCCGAACTGCTCCAAACCAGCCGAATGTAATTGATGGGCCAATGCCCGAACGGTGTCGGAAATGGATGCGGCCTGAGCTTTAAGCGCTCTGAGCTGCGCCTTGACAGGGTTATCCGGCCCGCGAAGACTCTGCTCCAGTATTCCGGTGTCGAGAATGAGCGTGGCGAGCCGCTGGCTCAAATCATCGTGCAGTTCGCGTGAGATGCGCTTACGCTCCGCTTCCTGAGTGGTCAGCAGCGCTTCGGCGAACAGCGACAGTCGCTCTTTTTCCAGACGAGCCGTTTCGGCGGCCCGCTCCTCCGTGATGTCGAGGCAATAGCCGACCACCTCGCGCCCGGCGGACGCCACCGCGGAATCGCGCACGATTCTCCATTCCCCGGTCGCGCGCAGATACCTATACTCCATTCGGGAGGACCCCTGCGCCACGACCTGAGCCGGAAAGTGTTTGACGGCGGCCCTGTCGTCAATGTGAACGCGGTCCAAACGACAAGGCGATTCTCCTGGAGCGTCCCCCGGCATCCTGCCGAAAACCGATTCCGCATTGCGGCTGAGAAACGTCAACTGAAAGTGCTCCGAAGAATGCGTGGAATAGAGCACGCCGGGGCTGCTCAGCAGCAGGTGATCGAGCCGCTCGCGACTGGTTCGCAATTCGCGGGTGCGCTCTTCGATGCGCTGCTCGAGTTCGGCGTGGGCCTGAAACAGCGCGTCCTCAGCGCATTTTCTTTGCGTGATGTCGTTCGAACACGTGACAAAGCCGGCCACTCTGCCGTCTTCGTCACGAATGGTGGCGATGCGCAGAGATACCAGCATTTGCCGCCCGCTTTTATGCCTGCGGCGCAGGGTCACATCGCGAAGTTCGCTGCCATCAGCCGCGGCCTGAACCGGGTTCTCAATGTCTCCCGGTATCTGGCCGAGATCCTCGGGAAAATACACCTCGCGAATATTGCGGCCGATCATTTCCGCGGCGGTGTATCCATACACACGATGGGCGCCCGTGTTCCACGCCTGCACAACGCCGTTCAGGTCAGAGGCGATGACGGCATCATGCACCAGGCCGAGCAAGGCGGCCTCATCGAACTGCGCAGGCTTCCGCGAGTGTGAGTTCGGGTGCTTCACAAGTCAGTTTCCAAGTGTAGCGAAATTGTGAGCAGATACCGAAACCGCATTGAGGGTTTTCCCTGGTTATGTCGCGGAAATTTTCTTCATAAACTACGTGAGTCTACTCTCAATGCTGGAGCACCTCGAATAGTGTGTCATCCGAGTGTACAGATCTTCCGGCGCCGGGCCCGGGAAGTTCCTTCCGGGTCCGGTTCTCTGCCCGCGGGCTTTGCTGAAATTACGGCGGCGTCGCGGCTACACCCCGATTCCGCGGCATGGGATTTCTTCATGCGGTGTGTGATCCGGATGCCTCTCGCGAGTACTCCGGCTGTCCGCAAAGCAATTCTTCAGGGCCAATGGCGCAGGTCGCCCGCGCCGATGGTCGCTCTCAGGGAGACCACTACGCGTCTGCTTCGGGAGTTCAGGAATGAGCCATGATCGCCCGCGGCTCGTAAGACTCCTCCAGCGTTTTTAACTCCTGCTCACTCAGCCGAATCCCGAGGGCCGCAACCGCATCGTCCAGGTGGCTTAATTTACTGGCGCCGATAATCGGCGAAGTTACCCCGGGCTGTTGCAAAACCCAGGCGAGCGCGATCTGTGCGTTGTTCACACCACGATTTTTCGCCAACTGCGCGATCTTGTCCACTATCGCGAAATCCCGCGGCCGATAGTACTGACCTCTTGAATAGGCGTCCGTTTTCGCGCGCGTGGTTTCCCCAAAGTCTTCGCTGCGCCGATTTCCGGCGACAAAACCGCGGGCCAGCGGACTGAACGGAATCAGCCCAATGCCCTCGGCACGGCACAGCGGCATCATCTCGCGCTCTTCTTCGCGATAGAGCAGGTTGTAATAGTTCTGCATACTTACAAAGCGAGCGACGCCGAGCCGGTCACTGGTGGCGAGCATCTTCATGAACTGCCACGCGAACATGGCCGAGGCTCCCATGTAGCGGACCTTACCCGCTTTGATCAGATCGTTGAGGGCAATCAAAGTTTCTTCAATGGGCGTCTCGTAATCGAAACGGTGAATTTGATACAGATCGACGTAATCCATGCCCAGGCGTCTAAGGCTGTTATCGATGGACTGGAAGATATGTTTGCGGGAAAGACCCTTGTCATTCGGGTCATCACTCATGGGATTGAAGACTTTGGTCGCGATCACCATTCGGTCGCGTGAAGCCCCAAGTTCTTTCAGCGCGCGCCCCAAAATTTCTTCGCTGACGCCGTCGGAATACATATCCGCGGTGTCGAAGAAGTTAATGCCGCATTCCAGAGCCTTCGCAAAGAAAGGCCGTGCTTCGGCCTCTTCGATAATCCATTCGCGCCATTTCTTCGAGCCATAAGTCATAGTGCCGAAGCAGATCCGCGACACCTTGAGACCAGTAGAACCGAGGCGCCTGTATTCCATATTCAGGTCGTAGCATCAGCTATCGCGGTAACACCACCCGCTTCTCTCGTGGAATTTCTTCGCAGGTGCTCCTATCGATGTTGAGATGAGCCATGACCAGCTCCGGCGGAGTATGTGCCAGCCATTCGGAGAGCGAGAGATCCTGAAAGCGGCTCGCCCTGAACACCTCAATAAATCGCAGGTTCTGGTCGCCGACGTTGTCTATGTAGTGGGGCAGGGTTTTGGGAACGTAGCCGGCGTCGCCCGCCTCGAAGTCCATCGTGCGCGCCCGGGCGCCGGTGCCGAGCACCGTCATTCGCGCCTTGCCGCTGATGTAGTATTGCCATTCGTCGGCGTTCGGATGCCAGTGAATCTCGCGCATGCCGCCCGGCTGGAGCGTTACGATTGCGACTGCCACGGTCGAGGATACGGTGAACGTGCGGGAATCGACGATCCGGACCTCTCCTCCGCTCGTCTTTTTCGCTGGATTCCGTTCATGGGGACGGAATGAGAAATCCTGGGGAGAAGCGCCCAGCGTTCCGGCAGCCTGCTCCTGGTCGAACGCGAGGGGCCCGGGGACAGGAGCCTGAAAGATGAACAGCTCTTCTTTCGGAATTCCCTCCAGGCGTGTTCGATCGATGCCGAAATCTTTGGACATCACCTCCCTGGGCGTGTGAGCCATGACGTCCGACAGCAGTACGGTCTCAAATTCGGAGAAGTTGCCATCGTCGAATACGAGCATGAATTCAGCGCCATCGGGCGCGAGCCCCTGGATTGAATGAGGTATGCCTGTCGGGAAATACCAGAGATCGCCTTCAAAGACGTCGCGCACGAAGCTGCGGCCTTCCAGATCGATCGCCGTGATTCGGGCGGCGCCGTAGAGCATGATCGACCATTCAGCTGCTTTATGCCAGTGCAACTCCCGGATGCCGCCGGCTTCCAGCCGCATATTCACGCCCGCGAGCTCCTTCGATATAGAGAGTTCCCGTGCCGTGACTTCACGCGACCAGCCACCCTGGTAAACCCGCTTGTTTGCCAGGGCGAACGGATACTTGAAGGTGGGCATACTGCCTGTATCGGAAAGCGGTGGAACTCTGGAATCCGGATTCGCCGCATCGAGGTCCCGGTTGGTGGGGCGGGGGGCCGAGATGTGGCTCGTCCTGCCGGTCTTTACTTCCAATGCATCCGGGTGGTCCTTTTGTTGTTGATTTTCCATTTAATTAAATCCGAAGTGAATATTTGGTGAATTTTTAGCGCCGGCGAGTCAGCAAAACAGTTGCGAGGGCAAGAGTGGCAGCCGTCGCTCCGATCATTTTCCACGGGATTGGCGCCGGTTTCTGCGTATAGTCCGTTTCGGGGAATTCCGCGGCGGGACCAGCAGGTCCCTCGCGCAGCCCCATTTGAAGGACCTCGGAAAGATGCAGCGCTTTTCGATTGGTGCTCTGCGCGATTTGTTCGCGGCAGCTGAAGCCATTTCCGATGATGAGAGTCTCTTTGGAAGCAGAACGGATGCGCGGCAACAGCGCATGTTCCCCCACCTTCATCGAAACATCGTAGTGATCCCGCTCATAGCCGAAAGAACCCGCCATACCGCAGCAGCCGGAATCCAACAGCTCGGCATCGACAGCCATGGTGGAGAGCAGATCCTTGCTCGCCCGCATGCCCATTAGTGCCTTCTGATGGCAATGGCCATGCACGATGGCCTTGCGCTCAAGCTTGCGGGGAGCGTAGCCGATGCGCTTTAGGTACTCATCGAACAGGCATGCCTGCTCTGCGAAGCGCCTGGCATCGTTTCGGTGCGGGAGCAGGTTCAGCATCTCGTCGCGGAAGACGGCTGCACAACTCGGCTCCAGGAATACGATGGGCGTCCCGCGGTCCAGTTCGGGCGCGACCGCTTCGAGAGTTTTTTCGAGCTGGCGTTTCGCTCGCCCCAGCATTCCATAGTCATAAAGGGGGCGCCCGCAACAGAGAATTCGATCGGGGATCGCAACTTCACATCCGGCAGCTTCCAACACCTGCACCGCTGCCTGAGCGGTATGCGGCAAAAAGTAGTTGTTAAAGGTGTCAGGCCAAAGCAGTACCCGAGTTCCGCCAAGCGCGGTGGGCTCGCGCTTGCGGAACCAGGCGCGAAACGTCTCGGTTGCGAAGGTCGGCACGTCCCGCTTTTGTGAAATACCGGCCGCGAACTTCGCGGCCTGACTCAGCACGGGAGCATGCGTCAGAAAATTGGCTAACTCCGGAATCTTCGATGCGATTCGCGCCCATTGCGCCACCAACCCCATCGCATAGGCCTGTCGTGGACGGAAGCGACCCTCATAATAGTGCGCCAGAAACTCAGCTTTATATGTCGCCATGTCGACGGAGACGGGGCAATCGCTCTTGCATCCCTTGCAGGCGAGACACAGATCCAGTGATTCTTTGACGTGCGGGTCGCGCCAGCCCTCGGTTACGACTTCGCCGCGCATCATCTCGAACAACATGTGGGCGCGCCCGCGGGTGGTATGCATTTCTTCGCGGGTTGCCTTGAAACTCGGGCACATGGTTTCGCCGTCAAGGGCCCGGCACTTGCCGACTCCGAAGCAGCGTTCGGTGGCGCTGGCGAAACTTCCGTGATCCTCAGGGAACGTAAAATACGTCTGGACACGCCTCGGCTGATAATCAGGACCGATGCGTAGATTGTCGTCGAGCCGATACGGATCGACTAACTTGCCGGGATTCATTTTCCACTGAGGGTCCCAAATGGATTTGAATTCACGAAACGCCTGGACCAGTTCGGGGCCAAACATTTTCGGCAAAAGCTCAGCCCGAGCCTGACCATCGCCATGCTCTCCGGAGAGCGAGCCGCCATGGCGCACCACAAGATCCGAAGCCTCTTCCATGAAGCCGCGGTAGCCTCGAACGCCTTCGCTGGTTTTCAGGTCGAAGGTGATGCGGGTATGGACGCAGCCATCGCCGAAGTGACCGAAGATGGTCCAGCGGTAGTGGTATTTGCGCAGCAGTTCGTAGAAATCGCGCAGGTATTTCCCTAAAACTTCAGGTGCGACCGCGGCGTCCTCCCAGGACGGCCACGCATCCTCCACGTCCGGTACGCGGCTGGCGCCCACGCCGGCTTCGCGGATATGCCAGACTTCATGCTGCTCGGCCGGGTCCTCTATTACCCGCATCGCGGTGTGACCTTTGAGGTGGGAATCGACCTCCTGCCGGCAATCATAGGCTCTGGAACTGGCTTCTTCCTGCGTTTCACCGCCGAACTCCGCGATTAACCAGGTGTCGCCTTTGGGGAGCAGTCGCGTACCTGGCGCCGCTTTGCCCTTGCGGGTCATGTTTTCGATCACGTGGGCCTGAAACGCTTCGAGGCCGATCGGGCCGTACTTCCGGATCGGGGCTGCGTTGTCGGCAGCCCGAAAAATATCGGGGTAGCCGATGACAAGAATTGCACGACGCGGCGGACTGTGCATCAAACGCGCGGTGGCGCCCAGCACAATGACGCACGTGCTTTCGGAACCGACCAGCGCACGCGCTACATTGAATCCATTCTCTGGCAGCAGTTCGTCCAGGTTATAGCCGGAGACCCGACGCGGGATACGCGGGTACCGTGTGCGGACCAGATCCGCGTAGCGGTCACGCAGGTCGCGGAGCCTGCGATAAATATCGCCTCGTCGACCGCCTTCGCCGACGATGCGCCCGATCTCGTCGTCATTCGTACGGCCGACCCGAAGCCGAAGGCCGTCGTAAGTGAGAATGTCGAGTTCCTCAATATTATCGACCGTTTTGCCGCCCATCACCGAGTGGACGCCGCATGAATTGTTTCCGATCATGCCTCCGACGGTGCAGTATTCGTGGGTTGCCGGGTCGGGAGCGAATGTGAGGTGATGACGCTCCGCGGCGCCGTTGAGATCGTCACGAATGATACCGGGCTCAAAGCAGGCGGTTTTTCCTTCGGGGTCAATGGAAAGCAGCCGATTGAGGTACTTGGAAAAATCAATTACCACGGCAACATTGCAGGTCTGACCCGCGAGGCTGGTACCGCAGCCACGGCCGAGAATAGGGATACCGCGATTACGGCATTCCGCCACGGTCGCGACGACGTCATCGATCGTGCGGGGAACCACTACTCCGATAGGGGGCTGTCTGTAGATTGAGAGATCCGTCGCATAGAGGGCGCGCGAACCGGCGTCGAACCGGACTTCCCCTTCTATACGCTTACTCAGAGCCGCCGCCAGATCGGTGGCCTGTGTATGCGGTTGATGGGGCCCGGGTGCGCGCCCCCGCGTCAATTCTTCCGGCGAGACGATATCGCTGCTGATCATCCGCTACTCCTTTTGTGAGGCGAAAATCAACTGTGGAGTGACGCTCGCCCGCTGAGGAGCGACAGGATGCCTTCGACTGGGCATTTCTTCCAGGGTGATTTCACCGCCTGGTTGGAATGTGAGCAATGAGCAGGCCGAACCTGGCACGGCGAAATGCATTTGCGTGCATCTTGACCCAGTGATTCACCCACAGCCCTACGCCGGGGAGGCCGCTTCGGGCAGGCAAGGCAAGCCGACCTTTGGTCGCGCGGAGGGGCTTGACCAGTAGCGCAGGCGAAGACACAACTATCCCTG
>Ga0105240_10001653_pt1 | contig 37839 bp, 23 predicted proteins | sample KBSC54metaG_FD_80426 | JGI IMG/M metagenome (GOLD analysis project Ga0105240, IMG submission 80426) | Corn rhizosphere microbial communities from Kellogg Biological Station, Michigan, USA - KBS C5-4 metaG | ecosystem: Host-associated > Plants > Roots > Rhizosphere > Soil | place: Michigan, USA... | reverse complement strand
CGGTCATTCTAAGTTTGAAAACCGGCACTTACTATGGGTTGGATCAGGTCGGCGCACGGATCTGGGGTTTGATCCAGGAGCCTAAAACAATCACAGATGTCCTTCATATATTGCTCTCGGAATTCGACGTCGATTCCGTCCGGTGCGAGCAGGACCTGAGACTTCTGCTTCGCAACCTGAGCGAAGCCGGTTTGGTCGAAATCGGAAGTTAAGTATGATCGGGCGCCTCCTCAAGTTACCCGCGCAGGACAGGGCCCTGCTGACTTCGGCCGGGCTTTTGGTTTTATCCATTCGTGCGGCCTTATGGGTACTTCCCTACCGCATCGTGAGACAATGGCTGAACCGGCGCCGGGAAATCAGCGTGAACGCTTGTACCTGTTCGCGAATCGCATGGGCGATTTCTGCCGTAAGCCGTTATATTCCGGGTGCGACGTGCCTCACACAGGCTCTGGCAGGTGAGGTCTTGCTGCGTACCTATGGGCACGAGCCTTCCCTCCACATCGGAGTCGCCAAGATTAACTCGCGTGCTTTGGAAGCGCACGCCTGGATCGAAGTGCAAGGCAAAATCATCCTGGGAGACGCCGGAACTGAGAGATTCACGCCGTTGCGAGCCCCCGGCGGAGTGATATGACGCCTACATACACATCCAACGCTCGCGTCACCATCCCTCCCGACGTGTTGGTCCGGGTCATCAACGGGGAGAGCTTCATATTAAACATTCAATCCGAATGCTATTTCGGCCTGAACGCGGTTGGCGCCAGGATTTTCGAGCTGTTAACTGAAAGCGATTCCATCGGAAGCGCCTTCGAGCGGACCCGCCTCGAGTTCGACGTGGATGTGGAGACGTTGCAAGTGGACTTCGATCGATTGATCGGGGAGTTGTTGCAGAAAGGCCTTCTGGAACTGAACGCAGCGTCTCCGGCATAGCCTTGATGAGCGGATTTATCGGCATCGTGAGTGCGTCTGGGCCGCCCGTGGATCCAGCTCTTTTGATGGCCTTATCGAAGTCCCTCGTATTTCGTGGTCCCGACGGCCTGAGCACTCATTTTGATGACATGGCCGGGTTCGGACTGTCTCTGCTTCAAAACAAAAGCGGGTACCCTCAAAAGAATTCAATACCCAAGCTGGACGAGCATACCTGGATTGTCTCCGATGCGCGGCTGGATAGCAGGACCGAAGTCATCGCCCGGTTTGAACGGGACGAGCAAAGGCCGCTGAACACGGCTTCAGATCCGGAGTTAATCCTCCATTGCTACCGCCGCTGGGGTGACAGCTGTTTGGCTGGCCTGACGGGTGATTTTTCATTCGCCCTCTGGGACGGAACCCGCAAGCGTCTATTATGCGCGCGCGACCCGCTGGGCGTGAAACCATTCTTCTTCACTTTGACCCCCGGTGGTTTCATCTGCAGTAACACACTGGAGTGCGTCCGTGCCCATCCTGAGGTATCGGGCAGTCTGGACGATCTGGCGCTCGCGGACTTTTTGCTCTTTGGGGCCATGCAGGATCCGTCTGCTACCGCTTTCGCCGCCATTAAGCGCCTTCCGCCGGGCCATTCCCTGGTGTACGAAATGGGTGACTTGCAGATCCGCCGCTACTGGCAGCCGGATTGGGGAGAACCGCTGAAGTACCGCCATCCAAGCGATACCGTTGAACATTTTCGTGAGGTCCTACAACAGGCGGTTGCCGACCGCGTGACTTCGCCCCAGACCGCTGTACTGATGAGCGGCGGACTGGATTCCACCGCCGTGGCCGCAACCGCGCGAGGGACGCAATCCCACATAAAGGCGTTCACGGTAGTCTACGACCGCCTCATTCCGGACGAGGAGCGCTACTATTCCGGAGAGGCGGCAGCGTTTCTGAGTGTTCCGGTCGAGTATCTCACCGCAGACGAGTACAAGCTCTATGAGGACGTCGAAGACCTGGAACGGCCAACACCGGAACCGGTTGACGCGCCGCTGGCAGCTATTTTCTTCGATCATATGCGGCAGGTCCGGAATTTTTCCAGCGTGGCGCTCTCCGGACAGGGTGGCGACGCGATCTTTGCAATACCCACGGGGCTTGGAATTCAGATGCTGGGAAGCGGACAGCTTCGCCAACTCACCTCAGGAGCCTGGCACTATCTTCGGCTGCGGCGGCGCATTCCGCCACTCGGGTTTCGAGGATCGCTCGAGCGCGTCTTTTCCGGTCCTGCCCGTCGCGTTCCTTCGGATTATCCGCCGTGGCTGAATCCGGAGTTGGAGTCCCGCCTCGGCCTGCGCGAACGTTGGTTCCTGCATCAAAAGAAAGGCGAGCCGCTGGCCGCGCCGGGTGTTCTCCTGAACCCATTCTGGCCGGCTTTGTTTGAAGGTTACGATCCGGGCGTCACGGGCGTCCCGGTGGAGGTTCGCCATCCACTCCTGGACCTCCGTCTGGTTCGGCTTTGCATGTCATTGAGTCCGGTGCCTTGGTGGATCGATAAGACCCTGCTGCGGGTAGCTATGCAGGGCCGGCTCCCGGCATCGATCTGTTTGCGTCCGAAGGCGCCAGTTGTGGTCGATCCGGTGGCGGTCCGGCTGCCGGGTAGCGGCTGGCTAAACACATGGGAGCCGTCCAGCCGGCTACATGAGTTCGTTATCAGGGACAGGATTCCAAGCTTGTGCGCGAACGATACCGCGCAATCCTGGAACCTCAGACCGCTCGCCCTAAATCGATGGTTGGGACGTGTCCATGGCGGAGCCGCTTGACTCGCAGCGTGGATAGCGCTACAACTGTGAGAATGGATTCTAAGGCCGACGCACCCAAGAAACCGTACAGCACTCCAAAATTGACAACGTACGGCGATATCCGCGAAATTACACACACCAAGGGCACTACAGGGCAAAACCGGGATAACAACTCCGGTAGAAGCCCCAACAAGACCGGGTAGCCTCGTCTAGCTTCCCTGAACAACTCGATGTTGTATCGTGCCTTCGGTTTGGAGATCGCGAGCGAAGTTGCGTTGAACGGTGTCTTGTCAGTGGGCGCGATTGCCAATCAGGATGTCTCCGTTCGCGTCGGCGTAATTCCGGATCCCGCGCAGTGCGAGCTTTTCTTCGAGACCCAAAACCAGGATGCCGAAGACAATTCTGTCTTGCGGGTTTATAAACTCCCCGACGGATCGTTTCATTTTGCTTATGGTGATGGCACGACTTTCCGCGTAGATCCTGCTGGCTCGGAAGTCTTGATGCAGTGGCCCGACACTTTCACGGTGGAAGATGCAGCCACCTACCTGCTCGGTCCAATCTTCGGGTTTCTGCTTCGCTTGAGAGGTGTGGTGTCTCTGCATGCCAGCGGCGTGCTGATCGGTGACGAAGCCGTGGCCCTTGTGGGTCGCGCGGGCGCCGGCAAATCGACAATAGCAGCGGTATTCGCTCAGTGCGGCTATCCGGTGATCACCGATGATGTCTTTGTATTGAAGGATTGCAGGGGTCGATTTTTCGTCGAGCCCGGCTACGCGACCTTACGGCTTTGGCCCGATTCTGTTGAAGCCCTCTGTGGCTCGCCCCAGGCACTTCCTCTCATCACACCCAATTGGGAGAAACGCTATCTCGACCTGCGGACCGGCCCTTTTCAGTTCGCGGACAGAGCGGTTCCCATCTCCACGATTTACGTGCTGGCCGATCGCCAGGACAGTGGAGCGCCAGCGGTGGGCCCGGAACCTGAGACATTCCTGACTCTGTTGGCCAACACTTACTGCAACTATCTGCTAGACAGGCGCGCGCGGGCCCACGAGTTCGAGGTCCTGGGCCGGCTGGTCAACTCCACACCGGTGCGACGGATAATTCCCCACACAGCCGCGTCGCGTCTTCCCGAACTATGCGGAATGATCGCAGACGATGCCGGATCGCGTGCCCGATCTGTGGACAGTTGAATCGTGATGTACACTTTGCAGGATTATGGAAAAATGCTGGCGGATCGGGTGCGCATGGAAGCTTACCTCGAAGCCTTGCGCCGTGCGGTGTTTCCGGGTTGTATTGTAGTCGATCTGGGCGCTGGACCGGGAATATTCTCTCTGTACGCCTGCCGTTGGGGCGCCCGTCGTGTTTATGCGATTGAACCCGGCGAATCGATTCAACTCGCCAGGGAGCTCGCAGCCGCTAACGGGTTCGTTGACACCATTGTTGCGATTGAGGACTACTCCTCAAATCTCACTCTTCCCGAGCGCGCCGACGTGATCATTTCGGATTTGCGGGGCGTCCTGCCTTTCTTTGGCAGGAGCATCGCCTCGATTATTGATGCTCGCGACAGGCTCTTGGCGAACAACGGCAGTTTGATTCCACTCCGCGATATCCTCTGGGCCGGCATTGTAAGCGTCCCTGAGTTCTACCGCCGCAAGGTTGAAATCTGGGATCAGCCCGGCTTTGATACCTCTGCCGCACGGACCAAAGCCGTCAATACGATTTTCAAAATCTATCCGAAGATCGGGGATCTGCTGACGGCGCCCGCGGAATTGGGTGATATCGATTATCCGAGCGTAACCACCACCCAGTTCGCAGCCAATCCCTCGTGGCGCACCGGGCGATCCGGTGTGGCGCACGGAGTGTGCCTCTGGTTCGCTACGACGCTAGCGGACGGAGTGTCATTTTCCAATGCTCCCGGCCTGCCGGAAACAATTTATGGTGCGGCGTTCATGCCGTTCTCTGAACCGATGCCGCTTGAATCCGGTGATCGGGTATCCTGCGAGATCAAGATTGATCCTTGTGGCGAAGACTACATCTGGCGCTGGAACACCACGTTCGAGATCGGATCTTCCGGCGTCCTCCGCGCCGGTTTTTCACAGTCCACCTTCTATTCCACGCCGGTCAATCCCGCATCATTGAATGCCGCGGACGTTGGTACGGGTTGAAGTGACGCGGATCTTTGGACTCGATCTTATGCGGGCTGTGGCGATCAGCCTCGTCATCTGCTCCCACTTTCTCAAAGGCGTGGACCTCCTCGGCGTCTTCGGCGTCGAACTGTTTTTCGTCTTGAGCGGATTTCTGATCGGCGGCATTCTGCTAAGGACCGTGGAGACCAAAGGCGGATTCGGTTTCATCGACCTCCGGGAGTTTCTCCGGCGCCGTTGGTATCGCACATTGCCGAACTACTATTTGTTCCTGATCATCTATACAGTCGTACAAGCGGCGGCCTATAGCCATCGTCTACCTTCGATCGGCTGGTTCGCGCGCTACGCCGTGTTCCTTCAGAATTTTGCCTGGCCCAATCCCAACTGGATGTTCGGCCACTCCTGGAGTCTCTGCGTCGAGGAGTGGTTCTACCTGCTAACCTCGGGCATCCTATTTCTCACTAGCAGGCTGTTTTCACCCTCGCGAAACGGCCGGGCCTGGGCCCTGGGAATGACCTTCGGTACGGTCCTCATCGTGCCGGCGGTCTTGCGGTTCGCTCTCCAACCTTTCTACGGCGACGTGAGAATGATTACCGTATTCCGCCTTGACGCCATCTCTCTTGGCATTCTGATGGCCGTGATGCGCAGCCACATGCCGGGCGCGTGGAACCGCTTTGCCGCCTTGCTGTGCCTCGGCGTTGCCAGCATGGCGTTGGCCGTCTTCATAAGCGGCTGGTCGGGATCCACGACCGCTACATCGTTGACGCTGATGCCCCTCGGATGCGCGCTCCTGATTCCCGCATGCTGCCGGTTACCCAAGCCCGTAAACCTTCTCAGTCATGGGGTCGTCAACCTCAGCATCTGGTCCTATTCGCTTTATCTATGCCATCCCTTGATCTATATAGGTCTGGCATCCGTATTCGGCTACAACATGTTTTCTCAAAACGGGAAATTGCTCTTCAAACTGTTCACTCTCGTTGTCGTCGTCTGTATATCCGCGCTGAACTTTCGTTTCTTCGAAAAGAAGATGACGGATTTGAGGGAACGGGCACCGCACTCTTAACCGGCAAGAGATTTCGCGAACAGCCAGCGCTGCCCTCGCGGCCGATACTCCGCGACCGCGCGCGCCCCATCGCCTCCGAGGCATGCCAGTTCGGGATAATCGCTCGCTGAGCGGTCCAGGGCGACCAGCGTCCGGACGGCATGGGTCTTTGAAAAACGCTCGAGCAGCGGCTCATAAGCACCTCCGTGGATCTCGATCAGCACGTCGGACCTGGTCAGCCCCGCCACGGTCGCTTCGTCAAACAGTTCGGTCTCGTAACCCTCGCAATCGCTCAGGATGAAGCAGGGGACGTTTGCAGCCAGAACGCGCAATATTTCCGGTGAGCACCAATGATGGGTCTCAATGAGGTCCTCGACTGCGTTGAGTCGAGCCATCTCTCTACATTGCATGAGTTCACGGGGATCCGTGTCAAACGCAACGACATGGCGTCCGCGCTTCAAGGCAAACCCCACAGCGTAGTAGCCTTCCGCACTCCCGACGTCGATGACCTGGTGATAGTTGGATCGCAGTGCCGATTCGATGATTTCGTGCAGTTCGCACTCGTAACTTCCCAGGAGCTTCGGTACGCTGTTCCGACTGAGGATCGCGCCGGCCGGGTATTTCATGCCCGCAAAAGGTCCATTGAGAACCGTTGAACCATGAGAATCTGAGAAGCGGCCCGCAAGATCCAGTACGCCGGTCTTCTTCAGCCATCTCAGTTCGTGGTTTCGGGCTCGAATGGATTGTACATGCGTCCAATATCTCGCAGGGAGCACGGCTTTTATGGCGCGTGACAGGACGCCTTTCAAGTTAGATTGCCTTATGCTTTGCTTCCTGCTTCGTCCCTTCGGCAGAAACCCAGTGTACGATGGAATGGCTCCGAGGCTGAACTCCGCGCGATCCAGTAAGAAACCGGCAAGCACGATTTGACCACATGAATCAACGGTATCGCATACCTCCAGAGATGGAACTGCTCTTACTCTGCATTCTGCCGGAAATAAGTGTGGAGGCGAAGGAACGCATCCTCGAGATTACGCAGGGACCGGTAAATTGGGACGTTCTCCTCGAACTGGCATCCTGGCACAATCTAACGCCATTGCTGCACTGGAACCGTGCAACCATGAACTGGCCCTGCCCTCCGGCGGTCGCTGACAGGCTCCGCGAAACTTTCACGGCCAACAGTCTTCGTAATCTGTTTCTGACGGGTGAGTTGGCAAAACTAATCCGGCAGTTTGAAGAATGCCGGATACCGGTAATTGCCTATAAGGGTCCGTTACTCGCGACCTATTACGGAAATTCCGGACTGCGGCAGTTCGAGGACCTCGATCTGCTAATCAGCAAGGGCGATCTTGCGCAGGTTGACCGCATGCTGAGGGCCGCCGGCTTTCAAGCATCCGAGCAGCGTCTGGCTTTCGCACGCACTTTCGATTTCGAGTTAACCTATGAAACCGAAGATCAGACTGTTTGCGTGGATCTTCACTGGTCTTTGATGCCGCGTTTCTTCCACCTGCCGTCTGAAGCCGGCATCTGGCGCCGCGCGATTACGGCCCGGCTCGCTGGGTCGTGCATTCGGACGTTGGAGGCCGAAGATTCCCTACTGCTGCTCTGCGCGCACGGGACCAAACACATCTGGGAGTCGCTCGGATGGATCTGCGATGTCGCCCGCGCAGTGCAGGCGCATCCCGATCTCGACTGGGATGCATTGTTTCAACGGGCCGCGGACTTGCGCATGGTCCGGGCGCTCTCACTGGGTTTGCTTCTCGCGATCGAACTACTTCAGCTCCAGATACCCGAACCTTTCCGGGCGACGATCACCGCCGATCCGAAAGTGCAGCACCTGGCAGACACTGTCTACCGGCAACTGTTTGAGGATCGATCCGCATACTGGGGAGCAACGGCCAGTTCCCGGTTCCTGATGCGGTCTCGTGATAACGCTGCGAGTGCGATCCGCTGCGGCGTCGAGCGGATCTTCCGGCCGACGAAAGCGGAGTGGCGTTCAATTCGCCTGCCGAGAGGATTATTCCCGCTTTACTACCTCATACGCCTGCTGAGGTTGGTCAGCAAACACGGAGGAAGGATTGCTTAGGGAGCGGTTGCGAAATTCGGTATGTTCGGTTGGAAATTAGTCCGATTGGAATTGGCGAAACTTTTGGCGAGCCACAAGTAGCAGCAGCATGACGCCAACAAGGAATATTGTGAGCGGACCAGGTGTGGCGATCGCAGTGTCGTAACGAAAACCACTCTCGGTAGTGCATCGACAACTGACCAAGTTTCTGTCCGCACTTCCGCCCTTGTCTACGATCGTTCGATTGCTGCCAAGTACAAACGAGTACCGATATTCGCCTCGCGGCACGTCAACAATGAGCGCAGGTTCCCTTGCTACTGGCGTGATCTTTCGGAGCTGAGGGAGGAACATCGATGGCGGGATTCCGATTAAAAAACCGTTGGGTTTAAGGAGGAAGCCGATGTAAGCAGCCGGGATTACCGGCTAGTCTTCAGGACGAGGGATGCGAGTGTGGCCGAAGGCATACCAAAGCACGACATCGGTATCGTCGATCGAACGATCGGCTTCGACCCAGGTAGATAAACCCTCATCTGCAAGGCTCTGATTTGGAAAGTCGCCCGCAGCGAAGTTTTCATTTTCCTTGAAAGGCGTAACCCAAACATAGCGGTCGACCGATTGTTCTATTGCCTGTGGGGAGAGCATCACGTCGACTCGGGTTTCGCCGCCCACGTCTACTTTTACTCCCTGCCGCTCCGAGTTCCCAAGTCCAGGCGATTTAAAACGCACACTGTAGTAACCTACTGGCAGTTCCGCGGCCACGTAGATCCCGCTCGAGTCGGTAACTACGTGGCGCTGCGCTCCCGTTCCCTCGTTCTCTACCGTCACGGTCGCGCCGGGAATCGCTGCCTTGCTCGAGTCCATCGCCAAACCAACAATCCTGCCGCCGAACGATTGGCCCCATGCGACGGCGCCAAAGGAAAAAATACATCCAAGTACGAAACGCGAATTAACGAGTCATGGCAGTCTCCTTGAAAGTGAATCGCGGCCATGCGTAGCCCGCTTACGCCCGAGCATGCAGTAACCGGCGCCGATCAGCCCGAAGGCTCCGAACATCGAAATGGTGGATGGCTCCGGTGCGCCAGTGGTGACGACAAAATTGGCCGCGGAAAACGTAGGGAGCGCGTTGCGGCCACTCTGACCATTGAGGTTTAACATACGAGCTAGAATCTTCAAGTCAGCTGTGTTGTCGCTCAGATCCGTCGAGTACACCAAGCGGGGCAGATCGAGACCTTGATTGAAATAGACAAAGAATCCAGGGCCTGGGGTGGGGATTCGGCTGGCGATCAGGTCCGCCACATTACCGGCCCCAAACGGGGTGAGCGGATTGTTGTCGTTGTCAAAGCTCTCGAGCACAACAATGTTCACATCAGCAATTGGAATGTTGGGTGCCGTGGCATTCACGAAATTAACGGAGCTTCCGGTCCCGAAGGCCTTCGAGTCGAGCGAAAAGACATCCTGGAGAATCGAGAATGAGATGAAATCTTCGCCGCCTACAATTTGCCGTCCGGGCGTGTTCCGAACGTTGGTTCCGGCGAACGGATCTTGGTCAAAGGTGAAAGTCGTTGCATGCGCGGTCGAGCACGTTGCGGCGAGCGCAAACCCGATGCAATAAAGAAGATGAAGACGCACTTGTTACTCCTTTTGAGAACACGAATTGGCGTGTCTGGACTTTTGGGGTGAGTGAAACAGGCACCCGGTATCTATACATGCGTAGGCCGTTGGCGGAATTTACACCGGATTGATGTAAAAATCAGGACTTCGGCGACCAGTACAGCTCCAGAGTAGGAGAATAGAGAACTAAGACGTGACGTCCCGGTGGCGTTTTCGTCCGATTTCTGTTCGCGAATCCGGCGGAACCCAAATCGAGCGATTAAAACCACCGAATTGTGAGTTGACGGAATAAGATTGGACAAAGGCACTACTACCAGCAATACCGTGCCCAGTATCTAGTCCCCAGCGAATTTTGATAAGCGTGTTATCGACGATGGTGCTCGGGTAGGCGCCGAAATTCCGAAGGAACGTTTAAGACCACAGTGTTACCGATCGTGGTGCCATTCGGCACGACAATCCCGCGGCCACCGTTAACGGCTATCCTTCTTCCTGTTGGGTTGGCTGTTTGGATTAATGGCCTATACGCGCCACTTGGTTGTTTGTTTTTCCGACCCAACTTTCTTTTTATCACTCTGGTCGTTCTGAAGAAAATCACTGGCATCACTACGTTGTCTTTCTTCGTCCCGAGAACTCCGTTGCTAGCGTCTCTGGCTATGGGCGCGCTCCTTCTGGCGGCGGACCTGTTGTTGGTATTCCGGTTGGCACCGATGCAGCTTTTTGTGGCGAAGGTAGTCAAGGTTTACGCCGGTGCTTGTTGGTTCGCTTTTCACCGGGATGTGCTCGAAACGCTTCGGACGATTCGCGGCTTGCGGTTGATGGTGGCACCAGGTACAACAAGTCGCAGCGAACTTCGGGCAGCGACCGGCACCTGTAGGATTTCGTGAGGCTGGCCTCCTGGGCCAGCCGCTTCTTGAAAATCGCGACAGCACGTAAACAGAGACGGCAATCCAGACCTGAGTCTTTACGGCATTTTTGGTATATCCATCGAACGCCTTGATCTGGAGGTGCCGCTTGATCCATTTGAAGCTTGCCAGCCATCACGATCTGCCGCCTCTACAAGTCATGCTTGAAAAACGTGGAGGCGGCAAATCAACGGAGGCGCGATCCGGGGCATGGAAGGAATCGGCCTTGGAGTCGCCTCGATACGCAAATTAAGGCTGGCAACTGGAAAATCGTGGCGATCGGATTCATCATCGCGGATCGCCGTAGAGCTTGTTTTTTACACTGGCTCCTGCAACGCTGGCGAGGAGGTCGACGCACTGAGGGTGGAAAGCGCCCATCTAGGCAGCCCTGGAACCTCACGAGTAGATTTGACTACGGACAGCAGTACAGAATTCTTGCGGACGACAGCCGACTTTTTTACTGACGCGTAGGATTTGCAATCCAAAGGAAAAACGGCGAGCGCGGCTATTACGTCAACCGCGCCCGCCACGTTCGGAAGAAGGCGCACCCGTTGTGCGGAGGGGCTCAGAATTCGAAGCGTGCGCTCACTTGGACGCGCCGTCCCGAAGCCGCTCCGGTTACCAGTCCGAAGCTCGAACTGGAGATGTTCGCGCTCGGGTTGCTGAAGTTCGGATGGTTAAAGGCGTTGTAGAGCTCACAGCGAAGCTGAGCTCGCGCACGCTCTGAAAAGAGATAGACATTCTTAGCGGTGACCAGGTTCCAATTGGCGGATGCAGGACCGATCAATACGGAGCGGGCCGAATTGCCGTAATATCCGCGGCCTGCTGCCGGAATGACAAACGCTGAGCGATTGAAGATCACCTGATGGTTCTCAATCAGATCAGTCAACGATCCGCCGATGTTACCATCGCCGATGCGGTCGGGCCGGCCGCTGAACTGGTTTGTATTAGTGGGATCCACGCCTGAGAAACTGGGCGAGAGAAATGCTCCGGACTGGATGAGCGTAGTTCCTGCAACCTGCCATCCCGAGACGATTTTGTCGAACAGACCGGAGGCGTTACCGAGCAGCGCCTTGCCGTGGCCGACGGGCAATTCATAAGTATAGAAAAAGATGAGCGTCTGACGCCGGATGGCAGGATCATCGCCGCGTTCGAGGCGACGGTTGTATTGATTCTGTGTGGGCCCGTTCAAGTAACCGTTCAGGCCTACTTCGTCGAGGGCCTTGGCCCAGGTGTAGTTGACATTGAAGGTAAGACCACGGCCAACCCGACGATCCGCCTTGACGGTGAGTCCATGGTAAATGGACGACGAGCCGGTCTGGTTATATCCAACGCTGCTGAATAGCGGATAAGGAAGATTCGCTGGATTGAAAGGAGTGGTGCTGGGAGGAAGGAGGTTCAGGTTGTAGTAGAACGGAAGATTCTTCCCCTTCGTCCCGATGTAGGCCACATCAATTCCGGTATTCCAGATCTGACGGCCGACGGATGCGTTCCACTGCTGGGTTCGCTCATGCGGGAAGTTGGGATCGATGGCATTGACCTTCTGAACCCCGGCGAAGCCCTGGACCGTCGATTGGAATGGATTTGGGAACGTGATGCTCGGCGCGTTGTTCACGATGTACCAGCTCTGATTCGACTGCCAGGGACCGCCGGTGGCGCCAAGGCCGAGTTGTCCCGGCCACATCGAGGTGAAGACGCCATAGCCCATACGGAAGACGGTCATGTCGTTGCCGAAGGGACGGAATGCGAGGCCAAACCGGGGGCTCCAGTTGTTGCCATCCGCTCGCATCAGGCTGTGAGTAGGAAGTCCCGCCGCCGAGGCGGAGATAATCGGCAAGGTGGCGGCAACTGCGGGGACCAGATCAGCCGGGATGGTGTTGCCAGCCGTGACAATGCTGCCAGTCTTGAGATCGAAGGACGTCATGCGGTTGAACTTCTCAGTCCAAGGCGACTGATATTCGTAGCGGATACCGTAAGTCAGAGTGAGGCGGGGACTAACTTTGTACTCATCCTGAACATAATATCCCTGCTGCGTGCTGCGAATGTAGGCGTTGGGCCGGGCGATGGCGAGGCTGACACTTGAGGGAAGTCCAAGCAGGAAATTCGCATAAGCGAACCCGCTGAGTTGGTCGTCAAAGCTGATCGATCCGGTGATGTTCTGCGGCTTGTTCTGGTCATTCACCTGATAGCGGCGGATATCGAAACCGGTCTTGAAGTTGTGACGGCCGCGGTTCCAGGAAAGGTTATCCGTAACCTGGTACGTGTTCTGCGTTTGAGAGCTGTACCCGGTAGAGGTGGTGCCCTGGAATCCGTTCGCGCCGTTAATTTGGAGATCGGGCATGCCGGAAAGCGACGGGTCACTGCCCGAATTGCTGATTCCCTGGAGGCCGATTTTGCCGACGGCATCGGTCAGAGTGTTGACGCCCCAGTAATCGAAGCTGGTGCTGGAATAGCCAGCTTTCAGTTCATTGACGAGACTAGGAGTAATAATCTGGGTGTCAGAGATGACAAAGCTGCGGCCGGGATCGTTATCGTAGGTTCCACCGTACCCACCGAGGAGCGGTCCGGGGTTGGCATCCTGGTTGTGAATGGTGAGGCCGACGCGGGCAAAGAAGTAGTTTTTATCGGAGAACTTGTGATCGATGCGCGTCGAGACATTGTCGGCGTTAAACTGCGCGCCGGGATCCGTGTAGTAGTTGTTGACCAAGCCCAGTGCTCCCTGGCCGGCCAGATTGGGGTGGGGGTAGATCAAGGATTGCCAGGCGCTGGACACCGGGCTGATGCGACTGGCGGGGATTATATTGCCCGGGAACGGTTTCCCCGTGAGCGGATCGAGGATCGTGACGGATCCGAGGAGAGAGGAGAAGTTGCCGTTGCGGAATGCATCCGTCGGAACGCTTGTGTTGTAGCGGGCTCCTGTTCGATAACGCGCGCCACCGTAGGTGAAGAAGTAAAAGGTGCGGTTCTTTCCGTTGTACAGATGAGGAATGAAGACCGGCCCGCCGTTCATCGCCGTGAACTGGTTAAAGTTTTCAAATGCCGGGCCTGTCCTGTCCTGCCAGGCTCGGGCACCCGTGGCAGAGTTGTAGTTACCCCAGAAAAAGCCTGCGTGCATCGTATTCTCGCCGGACTTGCTGACAGCGGCAAACTGTGCGACCTGGGCGTATTCGGCGGAGTTGTTAGCAGTGGACACCTTCATCTCCTGGAAGGCTTCGATATCTCCCGAGAAACCGTTGGGCGTTTGACGGCTGCTGACGATGTCGTTTGCTGAGAGGCCGTCCGAGGTGAAATTGTTGGCGGTATCGCGAGCACCGTTCACTTCGAGTCCGCTGGTGGATTGGACGCCGGCTGCAACCTTGGCGACGTTGACCCAGGCGCGCCCGTACACGCTCATTGGCAGTTCGGCGAAGTCGCGAGCTGTGGAGACGACGGATTGAGTAGCCGATTCGGTGTCAATGTGCGCTACGCTCACACCTTCGACGGTGACAGACGTACTGACGTCCCCGATTTCGAGGGTGGCGTCGACTCTGCGGATCTGGCTGACATCGACGGTGATACCGCGGGTGATGTGGGCTTTAAAGCCGCTGGCTTCGACGGTGACGCCATAGCGGCCATTGAGGATGCCGGAGAAGCGATAGTCACCTGCGGAATCGGTAAGTTGGACGCGCTCGTCATTGGATCCTTCGTTCCGAAGGATGACCCGGGCGCCAGGAACGGCAGCTCCGCGAGAATCACGGATACTGCCGAGAACGCTGCTTTCGGTAGATTGTGCGCACAGCGGGGAAAGCATAGCTGCGATTCCACCGGCCAGCAACGCGACTAACCTACAAATCGAAACTCTCATGTGTGTTACTCCTTTCGAGTGCCCCTGATGGCGTCTGCGGCGGATACGACTCCGTGTCTGTTTTGTATTTATTTTGTTACTAACAAATCTTATACGGTGTAGGCCGCCTCTTGTCAAGTAAAAAACAACAGCTGGCTCAGAGTGAGGCCGGCCACACATATGGGGACCTGTTGTGGCGGCCCATGAGGCCATTCGCGCCGGAATCGCCAATCCACCCGCTTTCTCGTGGATTCCAGACGAGTTTCCGGCCCACGCGATAACTGATGTTGGCGAAGTGACAGAGATCCGCGGACGTCCCGCCGATGGCGATATCGGCACGAAGCGATTTGTAATCGCGACTCTTCACGGCATCAAGGAAGTTCTGGATATGCGGCGCAGTCTCGGATTTCGTGTGATCGCGGCCTTCTTTGATCAGCTTCCGGTCGTCGCCCTGATAGACGCGGTAGACAGAGTCGTCAAGCTCAAGGAAACCGTCGGATCCATAGAATATGTTTCCGATGCAATTGCCGCGAATTGGACCGATGTTGCCAATGCGTTCCGCGACCAGTCCACGAACTTCGAAAGTAATCTCCTTGTCCTGGAACTCAAATGTAGCGTTGAGGGTATTCGGCGTTTCCTGATCGTCCACATAAACGAGTTTGCCGCCGGAAGCGGAGACGCTGCGGAGCGTGCCATGGTGATCCGGCAGGCCAAGACCCCATCGGGCGACATCCATTTGGTGGACACCCTGGTTGCCGAGATCGCCGTTGCCCGTGTCCCAAAACCAATGCCAGTTGTATTTGAACCGCAATTCGTTAAATGGCCGTGACGGAGCAGGACCGAGGAACGCGTCCCAGTCAACCCCCTTGGGCGCCTCGGAATCCGGCTTGTGGCCGATGGACTTACGTCGCTTGTAGCAGATCCCCTTGGCGGCATAGACATTGCCAATGATACCGCTCCGCAGAAGTGCCACCGCTTCCATCTTGTGCGGCAGGCTGCGGCTTTGCGTGCCGATCTGCAACATGCGCCCGTATTTGCGCGCCGCCTCGAGCATGAGGCGGCTTTCCGAGGGATCATGACTGGCGGGCTTTTCGCAATAAACGTCCTTACCGGCGCCCATCGCCCAAATGGCGCCGAGAGCGTGCCAGTGATTGGGCGTCGCCATCGAGACGGCATCGACCTCGCCGAGTTCGAAGACGCGGCGCATATCGCTGAACTGCCGCGCGGCTGGGCGGCCACCGGAGACGATGCGGCCCTGCGCCTTCTCGATCGCCACTGGATCTACATCGCAGATCGCCGCGATCTGAACGCCGCTCATGTTCAAGTACTCAGTGAGGTGGTCGTTTCCGCGTCCGCCGAGGCCGACAATGGCCACACTCACACGGTCGTCCGCACCGAGGATACTCTGGGCTCCCAAGGAGAGAGAAGCGGCTGCTACAGGGATGAAATCGCGTCTTCGCATACAGTCACGCTAGTTATTCTTAACTTCGCTTACTGCATTTGTCAACAGAAATTCGCAATGCATCCGTGGCGGAATGCCTACAAATTTGCCCCGTACCGCCAGTTTTTGGACTTCTGGCGCCATTACGAATATATTTTCTTACTGTTGACAGCCTCGCCAAACCTGCGGTACGATCCACTGGAAGATCACCGGCCCACTTCTCGTATGGCCAGCTCACGCGACGACCACTTTCGCAGCCTCTATGCAGAAGGCGACTCACCGCTCGATACGGATCCCCAGAGCAGGTTCTGGATGACGGCTCCTCCCATGTCGGCGAATCGGGACTCATTCGGACAGCCGCTGGCGGGCATTGAAACCATAATCCGCTCGCGTTGGACCAAGCATGATCTGTTCGTTCTATTCGAATGCGTCTACCAAACGCTCTACCTAAGACCGGCACCAAAGCGATACGGTAAGACTTGGAAGCTGTGGGATTGGGATGTGGTGGAGCTGTTCATCGGCGACGATTGGGAGCACACCGAGCGATATAAGGAATTCGAACTCTCGCCGCAGGGCGAGTGGCTCGATCTTGCGATCGACCGTACCCCTCCCGATCTCGAACGAAACCGCGAGTGGGCATCCGGGTTCGAGACTGCCGCACGGATCGACCCGGCGCAAGGCATCTGGTACGGCGCGATGCGCATACCGTTCGCGGCTATTACCGAGGCCACTATCGAAGACGGAAAGGAGTTCCGCGCCAATTTTTATCGCATTGAAGGACCACCGGGAAACCGGAAGCTTGTGGCATGGCGAGTCACGCATAGCGACAGCTTTCACGTCCCTGGGGCCTTCGGAAATCTGGTGCTTACCCTATGACCAATTCTTTTCCTCCTTCCTCGGTGGAACAAACAGGAGCACTGACGCGGGGCGAAATTCTGCAGCAACCGCGGCTGTGGCCCACCACCTTTGATCGTGTTTCCGTGGTTCTGAAATTTCGACATTCCGCGATGCCGGTGGTGCTGACCGGTGCGGGGACTTCAGCCTACGCGGCGTCAGCCGTCGCGGCCGCATGGCCGGGGGCGAGCGCGATTCCGACAACGGACCTGTTACTTGACTGTGCGGGGGTTCCCGCCGGCGCGCTGACGATTTCGCTCGCGCGATCCGGAGACAGTCCGGAGAGCGTCGCCGTCGTGCGGAAACTCCAGCGCATACACCCGCACTCGGCGCACCTCGCCATTACATGTAATCCGGAAGGCCGGCTGGCTAAGATGGCGGGACTCGATGCAATCCTGCTCGATCCGCGAACGAACGATCGCAGTCTGGCCATGACCAGTTCCTTCTCGAATCTCGTTTTGGCCGGACTTTTGCTGCGCCACACGGAGACGTTTCGCCAAGCACTGCCCGGGCTGTGCGCTCGCGTGGAATCCGCACTGCCGGAGCTGGAGCATGGGGCGCGGAGGCTCGCAGCGCTCAAACCGCGCCGCATCGTCGTCCTTGGGTCGGCGCCTTTCCGGAGCGCCACACGCGAGGCAGCGCTCAAGATTCTGGAAATGACCGCTGGACGATGCGTAGCGATGCCCGAGAGCTTTCTCGGTTTACGCCACGGGCCAATGAGCTTTCTCGAACGCGACTCTCTGACGGTTTGCCTATGTTCGTCGGATCCCATGCGGCAGCGATACGAGCGCGATGTACTCCAGGAACTGCGCGACAAGCAACTCGGCAAAGTAGCAGTTATCGCGACGGGCGATTCGGACATCCCATGCGACTACCTGATCCCGGCGATGGCGGCGGACCTCGACGATCACTTGCGCACCCCGTTCGAGATCGTTTTCGTTCAATTGCTGGCTTTTCATCTCAGCCTGGCGTTCGGTCTGAATCCCGATAATCCTAGCCCAGACGGAGTGATTCACCGTGTAGTTCGCGGAGTAGCTATTCATGACAACTGACGCGCCGCTCAACTACCTGCGATCCCATAACAGGAGGCAACCCCCGATGACTCGAAGGTATCTCCTTGGAACGCTAGCGAGTCTATCCGCATGCGGGTTCGCACCAGGGGCCGAAGATGCGCCGGGCCGTCCGCGAAGTTCGCAAGAGCTACGCGAGATGTTTGATCAGTATCTTAAACAGAAAGCAGCGGAGATCACTGACAACTCGCTGAACGAATTGTCCGGCTTGCCCTCATGGGATCGGGTCCGGCCGTTGCTCAGGAAGCAGGTGCTCTCCATGCTTGGCCTGGACCCTCTACCCGGACGGGCTCCGCTTCATCCGCGCACCACCGGCGTGTTGGAGCGTGAAGGTTATCGTGTGGAGAAACTGGTTTTCGAGAGCATGCCGCACTTGTATGTGACGGCAAACTTCTACCTCCCCACAACGCGCGAACCCGCTCCAGTGGTTCTTTACCTGTGCGGGCACAATCCTTCTCCTGCGGGCGCAAAATACGGGTACCAGCACCACGGCATCTGGTTGGCGAAACACGGTTTCGCAGCGTTGTTAGTAGACACCATCGAATTCGCGGAAATTCCGGGAATCCATCACGGTCTTTACAATCTCGAAATGTGGCACTGGCTATCGCTCGGCTACACGCCGGCGGGCGCCGAAGTGTGGAATGGAATTCGCGCGATCGATTTCTTGGCTACCAGGCCCGAGGTGGATATTCATAGGTTAGGTGTTACGGGAATTTCGGGCGGCGGCATCGTCTCGTGGTATCTGCCGGCCGTCGACGATCGGGTGAAAGTGGTAGCTTCCGTGTGCGGTTCCTGGACAGCCAAGACGCAACTTGCTTTGAACGCCGTACAGGAGAATTGCGACTGCGTTTATCTGCCGAATCGGTTCCGCCTCGATCTGCCGGCGATCGGTGCATTGATCGCGCCGCGCCCATTCAAAATCCTTGGCGCCATGCGCGACGAAATGTTCCCAAGCGCGGGTTATCGCGATGCGCATCGCCGTATCGCCAGCATCTACACTCTCTACGGAGCAGACGATCGAATCGCTCTCTATGAGCACGACGCTCCGCACCAGGACATCCCCGCGTTCCGCAAGGAGGCCGATGAGTGGCTCAACTTATGGTTGCGCAAGGAACGGACGCCGTTCGATGAAGGCACAATCCAGCGCGAGCCTCCCGAAGCGTTGAGCGTTCTTGGGAGTTACCCGAAGGATGCCGTCAACGACCACATCGACCGCATCTTTCTTCCGATTCCCGCTAAAACCCAGCACCGCTCGCTCGCAAGTTGGGAACGCCGTAAATCTCAGTTGAGAGCGATGCTGCGAGATGAGACGTTTGCTGCTTTCCCGCAGTCCGCGCCGCTCGCGGAGCCCCTCAAGTCTCCGGTTCAGGAGTGGACCGCACGATATGCGGACGCATTCCGCATCGAGTTCACTACTGAGCCCGGATTACGGCTGGCCGCGCACTTGTACGTACCGCGCAGGCAGACTATTACAGACGCGCTGATCTGGCTCGAAGGCGACGAGGATCTGATCGATCCCGTCAATCACGACCGGATCCTGCCGGCGCTGGGGCGTCAGGTGACCTTCGTTCTTCAGCCGCGCGGTGTCGGGTATGGACTCGATCGGCGGCGTCTGACTACGATCAAACGGAGCGCGGCGATTTTGGGGGCGACTCTCGAATCAATGCAAGTTTGGGACGTGCTGCGGGCAATAGACTATTTGATCGCAACCCAGGCGCTTGCGCTCCAATCGGTCACCTTATTCGCGCGGCAGAATATGGCCGTAACCGCCATCTACGCGGCCGCGTTTGACTCACGCGTCAAACGCGTAGTTCTCGAGGATCCACCATCGACCCACTGGCACGGACCTGCAATGATGAACGTACTGCGGACCACCGATCTCGCCGAGGTAGCCGCAATAGTTGCACCCCGGCAACTTGTCTTTCTGACACCCCCCGCTTCGGAATTCGATCAGACGCGCGCCATATACAAGCTGTATGGGCGTGAGACCGCGTTCCGCCAGGCTGCGGGATTGAGCGCTGCGCTTGAGTTGCCATGAAACGCCATCCGCACTTAGGACTGGTATTCTTGCTCGCGACTTCAGTGCTGCCTGGAGCCGGACAGGTGCGAGTGCTGGACGATTTCGAAACCCCGGCATCCATACAGAGATGGGAAGGGCCTCTGCTCATTTCGCGCGACCGCGCAGTTCACGGCATGTCCTCTGGCCGGCTTTCGTTTACCGCAGGGCATGCGCGCTTCAGTTCACGGCAGATGAACAACGACTGGTCGGGATTCGAGCGGCTTGCGTTCGACGTATATAGCAATTCGGACGAGCCCAAGGCTCTCTCGCTCGCAATCTACGACGCGCTAGGCGGAGACGTTGGTAAGGCCGCGAAGTATGACTACTTCGATGCAAATCGAAAGCTTCTGCTCTTGAAAGGGTGGAACCACATCGAAGTGAGCTTACGGCATCTGCGGGCATCGAATACAGTCCGCGATATTGACCTGCGGCGAGTGGTCAGACTAGTGATTTCGGCGGGACAAGACGCGCTGCCGCTCACTGTCGATCTCGATAATATACGGCTGATCAGCGGGAGGGAGAACGCTGCGTCCATGTCGCGAACTTCGCTAGCGGACGCCTTGACAACAATCGACGATCGCTGGTTCTCCGTGCGGCAAGTCGCCGATCCGGAAGATGTCCCGGAATCGAGCGGAGTGCGCGAATTGAGGCGGGTGGCGGAACGTGAATCCGACAGTCTGCGGAGCGCGATCCGCGCAGCGCAGATGCAGGGGCTCGAAACGATCTATAGCGAGCGCCGCCTGGTGGTGGCGGATCTCGGTCTTCATGTGCGGCCACTGCTTGCATGGTTCAACACGGACGAGCAAAAGACTCGGATGTTCCAATACGTGGCCACGTCCTGCCGCAAGGAACGCCAGGCGCTGGAACGCCAATTGAATGCGGCCACGCGATTGGATGAAGTAGACGACACGCAAGGGGGAGAACCGACGATCCCGCCAATCCCGCTCCTCAGAGGCGCTCCGGCCGCCGGATGGTTTTTTCGCGATGGCGCTGGACGCCCGCTGATGGTGATCTCGTTGCACTCGCCCAGCGCCGCGCTGCAAAGATTCTTCGCCACTCCTCTACAACATATCGAGAGCTATTCGGTGGGTGGCGGTTCGCGCTGGACCATCGAGGATTCCCCGGTGTACGAAGCCTTCCAGAAGAATCCCGATGCACACCGAGTGGGCTGGGATGGATGGTGTGGGCACCTGGTAAAGGACCTCGACTCGATGGGCGGCACGAAGCGGGAGAACGTGGTGATCTGTCTCGAAAGCCGGCACATTCGGAAGGCCATCGAAGAGTACATCCGCATTACGATTCCGAAGCTCCGATCCAATCCGAACCTGCTCTACAACATCCTCGCTTACGAGCTGACGTACATCTGCTATTGCGACGAGAGCCGGCGCATGTTCGCACACTGGCTGCGTGACAAGCACGGCAGTATCGCAAAGGCGAATGAGTCGTGGGGCACAAGCTACGCCGCGTTCGAGGATGTCATCCCGCCTCCCACTCAAAACAGCAGGCCGTTACGCGGCACGAATCGGGCGCTGTGGTACGACTGGGCGCGCTTCAACCAGGACCGCTTCACCGAACACCTCTTGTGGGTGCGCGATACCGTGCGCAAATACGATCCATCCACGCCACTGGCCGCCGGCGGTAGTTCGAGTATGTTGTCGGGTAGGGCCGGAGTTGCCGGCATTGACGAGGAGAGGATCGTCAATGAAGTCGACGATGTGATCATCCACGAAGGCGGCGGTTCGACCATGGGATTGGATTTGCAGGTCGCGCTCTCCGAACATCCGAAGCCGGTTGCGGATCCTGAGATGAGCCTGGCGTCTGTCTCGAACCTGCTGCCGCATCTGCTGCATGGCAAGTCCGTGGTGCAGCTCTTTCACTGGCCTGTGCAACCCTCCAGCGAGTTTGTCAGCAACATCCGTAGCTCGCTGGCGCATAGCTGGGAATATGGGTTGGAGAAGATCGACGACCTCCTGAAAACCACTCTCGATGCACGCCGCTTGCGCGAAGAGATTGCAGCATTCGTGGAGCACCCGCCACGGGTGGCGATTCTCTACTCGCAGACCTCCACCCTCCAAATCCCGCCCGCGATGTTCAGTTGGGAGCGCACGCCCTACTTGTACGAATTGGAACGGACATACACGGCAAGCCGCTTCCTGGATGTTAAGACGACTTTCGTCACCGAACGTCAGATTGACCGTGGCAAGCTTGCCGGCTTTCCCTTGCTGCTGATTCCGGGTGCGCAAGCACTGCCCGCCGGCATCGCGGAAAAGATTCGGGACTATGTTGCCGCTGGGGGCCGAGTGGTGGCAACTCCGGAGTCGCTGACCGTTGATGAATACAACCGGCCGCGCGAGTATCTCGCCGCGTTCGGGATTCGATTGACAGGCACGCAGTCCGCGAAGGCGATTGTCTCCGGCGAGCAGGTACAGCGTTACGATCAGACCTTTTCCGAAAGCGTTTCATTCGCGCGCGGCCCAGGTATAGTGACCACGGCCGCCCCGGGAGGCCGGTTCTCATCACTACAACAGCTTCTCGTTGAGGCAAATCGCGAGCAAGTGAAACTATCGGGCGATGTGGAGCCATTGTTCCGCTATCCGGATGGCAGTGCTTCCCTTGTCGCGGCGCGCTTCGGAAAGGGAACTGTCTACTATTCCGCCGGCCGCCTAAAAGAACAGGACTATGCACGGCTGTTGGATCGAATCTTCACTGAAGCGGGAGTCGTCCGCGAGACGCGTGTTGTAGTTGAGCCGGCGCCGGGTTGGAAGGTAGAGTCACGCGCTGCGACGCTGCATGGCCGCAGACTGCAATACGTTACTAATTACAACGCGATTCCAATCACGGCGCATATTCAGGACGATCACGGCCGATTCCAGCGGTTTCGGGAACTGCGGAGCGGGCGCGATTATCCTGAGGGCAGTATCCGCATCGCCGCCGGCGAGACTGTAATTTGCGAAATCGTCGAATAAGCGACGGCGTCATTATTGTGCCAGCTCTCGGCGAGCACCAGCCGCGGCTCGGCACTATCAGCGCGTGGATGCCTCCCACCCGATCGGCCGCATCGATTTCCCGACCAAAACAACTGAGGCAGGCGGCGCAGCGGTTGTGATCCGCCGAGGCAATCAGGCCTCTTTCATCAGGACAGAGCGCTGCCGTCCTTTCTCGCCACCGTCCTCAAAACTATTGAAGAACCGGCTCAGCACAAGCGCCACGGCACCCGCCAGTGGAGCATCGGCGCGATGTCGCGAAGGCAGAATGCGGATCCCACTCAAGTAATACGCCGGGACACGACGGCGTAAGACTCCCCATACCGTATCCTCCAGAAGATCCCAGGCATCGGCAAGATAGTCGCCGACGACGATCGCCTGCGGGTTCAGAGCCATGATGAGATTCACGAATCCGAGTCCCACGTATTGCGCCACCTCGCGTAGAACTTCCGTGGCCAGTGGATCGCCTGCGCGGACCTTTGCGATGATCGCTTCGGGCTCCAGTTCGTGGCCGGGAGACAACTGGGCACGATCGCTGTAAAGGCGCGTGAATGCAAAGTCTGAAGCGTACTGCTCCCAGCAGCCCGAATTGCCGCAGGAGCATTTGCGACCGTCAGCAAATAGAGGTATGTGACCAAATTCCGAGGCTCCGAAGGTGGAGCCTTGCAGAATCTCGCCGTTAATAATGACACCGGTTCCCAGGCCGCCGCGGGCGATGACCGAAACGAAATCGCGCAAGGGCTGGCGTTCACGATCGGCTGACCACATCTCAGCTAGCGCGGATAATTTCGCTCCGTTCTCGAAGTAAACGGGAATATCCAGGTTGCGCCGAAGCGTTTCGCCTACTTCAACGCCGAACCACTGAACATTTTCCGCGGCGATCACGCGGCCAGTAGAACGGTCGATAAAGCCGGGAAGCGCCACACCGATTCCGAGAACCTGGTCAGACGAATACTGGCTGGCGAGGCCGAGAAGCGCCTTGTGGACTTTGTCGAGAAACACACCGTGGTTGGAGTGCCAGGGTATGGTCTTGCGGGACACAATGGCGTCGCTCAGATCGGCAACGATGATGCGCCCGCCAGCCAGCCCGAGTTCGACGCCAATGCCAACGCGAGCGTTCGCTCGCAGCCGGATGGCGGTGGGGAGGCGTCCCACTTGCGACCAGTTCTCAGTCTTGAATTCGGAGATAATATCGTCGGATTTCAGCCGTTTCACGATAAATGTCACTGAGCTGGGTGAGAGTCCCGTGATGCGTACGATGTCGGCGCGCGACAGCGAAGGATTCTGCCGAATCGTATTCAGCACCAACCGTTCGTTTGCTTCGCGCAAAGCGGATTTTTTGAGCGCACCGCTCGTCGTGAAGGTTACGGGCATCGGGTTTTCATCCTATCTTAACGTCGGGTATAACCATTTCAATCGCTAAAACTCGGAATAGGCGAACTGTCTCGAAATCCGCGGGTCCGCAAGGCGATGTAGATGAGGCCAGTCGCAACCCAGACGCACCCGATCGTCGTCGCTGTTCGCGAGAGGTTGACGAAAATCAGCAGGCAGACAGCGAACCCTATGCCGGGGAGGATCAGGTTGCCGAATAAGTGGCGGCCTCTGCGTTGGCGGTCGCGGACGTAGAATCGGCTGATGACGCTCAGGTTGACGCACATGAATCCGAGCAAGGCTCCAAAATTGATGGCTTCCGCAGCGAGTTGAAATGACAGGAGGAATCCGCAAGCGAGCGTGACGGCTCCCATGCACAGCACGCCATAGGTGGGTGTGTAGTACTTGGGATGGATATAGGCGAAGAAGTCCGGGAGCAGGCGATCCCGGCCCATTCCATACAGTAGGCGCGAAGCGCTGGCCTGTCCGGTAACGGCGCTGGCGACGCCGGCGACAACCAACGCGATGGAAACGAACAGCATCAACTGCGCGCCGCCCACACGCCGCGACACATCCAGGAAGGCTGTCTCGGTATTCGGGTAGCTGTTGAAGTCCGGCCACGCCAACTGACCGAGATAAGCCTGAAGAATGAAAAGGACTCCACAGCAAAGGCAGACTAGGATCGTCGCCCTGCCGATATCATGTTTGGGATCGTGGGCGTCTTCGGCAAGCGTGCTGATGCCGTCGAATCCGAGGTAGCTATAGGCCGCCACGGAAGTTGCGCTCATGACATGGCCAAAAGAGAAGTTCGCGGGATCATAGAACGGTCGCGTGGAAAGCAGAACGCCAGCTCCGACGCCGCCATCCAGGGCGCGTACCGCCATCACCACGAACCACATGAGGACGCCCAGCATGATAGCGGTCATGGCGAAGTTCGCGCGATTAGCTACTTTGAGTCCGAATAGGTTCATCACAGTAATCGCCGCGGAAAACAGGATCAGCCAGAACGCCTGGGGAACTCCGCTGAAAAAGCGTTGCGCCGTCAAACTCAAATAAATTACGCTCATTAGCGGAATGAGCACGTAATCGAGAAGCATCACCCAGCCAGTAAGGAACCCCGCGAGCGGGTGAAGGGTCTGTTGCGCATACGTATACGCGGAGCCGGCAGCCGGGAACACAGTCGCCATCTTGCCGTAGCTATACGCGGTGAGAGACATGCAGACCATGGCCAGCAAATAGGCGAGCGCCATGTGGCCGCGAGACATACTGCTCACGATTCCGAACATCGGGAAGGGCGCCGTCGGTCCGACGAATGTGAGACCGAACAGCACAAGCATCCGCAGATCCAGAATCCGTTTAAGCTCGGTGGGTTTGCGTTCGGTCGCGGCAATCATCGAGTGGGCACCTCAACTCCACACCAGCGATGCACCATCTGGAGAAGCGCGCGCGTTGCCTGGACCAGCGATTCCAGTTCCACGTACTCGTCGGCCTGGTGCGCGTTCGCCCCGGAGGGCCCCCACATCACCGCCGGCGTGTTGAAGCATTTCTGAAAGATATACATGTCGCTGGGAGCGTCGAGGCCCTCCACCGCCGGCTCCTGACCGATGGCGCGAGTGGCGCACTGTAATTCCATAACAAGCGGATGATCAGCCGGGATCGCACAGCCCGGCAGCCAACGCATCGGAAGCTGGAACGCCGGACGGTTACGGAAGAGGTCAGGCCGCGCGTTGAGCGTCGCTTCCCACCAATTCCCAAAGTCGGCATGAGCCTCTTCGCCGCTCTCTTGCGGCATGGTCTGAAAATAGATCTCAATCCAGCAACGCTCCGGCACGGTAATTGGCTGAGTCCAACCCCACTTGCCGGTGGCGATGTTAGTCACCCAGGCAGCGAACGGCTCGGCGCATCCGGCAAAGTAAGGATCGATCTCCACCCGGCTCTGGCGCTCCCGGGCAAAAGCCGGAACGGCTGCCAGTATGTGCGCCAATTGTTCTGTCACGCGGCCCGAGGTTTCGCCCTGCGAAAGGATGCCACCCGACCCGCGCAGTTCGACATGGACTACTTGTCCACCGCGCTGGGCAGGACAAATCTTGAGGTTGGTCGGCTCCGTGATTATTGCAGCGTCGGCGTTGTACCCCCGCAGCCTGGCGGCGAGCGTACCGTTGACGCCGCCGAATTCCTCATCCACTACTGTTTCGAAAATGAGATCGCCGCCCGGGCGGGCACCGAGTTCGCACAGAACACGCAGCACTGTGAGGTTCATCGCAACGCCGGCCTTCATGTCCCATGCGCCCCGGCCATATAGGCGGCTCTCTTCAATGGACGCACCGAAAGGATCGTGACTCCACTTGACTGGCGTATCCGCGGGCACGGTATCGATGTGACCCGCCAGCACCAACGAACGGCCGCCGCCTCTACCGCGAACGACCGCGTTCACATTAGGCCGATCCGCATACTCCCGGCCAGCCCAATATTCGCGGTGCGACCCCAGGCCGTCCACGGCAGTCAGTGGGTAAACATCGGGAGTCAGCCCGAAGCTCTCTAGCTCCCCGGCGACGTAAACCTGACAGGCATTTTCATTGCCTCGGGGAGGCAGATTTTCCGAGGGAATCCGCACAAGCTGTTCGAGTGTACGGATGAGATACGGACGCACACGCTCGAAGGTCTGATCGAGTAGAATACCCGTGTTTGTTGCGCCGTCCAGGGGCATCCGGGACTGTGACTTAAGATCGAGCATGTGAGATGGCCTCATTATTTTCAGTTACTGAACAAACCGGAGTGACGATGTCTTGCGCGAGCGCGCGGAACTCTTCTCGAGCTGCTCGAGCAGGTTGACGTGCGCGGCGCTGAGGGCGGCGGGATCCCTGTTATACGAATCGATGCTCCCGGCTATCCGGGCGGCAAGTTCATCCGCCTCATGCTTTCCCCCTTGGGCTGCAAGCAACGACAAAAGCTCACTATCTTCAAAACCATCGCGCACGTTCTCGAAGCGGACGGAACCTAGCGGCTCTCCGTTCTCGCCTGGATAGAGCAGCCACCCGTCGCCCCATGGCCATTTCGTGCGCATCCACTTTGTGCGCGTTCCACCGGAGCGGAAGTTTGCCCAGTCCCGGACGCCAGTGTTCTCGCCCCACTGGTTCAGCCCCCAATATTCGAACCCCGAGATGCCGTATCGGTAGGTTAGCCAGCCGATGATCCGCGCGTCGATCGCGGGATATTCAATGAAGAGGTTCGGATGCTCGTGCGGCCAGACGCAGACCGCCCAGATCACCTGCTTGCCCTGCTTGCGGAACTCCTCCACGCCGGAGCTATCGTATTGGCGAATGTAGACGTCCAGGATATCGGCGAAGGATTGAAGCTGGCGAACTGCTTTGGGTTGGTTGAGACACAGCCATGTCTTCAGATCGGGAGCGATACTCTTTACCAGAAGATGATTGTTCCTCACGGTATCCCATTGGTTCTCGGGCGGCTCGTCGACGTTATACACATAGGCAGCATCCCACAGTCCCCGAGCTTTCAGTTGGGCCGAGTACGCGTGGATAAAGTCCGCCAACTCCCGTTTGGAACTGCCGGTCTGCTGTGCCCACGCGGTCTCGCGGTCGAAGATCCCGATTGCAAACTGCCGCATTCCATACTCGCGTCCGAGTTCGCCAAGAGCATCGATGTAGCGAAAATCATAGGCGCCGTTCTGGCCTAGCAGAGGCCAAACAAGATGTTGGCCATGACGGCCCAGGAGCATGTCTTCGGTGGGACCCAATGGACCCGCGGTGACGGTTGTGCGGATCTGCCCTTGATTCCAGCCCATCATCATGTCGAACGTGGGACCAAGGTGTTGGGAGAATGCCTCCCTTGCCCATCGCCGATACAGTTCGAAGAACTCCTCGCTCTCCATTCCCCCCGCGGTTTTATAGTGCGCGAACAAATTGCCGGCAGGCATAAACGCAGCATTTCTGAGCTGCTGCACCTTCGGCAGCGTGACATCGAAAACGCGGACACGATAGGGAACTGACGCCAGCCGTCGATTCCCCTGTCGGATGGCCAGCAAGCCGGTGTATAGGCCGGGCGCAGCGTCTACCGGTGCTTCGATACGAATCCAGACAGGCTGTGTTTCGCCGGCGCCGACATCGAAGAATCGCATCGGAAGCAGAGGGTCCGGCCACCAGCCGACACGAGCGGGTGGTTCCTGTCTCGACCACGGGCGCGGATCACCCGGCGCGGTCCGGACGTATCCTACGAGACTAATTCTTACGCCGAGCTGACCCGTCCCATGCAACGAGCTATCGACCAAAAGCGATTTCAGATCCTGCCCATCGGCATTGATCAACAGTTGAAATGACTCCTGCTCGCCGCGCGCCATGGAGACGGTCCACGTGGAAAGCAGCGGGGTAGACGAAGGATCTTCGAGAAAGACCTTGGCCATTGGAGACGCAAAAGAGGTGCGAATGGCGGAAAAGACCGGGCTTGTAGCGGCCAGAAGCGCAATAAGCCACGCCAAGCATGGAGGGGTTCCAGGCATCAATCGTCATCATACTTCAAATAGTGCAGTAAATGCACTAATGTGACTCTAAGTATCCGGCCAGATCGATCGATACGGCTTTGGAATTGACATGTCGGTGTCACTTCGCGCGCGATCAGCTGGTTGAAAGAGTAAAACTGGCGAGCGCGACATTCTCTGCCTTGGGCGCAGGGCGCCGTGAGTTCCAAATCTCGCCGCCCCGCGCGACCGGATTTCCGTGCGATAGCCGGGGAGTTCCTTGGCCCAGCGGTCATTGGTGGCAACTGTGACTGGCGCATCCTTCCAAAAGGGGGCTTCCGGATTCGCCGTTGCTCCACGTCGACTTGGCCTCGCGGCTTGGGAGGATTCCAGGAGACTCCGCTCTGAGAACGGGAAGCCCAAGAAGGGCAGATGCGAGATACAATCTAGCCGCGGCGGTGTTTTTCAAGCGAATTCTCCTTTACTTCGGGCCGAGCTCCTCATAACCCCCGAAAAACGGAGGCCTGGGTCGCGGACTCGCACGGGCATTTGCTTACGAATACTGAAGGGCCGCGACCGGCCCTTTTTGTGCTAGCGAGCAATTGCGCACTCTATGTCAGAAGTAAATTTTGAGCGCAAATTGCATTTCGCGCTCAGCTTCCGCCGCCGTGATCTTGCCGAAGGTGGAAGTGCCGAGGCTACGGCCGACCGTGGTGAAGAGCGGCGTGTTGGTGAGGTTGAAAGCTTCTGCGCGGAACTCTACATAAGTCTTTTCTCTCATATAAAATCTCTTTTGAAGGCCGAAGTCCAGGTTGGTAATTCCGGGATTGCGAATCGTTCCCGTGCCGGCGTTACCAAAGGTATTCGCGGCCTGCAAAACATAAGCAGTGGTATCGAACCAGCGATCCGGCGTCCGTTGATCGGAAGGCAGATTGCCGTTCTTGATCGCATTGGGACGAGGAGCGGAGGACCCCGTGTTCGAAGCATCCACCGACTCATTGATGGTCAGCGGAAGACCGGTGCGGAGGGTGAGCACCCCGGACGTGACCCATCCGCCCAGGACCAGATCCACTGCGCGCGGAGCAGAACCGAGAAAAGTTTTGCCGCGGCCGACCGGAAGCTCATAGTTGTAGGAAGCGATGAAGGCATGCCGGACATCCATAGCTGCCGGACCCCACTCAGACCTGCGGTCCAGGTAATTCTGCAGATTCGAAGAGTTGCCGACACTGGTCCCATAAAAGCCCGCGTTGTCGGACATGACGTGGCTCCAGGTATAGGAGGCGGTCATTTCCAATCCGGCTGAAACTCGCTTACGAAGGCTAGCCTGCAGACCTTGATAGTTCTGCTTCAATACCGGATTTGTGGTAACGATTTCTGTAGCGAGCGGCAGCACGTTGTAAGAGCCGCGACGCGACTGGACGGGGCCTGTGCCGAGAACGGCCTGCGAGTAAATACGATCGGACAACATCAGGTGCGTCGCGTCCTGACCGACATAGCCAACCGACGCCGTGATCGCGTTCGAGAGCTGATACTCGGTAGTAACATTCCACTGCTGGATGAATGCGGGTTTCAGGACGGGCGGGAAGATACGCAAGCTGCCACTCGGCTGGCTGTTGGGAACGGGCGACGGAAAGCCGTCGGCAATGCTCGGTCCAAGGAACCGGTTATCGTAGGAGGCCAGGAAGTCGTAAACGAACGGCGGATTCATCGGAAGGCGGCGGTTGGTGCCGGTGCTCTCGAGATAGTTCAGGATGCCGTATGCCATACGAATTACGCCGCGGCCCTTTAGCGCGCCCGGTGTCCAGGCCATACCGAGGCGGGGCTGCCAGCCCTTCTTGTATGCCTGATAAAGCGCGCGGCTGTTTCCGTCTTTGCCGGCGAAAAGCTCCTTACCGGTCAGGATGTCGAAGCTAGCTTGGCGATCCGCCACTTCCACATAAGGCGTGATGTACTCGTAGCGCAATCCGAGATTGAGCGTCAGGTTCGACCGAAGTTTGAAATCGTCTTGCAAGAAAGCGCCCCAACGGACGCTACGCTGTCCCCATGGAGCGGAGACCGAGCGCCCACTGCTATCGGGATAGCCGAGCAGGAAATCAGCAACGCCTGATCCGGTGTTGGCCATGCCGATCTGCTGCGTGTAAGCGCCGTTGAAGTCAAAGAACCCGTAGACTCCGTTGTTGGAACCGTAGTAGCGATTTTGCTGATAGCGAAGCAGCTCAAAGCCTGCTTTAAACAGATGCCGGCCGCGGCTGTAGGTCAAGCTGTCGCCGTACTGGAAAATGTTGGAGGTCGCCACGCTGACACTGCCGCGATTGCCAATGGCTGTCGCGTCGCCGAACGCGATACTGGGCAAGCCAGGACCGGCGCTGTTTCCACCCTTTATGCCGATCGATTCGGCCAGATTGCCGATTCCGCCGGCGTCGGCCACCAGGCTGGTCTCGTGCAGGCGGTTAAAGCCTGTGCGCAGTTCGTTCAAAAGCGCGGGCGAGATCGTCTTGGTATACGTGACCATAGCGCTCCTGGTGGGCGTACTCAATGGCTGGGTAGGGTCCACCGGCAGCGCATCGATGGAAGGCGCTTCACGCTGTCCCATGGAGAACCGTCCGGAGAACTGATCGCTCGTGCTCAAGTAATAGTCGAGCTTGACGTCACCTTGATTGTCGTTCACTCCGGTCTTGCCAACGCCGTTCCAGTTGTTGGCGTTCTGGTTCAACAAGGGAAGCGGATAGAATTCCGGATGAGAAAAGAGACCGCGTGCGACAGGGCTGATGAGGTTCTGCGGAATCTGGTTGCCCGGAAATGGCTGGCGGACATAGGTGGTGACGCCATTGGCGCTCACCACTTCGGTCTGCGAAAAGGGATTGTAGAGTTGCTTGGTGAGCGAGCTCAGGTCGCCGCGGCGCCATACCTCCGGGATCAACGTACGAACCGAGGCGGTGGTGCCTTTGCCTCGCCGCCAGCCCTGATAGTCGGTGAAGAAGAACAGCTTATTTCTTCGGATCGGTCCGCCAAACGTGCCGCCGAAGATATTCTGGCTGAAGTGCGGGCGAGGCTGCTTGGTGGCGTTTCCGAACCAAGTGTTGGAGTCAAACATATCATTCCGCAGGAACTCAAACATGTTGCCGTGATAAGAATTGGTGCCCGACTTCATACTCGTGTTGACGATGGCTCCCATCGCATTGCCATACTCCGCGGGCGGGTTGGTGGTGATGAGCTTGAATTCCTGGATCGCGTCGACGTTGGGCGCGTAGGCGATGCCGTTGTCCTGCGACTCATTGGCATCTACCCCATCCAGACGATAGTTGTTGGCTTGAGCGCGATTGCCGTTGACGAGCGGCTCTCCCCCACCACGGCTACCTTCGGTGAACCCCGACAGATTGTAGGTGACAACGCCCGGTGCAAGAAGCGTCAACTGAGCGAAGTTGCGGCCATTGAGCGGCAGGTTCGTTGTGGTGCTGGCGGTGATCACCGTGCCAAGCTGCGTGTTTTCGGTTTGGAGAACCGGAGCCAGGCCCTGAACTTCCACTGTCTCAGCGAGAGCTCCAATTTCGAGCGTGAGGTCAAGGCGCGCTACCTGGTTAACTTCCAGCGTAATCGCATTGGTAGCCAGCCGTTTGAAGCCTTGCGCCTGGGCGGTGAGTTTGTAGGTTGCCGGCGGCAGCGCGGTGAGATTGTAGATACCGGCTTCATTCGTTTCAGCAGTCCAGGTTCGACCGGATTCCGTGTTGGCGGCCACAATCGTGACACGGGGAATCACTGCTCCGGAGGAATCGGTGACAGTACCGGTGAAACTGCCACTAGCGCCTTGGCCAGATGTTGAAGATGCGAATAGGACCGCGACGCAGATCGCCGAACAAGATCGCAAGAATCGATCGTTATTCATTTGATGGCTCCTCAGAAAGATTACTGACTGAATGTTCTGAAGCTACCTGGCGCCAGAGTCCCCTAAGCTTTGAAAGGGGCCCTATCGGGGCTCGCGCCTTGAACTATGTAGAGCCAGTCTAATCAAATTTCCCGCCGCCTGCAAACGTTCTTTCTCTAGGGAACGAATTCCACGTAGCCTTGTTTTTGCAGAAATTTGAAATATGCAACGAAATCCATTTGTTGGGGGCCCATCTCCAGATTGGTGAGCCGGATGACTTCTGCGAGGTTACGCTTTCCGTCGCACCAATACAGGGCCGAAGTAGGTACGCCCCAGAAGCTGGAAACCGGAAAGTTGTCCCGCTGCTCGCGCGGCAGATTATCCATAGTGATGGTGCCCATGCGCTTACGCTTGACAATAATCTTCTCCGCCTCCAGATTCCGAGCGGGGACAAATGGCTGGATCTTTGGCAGACCCAAAGCGGCGGCGCGGTCCTGCGCCATGCGATCTACGCGAGCTTTCTGGCTCTCGGCAAACGACCGCAACGCTGCCACGCCGTCCTCGAGATTCCACGCGGATTTGACGGCCTGCGTCTCGCGGTCGAGCGAGTAGGTCACCCGTTCCCGTCCCATGAAGAGCAGCCGGCTGAGGGTGCCAGCGTCGTTCGCGATGGAAATCTCGTCGAGAGTTTTCTCGGCGGCAGCGGCCACTTGACCGTAGCCACGGGTTAACGCAAGTTCGGCCATCCAACGCTTTTCAGCCGGACCTGCAGCGGCGATGAAGTAGGTATAGGCGGCGTTCATCACAATCAGATCGCGTTCGGATTTTGGATCGATCGTTGCTGGGGTGTCGGCGCTGTTGTGATGTGCCAGCACGCCGTATCCGGCATTCGGCATTACAGTGGGTATTCCGATGGAAGGATCACCGAGATAGTTGTCGGTAGAGCTGCGGTGTTCTATGGAATGCCACGGGCGGCCGACCGTCGGATAATATTCTGCCGCAAGGCGCAAGGCCAGCGAGTCCACGTATGACTTTGCTGAGTGGGGGTTGAGAATCCAGGTGTATTCGGTACCGGCGAGGTTCTGCAGACCTGCGGGAGAGTCAATGCACATGGCGGCGATGGTTCGCTTCGTGCGCTCCAAGTTGTGTTCCAGGTAGTACATCGTGCCGTAGCATTCGCCCATCCCAAGAATGCGGATCGAACGCTTGGGACGAGGGAGCTTGCCTTCTTTGATCAGGCGGTTGACGGTTTCCGCGGCGCTCAAGATGGCGCTGAATCCCGTGGCATTGTCATGCGCGCCCTGCTCATATAGGTGGCCGAGTGACAGCACTTCTTCTGCATTGGCTCCGTCTGTTCCGCGAATGACGCCGGTGATGTAAGGATAGACGCCGGAATAATAGCGGCTGTCCACATTGGCCCGTACCTTCACGGGGCCTTTCTTCAAAAGCGCACGAAGCGTCTGCGATCCGCGCGGAGTGATGGAGAAGCAGACCAGAGGCGCACTGCCTCTAGTGAAGCTCCAGCCGTTGTCACCGAATGAATTGACCCAGCCTCGCTCGTCGATCAAATTTGGATTTTCTGTGTTATCACTGACGATCCCGAGCGCGCCGGCTCTGGCCAGGTCCGTCTTCGCGCCGCGCGAGCCAAGAACCAGCTTGCCTTTCAGATCCAACCCTTCCAGGCTTCCGTTGACGAGAACGATCTCGGTATCGACGCCGCCCCTCGGTGTCGGGCCGCTCCACATTCCGATGGAAGTGGGAACCTTCTGATAATCGGCGAGAACACGCAATTCGGCGGGTACGCTGGGATCAACGATTTCGAGCGTACCTGTTTTAATATCCCAGGCAAGCGGCAGCGTCCACCAACCGCCCTGTGTGACACCATCGGCCGGCGGATTGCCGATCTCCACGTCTTCCATGCCGGCGCGTTTCATCATGGCGGCTACGTTCCTGGCGGTTTCTTCGAACTTTGGGAAGGTGAAGTAACGGTCCGTTTCCCAAATGGTCTTGATATCCTGCATCGTCTGGTTAGGCTTTACTTCCTGTTTCAGGAGATTCAGCAGGTGCGTCGCTGCGCCCGGACCGGAAGGACGTGCGTTGTTGTTACGGTTCGGTTGTCCAAACGCCAGAACTCCAGCCAGGAGGAGAAGGGGGATTTCTCGGATCATGAAATGACTAGTATGCCCAAACGGGTGGGGTGGTGCAATGTGAAACGCTGCCCGGGTATGGCTTGTTGGCGGGTCCGTCGATCAGATTTATCCAGCGCCTTCGCTGGACCGCCGTGGTCCGGTCAGCGTCAGCCCAGCCCTCAGGAAAGTGTTCAGCACTACGAGCCCTTTGCCCTCCAAGGCAGCTGGTTTTGCCAAAATCGTCTCACATCACGGTACGAGCGTGGCTTCAATACGCTTGGGATCGAGGCGCCATACAGTTCCGGCGTGCAGGTTTGACAGAAAGACAGAACCGAAACCCGTACGGATCGCGTCACCGCCTTCGCCCTTGAACTGCTGCACCACCTTGTTGCTACCCGGATCGATGCGAGAGATTGGGTAGCCGAAGGAGGTTACCCAAATGGACCCCTCTCCCGCCGCGATGTCGCCACCGCCCCCAGGCACGCCTACTTCAATCGTCGCGACCACTTTGTTTGTTTTTGGATCGATTCGTGATACGTTACCTTCAGTCTGATTCAGCGTCCAGACGGAACCTTCTCCCACAGTCAAAAAGCGCGGCCCCTTACCGACTGGGATCGTTTCCACAACCAGGTTTGCGTTCGGATCCACGCGCGTCACGGAGTTTCCCTCCGTGCTGGTTATCCACACTGCTCCCTCGCCGAAAGCAGCGCAATAGGAACCAGTCGGAACCACGATTTCCGCTACGGTTTTGTTGTCGGCGGGATCGATCCGCGCGAGTGTTCCCTTCTTGTCCGTGAGCATCCAAACGCTGCCCGCCCCCGTCGCCAGACCGCCTTCTGTGTCGCCAATATTTATTGCGAAAGTCGCGGTTACTTTGTCTGTCTTGAGGTCAACCCGTGACACAGTCTGATCGCCGCAGTTCGGTACCCATAGACTGCCGAACCCGACAGCGAGACCGGAGCAAGGTTTGGAACCTACGGGAATCACTGCCAGTACTTTATTGGTTTTCGGATCGAGCTTGCTGACACTGTTCTTGGGTTTGGTCGACACATAAACCGCTCCCTCGCCGACGGCCTGCCAGTCGGGCGAGCCAGGAACCTCATACACCGCCTCCGGCTTTAATTCCGTCAACGGAATCTGCACGCCGGGAGTCTTCACCCCTGGCTTGGGCGGCCTTGGGGGTCTCTGTGCGGCCGGAGGATTCGTATCCGCCGCATAGATCGTGAAAATATAGAAAGAAATCGACGTTAATATGCTCTTGGAAAAACGCATGGCTTCCACCTTTCCCGGAAAATTGATGCGAACCTGTCGGAGTTCGGAGGTTACGTCGGAGAACCTAAAACCCGGTGAGCGGCGTGGCTAGATCGGAGTGTATTTGAGTATAACTTAGTTTGACCGTTTTGAGCACATCATGATAAACTCCAACGTAGCTAGTTACTCTGCTGTGGCTAGCCACAAGTGGCGTTCAGCCACCCCGTCCCATACGGCTTCCCGTCTAGCCAATTCCCCTTAAGGTTCGCCAGTAAGATGCAGTGCTGGAGGTGAATTCGAATGACTTTTCGTGGGAACAGTACCGTTCTCAGGTCGGCCGTGTTGGTCCATTTCGCAATGTCGTTGCAGGGTGCACCCGCCCCCGCATCTTTCCCTGAGTTCTTCGAGTCACGTATTCGCCCGATCCTTGCCAACAATTGTTATGGTTGCCACACCAGCTCGAAACTTGGAGGGCTGCGTGTCGATTCGCGAGAGGCACTGCTGACGGGCGGCGCCTCGGGACCCGCTTTGAAGCCCGGCGAACCTGACAAGAGCCTTCTGATCCAAGCTGTTCTCCAGACCGGCGAGTTGAAAATGCCGAAAGGTTCGAAGCTCAAGAAGGATGAGATCGACGATCTGGCCGCGTGGGTGAAGGCTGGCGCTGAGTGGCCGGCCACGAATGCGAAACCAGTCGAGGTGACCAAGGGCAGCGAATATGTGATCAGGCCGGAACAACGCGCTTTCTGGTCGTTCCAACCTCTTCACGCTACGCCTCCGCCAACTGTGCAGAATTCTACATGGGCGAAGACTGACATCGATCGTTTTGTTCTGGCACGGCTCGAGAAGGACGGCATGAAGCCAGTACGTGCGGCCGATAAACGAACGCTCATCCGGCGCGCAACGCTCGATCTGATCGGACTGCCGCCAACTCCTAAGGAAATCGAAGACTTCGAGAAGGACCGGTCGCGCGATGCATTCGCGACGGTAGTGGACCGGTTGCTGGCTTCTCCGCATTACGGCGAGAGATGGGGCCGGGAGTGGCTCGATGTCGCGCGCTACGGCGAAGACGACTACCGTAGTCTGGATCCAATGCGGCGGGGCTACAATCCTTATCCCAACGCGTATCTCTATCGCGACTGGGTAATTCAGGCATTCAATAACGACCTGCCCTACGATCAGTTTGTAAAAGCGCAACTCGCCGCGGACGCCATGGACGAGAAGGTTCGTTTCAAGATGCTTCCTGCGCTTGGATTCCTCGGCCAGGGGCTCTGGTTTTACGACAATGGCGCCGTAGAAGTGACTCGTGCGGACGAGCGGCACGATCGCATCGACGTTGTGACCCGAGGCTTTCTCGGATTGACGGTCGGGTGCGCTCGGTGCCATGACCACAAGTACGATCCGATCCCGCAGAAGGATTACTATTCGCTGGCGGGTGTTTTCGCAAGCACCGTTTATCACGAATATCCACAGGTTCCCAAGAGCGAATCGACGAGCTTCGACGGCCTGGAGAAGAAAATCAAGGACAAAGAAAAGCTTCTCGGCGAAATCACGCAGGCTGAGAGCGCGGATCTCTCCGAAACGTTGGTCCTGCAGATTTCCAAGTACATGAAGGCCGCCTGGAGGATTACGGGAGAGCCGAAGGATCAAATTGGAAAGGTCGTCGAGGAAGAGAAGCTCGACTACGAGTTGATGGAGCGCTTCGTGAAGTTTCTCGCCAAGCCTCCGCGCTTCTATCCGTATCTGGAATCCTGGCAGGCGATGATCAAGCGCGGTGGGACGGCCGCCCAGGCGAAGAAGCTGGCGGACGATTTTCAGACGCTGGTGACGCAGATCATGTTCGAAAAGCGGGAGATGAAAGAGGAGAACGAGATCATCGTCGCGAAGTCGCTGCCGGGTAACAAGAAGAAAGAGCGGGCGATGAAGCCGAACGAGTTTGTGACAAATGACGATTTCTGCCCGGGCTGCGGATTGGAACTGAAGTCGCTGCCCGTGGACAAGATGAATCTTTGGTCGGACGTCTT
>Ga0105240_10001651_pt1 | contig 37853 bp, 36 predicted proteins | sample KBSC54metaG_FD_80426 | JGI IMG/M metagenome (GOLD analysis project Ga0105240, IMG submission 80426) | Corn rhizosphere microbial communities from Kellogg Biological Station, Michigan, USA - KBS C5-4 metaG | ecosystem: Host-associated > Plants > Roots > Rhizosphere > Soil | place: Michigan, USA... | reverse complement strand
TCGGTGATAAAATAAGCTCATGTCCAGCCCCGATCGAAATCGTGGCGCGATTGCGTTCACGTTGATCGAGCTTCTCGTGGTCATCGCCATCATTGCGATCCTGGCGGCCATGTTGCTCCCGAGCCTGTCGAGGGCCAAAGCCGCTGGGCAATCCGCCGCCTGCAAAAGCAACCTGCATCAGGTGGGGGTGGCCCTTAAGCTGTACACGGACGAATTCCAGAAATTCCCGGCCTGCGCCGCCATCACTTCCGGTCGTGGCCAGGTGCTCGCGTTCTGGGACGGAGCGCTCCTGCCTTCGTTGGGCAACAACCGCGAGGTGTTTAGATGCCCCGCCAACCTGGACGCCGCGCCGTGGACGAACAATCCATCGCTTCCACGGCGTAACTCCAGCTACGGCTACAACATGGCGGGCAGCGGGCGTTACCCGGCAACCGGCGTGAGCCTGGGGCTGGATGGAGGACTCAATACCGGGGTGTCTCATTTTCTGCCGGAGAACCAAGTGCGCATGCCCAGCGATATGGTTGCCGTAGCCGATTGCAAACCGAAGTTGGGGGGCGGCGACAATGATCTCGACGACTTGTTTCCCGTCAATCTTTTGGCTGAATTAGCCCCGCGACATAATCTGGGAGAGAACGCGGTCTTTTGCGACGATCATGTCGAGTACGCGAAGAATTCAGTTTGGATGCAAAAGACGGACCCGCAGCGCAAGCGGTGGAATAATGATAACCTGCCTCACCGGGAAACCTGGCAGAATAATTGACCCCCGGCACTCCGTAGACCGGGCCACCGGGGGTAAGAAGGAAAGCCCCGGCGTTCATTCCGGGGCCCCGGGTTGGACATTCTCGCGCGAGCAACCGACTGCGGTGGCAGCAGCTGTCAAATCCCTACTCCACCACGCGTTTGCCCTTCTTGCGTTTGCGATACTGCTCCTCAATCCACTTGTAAGTCGCGCGCAAGCCGGCGTTCAGGGAAGTGTTTGGCTCCCAGTCCAGGACTTCCTGGATAAACGTGTTGTCGCTATTTCGGCCGGCCACGCCGCGGGGCGCCTTTAAATCATACTCACGCTTCAATTTGATACCGGCGATTTTTTCGACTTTCGAGACCAGGTCATTGATGGACACCAGTTCGCTGGAGCCCAGGTTGATCGGCGTGGCGATCAGTTCGTCGCAATGCATGATCATATCGATGCCCTTGGTGCAGTCGTCGATATACATGAAGCTGCGGGTCTGGTGGCCGTCGCCCCAGATGGTGATGGAGTTGTGGCCCGTGTCGATCGATTCGATAACTTTGCGGCAAATGGCCGCCGGTGCTTTTTCCCGGCCGCCATCCCAGGTCCCCCAGGGACCATACACATTGTGGAAGCGCGCGATGGCGGTTTTCATGCCGCGTTCGGACCAATACTCCTGGCAAAACATCTCCGACATGAGCTTTTCCCAGCCGTAACCGCGCTCGGCCATGGCGGGATAAGCATCGGTCTCCTTTAATGCTCGCACCTTGGGGTCTTGTTGCAGGAGCACGTTATAGGCGCAGGCGGAAGACGAGAAGAAGTAGCGCCGGGCCCCGGCGCGATAGGCGGATTCGACCATGTGGGTGTTGATGAGGATGCTGCGCAAGCACTCCACGCGAAAGCGTTCGATGAACCCCATGCCTCCCATATCGGCGGCCAGGTTGTACACCTCCACCGCTCCTTCGCACGCGCGCAGGCAGTTTTCCTCCTGGCTCAAGTCCAGTGTCAGACACTCGACCCCGGGCACGCGCTGATACCATTCCGGCAGCGGCTTCTTGTCCACGGCACGAACCCGGCTGAATCCTTTATCGGTGAAATAACGCGCCAGCGAGCCGCCAATAAAGCCCCCCGCTCCGCCAATTACGATCAGGTCGTCCTTCTTGAGCTTGGGATCCTTTTCAATCAATCGTTTCTGTTCCATAAATTCGTATGTTGTCGCCTCGGTCGATTAGTTTTAACGACCATTCTTCGAGAGCCGAAAGGCAGTATGCTCGCAATTACTCAGTCCGAGCGCGAGTCTAATTTCGTCGCGGCTCGGCGCTCGGGCGCATCGCGTCCCCGCCCACTGCCTGAGTTACAAAATCATGCTTACAAAATCATTTCCGAGCAGACAATGGCCTGCCGAGTGGCCGCGGGTAAAATCGAGCACCGCCGGATTATTCCTGAGTTAACCGGGGTACTGCCGGGATCCGCCTCCGGCTCGCAGGACGAGTCAAATTTCAGCCCGTCCTTTCAGGCTTTCCTTAAGCCTGACCACCTCTTCCCGCAGTTCGCGCCATTTGAGTCCGCTGGTCGCCACGGCATAAAAGCCGGCGGCTGCCAGCGGGGCGGTCAAAACCACGAAAGCGACCAGCGAAACACCTGTCGCGGTGGTTTTTTCAATCCCGAACAGCTCCAGGCCGATAACGGAAAAAAACTGGAAGACACCGGCGCTGGCGGGGGTGCTTGGCACAGTGATGCCCAAATAGGCGACGAGAAAAATCGCTAATCCGGTCCAAACTGAAATCTCCAGCCCATAGGCCCAGAGCACGCCGTAATACGCCAACCCCTGGACCAGGAGCTTGAGGGCGGACAGTCCGATGACTGCGGGCAGGAGATGGGACCGGGCGATGGTGCGCACTCCGTCAATGATCCGGATCCAAAACCGACGGAAGCCTCGCAGGAAATTTCCGTGTTCGCCGGCATCTTGTGATGGTTCCTGCACGGTTTTGGCTTCGCGGAGCGACAGGAAAATCAGCAGGACCAAACCCAGGAGCAATACACCGCCAAGAATGTTCCGGCCCCGGATGATCAACGAGGGCAGGGGAAGGTAAAAGGTTAGCGCCAGGATGCCTATCCCCAACCACCACCCATCCAGGAACCGCTCGATCAGCAGCGAGGGGACCACGACCGAGAACGGCTTTTGCAGGCAGCGCGAGGCGAGGAAGACCCGGACCAGGTAACCAAGCTGGACCGGCAGGACATCATTGGCGAACCGTCCCGCGAACACGGCGCGGGTGGCGTCTCTGAATCGGAAAATACCCACAGGGCGAAGAAGGAGTTGCCATTCCAAGGCGACCAACAGGTAGGAAAGGATGTCGAGCGCGATCACCGGCAGGAGTCGCCACGAAACCAAATGCTCCGTCGAGCGGAGGAGTTGCCGCCAGCCGATATCGTGAAAGATCCAGTAGAAACAGCCTCCTGCTACCAGGTAGCTCAAAACCGCCGGCAGCCGGCGCCATGCTCGTTGCCCCAGCCTCGTTATTGCCGACCCCCTCCCCCCTGGCCTGCAGTTCGCATCAGTGCGTGTGAAAACTCGTTCGAAAACTTGGGTCCACCAGCCTGATTAAGGCTTTAGGGCCGGTTTTGGCTCCCCAGATTTATCCTTGAGGCAGAGCGCCATGAGGACCCCGGCGAGGGCCACAATCACAACTGCTTCCAGGGTCCAACGCAGGTGAAACATGATTCTTTGGTGGTCAGAAAAGGGAACCGCGGCGGCCTGGCCCAATCCCCAAATAATCGTGGTGACAACGAGGCCAAAAAAGCCCCCGGCCAATCCCCATAACGGCTGACTCCGTTTCACGCGCCGAGCTAGGAGCGCAAAACTCACCGCACCGAGCCCCGCTACTATCCAAGGCACACTTACGATGCTCATGTTCAAGATCTCCTACGGCAGTTTTCGACGGGTCGTGCGGGCCAAACCAAGCTGCGACGAATGCCGCTCGTTGCGCCGAACCGGCTGCCGCCAGCCTGGAGGGGAACGTCAAACATCCGCTCCGACTGACCACCACCACAGTTTGTCTTTTCCCGCTCTTGGGAGTAATATTATGTACTCGAGAAGGAAGGCAATCCCCAAAAACAAGGCGTGCGAAAGTTTGGTTTATGAAAAGTTTCCTGAAGGCCCTAATCCCCGCGGTCGTCTCCTGTGGGCTGTGGGCCAATGTTTGTGCGGCGCGGGACATTACCGATGAGACCACCGCACTCGAGGCTATCCGACAAGCCGCTGACCCCTCGGCCGTGGTGGCTGCGTTCGCCGCTGGTTCGGCGCAGGTTGCGGATGACCCAAAGTTGGTTGATGCTTACGTCAAGCGGATGGTGGATCTTGGTGTTCCGGAGATGGCCTACCACCAGGCCCAAGCCCTGGCGACGATGGAGCCGGAGAACGGCACGGCCTGGGCGGTTGTTGCCTATGTCGATGCGCGGAAAAATAATATGCCGGATGCCCTCACCGCCATCGAGAGGGCGGCTCGCTATGCCCCCGATAATCTCTTTGTCAACCGAACGGCTGGCGGGATCATTGCGTGGGCTGACTCCGCGGCGGGCCAAACTGCCTTGACTGCCAGTGACGTGGCCAAAGTCGACAACCTCCGCAACTTGGTTGCCAACCGGCCGGGTTTCTCCACGGCTTACCAGGCTGCCAGGCAGGCCTATTCAGGTGGGGCGCAACCGAACACCACCGGAACGCTTGTAGCGCCTGCTCCTCAAGTCCAGGCGACCCCGCCAGCAGGTTACCCCGATTACCCGTATTACAGCTCCGATTATCCACCGCCCGTTGGCCCCGAGGATTATGCCTACTCCTACCCCGATGTCTATGGCCCGTGGCCCTGGTGGGAGCCGTACGGATCTTTCTATGGCAGCTTCTTTGTGCCGGCTCCGTTCTTCGTTTTTGGTTCGCCTTTCTTTTTTGGACACCATCACCATGACGAGTTTTTCGATCATCATCATCATCATGGCTTCGACCATGATCGGTTCATCGCTCGGGGCGCGTTCGATCACCACGGGCTAAGTGTCAGCCACTTTGGGACCAGTCGGGCTTTGAGTCATTCACCCAGCTTTGTCGCGCGACCGGGTTTTTCAGGCTCCTCACTGGCCTTCTCTGGAGGTCATAGTTTCCATAACCCGGCGTTAGCCGCTCCGCATTTTTCAAACCCCAGTTTTGGCGGCTTTCAATCGCATACCTTCACCGCGAGTCCCAGTCTTAACCATGGATTTGCGGTAGGACAGGGAGCGGGTGGTTTCCACGGAGGTGCACTTGGAGGCGGTGGATTTCATGGCGGCGGAGGAGTAGGGCACGGCGGGGGTGTTGGAGGTGGCGGGCATGGCGGCGGCCGACGCTGATCTCCGGGTTCGGCCCTCGTGTTACGGTTGGCTGGCCTGTCCCGCCTTCAGCCGAGCCGAGTTCTGAGCTTGGTTGACTGAGGCGTCAGCGCTGCCTTGTTTCGTCGGGCCACCTTGGGCCGCCGAGCGACCGTCTTCTATTTTACTTGCTCCAGGGCACCCACCTCGTTTGCTTGCTTGGGTGGATTGAGGAGCCTAATAGCAGTCAGCAGCTGCCGATCATCGCTGGCCAACAGTTCCTTGGCCGAGAGGTCGGTTTCGTTCGACGGGATCAGTGGTGAGATTTCGGGCGGCAGGGCCACTTCGTATTGGGGAATGAGTCCTTTATGCCAGAAGGACCGCCCGTTTGGCGTCAGCCATTCGCCGACCGCCAACAAGAGGGCAGATCCATCGGATAAACTAAACTCCTGCAGCACGGTGCCCGTGCCGAAGGTTGTCTCGCCGACCAACGTGGCGCGGTTTCGGTCTTGCAAAGCCCCCGCCACGATCTCCGCAGCGCTAGCGGATCCCTGGTTCACCAGAACGACGATGGGCGTGGTGGTGGCCAATCCGCCTTTTTCAACCGTCGACGCCGTTGTTTTGCCGCCGGCATCTTTCGTTAGAACAACATCGCCGTCAGCCAGGAATTGACTGGCAACGCTAACGGCCTCGTCAAGCAATCCCCCCGGATTGTTGCGCAGGTCGAGAATGATGCCCTTGATGTGTTCGGTTGCAATCGACTCCAGGGCCTTGCGCAGATCCCTGGTCACACCGGCATCAAATGTCGCCAGGCGAAGATGGGCGATCTCCGTCCCGGGCAATCGGTGCCAGGTCACCTCATGCAGCTTGATCGCGGCCCGCTTCAAGGCGACCTCGCGGATGCGGCCGTTACGTGGTTCCTGGAGCGTGAGCCGAACGGTCGTGCCCGTCGGGCCGAGGATCTTCTCCACCACCTTGCCCAACGGCCAGTCGCCAATCTCCTGCCCGGAAACCTTGAGGATGATCTCGCCGCTGCGGAGCCCCGCTTTCTGGGCGGGTGAACCATCGATCGGGGCGACGATGACCACCTGTCCGTTCTTCATCTCCACCTCGATCCCGATGCCTTTGAGCTCCCCGCGTTCCATGTCTTTGAGCTCCTTGACCATCTCGGGCGTAAGGAAGGTGCTGTGACCGGTATCGCCGAGGGCCTCCACCATGCCGCTGATGGCGCCGTAGGTCAGTTCCTTGGTTTGGACGGCGCTGTGGTCCACGTAATGGGACTGTATGCTGTCGTATGCCTGGGTGACCAAACTGAGGTCGTTGGGCCGGTGTGCTGAGGCGCAGCCCATGGCGGCTAACCACCCCAAACCCGCCCCGCCGGCCAGGGCCAGGGCCACATAGCGGGTCACCCGCCACCGCCGGGGTAACGATCGCGTTCCGTCCGTCTTCCTCGGTTCATCCCCACACATAGAGTCTTTCTCGATTAGCCAACACCCTTACCACATAGCACAACTACCCAGTGTCTGTCTTTAGAATGTATGGTACATAATGGTCACTCCGTGGGCTCCTTCGGGGGGGATCATTACCCCAACTGCCGGAACGGGACAGGTCTCTCGCCCCTCGGCTCTCGGGGAAACCGCGTCCATATGAATACAGTCCGAAGACTAAGCCGGGCAGCATTCCTGGCAAGTTCCGTTCTCCTCGCCACCACCTCCGTTTTCGCCGCGACTGTGGCTGCCCCCAGGGAGGACGTGGTGCGCGCAACTCTAACCAACGGTTTACGGGTGATTATTGTTCCGGATCGACTCTCCCGCGTGGCCGCGACGATTATCAATTACCAGGTCGGTTCGGATGAAACGCCCTCGGGATTTCCCGGCACCGCGCATGCCCTCGAACACATGATGTTCCGCGGCAGTCCCGGTTTGGACGCCTCACAGCTCGCGGACCTCTCGGCGGCTCTGGGTGGAGATTCGAACGCCGATACTCAACAGGCCGTTACCCAGTACTTTTTCACCGTGCCAGCGGAGGACATGGAACTCCCGTTGCGAATCGAGGCGATCCGGATGCGGGCGCTTTCGCTGACCTCCAAACAGTGGGACCTGGAACGCGGAGCTATCGAGCAGGAAGTCGCCCAGGATCTCTCGAACCCGGAGTACGTCTTTTATAAGCAGCTGCTGCAGGTCATGTTTAAAGGCACGCCCTATGAGCACGATGCGCTCGGAACGCGGCCCTCCTTCAACGAAACCACCGATACGATGCTCAAGCGCTTTCATCAGACCTGGTACGCTCCCAACAATGCCATTCTCGTTATTGCCGGGGACGTTCAACCGGAACGGACGCTTCAGATGGTGAAGGACCTCTTCGAAAACATCCCGGCACGCCCGCTTCCACCCAGACCCGAGTACCCGTTCCGTCCGGTGCAACCCGAGACTCTCACCTTGGACACCGACTTGCCGTATGGTCTGGCTGCGTTGGTCTTCCGCTTTCCGGGATCGGAGGGTTCGGATTACGCCGCAGCGCAAGTGTTGGCGGATGTGCTGAGCAGCCAGCGCGGAGAACTTTACAACCTGGTGCCCGAGGGCAAGGCGCTAGAAGCCTCCTTCGCCTACGAGGGTTTGCCCAAGGCCGGCCTGGGCTATGCCGCGGTGGCCTTCCCGGCAGGAGCCGATGCCACAAATTTGCTCCAGCAGGTGCGTGCCATACTCTCGGCGCAACTCACGAACGGTGTTTCGGCTGAGCTCGTGGAAGCCGCCAAACGCCGGGAGCTCCTCAGCGCGGAATTGGAGCGAAACTCAATTCCTGGCCTGGCCATGGAATGGTCGCAGGCGGTTGCGGTGGAGGGACGCCAGTCTCCCGAGGAGGACGTGGAGGCGATTCGGCGCGTAACGGTGGCCGACGTGAATCGTGTGGCACAGCGCAATATCGATTTGGCCCACGCCGTCACCGCCATCCTGACGCCTCAACCTTCGGGCAAAGCGATTTCGCCCAAAGGATTTGGTGGGAAGGAATCGTTCACTCCCAAAGAGACGACCGGGGCGAAGCTGCCCGCCTGGGCGCAAGCGGCCGTGAATCGGCTGGACGTCCCGGTCTCGACGTTGCATCCGTATGACACGAACCTCTCCAACGGCCTGCGGCTGATCGTCCAGCCCGAGTCCATCAGCGACACCGTGAGCCTGTACGGCCGCATCAAGAGCAATCCCAAAACGGAAGCGCCGCCCTCGCGTCAAGGCGTGGACATGGTCCTGGATGAACTCCTCTCCTTCGGCACGACCTTCCTCGATCGCCTGGCCTTCCAAAAAGCACTCGATGATATCGGAGCCAACGAGTCGCCGGGCACGAATTTTTCCCTCCAGGTTCTACCCGACCAGTTCGAACGCGGTGTCCAGTTGCTCGCCCAAAATCTTTTGTCGCCGGCTTTGCCGGCCGAAGGATTGCAGACCGTTCAGCCTCAGTTGGCGGCGGCGGTGGCCGGCGAAATTGAAAGCCCCGCCTATCTCTCCCGGCGCGCCCTGGAAAAGGCACTGTTCGCCAAGAACGATCCCGTCCAGCTCGAAACCACCCCGCAAAGCATCAAATCCATCACGATCCAGGATTTGAAGAATTATCATCAGGTGGTCTTTCGCCCGGACCTCACTACGATTGTGATCATCGGCCGGATCGAGCCCGATCAGGCCCAATCGATTATCGCCAAGTACTTCGGGTCATGGCAGGCCACGGGGCCCGCGCCGAACACGCTCTTTCCTCCCGCCTCGACCAACCCACCCGCGTTTACCCAGGTTCCCGATGCCAGCCGCGTCCAGGATAAAGTCCTTCTGGCCCAAACTCTCCCCCTGGTGCGCACCAACGCGGATTATTATCCCCTGCAGTTGGGCAACCATGTTCTGGGTGGCGCTTTCTACGCCACGCGTCTCTACCGCGACTTGCGCGAGAATGCTGGCCTCGTCTACCACGTTTCCTCCGACCTCAACGTGGGCCAGACGCGAGGCACCTACGGGGTGGAGTACGCCTGCGACCCGCCCAACGTTTCCAAAGCGCGTGCCATTGTGATCAGTAATCTTCGGTCCATGCAGGTCCGCGACGTTACTCCCCGCGAGTTGCAACAAGCCAAAGTATTGCTCCTGCGGGAAATTCCCCTCTCCGAGGCCAGCGCCGACCGCATCGCGGCCGGGTGGCTATCCCGTGCTCTGCTGGGCTTGCCCCTCGATGAACCGGTCCGCGCAGGACACCGTTACCTCGGTCTGACCGCCGCCGATATTCGTTCCGCCTTTGCTAAATGGATCCGCCCCTCCGACCTGGTCGAGGTGACCCAGGGTCCCCCGCCAAAATAGTTGGGGGGGGGCGATGGGCGGTCCCCCAATTTTGATTGCGTCAACGGGTATTCGCTTTTACCATTTTTTTACCGTGTGTATTTGGGCGCACCCTGTTGGTGCGCTCTTTTGCTTACGGGACGCGGTTCCGCCTGCTTGGCTCAATAGCCGTGGACCCCGAAGTGGACGTTCGGCGCCCAGCACTTTTCTGTTAACGAAGAGGACCAGGCCCGTTTTTTTACTTAGGCATGGAGCTATTTCGCGCCGCGCTGGGCCAGGATGAGGTCGCGCACTCCAAGGGGATCGGGGATCGCCCGAAGTTCCTCCGACGCTTCGATGGTTGCCGCGGTCGAGAGTGTGAGATCACCGACATTCACGAGCCTGCCGAACACGCTTTGGTCGACGTCGATGGAGCGGATGTCTTTTGGATTATAGTCCTGGTAACATTTGGAGAGCAGGCCGCGCTCAACGGAAATGCGGTCTGGGTAAATTCGCACCACTATAGATGCACGGCGCATCCAGGCGATGATCGGTGGTATGATCAGGAAAAAGAAGAAGAGGTACCAGAAATAGCCCCACCACGACTGCCGAATTTCCGCCAGTGGTTGCGCTGTCGACCTGGCGCCGTCATCTGGGCTCGCAGATTGTTCGGCAGTCACTTTTTCCGCCACCGGGTAGCCGCACTTAGGGCACGCTTTCGCCTGGGTGGATACCTCGGTTCCGCACTCGGGACATTGGATCAGCGCCATAACGCAGGAAGATGTAGGCCGAGACTACCCGAGCAGGATAATTTCGCAAGCAGAAGAAGGCCGCTACCGACTCCGTACGTCGGAGAATTCACCGGCCAAACGCCCTTTGCGCCTTAAATGATCAATGATCTCGAGCGAAGGAATCGACTTGCCGCCCGATTGGGTTCTGGCATAGTAAGGCCTTGGTGCTCGACGTATCGCCGTAAGCCGGGAACCTTATTCCTGCTTCTCAACGGTTGCCTCGGTAGCTCAATTGGCAGAGCAGTTGACTCTTAATCAATTGGTTGAAGGTTCAAGTCCTTCCCGGGGCACCACTTCATTTCTTGTTCATCCCTTTGGATCGTTTTCGCTTTCCGTTCGTTTGCTTTTCTGCCGCGCGACGGAATGAAGTCTGGAGATCGCCCGTGCGTCCGCGCCGCCAACAAGACAACGGTCCTAAAAGCAGCTTGTTATGCGAACCGCCGTCGCTATTCTCCTCAACGCACGGAAGAATCAACTCAGGCGACCAATATGGGTGAGACACTTTATCGCGGCCGTCGGGCACGGGTAGTCGAAAACGAGTTCCTCCAAATTCTCGTCACGGTGGAGGGTGGTCACATTGCTGCCGTCACCGACAAAACAACCAAGCTCAACCCGCTGTGGTCTCCACCTTGGCCTTCCCTGGAACCCTCTCTGTATGATGAGGTCAAACACCCGCAGTATGGGAAGAACAGCGAGAGCAAACTCCTCGCGGGTATCCTGGGCCATAACTTGTGCCTGGACATTTTTGGCGGTCCATCCGAGGCGGAGGCCGCCGCCGGGATGACGGTGCATGGCGAGGCGTCCGTGGCCACGTATGACCTTACGGTGAAAGGCGAGACCCTGGTCCAAAAGGCCACCTTCCCCCAAGCGCAACTGCGATTCACCCGCACCCTCCGCTTGCCCGCCGCCACCCGCGTCGCGCGGATCAGTGAGACCCTTGAAAACCTGTCGCAACTCGATCGTCCCGTCGCTTGGACTCAGCATGCCACGCTCGGGCCACCTTTCCTCGAAAAGGGCAAAACCCAATTTCGCGCCACGGCGACCCGTTCCAAAGTGGTCGAAAACGACTTTACCGGAGGGATGGGCTACATGAAAATCGGCGCCGAGTTCACCTGGCCGATGGTCCCCTGCACGGATGGCACGTCGGAAGATTTGCGAGTGTTTACCAACCGCCGGATCTCCGGCGGGTTCTCTACTCAACTGATGGATCCTGCCCAGGAGCAGGCCTGGTTCCTGGCCTGGAGCCCCACCCACCGCCTCGCTTTCGGCTATGCCTGGAAACAGGCGGATTTCCCCTGGCTGGGAATTTGGGAGGAGAATTACAGCCGAACCGCGCCGCCCTGGAACGGAGTAACGCTCACGCGCGGCATGGAGTTCGGCGCGTCCCCCTTCGCGGAGTCCCGCCGCGCAATGATCGAGCGTGGCCGTTTATTTGGTGTCCCGGCCTACAAGTGGATCCCCGCCCGCCAGTCCGTGGCGATCGACTACCGAATGTTCCTGGTTCCGGCCGAGTCCATGCCCGAGGGCGTGCCCGAGTAAGAACGTCGTCACGCTGCTCTGGTCTACCTAGAACGTGCGGTTGGATGCCCGAGCGGTGTCAGGGCCGCCTTAGGCCGCCTTTTAAGGGCTTGACGAGGGCAGGAGGAGTGCCTTCAATACCGCCCGAATCGTCATTAACCAAACTTTATCAAACTATCAAATCATATGTTAGCTAAGCGAACGCTTGCTCTGTTACCCGCCAGCCTCCTGGCCCTCCTCGTCTCCACCGCCGCCGGTTCGGCCGAGGTCACCGCCAAAATCACCGACGTCCATCTCTGTTGCAAAAGCTGTGTTACCGGCGTCGAGAAAGCTATCGCCGAAGTCCCGGACGCGAAAGCCGCCGTGGACCAGGAGGCGGGGACCGTTACTCTCAGTGGCCCGGATAAAGAAACGGTCAAAAAAGCGGCCGGCGTGTTGGTCAAAGCAGGCTACTTTGGCAAGACCGGTGATTCCGGCATCAAGCTCGAGGCAAACACCGGGGCAAAAAGCAAGACCGTGCAATCCATGACCATCGAAGACGTTCATCTTTGCTGCCCCAAATGTGTCAAAGCCGTTGATAAAGCCGTCAAGACCGTCCCCGGTGTGAAAGAGCAAACGGCCACCAAAGGCGCCAAGTCTTTCCAGGTTACGGGTGACTTCAACGAAAAGGATGTCATGACCGCTTTGCAGGAGGCCGGGCTTACCGGCAAAGTTGGGAAATAAGCCCAGTGAGATACCAAAACTTCCGATGCCTCGCCGTGGGCCAACATGGTGATGATGGGAGCGAGCGCCTCGGCGGGGTTTACTGCGGCTGAGCCCTTGGGCGGACCCGCTACCCAGTCTTATCGGCTGAACCGCTACTTCGATGCGGCGATTACGGACGAAGTGCCGTCGCGTTCGGCGATTTCAGCAGCCAACCGGCGATTAAAGACCTGGGCGGCCGCCCACTCGAACGTGGTCGTCGAAGCGGAACGCTCCGGAACGACCGATGGTGGAACCCGGCGCTAGAGGTCTTCCGGATGTGTGAGGAGTTGCGCGACGCGGGCCAGCAACCGACCGGCGGCGCCTCCGTCCAGCACGCGGTGGTCGAAGCTGAGCGTGACGTTGGCTCGCATGACGGGCACAAACTGGCCCTTGGCCTCATCCCAATAGGGTTCGCGGTGGGCCGCGCCCATGCCGAGCACTAACGTTTGCTCCGGCAGAGGAATCGGTGTGGCCCAGGTCAAGCCGAAGGTGCCGAAATTGGTGACTGTCGCGATGGAAGCTCCAATGGCGTCGGTGGGCAGTTTGCGCTGATGAGCGAGCTCGATGAGCTCGTTATAGCGCGGAACCAGATCCTTCAGACTCCGCTTGTCGGCGTTCCGAATGATGGGCACCAATACGCCATCCTCAGCCTCGACCGCGAAGCCCAGGTCGATCGCCGAGGGGTGGACAATTTTGTTCCCGATCAAACGGCCGGCCGGAGCGCTATTCTCGGACAAGGCCAGCGCCAGGGCGCGCAACGCGTACAGGGCAGGGCCCGGCTTTGGATCACAGGTCCGGCGGTGATTCAAGAGTGGGTCAAACAGGACCGGCAGGGCAACGGTCGCCAGGGGCCGCGTCCAGCTGCGCCGCATGGCATCAGCCACCGCCACCCGCATGGTCGAGGCCTGGCTAAGCTTATGTTTTTCCAGGTTCGCGATGAACTTCTCGAAATCCTGAATGGTCACTCGACCCGCGCCACCGCTACCAGGGAGGCCCGCTAAATCCGCCGCATGAAGCCCCAGCTCGATCATCCTGGCCTTCATCCGGGGTGACATGTAGCTGGCCCCGGCGGCGGTCGCCGGCACGGGCAGTCCACGAACCGTCGGCCGCACTGTTCTGCTGGGTCCCTCCGGGTGTTGTTGTAAATGGACTTCTTGTTCCTCGGGCGTTTCCTCGCCGTTCCGGTTGGGTTGAGGCGCGTCCAAGCCTAGCCGGGCGGCGTCCTCAGCGCTGGCTTCGAGGTAGCCGAGGATGGCGCCGACGGGATAACTCTCTTTGAGGTCGACCAGCAGTTTTTCCACCCGGCCGGGGCAGGGCGACGTCACATTCATCGTGGCCTTGCTGGTCTCGACTTCGATGATGTCCTGGTCGGTTTGGACTTTTTGCCCGACCTGGACCAGGAGGTTGATAACGGTTGCTTCGGCGATGGACTCGCCGAGTTGGGGCATGATGATAGGAATAGAGGGCATGGCTTAGGACGCGATGGAAAGGGGAACTGACTTTGCTTTGGGGCGGAGGCGAGCCCCGGCCGTACGCTTGTTCATGAGCGGAGGAGGCGCCGCGCCGCGGCGGCGATGCTGCGGGCCGTAGGGCGGTGGGCGGCCCAAAGATTTGGGTGGTAAGGAACGGGAGTATCCTTGGCGTTCAGCCGTTGCGGCGGGGCGTCGAGCAACCCGAAACCTTCACTCGCGACGCGGGCGATAACTTCCGCGGTTACCCCGCCCCAGGGCCAGGCCTCACCGACGCAAAGCAAACGGCCCGTGCGCGCGACCGAGGCCATCACCGTGTCGGTGTCCAGGGGCTTGACGGAGCGCAAATCCACCACCTCAATTTCCATCCCCTCGCCCGCCAATTCCGCGGCGACGGCCAGCGCTTCATGAACCATGGCGCTATAGGCTACCAGTGTCATATCGCGGCCGGCCCGCGCGATGCGCGCCTTTCCCGTCGGCATCGCCTCGGTGGGTAACTGTTCAGCTTTTAAATGGTAATAGAGGTACTTATGCTCACAAAAGATCACCGGATCATCAATGGCCACCGCTTCCAGCAGCATGCTATACGCGTCGTCGACCGTTGCCGGGGTCATTACGATCAGCCCCGGATAATGGGCGTAAATCGCTTCCATGCTCTGGCTGTGGAACGGGCCGCTGCCCGACGTCCCGCCGTAGGGCAGGCGAACTGTGATCGGACAGGGCACGCGGGTGCGCCAATGCAATGTGGCCGCCTGGTTCACAATCTGGTTGAAAGCCACCGTCGAAAAATCCGCAAATTGAACCTCGATGATCGGGCGCATTCCCTCGATCGCCGCCCCGACCGCAAGGCCCATCATGGCGTCTTCGCTGATGGGCGAGTCGATCACTCGACCGGGAAACTGTTGGGCAAGATTCTTGGTCGCTTTGAAGGCGCCGCCAAAGGCCCCGACGTCCTGGCCATAAATAAACACGCGCGGATCCTCTGCCAGGGCGCGAGCCTGCGCTTCACGAATCGCATCGAGATAGGTCAGGCTCATCGGTGATTGCCGGTTGCGCGCCGCTCAGCCTTCCTGGGCGCAAGCGGTTGCCAATGGTTCATGGCTATAGATGGCGCTTTGGCTCGCATCAGTTTTCGTCCGGTTTCCTCCGATTTCGTCCAGGCTGCCCTTTCCGGTGCGCCTGGCGATGAGAAGGGTTTTGGATCACGAGACGTGATCATGGCCCTCGCTGAGGTGCTTGGAGGCCAACGCACACCAATCCTCTTTGTAGGGATCAGGACCGGGTTCGCGCTGGACCTTGGCCACGGACTCTTCCACTTGCTGGACCGCCTCCACTCGCCACTCGGCCAGCATCCGGTCGTCGGCCCACCTCAGTTCGATGAGCGTTGCTTCCGTTGCCTTTAAACAATCCCGCCCGGCGGGTGAAGCCTTTAACGCAGGGTCGATATAGTTGGCGTCATCATGCTCGCCATGGCCACATAAGCGCAGCAGGGTCGCCACAATCAACTGTGGTCCGGCACCCTCGCGGGCGCGGGTGACACTCCGGGCCAGCACCTCGAGGCAGGCGCCGAGATCGGTGCCATCGACTTCCTGGGCTTCGATGCCATAACCAATCGCCCGTTCGGCGAGTGATCGACAGGCAAACTGCCGCTCGTTTGGTGTCGAATAGGCGTAATGATTATTGGCCACCACCAGCACGAGCGGAAGCTTCTCAATGGCCGCCTGGTTCATGGCCTCATGAAAAGCACCGGTCGAAGTGCCGCCCTCGCCAATCGAGGTGGCGCCCACCATTCCCGTTATGCCTTTCATCCGGCGCGCGAAGAGCGCGCCATTCACGACCGAAATCATCGCGCCCAAGTGGCTGATCATGGCGAACAAACCTTCCTTCGGCCGACCCCGATGGACATTGCCATCGCGTCCGCGCATCGGCCCTGCCGCCGATCCAAGGTAGGTTCGCACAGCATCCAGCAGCGGTTCTCCGTATGCCAACCGTCCGGCGGTGTCCCGGATGAGGGGGGCAAAGATGTCGGTTTTCCGTAGAGCCAAACCAATGGAAACGCTCAAAGCCTCCTGACCGCGACCGAGGAAAACGCCTCCGTGGATCTTGCCCATGCGATAGAGACTGGCGAGTTTCTCGTCCAGAACGCGCGCCAGGAGCATCAGCCGATAGGCCTGCACATATGCATCACGAACCGAGGAGACCTCGCCCACCGCACCACGGTTGAGCAGAGCATGAACCATGTGGCGATATTAAGAAGGTTTTCATCTCTTTCCGCAATGTTTCTTTCGTTGATGTCCAAATTGTGGACATTCGACCCCCAATCTCTCCGTTAAAGGTGATCTGGCCCACTTCTTTCTAACTTACCATCGTTGGCAGCCGAAAAGCGAAGAACTGGCCTAGTCCAGGTGCTTGACAATCCACTCGGAAGAGAGCTAAACCAGACTTGGGGGGAAAGGGAATGGTGTAGTTGGGGTGTTTGAAGGGGAGTTGGTGCCGAATGTGCTTAAATAATAGTGATTTTTACCGATATTGAGTTGGATAACCGAATCAGTTTGCACCGCCAGGACCATGAAGAAGCCCGAGTCCCATGTTTTACTTGTCGAGGATGACCCTCGAATGCCAGAGGTGCTGGCGGCTTTGCTGCTGGACGACCATGTCGTACTGTCGAGCGCGAAAGACGCTCCCGAAGCCTTGCAGGTGATGGGGGAGCGGCCGTTCGACCTGGTCTTATTGGACCTGGGCCTGCCCGGGATGAACGGGTTCGAGTTGTTGCGGCAACTGAAAGAATCGCCCGAGACCCAGATGATACCCGTCATCGTGCTCACCGCCTGGAACAGCACGCATGACAAGCTCCGCGGTTTTGAATTAGGGGCGGTCGATTACCTGACCAAGCCGTTCGAAGCGGCGGAATTGCGGGCGCGGGTGCGGGCGACTCTGCGAACAAAGCACCTGCAGGACGAGTTGACCCAAACCAACCGTGAACTGCTGGGGGCGCGGTTAGCCGCAGAAGGCGCGGCGAGGGCAAAGGCCGACTTCCTCGCCAACATGAGCCACGAAATCCGGACGCCCATGAACGGCATCATCGCCATGGCCGGCCTCTTGTTGGAAACCCCGCTCACTCACGAGCAGCATGGGTATTTGGAGACGATTTACTCGAGCAGCGAGTCTCTGCTGACCATCATCAATGATATCCTGGATTTCTCCAAGATTGAATCCGGCAAACTCGAGTTTGAAAATCAACCCTTTGATTTGCGGAGCTGCATCGAAGACTCGCTGGATCTCCTGGCGGCGAAAGCCGCCGAGAAGAAGCTCGATCTCGCTTACGACCTGGACCCCGCGATTCCTGCCCAGGTGCGCGGTGATATCACCCGGTTGCGCCAGGTGCTGGTCAATCTGCTCAGTAACGGGATTAAGTTCACCTCGGTGGGCGAGGTGATCCTGCGCTTGCGGATGCTCACCGGGTCCGGACCGGGGGCTCAGTCTGCCGGCGCGTGGCATTTGCATTTTGCCATCACCGACACCGGGATTGGCATCCCGGTGGATCGGCTGGCCCGGCTCTTCAAGTCCTTCAGCCAGGCGGACCCCTCGACGACGCGCAATTACGGCGGGACAGGATTGGGGCTCGCCATCAGCAAGCGATTAGTCGAGCTCATGGGCGGCAAAATGTGGGTTGAGAGCGTGCCGGAGAAGGGCTCCACGTTTCACTTCACCTTGCAGCTGCAGCAAGCGGCCGAGGCCAGTCAGCCAGTGGCGGGCGTTGCCCCGCCGCAATTGGCGAATCTGCGCTTGCTCGTGGTCGAGGACAACCCGACGATTGCCCGTCTGGTCACCCAGCAGGCCAAGACCTGGGGGATGCTGACCCGCAGCAGTCGGAGTGCTCAAGAAGTCTTGGAGTGGCTGGAAGCCGGCGAACGCTTCGATTTGGCCATCCTCGACATGCAATTGCCGTCGACGGACGGTGTCACGCTGGGTGGGGGAATTCGGAAAATGCCCGGCGGATCTTCCTTGCCGCTCATCTTGTTGACTTCGGTAGGGGTCCGCACCGACCAACCGGACTTTGCCCGGGTTGGATTCATAGGTTCCCTGACCAAGCCCATCAAAAAAGCGCAACTTCAACAGGCGCTACTCCGGGCCGTTTCCGGAACCAAAATAGTTTCTCGCCCGCCGGTGGCGAACGCGAAGCTCGATCCCACCTTGGCCGAGCGACTCCCGTTACGGGTGCTGCTCTGCGACGACAACGCGATCAACCAGAAGGTCGCGCTGCGCCTGCTCCAACAAATGGGGTATCGTGCCGACTTTGCAGGGAACGGGATCGAGGCGCTCAAGGCCTTGGATCGACAACCCTATGACCTTATCTTCATGGATGTTATGATGCCGGAGATGGGGGGGCTCGAGGCCACCCGCCTGATCCGCGACCGGCAGCACCAAAAATCGCAATTCCCAAACTACCCTCCCTCGATTACCATCGTCGCGATGACCGCCAGCGCTATGCAGGGTGACCGCGAAAAATGCCTGGCTGCAGGTATGGACGATTACATTGCCAAACCAATCCGGCTCGAGGATATGCGAGCCACCATGGAGAAGTGGGGCCCGCGTGCCGGCCAGCCAACGCCCCCTTCGCCTGGGAAGTCCGAACCGGACGAAGCCGCGCCGGATTCTCCCGAGTCCGCGGGCGAAGAAACCCCGGTTGACATGGACCGCCTGCTGGAATTCACGGACGGCAGCGCTGAGAACCTGATGGAGCTCGCAACGCTTTTTCTCGACCAGACCGCCGAGCAATTGACACAGCTCGGGTCGGCGATTAAGGCTGGAGCACCGGCGGAGGTGAGACGATTGGCCCACAGCTGTGCGGGCGCGAGTGCCACCTGCGGTATGCGGCGCCTGGCCCCGATGCTGCGCGAGTTGGAGCGCCAGGGTCACGAGGGCAAATTGACTACGGCGGAGCAGGTTTGCCGCGAAGCCGGCCAGGAATTTGAGCGCATTCGCAGCTTTTTGGGGACCTATTTATCAAACCGATCAGAGTTCGCCGCCCAGTCGTAGTCGCATGAAGAAGATCCTGATCATCGAGGACGACCTGGTGGTTGCCAATATTTATCGCAATAAGTTTTCCGTGGAAGGCTACTCCGTGGAGATTGCCAAGGACGGACAAACCGGTCTGGAACTGATGCACGGCTTCCGTCCGGACGTTGTCATTCTGGATCTGATGCTGCCAGGGATGACGGGTGTGGACCTGATGAAGAAGGTTCGTGCAGAGCCCGATTTCCAGAAGGTCCCGATCATCGTTTTTTCAAATACCTACCTCTCCAACCTGGTGCAGGATGCCTGGAAGGCCGGTGCGACTAAATGCCTTTCCAAAGCCAACTGCACACCCAAACAGCTTATCGAAGTGATCCGTGGAGCAGTGGCCCGTGATGCCGACAGCTCCGTCCTCAACGCCGCGGAAGCCAAGCCCACGGGTTCAGCCGTCGCCGACCAACCCAACGGCACGCCTATCCAAAGCAGCGAAAAGTCTTCAGCCGGCTCCGACGCCCATGAGTCGCCCACCGCCTTCCTGGCCAGCCTGGCCGTAATCCTGACCACGTTGCGTTCAGACCTCCAGGCGATGATCAAAGCCGATAACGAGGCCGCGCGTTTGTTACAGATCGGATCGTTGTATCGCCGCATTCACGCCCTGACCAGTGGCGCCGGCCTTCATGGCCTCACCAGCATCGCCCAGGTCGCCGACGCCTTGGAGGCGCTGCTCAAGGAACTGCACGATAAACCTAAAAATATTAACGCCTCCACGCTGCGCACCGTGGCAGCGGTGGTCGATTTCCTGGGCATCCTGTTTGAAAAGGGCCCGGCGTTGGACCAACAGGAATATCCACCGGCCCAGGTGTTGGTGGTCGACGACGAGGCGATCTCACGCCGCGCCGTAACCTATGCTTTGGAAAAGGCCAAACTCAAGGCCGTGTCGGTTGAGGACCCCGAGGTGGCGTTTCAACTGCTAACTCAAAAACCGTTCGACATGGTGTTCCTGGACGTGGATATGCCCAGAATGAACGGGTTTGAGTTGTGCGCCAAGCTGCGGAATCTTCCGGCGCACAAAAAGACCCCCGTGGTATTCGTCACCGGCCTGAATGACCTGGAGAGCCGGGCCAATTCGATGGTCAGCGGGGGCAACGATTTTATTGCGAAACCTTTTCTTTTCATCGAGTTGGCCGTCAAGGCGCTGGTGTTCGTCATGCGCGCCCGGGTAGCGGCTTTAAAAGCCTGAGCCGGACAAGCCGGAGCTTTCCTGGCGCAATGGGATCCGGCTCTGGCCCTCCAAGCCCACCGATTTTGACATTCCTGTGTTCTCTCACTAGTGTTGCGCCATGGAATGCCTGCACGCACCGTGGCGAATCGAATACATTCTGGCGCCCAAACTGGCCCAGTCGGAGGGCGTGTTCGCGCGCATTGCCCAGTCCGACGAGGATGAAGCCAACTATGTCGTCGCTCGGCAGCGGACGTGTTACGCCTTGCTCAACACTTTTCCCTACACCGGAGGCCATCTCATGGTGGTTCCGTACAAGCAAGTGCAGGACCTCAACGGATTGACCGAGGAGGAAATGACGGATCTCATGACACTCACCAGGCGTTGCCAGAATGCCTTGACGCGCGTCATGAAGCCCGAGGGCTTTAACATTGGCATGAACCTGGGCAAGGTGGCCGGTGCCGGAATCCAGGAACATTTGCACGTGCATGTGGTGCCGCGGTGGTTTGGGGACACGAATTTTATGCCGGTCCTGGCCACGACCACGGTGGTGCCACAGGCCCTGCGGGAACTGGCGGCGCAATTGCGGAAAGCTCTCCTGGACAATCCGGCTCCAGCCACTTAAAACGCGCCGCACTTCTTCCTATGCCCGTTGAAACCCTCCACTTCGAAAACGCCCGCGTGGCGCAGCAGCTCTTTAATAACGACCCGCGAAATCTTGTGACGCTCGAGGAGCAGCTCGGGGTGAAAGCCACCTCTCGGGAGGGGTGGATCAAGCTCGAAGGCGAAAGCGACGCCTTGGACCGCGCCAAGCATTTGTTCCTTATGCTGGAGGAGTCGATTAACGCGGGGAGCCCGGTGCGGCAGCGGGAATTTTCGCACGCGTTGAATATCGTGAAACACGAGGGGGTTTCGGCGCTTAAGGAGATCCTCACCGATCGCATTCAGACCTCGGAAAAGAAGCCGAGCGTCACGGCCAAGACCGTCGGCCAAAAGAAATATCTCGACGCGATCCGCAGCCACGATGTCACCATCGGCGTCGGGCCGGCCGGAACGGGCAAGACCTACTTGGCGGTGGCCATGGCGTTGGCGGCCCTGCGCGAAGGCAAGGTTTCACGCATCATCCTGACCCGTCCGGCGGTGGAAGCGGGCGAGGCGTTGGGTTTTTTGCCGGGTGATCTTTACGAGAAGATCATGCCCTATCTACGCCCGCTTCACGACGCTCTTCACGACATGCTCCCGGCCGACGAGGTCCAGAAGCACACGGAACGCGGGGTGATCGAGATCGCGCCTCTGGCGTATATGCGGGGACGCACTTTGAACCACGCCTTTATCATCCTGGATGAGGCGCAGAACTCCACGACCGAACAGATGTTCATGTTCCTGACCCGCCTGGGGGTCAGCTCCAAGGCGGTAATTACTGGCGACGAGACCCAGGTTGACCTGCCCCCTCATCGACATTCCGGTTTGCTCGAGGCCCACCGGGCGCTGCGTCACATCGAGGGAATCGCCGTGGTCGAGTTTAGCCGGCGTGATGTGGTTCGCCATCCCCTCGTGCAGCGTATCATCGCGGCTTACGAGGAGCACCGCGGGAAGGCGAGCTCAAGCAGGTCGCGAGAGGCTGAGTGAGCGGCAACCTCATCGTGCGTAGCCGGGTTCCAGGGCGCCGGGTGGATCTTCGCGTTCTCCGGCGCGTTGTCCGCGTTCTCATGGGGGACCTCCTGCGGCGGCCCGGATCGGATCTCGCCGTTTATCTCGTCGACACCCTCGAAATGACGCAGTTGAATGAGAAATTCCTTCAGCACCAAGGGTGCACTGACGTGATCACTTTCGATTACGCGCCGACTGGAAATGCGGGGGCATTGCACGGAGAAATCTTTGTTTGTGTCCCGGAAGCCCTCAAGCAGGCCCGGCGCTTCCACGTGACCTGGCCAAACGAACTCGTGCGTTATGTCGTGCATGGAATGCTCCATTTGTGCGGCTACGATGATCACCACGCCTCGGACCGCGCGAGTATGAAGAAAATCGAAAACCGCCTCCTTCGAGAGTTGGGCCAACGCTTCACTTTGGACCAGCTTGCGGCCCCGGGCGGCCAGCAGGAGAACTGAAGGTTCAGCCGCAGATTTTGACGAAAAGACCCGGTGCGCCACAGCTCGCGTCGGCACGTTGTTTCCCTCCTCGCCACGCTGGGAAATACCCCATGGCACCTGCTCGCTGGTGGTCGATACTGGCCATAAGGGAAAGGGTATTTATGGAAAAAATCGATTCACTGGAAAATTTGTTGGTGCACGAAATCAAGGACCTTTACCACGCGGAAAAGCAATTGGTAAAGGCGCTTCCGAAGGTTGCCAAAAAAGCGTCGTCTCCGGAATTAAAACGGGCCATCGAGGAACACCTGGAACAGACGGAAGGTCACGTGGAACGGCTCGAACGAGTGTTTGAGATGCTGGGCCAGCCTGCCAAAGCCGTGAAGTGCAAAGCCATGCAGGGTATCCTCGAAGAGGGTGAAGAGACGTTGAAGCTTAAGAGCAACCCGGACACTCTGGATGCCGCAATCATTCTCGCTGCCCAGAAGGTCGAGCATTATGAAATCGCCAGTTATGGCAGCACGACCACCTGGGCGGATATGCTGGGCCGTTCGGACATCAAAAAGCTCCTGGGCCAAACTCTCGATGAAGAAGAGCAGACGGATCAGAAACTCACCGACCTTGCTAAATCCGGGGTGAACCAAAACTCGGCCCGAAGGCAAGCCGCTTGAGGCCAATCGGCCCGAACACCTCACTTTCGAACCGCGTAAGACGCGAACTGAAGCTAGGGTTGATGGCCGTGGATTGAACGGCTGCGGCTGGATTCAAAACGAGCCGCAGCCGTAAACCGCGAGATTACCTTCCCGAGGAGCTATCCCCGCCGGCCATCCGCTACGTCAGCCGCGCAAGGGTTTCCTTCACCTTGTCGAAATTGGGCAGGTCTTTCGGGGTGGCGGTTTGCTCGCTGTATTGGATCAGCCCATTTTTATCGATGACAAATGCGGCGCGGGCCGCGGTGTCTCCAATTCCGGCGAGCATCGGAAAGACCACGTCATATTTCTTGATAACTTCTTTATTTAAGTCGCTGGCGAGCTTGACGGTGATCTTTTCCTTCTGAGCCCACGCTTCCTGGGCAAACGGGGTGTCCACGCTCAGGGCGATCACATCCGCGTTCAAACCGGCGTAGGCGCTAAACCCGGTGCTCAGGTCGCACATTTCCTTCGTGCAGACGCTCGTAAAGGCCGCCGGAAAGAAGAGCAACACGGTATTCTTCTTGCCAAGATTTTCGCTCAGCTTTACATCGACGAGCCCGGAAGCTTGCTTCGATTTGAGGCTGAAATCGGGCGCTTTCGTTCCAACAGAGATGGCCATATGATTAAATGAGTAGTTGCTGCGTTTTATACTGGTTCGGTGGGGTATAGTCGCACACACGAAAAATGTGTCAAACTGAGATGGGTTCCAAGGCGGCCATCACTTGCTGGGCGTGCTCCTTCGGTTTGACCTCCGGCCAAATGGCTTTGATCGTGCCGTCCGGGCCGATCAAAAAAGTCACCCGGTAAGTGCCGAGGTATTTCCGGCCCATGAAAGATTTTTCTCCCCAAACCCCGTAAGCCTGCACAATCCGCTTCTCCTCGTCGGCTAACAAGGGAAATGGGAGGCGGTACTTTTGCGCGAACTTGGCATGCGATTGGGGAGTGTCCGTGCTCACCCCAATCACGATGGCGCCCTTCTTCTCAAACGCGGTAAAATCATCACGGAAAGCGCAGGCTTCTTTGGTGCAGCCCGGGGTATCGTCCCTCGGGTAAAAATACAGGATGACGTTGCGGCCTTTAAAATCGGCCAGCGAGAACGTGCTGCCGTCCTGGGTGATGCCTGTGAATGGCGGCGCGAGATCGCCGGGTTGGAGTTGGAGTGAAAAATTTTTCGACATGGTGAGTGAGGGTATTGGACGGTTGGACGATCGACTGAGGACCGGGGTGGTTCAGCTTTGACCTTGCTGGGGATTGGACGGAGAACTGGCCGGATGCGAGCTGAGTTGGTGCATCCCGTCCCACAAGTAGAGCAAGCCAGAAAGCCCCGTGCTAACAGCGGTGACCAGCGCAATGATAGTGAGCCACTTCTCGTCCCACCGCAGAAGGATCCAGAGCACGACTGCCATCTGGAGCACCGTGGCGATTTTGCCCACCACTCTCGGGCGCACCTTCACTTTGCCCACCGTTATCTGGATGACGATGAGCCCGACGAGCAGGAGAATGTCCCGACCGATGATCGTGCCCGTGAGCCACAGCGGGACGTTCTGCAAGTAAGGCCGCTGGTCGAAACTCAGGACCACGATCCCGGATACCAGCAACAACTTGTCGGCCAGCGGATCGAGGATCGCACCCAGTTCGCTGCGCTGATTAAAACGGCGCGCAATATAACCGTCCACGCCGTCGCAAACCGCCGCCAACCCGAAAGAGCTCATGGCTACAAGCCGGTGCAATTCGTTCCCGGTTTTCACGTAGTAAAGAATCTCCACCACAAATAACGGGATCAACAAAATGCGTAGGATGGTGATTTTGTTGGCCGTGGTCATCAATCAGTGGGGTCTAATCTTGCTTGGTTCCCCAAGGACGTCAATGGGCGAGGGGCAGGGCAGGGCCCATCGGGCGCATCCTGGCCGGGATGCCAGGTTGTTGCCGTTCCCCTGGTCGGGTGATGATTCTGTAAAGATGATTCTGTGAGTCCTTGGCGCTGGAACGTTCCGCCCGCTGCCTGAGTTACAAACCCATGCTTACAAAATCATTTTCGAGAAGGCAATGGCCTGCCGAGTTGCTCCAGGCCGATCCAAGCTCGGCGCATCCAGCGGCTTCATGGATAACTCGCGGAGAAGATCTTTGGACTTGCGAGAGGGGGGCAGTGCCACGAAGCTACCGCGCAATCAACTTATGAAGAAGAATCCAAAAGCACCATTGGTCGGCATATTGATGGGCAGCGACTCGGATTGGCCCACCATGAAAGCGGCGTCTGAGGCCTGCACAGAATTTGGGATTGCTAACGAGGTGAACGTGATTTCAGCGCATCGGACGCCGGGAGATCTGGCGCGTTACGCCGGCGGCGCGCACAAGCGGGGGATGTGCGTGATTATCGCCGGCGCCGGCGGAGCAGCTCATCTGCCGGGTGTGACCGCTGCCTTTACGCCCCTCCCAGTGATCGGTGTGCCGATCGCGGGGAAGTTCTTGAAGGGCGAAGACTCGCTGTATGCTATCGTCCAGATGCCCAGCGGTGTGCCGGTGGCTACGGTCGCAATCGGCGGAGCCCGCAATGCAGGTTTGTTGGCCGTCCAAATTCTCGCGGTTGGAAATCCGGCGCTGCAGAAGAAATATCTCGAGTTCAAAGACCGCCTGGCGGAGGAATCCCGGGCCAAAAACCGGAACCTCGTTGTATAGATCAGCAGCTCGCCCCTTCACCCGCAGAGGCCGGGCTCGTCAATAACCGCGCGCGCCAGTTCGCGTGCGCGAGCAGGTTTTCTGCGCTCGATAACCCCGGCCTATTTCAGAGCGCCGGAGCCGGAGCTTATTGGCGCCGCGTCCCGTAATCTGGCTTCCTGCGATGATGTCTCAACACCAAGCCTCTTGCTCCTGCCTCGATTTCACGATAAAGAAGATGATAGGGGAAGGACGGGAAATTAGCCCGGCGCAGCACACCCGAAATGATGTGGAATCGACGTGGATTACGCTCAATCTGCACCGCGACTTCTTCAAACTCTCGATGAAAACGGGTCAACACGCGGAGCGGGGAATCTCGCGCACTTATGTTCTGGTGGACGAGGATGCCGTGGCCCCCGAACCCATCCTTGGTTTTTTCGCACTGAACGTTTGCCAAATAAAATCGGAAGCCCTTTCACCTGAACAAGCCAAGAAACTACCGCGAAACCTGTCCGGCATCCGGCTTGGACGGTTGGCCCGCGCCAAACCATTCAAGGGTCACGGTGTAGAGGACATTCTGATGATTGCGGCAATGGCGAAGTTCATTGAGGTATTCAATCTGGCCGGTGGCATTGGTCTTTTTGTAGATACAAAAGACCAAAAGGCCAAAGAATTCTACGAGCGCTTTGACCTCGTTTCCCTTCCGTCGAATGAGTTTGAGTTGTTTCTCCCGGTGAAAACAATTCAAGAGGCCTTGGCGCAAAACAGTTCGGCTTCCCGCTCCTGATTCACTGCAGTAATCTTTGCGGAAAGGTCGTGAGATAGAAGGCTCCATCGCTGCCCAGGGTCAGGGCCATATCAGGCCAGTGGCCCTCGGGCTCGGCGAAAGAGCAGAGGCCTAAGAACCAGGCATTGGTGGTGACTCGGAAAACGGTGCCGCCAAACCTGCCCGGAGTGAATGTGCCCTGGGTGGTGGTTCCATAGGGCGCGCCATCGCTCCCCTCCACCAGTTTGCTGCAGGTTTAGGGTGCTGATGGGAGGTGATTCAGGGCCCAGGGTTGTGCCAAGATAAACGGCCCAAAGCCCACGGACAGAACGAGACAAAACTCGGCGGGTGCCGATAGACGGCGAATGAATGATTGGATGTGATTCAGGTCGCCCAACAGACCGGGCAGCGCACGGACTTCGTTGCAGATCTGTATATCTCCCATTTTGGGGCGATATCCAAACGGCGCCCCAGTTCCTCTTTTCACGACTGCAAACCATAATGCCATGGCACCCGCATTTAAAGCTTATTCGAGAGGGTCGACTCCTGATTTGAAAGGACGTTTGTGGACCTGCTTAGCGTTGCTTGGACTTGCTTCCCAGGAGATTGTTGATGCCTGGTTTGGGATCTACCTCAGTCATCTTTGTGGGAAAGGCGATGCCATAATTAATCCACCACTCGATCCTTGAGATTTCCTCGGCAGTGAGTTGTGCCTGGCCTTCGGGAGGCATGTGGCCATCGGCATCCGGCGGGGATGATAAGCACCGAAACAAAGAGCTATCCCCGGCTCGACCGACGGAAATCACCGGCCCGTCCTGTCCCCCCTTCAGCAACCACTCGAAGGTGTCCAACCGCAGGTCGGCTTTGTGTTTCTCCGGACCGTGGCAGTTGGAGCACCGCTGCTGCAGGATGGGTTGGATGAGGTCGACGAATACTGCTTTCTGCATCGACGGCCCGGCTGGTTGGGCCACTGCTTGGGCTGGGGTGTGGCGAACGTTGGAATGACCGAGCAATCCGCGCACGGAACGGGGAGCGTAGCGGGTCAGGAAATCGCTGCCATGGGTGATCGAGGCGCCCAGGTGGCCGGCGACGGCCATGAGCAGCAGTGTTACCGCCAACGAAAACCGATAGGCCACGAGGCGATTTCTTTCTCGCAGGACGAACGTTAACAGGCAGGCCCCGGTGAGTATAAGGCCGGCCGCTCGATGCCATTTCAGAAGGTGCGGATCATAACCGCCGGCCAACGAGAGCATCCAGCCGCACGCTGCGGACCCCAGGGCTGCTCCGGCCACAAAGCCAAGTATCCAGCGGGCGCTTTGCGCGGCGTCCTTCCTACGCGTAAGCGCGGCGAGAAGCTCCAGGAATCCCAGCAGGACCAAACCGCCGATCGGCAAGTGCACGAGCAGCGGGTGAAAGCGGCCCAGGAATAGCACGAGATCACTGGGATGGTACAGCATGGGAGGAAGTCCCGGAACCTGCTCGTCTTGACGGCCTCCGGCCAGCGCCGGGGCAGGCGCTAACGAGAATGGAGGTCAGGGTTGGTAGGGCACACACGGGGCTACGATGCTTCCACCCGCAGTGCTCTTTAACGTGATGCTGGCGGGGACATAAAGAGTCAGGAACACTGTGCCACCTTTGAGTTTGCTTTTCATGAGTGAGTTTTGGTTGTGTTTGGTGTTCTCCGCCTTTAGCAACTGCGGTGCCACCTCGATCTGGGCTTGCTTCAGGGAGTAGGCCTCGTGACGGACGAGATTTCCATCCGATTTCGGACCACCGCTCGGGATCTCGTCCGATCGCGGACCATTTCAATTGGGGCCACGCCAATGAGCGCATGCCGCCAGTGCCCCCGCGCGGCGGTGGGCCAAGCGTAGTCCCTTTCGCCGCGGCCAAAATCGAGTACCGCTGGACTATTCCTGAGTTAACCGGGGTACGATCCAGGCTGTTGGCCTTTCCCTGGAGGTCTCATGATTCTGTAAACATGATTTTGTTATTCCCTGGCCCTCGAACATTCCCGCTCGCTGCCTGAGTTACAAAATCATGCTTACAAAATCATTTTCGAGAAGGCAATGACCTGCCGAGTTGCTTCACGCCGATGCAGGCTGGGGGTGTCCCGCATTAGCCCTGCTGGGTGAAGCGGAGTCCGTTTGGCCGCGGGCAAAATCGAGCACCGCCGCATTATTTCCTGAGTTAACCGGGGTACAGTCTGGATACGCCTCCCGCCGAGCGCGGCTGGAAAAGCGGCTTGCTTGAGGGGTGGGCCGGGTGCGACCCTGTTGAAAGAGTTTTCCGTTCGAAGACGTTTGTGGCCAAAACACTGTTTGAAGCAATTGGTTATCGGCTGGGTCAAAAGGCCGCCCAGGCCAAGAATGCCTTCGACTTAGTGGGAGGAACGGAGGAGGAGTCCTTACGCGCTGAAATTCGTCTCGGGCGCGATTTGGCTGCTGCCCTCCTCGAACGGACGCCTCTGATCATAGAGAATGACTCTACGCGATTTGCGGCACAAATCGGGTCCTGGCTGGCCGCCAGCGTGAAAACAAAGAAGTTGCCCATAAGTGTCCGAATCACGGCCGAGGGGGAGCCAAATGCGTTTGCGCTGCCCGGCGGACCGGTTTTTATCAGTTGGCCTCTCCTGGAGATATGTGGCGGGGAACGGGACCAAATTGGATTTTTGATCGCCCACGAAATCGCCCATATCACCCTCCGTCACACCCTGGATCGGTTGGTTAAGGACGCGGCGCTTTCACTTCTGATGCGCCAAACCTCCGGCCGGCTTGCTGCCGGTGCCTGGCTGCAGCAAGTAGGCTCGCAGGTATTCAGCCGCACCTACTCGGCCGAGAACGAACTCGAGGCAGATACCTTTGCGGTGAACCTGATTGCCGCCGCTGGCGGTGATCCAGGAGCCGGGGAACTCCTTTTGTCGAAACTCGTTGACCAGAGTCACGGCAGTGGCGTTCTCCAGGGCACAACTTACTTCGGCACCCATCCGCCACTGGCTGAACGGATCGCCAACTTGCAGCTCCAGCGGTCCGGGTAGTGGGGCGAAGTCACCTTTGCAGGGCTCCCACACCAGCGCCCGAAAGCGCTTACAGGATTGCATTCTCGCGAGCTTTCAGCATTCTGGCGTCATGGAACTACTACAATTATCGGCTGCCCAGCTTCGCCGAGCTGCGAACCTCAAAGAGCAGATCGCTGAGCTGGAGAACGAATTGGCGAACGTTCTGGGAACTCCAGCGGCAAGCGGTTCGACTCCTAAATTGCATTGGACGCAGACCCCAGCCGGCAAAGCCAGGCTCGCAAATCGAATGCGGAGCACGTGGCGCACACGCCACCGTTCCTCGGAAACCACCGCCCAGTCCGTCCCGGCAAGCAAGAAGAAGCTTCACTGGACGCAGACCCCGGCGGGTCGGATCAAGATGGACGCAATTCGGCGAAAACGGTGGCAAAAGGCCCGGTAGGAGTTAAACCAAACTCAGACCTCCGCCGCCAGGAAAGCACAGCGTCGCCGGCCCGCCGCGACGCGGCGGGCCGGCGACGCGCATCCGCCTTCCTAGAGAGCGGGTGCAGGATAAATTCCGGAGGTTTGTCGAGACCTTGCGGGGGGGTGATCAATGCAGAGAGCAGGAGAAATGACCTATGAATAACCTCATTGATTCAGAGAGCGTGAGAAAGGCGGTCCGGGAAGGTTACCGCAAGATTGCAGAGCAGGATGTGTCGTGCTGCTCGGGGGTGAGTTGCTGCGGTTCGAACGCAGAGGACTCGGCGCAGTTGGCCAAATATGTGGGCTACAGCGCCGAGGAACTGGCGGCCTTGCCTGACGGCGCCAACATGGGTTTATCCTGCGGCAACCCGAACGCGCTCGCAGCGTTGCAGACCGGGGAAGTGGTTCTGGATTTGGGCAGTGGCGGCGGGTTCGACGTGTTCATCGCGGCGCGGAAGGTGGGCGCGACGGGCCGAGCCATCGGAGTCGACATGACTCCGGCGATGCTCGCGAAGGCCCGCAAGAACATCGCGGGCTACCGGGAGCGGTTCGGGCTGGAAAACGTCGAGTTTCGACTGGGCGAGATTGAACATTTGCCCTTGGCCGATCACAGCGTGGACGTGGTGATTTCGAACTGCGTGCTCAATTTGTCGCCGGACAAGCCACAGGCCTGGCGAGAAATTGCGCGGGTGCTCAAGCCGGGCGGACGGGTGGCGGTCTCGGACCTGGCGTTGCTTAAGCCGCTGCCGGCGGAGGTTTTGAAAATGGTGGAAGCCCTGGTGGGCTGTGTGGCCGGTGCCGTGCTGGTGAGCGAGACCGAGCGAATGGCGCGTGAGGCTGGGCTCACTGAGGTCACGCTGAATCCCAAAATGGATTACGTGGCGGCGATGACGGATTGGAACGACCCCTTGTATAAGAAGATTTTGGAGCACCTGCCGGCCGGGACTGGGCCGGCGGATTACATCACGAGCCTCGAGGTAACGGCGAGCAAGGCGAAGTGCTGCGGCTGAGGGGTCCGGTATGACCAACGCCGTTACCGCTGAGATTGCCCTGATTTTTCTCCTTCCGGTGCTATTTGCCGCGCCGGCTCAGGGAAGATTGCCGGCGGGTGGGATGGGCTTGCTCGAGGGGAGCAAACCGGTTGTAGCAAAGCCACCAGCCTTTTAGGAGTTGGGCGATTTCCAAGGTTCGCTTCAGGTCGGAGGGTTTCTCGATGAAGGAATTGGCGCCGAGTTCGTAGGCTCGTTCGAGGTCGCCGGCTTGGGCAGAGGAGCTGAGGATAATCACAACCAGGCGCCTGAGCGTGGGCTGCTGCCGAATCCAGGCCAGCACTTCCATGCCGCCGAGCTTGGGGAGCTTGAGATCCAGCAGGACTAGGGAGGGCAGGGGATGCGTCTTGCGGTCGGCGTAGTCGCCTTCGCCGGAAAGGTAATCGACAGCCATCTGGCCGTCCGTAACCGCAACATGGGGGTTGTTGATCCCAACGCGCTTGAATGCGAACCGGATCAGATTGATATCCGCATCTTCATCTTCGACCTGGAGGATGCAGGGATTAGAGTTCATGGCGTTCGCAGGCGACCGGGCACCACGGCTTCACTCGCTCAGAGCTTCAGACCATTGGGTGGCGAGTGGCAGTTCGACGCAGAAACTGCTGCCCTTTCCGGGTTCGGATTCGAGGGTAATGCGTCCGCCCGTGCGTTCGATGGATTTTTTGACCAAGGCCAGGCCGATGCCGGTGCCGGGGTATTCGTCGGCCCGGTGCAAGCGATGGAACATGCCGAAGATGGTTTCGTGCGCCTCTTTGGGGATGCCGATACCATTGTCGGCGACAAAAATACAGGTTGAGGGTTGGTGGTTTAACCGTGCTGCACCCGACGTTTCGGCCCAGACCCGGATCCGGGGATGGACGTTTGGGGCGACAAATTTGACGGCGTTGCCCAGCAGGTTGGAGAAGATTTGAGTCAAAGCGGCTTCGTTGCCGCGGACTAATAGGTCGTGCGGCAATTGAATGGCTATGTCGGCTTGAGGTTTGCCCAGGTTGGGATAGGTCTCGACCATGCCGCGAAGGAGAGCGCCCAGGTCGACAGGACCCAGGGGCAGATCCTGGAGCAGGATCTTGCTGTAGTTCAGTGAGTCGGTGACGAGTTGGTCCATGCGTTTGGCGGCAATGCTGATTTTGCGCAGGAGGTCAGTTTCTTCGGGTTGAAGACGGGAGCCGGTTTCCAATTCCAGCATCCCGGCATAGCCCAGCATCGCCCGGAGAGGGGCGCGCATATCGTGGACGAGACTGTAGGAAAACCCCTCGAGCTCGGCGACGGTTTCGCGGAGTTGGGAAGTGCGGTCCTGGACGGTCAACTCGAGTTGTGAGGCGTGGCGCTGAAGTTCGGATTCCAGCCGCCCGCGTTCGAGAGCCTGGGCCAGGGTGGCGGCTATGGCGTGGAAAAACTCCTGGTCGGTAGGGTCGTAGTCGTCGCGGGTGCGGCTGGCGAACGAGAGGCTGCCGTGAAGATGATTGTCAAGAATGAGCGGGTAGTAGAGGTACGAGCGGAAGCCGAGCTTACGGAGTAAACGGAGGCTGGGGGCTCTGCCGGTTTGGATGTGGGTGGCGATAACGGGCTGCAGCGCCTCGGCGGGGCTGGCGCAGACGGCCCGACCGAAGCGCATTTTTTCAAGCTTTTGCTTCTCTTCTTCCGACACGCCGGCGCAGGCCAGGAGGTGGAGATGGCTGGAGCCGTGGCCAGCCTGGTACAGCAGGAATGTTTCGGCGCCGAAAACCTTGGCCATTTGGGGATGCAATCGGCGCAGGAGATCGGCGGGCCGCTGGCCGACGAGCAGGCGGGCAGAGGCTTGGTGGAGGAGTTGGAGGTGCTGGTTGCGACGTTCGAGCGCGGCTTCCGTGCGTTTCTGCTGAGTGAGTTCGAGAACGATGGCGCCGACCCAGGGAATATTCCCATCCGGAGTGCGGACCGGAAACCAGGCGGTAAGCCAATGCCGCGGGTCACCCGGGGTGGAGGGGGCTTGGTCGGTGACGACTACATTGTCTACCACGTTCCCGGAGGCGAAAACAGAATCGAGCAGGGGGGCGACAGCCTTGGCCTTGATGGGCAGGTCGTCGCCGATGGGGCGGCCGAGGTGGGCCTCGACCGGCCGGCCATTGATATTGAGTGCGAGAAAATCGTTGATCCTGGCGTAGCAATGTTCGCGGTCGAAGAACGCGAATCCGACCGGGGCGTTGGCGAGCAGTCCGTTTAATTGTGCCAGGGCTTCGTCGCGAGCCCGGACACTGGCGGCCAGTTCGACTGCCTGTTGGCGGACGGCCGCCTCCGCCTCCCGGTGGGCGGTGATGTCGTTGAACAGGATGGCCACCTGGCGTTGCTCGGGAAGACCGAAGCGAAAGGCGTAGACATCGTACCAGCGGTGCAACTCGGCTGCGCGTTGCTGAAAGCGCACTGGTTGACCCGTCAGCGCCACCTGGCCGTAGGTCTGAAACCAGTGTTCCTCGTGCTGCGGAGCCAAATCGCGCATGCGCCGGCCAACGGCGTTCGCAAGATCGGTTTGTTTCTCGAACGCGGGATTGGTTTGGAGGAAGCGGTAATCAATGGGGTTTTGATCTTGATCGAAGATCATTTCCACAACGCAGAAGCCCTCGTCCATCGCATTGAACAGGGCGCGGTAGCGTTCTTCGGACTCCTGTTGAACTCTGGCCCGAAGGTCTCGTTCCGAAAGCTCAACGCGGAGGCGGGTTCGGTGCATTTGATCGGTGACCAGCATAAGGGCGATGGAAACGCCCAAGTAGACGACACCAGCCACCACGTCCTGAACGCCGCCGCCAAAAATGGTGTGCCTGGGCGGCAGGAAGAAATAATCCCCGATGAGCCACCCCGAAACAGTGGCCAGGATGGTCGGTCCGCGCCCGAGGGCCCAGCCGGCCAGTATGACCGGAATAAAAAATGGGCCAAAGATTTGGAGATTGCCCAGGAACGGGTCGAGGGCCGTGCGTAGCGTCCAGACGATGAGGACGCCCAGAAGTGCCAGGGCGTAGCGCGCCACCGGGCGGCCAGCCAAGCCGTGGAATGGAGGTGGGACCGGCGGTTGTACCAATGCTTGGTTCGCCCCTGGACATTCTAACACCGGCTCAGCCTTGCTTCTCATTGCTCGTTTCAATTGCATTCCGAGCCGGAGAGGCCTGTGCGGCCATTCAACCAATGGGTCCTGGTGGGTGACGGACGGAATGGCTCCTTCTGTCAAGCTACGGCAGGACCGCGGGCGCGAACGCATCCCAATATGGAGCGGGAGAGAGGGGCCGTCTAGGGGCGAGGTTCAGGAACGGTTTAAGGGGCTATCGGGCCACGTCCCCTCCGCGTCAATCCCATAATCTGTGGTGAGCTTTCAAGCGTTTGGTGAGGGCGCCTGAATTCCTTCCTCGTTCGGGCAAGTGGACCACGAAACACTCCGGCGGAAGCGCGGAGAGCGAGGTTGGGGCGGAGGCCGGGCTGGCAGCTTCGCCGCAAAACTCCAGGTCGGGGTCAGCGCGCAGGGCCGCGGCCAGCTTTGCCAGGTCATAACGCGCCCAACCGGCGGCGAAAAAGCGGGGCTTCCAGTCTGCTACACGTTGCCGCAACTCGGTGGCACCCGGGGCACGTTCCAAAACATCATGCCTCGCCGGCGCAGCCATGTCGGAATAGCGACGGGAGAAGCGGTCACGAATGGGCTTTGCTACGTCACGATGGTGCTCCGCATGGAGAATTGTGGCCCTTTCCCAAAAGGTGCGCTCCAATTCCAACGCCACCTCAAAACGGAAGTTGGTCCTGCGTACCTGGCGTGCCAGCGACGATGTGGTTTTCAGAGAGGAGCCCCTCACTTTACTCCGAGTGCCGTTCGTCGGGCGGCCATCTGTTTCTGTCGCTCGGCGAGATCATACGCGCCGAGACTTTTGAGTGCGTCCAACTGCGATGGAGTCAGGAAAGAAGCGGCTGCGCTCGAAATTCTTTGTTGACGGTCAAGGATGTCCTGCGTCCACTCCGCAGCCGGCCGAAACAGTTCCACATCGTCCGAATTAATGCTTACGATTTCAACTTTAAGCAAGGCCCGCAAACGGTCGCTTTGGTCCTGGCTCAATGGGTTGTCTGCCATATTGTCTTGAATGATGCCGAGCAGGCGCTTGGCTTCATCGTTGCGCATACCGTCGGCGATGCCGTTCAAAAAGTTCATTCCCTCGTCTCCCAAGACCTGGTGGCAGAGTCGATCGTGCTCGGCGTCATCGCTGGCTCGCTGGTGCTCGGCTTCGTCGACAGTCATCTTTCCTTGCAGCAGTGCGGCCAGCCGGTCGGCCTGGCGGTGTTCCTTCTGCAGGTTCAAGTCGATGTATTCCTCGGATTTCTCAGGAGAGAGGTTCAGCAGTTTGAAAAGCTGGTAACAGCCGACTCGCATCTCGGCGCGCCGGGAGTTGTCGTTCGCCTGCCGTTGCTCCGGATTATCGAGGGTCTTGGCCAAGGCTGCTCCGAAATTGTGCGACTTCTTTGCCGTTTGCTCGGCGGCTTGAGCAGCAGCCATCGTGAAAGCGTTTCTCTCCCTCATCAGCGACAGGAGTGTTTGGTTTCCAGTTCGGCGTTCCGCTTCCTCGAGTTCGCAGTTCCGCGTTTCCAAGACCACCAACGCTGATCGTCGGGACGCCAGTTCCTGCGTTTGGGCCTGGATTCGCATTCTGACCGAAGCTAATTCACCGCGCAGGCGTAGCCCCTGGAGCAATTCCCAGCCAGCCATTGCGCTAACGGCTAGAAACAGCAGGATCTGGATTTTGCCAAGGCGTGTCATCGAGCAAATCGTGGCGGCGTGCTCATAGTTTTCGCAAAATTTGCAGCGCAGTTCGCTGGTGAGCAGCCAGGTTAAATGCCTGCATCAGGACCAAGGCGTCTACGCTATTCGGATCGAGGAACGCCGCCGCTTTCTGCAGGATGGCCTGATTTGCCTCTTTCTCCTGCGCAAATCTCCGGTCTAATTCCTCGGGGTATACCAACTGGCGGATGGTGAAGTCGCCGGCCAAGCCTTGCGCAACCTCATCGGGAACCGAAGCGAAGAGGCTGCTCAGCTGCTGGCGTTGCTCTGGCTTGAGTCCGAAGAATCCGAGCTGCCGGTCAAACTGGTCTCCGAGCGACCTGGCGGGAAAAGACTGTTTGCATTGCTCCAGCTTAGGCAAGTTCTCCTCTCCCAGAAGCGAGCGCATTCGATTTGTGGCGTCCCGATCTGCATGGGCGCCAGCCTCTACGGCTGCCTCCGCCGTGAGCCGCCCCTCGGTAAAAGCCACCACTGCTTCGATATTTTTCATCCCCGAATCCGCGGTAATTCGGAAAAGATCTTCGGCGTCCTCCGGCTTGAGGTTGAGTTCTTTGACTAGAGGCCCCCAGCAGTTTCTGGCGTTGTCGACGAGCAACTCGCGCTGCGACTCTCGGGCACTCGGGTCCGCCAGGACCGCGGAAAGCAGCGTGGTGGCACGGGGGGCACCGGACTTAGACTGAGATCCCCTGGCGTCTGTCCCGCGTCGTGCGCGCAACTGCGCCAGCGCTTGTTCCTGCTCACGCCGGGTTTCCGAAATGGCTGTCGCTTGCTGTTCCAAATCTACGAGGCGGTTTTCTTGCGCCGCGAGCGTGTCTTTCCCGGACTGCAGTTCGGCGCGCGCAAGCGTTAGCTGCTGCGCCTCCAGAGTGTTTTGGTGGTATTGATACGCGAGTAAAAGCACCACACCGGCGCCGGTGGCGAATTTTAGTTTGGTCCAAGCCATAAGCTTCAGAGTTCCTTTAACCAGCGTCAGGGTCGAGGCGGTCATGGTCGTGCCTTGCAGGGCTCCAATGGTTACCGAGGCCGCCAAGCCCGAGGGCGCAGCCGGGGTTCCATGCGCAGTCATGAGGGCACCCAGCGTGGTGGCGGTAAGGAGCACACCTCGTTTCGCGAAGAGCTTGCGCAACTTCTCCAACGCGCGGCCGACGCGCATTTGTGCGGCTTCCTCGCTTCCACCCAACGCGGCGGCCACTGATTTATAGTTCTTGCCCTGCAGGAACCGGAGCACGATCGCGTTACGGTCGCGTTCCCGCAGCCCGGCGATGGCGTCGTTGAGCATGGGCTCCACCTCGCGCCAAGGGTCTCCACGGTCTTCGTTCAGATTTGATTGCATGAAGGACTCCTGCTCACGTCGGAGGCGGCGGAATTCCGCCCGCAGATAATTGGCAGCTGTCAGGCGGGTGGTCCTAAACAGCCAACCCGCTAGAATCGTGTTCCGGCTCAATACGGGTGCTTTGCGCGCCAAAATGACGAACACCGCTTGGGTGATCTCCTCGGCGTGGTGATGGTTGGTGACGTGACGAAAGGCCGTGGAATAGACCAGGTCGATATGGCGCGAGACCAGGGTGGCAAAGGCTTCTTCCGAGTTGCGCCGCGCGTATTCCTGCAAGAGTTCGCTGTCGTGCATCGCCTGCATTTACCTATAAATGTCCGCCCAACCGAAATGGCAACAAACATTTTTGCCAGGCAGGAATGGATTCCGGGACTGAGCGTGGTAATCAAAGCCAGCGCTCACCGCGCTCCGTTGCCGATGCCGGATAACACAAAGTATGCCGCGATGACACCGGAGGATGCGGCCCGCGCTTTCCTGGAGGCAGTCGGTCGCGAGGATTGGACCGAGGCAGGGAAGTTTGACTCACCGATTACAGACGGTTTCAAACAGGACCGCGGCGGCCTCCAGGTGATCAGCATTGGGAAGGCGTTTACTTCGGCCATCTCCGCGATTAACGGCGCGCAGTTTGTGCCCTACGAAATCAAGCTGAAGAGCGGTCAGATCAATAAGCATAATCTCGCTCTTAAAAAGGACAGAAACACGAGCCGATGGTTTGTGGATGGCGGGATCTGACGGGCGCAGATCATCTGCGGGAATCAGAAGGAACGCGGGGCGGCGTGGGTGCCGCCTCGCTTCTTTGTCAGGGTTTCGACATGGAACTTGTCCTCCGCACGATTTCCGGCGATCGAAAGGTTGTGGTTGAAGCCGGTGTAGAGCAGGAGCTTGCAAAGACAAAGCTTTAC
>Ga0105240_10001650_pt1 | contig 37876 bp, 37 predicted proteins | sample KBSC54metaG_FD_80426 | JGI IMG/M metagenome (GOLD analysis project Ga0105240, IMG submission 80426) | Corn rhizosphere microbial communities from Kellogg Biological Station, Michigan, USA - KBS C5-4 metaG | ecosystem: Host-associated > Plants > Roots > Rhizosphere > Soil | place: Michigan, USA... | reverse complement strand
GGCACCGCGTTCCTGGGCGTCCATGGCGTTCAAGACCACCAGGCGCGCATCGTCGACCCAGCCGTCCGAATAGATGAAGCCCTTGGTGAACTGCGCCTTCAGCGGCCGGCCCGCCGGGTGGCGGCGCAGGTCGATGCTGCGCGAGCCGGGCAGCACTTCGCGGCGCGCCAGATGGTCGTACAGGAAGAGCCCGGCGCGGATCATCCAGCCCGGCCGCATCGACGGGTCGTGCGGCATCACGAAGCGCAGCGGCCACATGATGTGCGGCGCCCCGCGCAGCAGGCCTTCGCGCTCGGCCAAGGCCTTCCTCACCAGCGAGAACTCGTAGTACTCGAGGTAGCGCAGCCCGCCGTGGATCAGCTTGGTCGACGATGACGAGGTGTGCGAGGCCAGGTCGTCCTTCTCGCACAGGACCACGCTGACGCCGCGGCCGGCGAGGTCGCGCGCGATGCCGCAGCCGTTGATGCCGCCGCCGACGACGAGCACGTCGCAGCGCGACGGCAGGCCCGCTGCGGCGGCGCTTCTCGTCTGCGGCTCGGTGGGTCGCTCAGCTTTCAAGTTCGATGCTCTCCACGGTGTCGGGTTGACGCTCGGTCGATTCGTTTTTGTTCGCTTCTTTTCCTTTGTACTCGATTTATCGTCATATGACACGCTCGCTATCCCTAGTGCGTTTTCGCTTTCTTGCGTTTAGCCTCGCCCGCGATGAATCCGAACCCCCGACAGGACGAACTGATGGAAGAGGTGCGGCGCCTCGGCTCGGTCAGCGTGGAGGCGCTGGCCGAACGCTTCAGCGTGACCTTGCAGACGGTGCGGCGCGACGTGAAGCTGCTGGCCGAGGCTGGCCTGCTGGCGCGCTTCCACGGCGGCGTGCGGCTGCCGAGCTCGACGATCGAGAACATCGCCTACCGGCAGCGCCAGCAGATCAATCAGGAGGCCAAGCAGCGCATCGCGCGCGCCGTGGCCAAGGCGGTGCCCAGCGGCTGTTCGCTGATCATCAACATCGGCACGACCACCGAGGCGATCGCGCGCGAACTGCTGCAGCACCGCGGGCTGCGCGTCATCACGAACAACCTGAACGTCGCGGCGATCCTTTCCGACAACCCGGAGTGCGAGGTGATCGTCGCCGGCGGCACGGTGCGCTCGCGCGACCGCGGCATCGTCGGCGAGGCGACGGTCGACTTCATCCGCCAGTTCAAGGTCGACATCGGCCTGATCGGCATCTCCGGCATCGAGGCCGACGGCAGCCTGCGCGACTTCGACTACCGCGAGGTCAACGTCGCGCGCTGCATCCTCGCGCAGTCGCGCGAGGTCTGGCTCGCCACCGACCACAGCAAGTTCAACCGGCCGGCGATGGTCGAGCTCGCGCGCCTCGACCAGATCGACATGCTGTTCACCGATGCCGAGCCGCCGGCGCCCTTCCCGTCATTGCTGGCGGAAGCGGGCGTGCAATGCGTGCTCAGCGAGCCTTGATGACAAGGAGGAATGAATGAGAGACCGCAGCTTGATCGAACGCATCGCGGGCCGAGCGCCGGGCCGCCCCAAGCCGGCCCGCACCCCCTTGTATGTCGGCCCCCGGCCGCGGAGTACCGCGTCCGCCCCCCGAGGGGGCGAGCAACTGTCTTCGGAGCGGCCGGGCGACAGTTGCTTGGGGGGTCGATCGGCGTACTCGACGATCGGGGGGCGGACATGACTTACTTGCTGGCCCTGGATCAGGGCACTTCCAGTTCACGCAGCATCGTCTTCGAGGCGAGCGGCCAGATCGTCGCGATGGCGCAGCGCGAATTCCGCCAGATCTACCCACAGCCGGGCTGGGTCGAGCACGATCCGAAGGAGATCTGGGCCTCGCAGCTCGAGACCGCGCACGAGGCGCTGGCCAAGGCCGGGCTGAAGGCCGCCGACATCCGCGCCGTCGGCATCACCAACCAGCGCGAGACCACGCTGGTGTGGAACCGCGATACCGGCGAGCCGATCCATAACGCGATCGTCTGGCAGGACCGCCGCGCCGAACCCACCTGCGCCGAGCTGCGCGCCCGCGGCCTGGGCGAGACGATCCGCGACAAGACCGGCCTGATCATCGACGCCTACTTCTCCGGCACCAAGCTGAAGTGGCTGCTCGACAACGTGCCCGGCGCGCGCGCCGCGGCGGCGCGCGGCGAACTGGCCTTCGGCACGGTCGACACCTGGCTGATGTGGCAGCTGACCGGCGGTGGCCTGCATGCCACCGACGTCAGCAACGCCGCCCGCACGATGCTCTTCAACATACGCACGAACGTGTGGGACGACGAGCTGCTGCAAATGCTCGACATCCCGCGCGAGCTGCTTCCCGAGGTGCATCCATCGAGCCATCTGTTCGGCCACACACGCGCCGACCTGCTCGGCGCGGCGCTGCCGATCGGCGGCGTCGCCGGAGACCAGCAGAGCGCGCTTTTCGGCCAGGCCTGCTTCAGCGCCGGCCTGGCAAAAAATACCTACGGCACCGGCTGCTTCATGCTGACGCACACCGGCACGCAGTTCCAGACCTCGGCCAACGGCCTGCTGACGACCAGCGCGGCGCAGCCCAATGTGGTGGTGGCGCCGAGGGGTGATGCGCCGGCCGCGGGCGGCCGGGTGCCGGCGTGGACGCCCGAGTTCGCGATGGAAGGCAGCGTCTTCATCGGCGGCGCCGTCGTGCAGTGGCTGCGCGACGGGCTGCGCGCGATCAAGGGCAGCGGCGAGGTCCAGCACCTGGCCGAGAGCGTGCCCGATGCCGGCGGCGTGATGTTCGTGCCTGCATTCACCGGCCTCGGCGCGCCGTACTGGCAGGCCGAGGCGCGCGGCGCGATCGTCGGCCTGACCCGCGGCACGACGGTGGCGCATATCGCACGCGCGGCGCTGGAGAGCATCGCCTTCCAGAGCGCCGCCCTGCTGCAGGCGATGAGCCGCGATGCAGTGGCCGCCGGCGGCGCGCCAGTGAGCGAATTGCGCGTCGACGGCGGCGCCTGCGTCAACGATCTGCTGATGCAATTCCAGGCCGATCTGCTCGGGATCCCGGTGGTGCGGCCCCAGGTGATCGAAACGACCGCCCTCGGTGCGGCCTACCTCGCGGGGCTTTCCTGCGGGGTCTACGGCGGGCTCGACGAGCTGGCATCGCAATGGCGTGTCGAGCGCCGTTTCATGCCGACGATGCCGCGCAGCCAGGCAGAAGAATTGATGTCGAGATGGGGACGCGCCATCCGCCAGACCGTGGCAAACTGATAGCGCTGGTCGCGCAATTCGCACGGCCATTGCGCAATTGGTGTCGATTGAGCGCGCATCGCGCGGCCTTTCTTTTCGGTGCTGCATACTCGATTCACATGGCCGACACGACTGATCTCACCGAGTCCCTCGCGGGAATGCCGCCGCACTACACGACGATCGAGACGGCGCGCCTGCTCGGTCTGGCCGTGCGCTCCGTCCAGTTGATGATGGATCGCGGGGAGCTCGAGGGCTGGAAGACGCCAGGCGGTCATCGCCGCATCGCGCGCAGCTCGGTCGACGGCTGGATGGCCTCCAACAAAATCCCGTCCAGCGATGCCGCGGGGCGCGGCGGCGAAGCGCCACGCATCCTGCTGGTCGAAGACTCCACGCATTTCCAGAACCTGGTGTCGCTGCTCGTCAGCCACCATTGCCCGGGCGTCGAGCTGCACGTCGCCGACGACGGCATCGCCGGCCTGGCGCTCTACGGCCGTCTCCAGCCGCACGTGCTGCTGGTCGACATCCTGCTGCCCGGCATCGATGGCGCGGCGCTGGTCACCAGCCTGCGCTCGCACCCGCAGTTCGCTCGCAGCGAACTGATCGTCATCACTTCGCTGGGCGACGAGCAGCGCGAGCGCTATGACTTCGCGCTCGCCGGCGTGCCGGTGGCGCACAAGCTGAAGCTCTCCGAAGAACTGCCGCCGCTGCTGGAAGCGGCGCTTGCCCGGCTGCGTGCCGCAGGCATCATCGGCGCTGCTGCCTCGGCCACCTGAATCTCGCAGTGTGCAGGTCGCGCAACGCGCGCTCTGATTTTATTACTTCGAGCAATACCGTTTGCTCATCGCCCAAAAATGTCATAAATGACATCTTTGGTTGCCGCAAATTCGGCAAATCCGGCTAAAGAGTTCGTTCGGCATTCCGAAATGCTGCGGCAGGAGCCTTGCGCTCGCGTCGTACCGAACCTCAACCAGCCGGAAGAAAAAGATGTCCCAGACCAAATCCTTGCCGCCCCAGACCAAGGGGAGCGTCAAAGGCAAGACCAGCGCTGCGCCGACGCCCAGGCGAGCCACCGGCCAGCCGACGGGCGCCTTGATGGCCGATCTGAAGGGCCAGCTGGCGGCCATCGATAAATCGCTGGCGGTCATCGAGTTCGAACTGGACGGCAGGGTACGCACAGCGAACGCCAACTTCCTGGCCACGATGGGCTACAGCCTGGACGAAATCCAGGGCCGGCACCATGGCTTGTTCGTCGAGCAGGCCTGCCGTGAAGGCCTCGAGTACCGCTTGTTCTGGGACAAGCTCGGACGCGGCGAATACGACAGCGGCGTCTACAAGCGCATCGCGAAGAGCGGCCGCGAAGTCTGGCTGCAAGCCAGCTACAACCCGATCCTGGATGCCCACGGCAAGGCTTTCAAAATCGTCAAGTATGCGAGCGACATCACGGCGGAGAAGCTGCGCGCGGCGAATTTCGAAGGCCAGCTGAACGCGGTGAACAAGAGCTTCGCGGTGATCGAGTTCGGCCTCGACGGCAGCATCCTGTCGGCCAACGACAACTTCCTGAAGACCGTCGGCTACACCCTCGACGAGATCAAGGGCAAGCACCATGGCATCTTCGTCGACGCGCAATTCCGCGAGAGCCTCGAATACCGGCTCTTCTGGGAAAAGCTGGCCCGCGGCGAGCATGACGCGGGGCAGTATCCGCGCATCGGCAAGAACGGCCGCAGGCTCTGGCTGCAAGCCTCCTACAACCCGATCTTCGACCTGAACGGCAAGCCGTACAAGGTCGTCAAGTACGCGAGCGACGTGACCGAGCAGAAGCGCCGCAGCGACCTGAAGCAGGCGCTCGACGTGGCCGCCACCAACGTGATGGTGGCCGACCCGGACTACAACATCATCTACGGCAACCAGTCGCTGAACCAGATGCTGGCCGAGGCCGAGCACGACATCCGCACCCAGCTGCCGCAGTTCTCCGCGAAGGACCTGCTCGGCACGAACATCGATGTGTTCCACAAAAACCCGGCCCATCAGCGCCGCATGCTCGACGATCTGAAGACGGTGCACAAGACCAAGCTGCTGATCGGCGGCCGCAGCTTCGATCTGATCGTCAACCCGATCGTCGACGACAACGGCGGGCGCATCGGCACCGTCGTCGAATGGAAGGACATGACCGCGACGCTCGCGGCCCAGCAGCGCGCGGACCAGCTCGCAGCCGAGAACCAGCGCATCAAGCAGGCGCTCGACGTGGCCGCGACCAATGTGATGCTCGCCGACCCGGACTACAACATCATCTACGGCAACCTGTCGCTGTCGAAGATGCTGGCGGAAGCCGAGAGCGACATCAGGAAGCAGCTGCCCAACTTCTCGGCACGCGACCTGATCGGCACGAACATCGACGTCTTCCACAAGAACCCGGCGCACCAGCGCGGCATGCTCGGCCATCTGAAGACGACGCACACCACGAAGCTGACGATCGGCGGCCGCACCTTCGACCTGATCGTCAACCCGATCATCGATGCGAAGGGTACGCGGCTCGGCACGGTGGTCGAATGGAAGGACATGACCGCGATCCTCGCCGCGCGCGAGCGAGAGGAGCGGCTCGCCGCGGAGAACCTGCGCATCAAGAACGCGCTCGACAAGTGCACCACGAACGTGATGATCGCCGATGCGAACAACGACATCGTCTACATGAACGAGTCGGTGGGCGCGATGATGGCGCGCAACGAAACGGAGCTGCGCAAGGTGCTGCCGCAGTTCGATTCGCGCCGGCTGATCAAGGCCAGCATCGACATGTTCCACAAGAACCCGCGCCACCAGCAAAACATGCTGGCGAACCTGCGCGGCACCTACCAGACCGAGATCAAGGTCAGCGGCCTGACCTTCGGCCTGGTGGCCAATCCGATCGTTGCCGACAACGGCGAGCGTGTCGGCACCGTGGTGGAGTGGAAAGACCGCACGCAGGAAGTCGCGGTCGAACAGGAAGTGGCCGGCATCGTCAACGCGGCGGCGCAGGGCGACTTCAGCAAGCGCTTCGAACTGGCCGGCAAGGAAGGCTTCTTCAAGCAGCTCGGCGAAGGCGTCAACCAGCTGATGAACACCAGCTCCGCCGGCCTCGAGGAAGTGGTGCGCGTGCTGGGCGCGCTCGCCCAGGGCGACCTGACCGAGACGATCGAGAACGACTACGCCGGCACCTTCGGGCAACTGAAGGACGATTCGAACGCCACCGTCGAGCAGCTGACGGCGATCATCACGCAGATCCGCGAAGCCACCGATGCGATCAACACCGCCGCGGTGCAGATCGCCAACGGCAATACCGACCTGTCGCAGCGCCGAGGAGCAGGCTTCGAGCCTCGAACAGACGGCGTCGAGCATGGAGCAGCTGACCGCGACGGTGAAGCAGAACGCCGACAACGCGCGCCAGGCCAACCAGCTCGCGGTGACCGCATCGGAAGTCGCGCTGAAGGGCGGCGCCGTGGTCTCGCAGGTGGTGACCACGATGAGCTCGATCACCGAAAGCTCGAAGAAGATCGTCGACATCATCAGCGTGATCGACGGCATCGCCTTCCAGACCAACATCCTCGCGCTGAACGCCGCCGTGGAAGCGGCGCGTGCCGGTGAACAGGGCCGCGGCTTCGCGGTCGTGGCCGGCGAGGTGCGCAACCTTGCGCAGCGCAGCGCCGCGGCCGCCAAGGAGATCAAGACCTTGATCGGCACCTCGGTCGAGAAGGTCGAGATCGGATCGCGCCTGGTCGAATCGGCGGGCCGCACGATGGACGACATCGTCAGCTCCGTGAAACGAGTGACCGACATCATGAGCGAGATCACCGCGGCCTCGCAGGAGCAGTCGGCCGGCATCCAGCAGGTGAACCAGGCCATCACGCAGATGGACAAGGTGACGCAGCAGAACTCGGCCCTGGTGGAAGAAGCGTCGGCCGCGGCGGAGTCGATGAGGGATCAGGCGCTGAACCTGGCGGAATCAGTCGGCGTGTTCAAGCTGACCGAGCCCGAGAGCCACGTGCCGGAGCGGCGTGGGCCGAATCGGGCGGCGAATGTCGCTCGTTTGCAGCAGGCCAAGACCCCGGCTCGGCCCGGTGCCAAGCCGGTCGGCGCGCCGCCGCGCAAGGCCGCGGCGGTAGCGGCCGCACCGGTCGACAGCAGGCCGGCACGGGCGAGGCCGCCGGTCGAGGCGGAGGCAGCGCCGGCACGGCCGCGGCGCAGCGCGGCCGCCGCAGCGGCGCCGCAGGGCACCGATGCCGAAAGCAACTGGGAAACGTTCTGATCCGGCGCCGGCAGGACACAGGAATCGCAACATGCACAGGTCGACCGTTCGCGTGTCGCCGTTGCGCAAGCTCGGCTGGCTGGCCCTCGCCGCGTTCACGATCAAGGGCGTGGCCACCACGTCGCTGATCATCTGGGCGCTGGTCACTGCGGCGCATTGAACCGGCCGCGCTCGACGAGTCGCCGGTTTGCCGACGCGGCCGCCTCAGTTCGGCTGACAGACGCGGCCCACGCCGCGGCGCAAGCTCAAGGGCTGGACCCTTTCAGCAAGCGAGCCGCCATGATCACGAAAATCACCGTCAACACCGACACCCATTCCGATCTGCCGTGGCCGGCGGACCTGAGCCTGCCGGCCGCCGGCGATGCCGTGACCTTGCAGTTCGGCGCGGATGCGGTCTCCTTCGTCGTCGTCTCGCGCAGCTTCAGCGTGGTGACCCGTTCATCGGCCGAGGAGCCGAGCAGCACGATCACGATCGAAGGCAAGACGCCAACGATCATGCCGTGACATGGGGCACCCGGCGCAGGAGCAGGCCGCCCTGCAAGACGACGCTCGGCGAGGCTGCTGACACCACGCTGTCAGCAGGCCACCCGCAGCATGCGGGCTCTCTCAACCCAAGGAGCCCGCCATGACGACAACCCCCACCACCCCGACGCGCCACGCGCTGCACTGGTTCGAGATTCCGGTGCGCGACATGGATCGCGCCCAGGCTTTCTACGAAGCGCTGCTGGGCACCCGCCTGCGCCGCGAGAACATCGGCGCGCAGACCCTGGCGGTGTTCGACTATGCCGAAGCCGGCGGCGTCGGCGGCTGCCTGATCCTCGGCGAGGCGGGGCCCGAGCCGTCGCGCCAGGGCACCCTCGTCTATCTCGGCGCCGAGCCCTCGCTCGATGCGGTGCTGGCCCGGGTCGAAGCCCTCGGCGGCCACATCACGACGCCGAAGGTGAAGCTGCCCGGCGACATGGGCTGCTTCGCGCACGTGAGCGACAGCGAAGGCAATCGCATCGGCCTGCACGCAGCCGACTGAGCCTCGCTCGCCCTGCCCGAAGGGCTAGCATCACGGCTCTCCCCGCCTGCCTGCCCAGCCCTCCGATGCGCCGTGCCGACCGTCTGTTCCAACTCGTGCAGCTGGTGCGCGGCCGCCGTCTCAGCACCGCCGATTTCCTCGCGCAACGACTCGAGGTGTCGCTGCGCACCGTCTATCGCGACGTCGCGGATCTGCAGAGGCAAGGCGTGCCGATCGACGGTGAGGCGGGCGTCGGCTATCGCATGCGCGCCGGCTTCGATCTGCCGCCGCTGATGTTCAGCCACCTCGAAGCCCAGGCCCTCGTCGCGGCGGTGCGGCTGGCGCAGCCGCGGCTCGACGCCGACCTGGCGCGGCAGGCCGAGCTCGCACTGTCGAAGATCCTCGCGGTGCTGCCGCCCACGGCCCGCGCGGCAGCCGAGACCGTCGCGGTGCTCGCGCCGCTGGTCGGGCCGGACGACGCAACCCGCGAACGCCTGGCGCTGCTGCGCAACGCGAGCGAATCGAAGCGGCTGCTGCGTCTGCACTACGTCGATCTGCAGGGCCAGGCCAGCGAGCGCACGGTGAGGCCGCTCGGCTGCGTCTACTGGCGCGAGGTCTGGACGCTGGCCGCCTGGTGCGAAACACGCGAGGCCTTCCGCAGCTTCCGCGTCGACCTGATCCGCGAAGCCCGGGTGCTCGACGGGCGCTTCCGCGACGAGCCCGGCAAAACCCTCGCCGACCTGCTGCGCCACGTCGGGGCCGGCAAGCTCGCCAAGTAGCGCCGCAGCCGAAAGGAGCCTTCGCCGCGCCGAACGCAGGCTCTCAAGTCTCGCGCCGTGCGGCCGAAAGCTCCAACAGGGAGAGCGTCGCTTCGAGACGCAAGCTGATCGCATGAAGACGACAGACCGACAAGCCGGCGCCGCCACCGGGAGTGCGCCGGCGAGCCTCGAACCGGCCGTGCGGTGATGCTGAAATGCGCCCGCACGACCTCTCACTGAAGAACAAGCTGATCGCGATCATCGCGCTGGCGAGCGGGCTCGGCCTGCTGCTGAGCTTCGCGATCAGCGCCTCGGTGCAGACCGCGCGGCACGTCGAGGCGATGGTCACCGAACTCGACGCGATCGCCGAGGTCGTTGCCAGCAACAGCGGCTCGGCCATCCTCTTTCGCGACGAGCGCGCCGCCAGCGCCACGTTGAGCGCGCTCGACGCGCGGCCGGAGATCGTCGGCGTCTGGCTGCTGCTGCCCGACGGCCACCGCTTCGCCAGCCATCCGGAGGGCGCCGCGGTGCCGCCGAGCGGCGTGCCGCAGGACACGAAACGGCACGTCAGCGGCGGCCTGTGGCAGCGGCGCATGCTGCTGGTGCGCGCGGTCAAGCCGGGCGCCGAGATCCTCGGCGCCGTGGTGATCGAGGCCGACCTGAGCGAGCTGTGGGGCAAGCTGGTCTCCGACTTCATCCGCTCCGGGCTCGGCGTGGTGCTGGCCTTCGCGCTCGCCTTCATGCTCGCGATCCGCTTGCAGCGTTCGATCTCGACGCCGATCCTCGCGCTCGCCGAAGCCACGCGGCAGGTCGCGCGCGACAAACACTACGCGATCCGCATCGAGACCGGCCGCGGCGACGAGATCGGCGCACTGAGCCACGGCTTCAACGAGATGCTGGCGCAGATCGAATCGCGCGAGCGCGAACTGAAGCAGCACCGCGACCAGCTCGAGCAGCAGGTCGAACACCGCACCGCGGAGCTGCGCGTCGCGAAGGAACAGGCCGAAGCGGCGAGTCTCGCCAAGTCGCAGTTCCTGGCCAACATGAGCCACGAGATCCGCACCCCGATGAACGGCGTGATCGGCATGGCCGGGCTGCTGCTGGAAACCTCGCTGGCGCCCCGCCAGCGCCATTTCGCGCGCACACTGCGGTCCTGCGCGGAAGCCATGATGCATCTGCTCGACGACATCCTCGACTTCTCGAAGATCGAGGCCGGCCGCATGGAGATCGAACGCCTCGCCTTCGATCCGCGCCAGCTCGTGGCCGACGTGGCCACGCTGTTCGCAGAACGTGCGCAGAGCAAGGGGCTGGAGCTGGTCTGCCACGTCGAACCCGATGCGCCGGCCCAGGTCTGGGGCGATCCGCATCGCCTGACGCAGGCGCTCGGCAACCTGGTCGGCAACGCGGTCAAGTTCACCGAGACCGGCGAGGTCCTGATCACGCTGGCGGAGGCCGACGGTGCCTTGTGCATCGGCGTGCGCGACTCCGGCATCGGCATGTCGAGCGCGGTCCAGGCCCGGCTCTTCACCTCGTTCTCGCAGGCCGACAACTCGACCACGCGCAAGCACGGCGGCAGCGGCCTCGGCCTCGCGATCACGCGCCAGCTGATCGAGCTGATGGGTGGGCGCATCACGCTCGAGAGCCGGCCCGGCCTGGGCTCGTCGTTCTGCATTTCGCTGCCCTTGCAGGTCGCCGACGATCCTGCGACGGCCAGGTTGCTGCCCGCGGCACTGACTGCGCTGCCGGTACTGCTGATCGAGCCTCATCCGCTGGCGTGCGCGGCCAGCCTCGCGCTGCTGCAGCAGCTGGGCTTTCGCGATGTCTCGCCGATGGAGAGTGACGCCGCGCTGGCAGCGATCGCCGCCGAGCCGCGCGGCCCCGGGCTGGTGATCTACGCCGAGCCGGGCGATCCGGGACAGGCCTCGCTGTTCGCGGAATGCGTGCACCGCATGGTGCCGGTCCGCCCGCCCTGGCTGCTGAAACTGGTGCCGCTGAGCGCGATGGCCGAGCTCGACGCGCCTTTGCCGCGCTCGGCGCATGCGTGGCTGCCCAAGCCCTTGACCGCCCCCTGGCTGCGCCACGCACTGCTCGACCTGCTGGACGCCGGCCATCCTGCCGCATGCGTCGATCCGGCCGAGGCCGCCTCCGATGCCGAGCGGCCGCTGCAAGCGCGTGTGCTCGTCGCCGAAGACAACCCGGTCAACGCCGAGATCGCCCTGGCGATCCTGCGCGACCTCGGCTGCCAGCCGACGCAGGCGGCCACCGGCGAAGAGGCCGTCGCCCTCTTCATGCAGCGGCCGTTCGAGCTGATCCTGATGGATTGCCAGATGCCGACGATGGACGGCTACGAGGCGACGCGGCGCATCCGCGCGATCGAAGCGCAAGCGGCCTCGGCCAGCCGAGCGAAACAGCGCGTGCCGATCGTCGCGCTGACGGCGAACGCCCTCGCCGGCGACCGCGCACGCTGCCTCGCCGCGGGCATGGACGACCACCTCGGCAAGCCCTTCAAGCAGGCGCTGCTGCGCGCGATGATCGAGCGCTGGTGCGGTGGCGGGGCCCAGCCCGGCCTCGTGGCGCCGCCACCGACGCTCGACCGCCAGACGCTGCTCGACAATTTCCGCAGCGGCGGCCGCATCCGTTATGCCGCCGCCAGCAGGACGATCCTGCTCTTTCTCGCCGATGCGCCGCGGCTGCTGGAAGCCGCTGCCGACGGGCTGGCGCGGGGCGATGCGCGCGCGGCGGAAAAGGCGTTGCATGCGCTCGGGTCATCGAGCGCGACGCTGGGCGCGATGGCTTTGTCCGAGCTGTCACGCAAAGCCGAATTGCATGCAGGCGGAGATCAGCTCGCCGGGCTGCCCCCGGTTCTGGCCGAACTGCGGCATCGATTCGAGCAAGCCGCGCGCGAATTGACCCGTTGCCGTGACGGCTTCCCGCACGACGTGACCGAAACGGCGGAGCGCTCATGAGACACCCTGTGTCAACCTCTGCGCCGCGGGCCGAGCGCCGGGCCGCTCCCAAGCCGGCCCGCACCCCCATGAGGGGTCGGACGATGTACTCATCGGCCAGGGGCCAGACACGAGGCACGCAGGCCCGCCCCAAGTGCTCATGCTCCCGCTTGGCGGGACCGCGCGCAGCGCGCAGGGTGCGCCAATGAGCTCGCCCGGCCATTCGAACGTGCTCGTCATCGAGGACGACGAGGTCATCCGCCTGATGACCTGCGAGGCACTGAAGGGTGCCGGCTACCGGATGATCGAAGCCGGCAGCGCCGAGGCCGGCCTGGAAATCTTCGAGCAGACCGCGATCGACCTGGTATTGCTCGACGTGATGCTGCCCGGCATGAACGGCTTCCGGGCCTGCGAGCGCCTGCGCCGGCATCCGCGCGGCGCCGACGTGCCGGTGATCGTGATGACCGGCCGCGATGACCGCGACGCCATTGTCTCGGCCTACGACGCGGGCGCCACCGACTTCATCACCAAGCCGCTGGTGTGGGACTTGCTGCCCTACCGCGTGCGCTACGCACTGCGGGCCTATCGCGCGCTGCGCGAAATGGCGCGCAGCCAGGCGTTGCTGGCGCGCTCGCAGAATCTGGCACAGATGGGCAGCTGGGAATGGGACTGCCGCGCCGACCTGCTGAGCTGCTCCGACGAACTGCAGCGCATGCTCGGCACGCCGACCGGCTCGGGCGGCGGCGCGCTCGAGGTGCTGATCGCCGGCGTGCACCCGGAAGACATCGCGACGGTGCATGCGGCGCTGATCGGTGCACGCAGCGTCGGCCAGTCCTACCGCATCGAATTCCGCGTGCTGCGGCCGGACGGCGCGATGCGCCGCGTCTTCGAACAGACCGACGTCGAACGCGGCGCCGACGCCGGCGCGTTGGTCGTGCGCGGCATCCGGCTCGACATCACGCAGCAGGACGCAGCACGCCGCCGCATCAGCGCGCTCGCCAACTACGACACCTTGACCGGCCTGGCCAACCGCAGCCAGTTCCGCCGCCTGATGCAGATGTGGCTGCCCGATGCGCAGCGGCGCAAGCTGCAGTGCGCGGTGCTCGTGCTGGGCCTCGATCGTTTCAAGCTGATCAACGAAACGCTCGGGCCGGCCGTCGGCGACGCGGTGCTGAAAACCGTCGGCGAGCGTCTGCGGCGCTGCGTGCGCCCGGTCGATCCGCGCTCGCAGCCTGCGGGCGAAGGGAGCGGCGACGATCCACTCGCCCGGCTCGGCGGCGACGAGTTCGCATTGCTGGTGGTCGACGTGGCCACGCCGGAGCTGGCGACACGCGTCGCGCAGCGGCTCTTCCAGGCGATGGTCGAACCCTGCGTGGTCGGCGAGCACGAGCTCGACATCACCTGCAGCATCGGCATCGCGCTGTCGCCGCAGGATGGCACGGACACCGACACCCTGCTCAGCAACGCCGGCGCCGCGGTGCACGCAGCCAAGCGCGAAGGCCGCGGCCGCATCCGCCACTACGACGCCGCGATGAGCCTGGACGTGAAGCGCCACCTGACGATCGAGACCGACTTGCGGCGCGCGCTGCAGGCCGGCGAGTTGTGCGTGCACTACCAACCCAAGGTGGACACGCGCAGCCGCGACCTGGTCGGCGCCGAAGCGCTGCTGCGCTGGCAGCATCCGCTGCGCGGCATGATCAGCCCGATGGAATTCATCCCGGTGGCGCAGGCCTCGGGCCTGATCGTGCCGATCACCGACTGGCTGATCTCGAGCGTCTGCCGCCAGCTCGCGCAGTGGCGCGAGGACGGGCTCGTCAACGTGCCCGTGTCGGTCAACATCGATGCCGCCAGCCTGCACGGCGCCGGCCTGACCGAGACGATCGCCGCGGCGCTCGATGAATTCGCGATCGACGTGAACCTGCTCGAACTCGAAGTCACGGAGAGCAGCCTGATGCGCGACCTCGGCGGCGCGAGCCGGCTGCTCGACCAGCTGAAGCATCTGGGCCTGAGGATCGCGCTCGACGACTTCGGCACCGGCTATTCATCGCTCACCTACCTGAAGCGCTTCCCGGTGAACGTGCTGAAGATCGACCGCGCGTTCATCAAGGACCTGCCCGACGACGCCAACGACGCGGCGCTGACCGGGGCGATCATCGCAATGGGCCAGAGCCTCGGGCTCGACCTGGTGGCCGAAGGCGTTGAAACCGAGGCTCAAGCCGCCTTCCTGCTGCAACGCGGCTGCCACCTGGTGCAGGGCTATCTGTATTCGAGGCCGCTGCCGGTCGAGGCTTTCGAGCTGGTGCTGCGGCAGGGGCTTCAGCGCACCGCTTCGGGCAGCTCGATCTTCACTTCCAGCACGTCGTAGTTGTCTTGCCGCTCGAGGTGCACCTTGATGTCCTCGGCGTTGATCATCACGTACTTCGAAATCACCGCGACCAGTTCCCTCTGCAGCTGCGGCAGGTAGTCGGCCCGGCTGCCGCCGCGGCCGCTGCGCTCGTGCGCGAGGATGATCTGCAGCCGCTCCTTCGCGACCGTGGCGGTTTTTTTCTTCTCGCCCAGCAGGAATGAGAGCAGGGACATCGCGCTTACCTCCCGCCGAAGAGACGCTTGAAGAAGCCCTGCTTCTCGGCATCGACATAGCGCATCGGCGTCTTCTCGCCGAGGAAGCGCGTGATCACGTCCTTGTAGGCCTCGGAGACGTCGGTGCCCTTCATGTGGATCGCCGGCACGCCCTGGTTCGACGCGTCGAGCACGGACTCGGACTCGGGGATCACGCCGATCAGCTCGATGCGCAGGATCTCGCGGATGTCCTCGAGCGAGAGCATCTGCCCGCCCTGCACGCGGTTCGGGTTGTAGCGCGTGATCAGCAGGTGCTCCTTGATCGGCTCCTTGCCTTCGATCGCACGCTTGGTCTTGGACGACAGCATGCCGAGGATGCGGTCCGAATCGCGCACCGACGAGACCTCGGGGTTGGTCACCACCAGCGCCTCGTCGGCGAAGTGCATCGCCATCAAGGCGCCCGTTTCGATGCCGGCCGGCGAATCGCAGACGACGTATTCGAAGTCCATCGCCGCGAGATCGGTCAGCACGCGCTCGACGCCCTCCTGCGTCAACGCATCCTTGTCGCGCGTCTGGGAGGCGGCGAGCACGAACAGGTTGTCGACCTGCTTGTCCTTGATCAGCGCCTGGTTCAGGTTCGCTTCCTTGTGGATCACGTTGATCAGGTCGTAGACCACGCGGCGCTCGCAGCCCATGATCAGGTCGAGGTTGCGCAAGCCGACGTCGAAGTCGATCACGGCCGTCTTGTGCCCGCGCAGCGCGAGGCCGGAAGCGAAGCTCGCGCTGGTGGTCGTCTTGCCGACGCCTCCCTTGCCGGAGGTCACGACGATGATCTTGGCCATCAGTGGAAAGTCCTTGTTGGGTTCATAAAGATCCGGGCTTGAGGGCTTCGATCAGAAGCTTCTCGCCGTCGAGCCGCACCTGCGCCGGCTTGCCGAGCACATCGTCGGGCAGGTCGTTTTCGGCGGTGCGGTAGATGCCCGCGATGGAGACCAGCTGCGGCTCCAGGCAGGTGGTGAAGATGCGCGCGTCGGTGTTGCCGCGTGCACCCGCGAGCGCGCGGCCGCGCAGGGGCGCGTAGACGTGGATGTTGCCGTCGGCGATGACCTCGGCGCCGAAGCTGACGACCGCGAGCACCACCAGGTCGCCGCCGCGCGCATAGACCTGCTGGCCCGAGCGCAGCGGCTTGTCGATGACCATCGTCTTCGTCGCGGCGGCCTGCACCGGCACCTCGCGGATGACCTCGGTGAGCACGACCTCGGCGACCTTCGGCGCGGCGGGCGCCGGGGCCGGCGCCGGCATGGCCGGCTCGTTGCGCGCCACCGGCGCGGCGCTTTCCGCCGCTTCGTGCAGGCCGGCGGCGAAGGCCGCTTCGAGCTGCTCGGCGCTGCCATTCTTCACCGCGACCGGCTGCATGCTGTAGCGGCGCAGCAAGGCGATCAGGGCGGCAAAATCAATCGGCTCGGCCGATGCGCGCAGCGCGCCGAGATCGATCGCGACGGGATCGTTGTCGAACACGCCGCCGTCGCCGAAGCGATCCTCGAAAGCCTGCGACAACTCGGTGAGGTCGGTGGTCTTCAGGACCACCGCGACCAGGGTCAGCGCGGCACTCTTGAGTTCGAAGACAGCATTCAGCTTGGAGGCGACGGCCATGGGTGGCGGCTAGGGTGGGGCGCTGCGAAGCGTGGCATTTTACCGGCCCCACTCGAAAGATCCGTCACCGGATGTCTCGGTACTAGGGGCCGCCCAGACGCCGCGGCAGCGTCACCTCGAACTCGGCCAGCCGCGCACTGTCGCCTTCGAGCAGCACCTGGCCGCCGCGGCGCACCACGTGGCACTCGCCGGCACCGAGGAAATGATCGTCCAGGTCGCCCGTCTCGGTGAGCCACAGCCGGCCGGCGCTGACCGCGATGCGAGCGCCGCGCGGCAGGCGCAGCGGCAGCACGGCATGCGGCGCGAGGCGCTGCAGCGGCGGCGTGACGGGCGCCGGCGCGGAGCGGCGGGCGACGGGGCTGAAGGGGAAGGTGGTGTCCATGGCAGCCACTCTAGGATCGCGACCGTGGCACCGACAGCCACACAGCGGCACCAGTCGCGGCAGTACAGCCGCTGCAAGCCCGGCCCTGTGCCGGTCGCTTTGGGGCGCATCTGTACTGGTCGTTCGCCGAGTCGTGCAGACAGAATGCGGCATGGCCGCCGAAGACACGCTCTACCTGCAAGTCGCCGAGACGCTCGGCGCCTTGATCCGCAGCGAGGTGCTGGCACGCGGCGAACGCCTGCCATCGCTGCGCGAAACCGCGCGGCGCCATGGGGTGTCGCTCTCCACCGCGGTGCAGGCCTATCGCGCGCTGGAAGACATGCGGCTGATCGAAACCCGCCCACGATCCGGCCATTTCGTCGCGGCGCGGCCAGTGCGCCTGCTCGAACCGGAGATTTCCCGACCGCCGGCCGATTCGCGCCGTGTCGACATCGGCTCGCTCGCGGCGCAGGTGATGCGCATGGCCTACGAGCCGGGTACGATCTCGTTCGGCGCGGCCTGCCCGGGCAGCGACCTGTTCCAGCAGGAGCGTGTGCGCCGTGCCGTCAGCCGGGCCGCGCAGCGCCATCGCGCGACGCTCTGCGAATACCCGATCGGCCCCGGCCATGAAAGCCTGCGCCGCGCGATCGCGCGTTATGCGCTGCGCCTGGACTGCCAGCTGCAGCCGCGCGACATCGTCACCACCCATAGCTGCCTCGAAGCGATCACGCTGTGCCTGCGCGCGGTGACGCAGCCGGGCGACGTGGTGGCGCTCGAATCGCCGACCTACTTCGGCTTCCTGGAGATCCTGCAAAGCCTGCACCTGCGTGCGCTGGAGATCCCGACCCACCCGCGCAACGGGCTGTCGCTCGACGCGCTGCAACTCGCCTTCGACACGCAGCCGGTGAAAGCCGTGCTGTCGGTGCCGACGCTGTCGAACCCGCTGGGCGCGTGCATGCCCTTGCCCGAGCGCCGCCGGCTGGCGCAGATGGTCGCGGCGCACGGCATCCCGCTGATCGAGGACGTGCTCTACAACGACCTGGCCGAACAGGACGACCGGCGCCGCGCGGTGCGCTCCTTCGACAGCAGCGGCCACGTGATGATCTGCGGCTCGTTCTCGAAGACGATCGCGCCGGGCATCCGCCTCGGCTGGGTCGACGCGGGCCGCTGGTCCGAGCCGGTGCGGCGCATGAAGGCCGCGACCAGCGGCGGCCAGACGACCCTGCTCGAGCTGGCGATGGCCGACCTGCTGACGCAGACCGGCCATGAATCGGCGAACCGCCAGCTGCGCCGCACCGTCGCCGCGCGGGTCGACGAAGCGCGCAGCCTGATCGCGCAGAGCTTCCCGAAAGGCACGCGGGTCACCGACCCGGCCGGCGGCTTCATCCTGTGGGTCGAACTGCCGCCGCCGATCGACTCGCAGGCGCTGTTCCACGCCTGCCTGGCGGAGCACATCTGCATCGCGCCCGGGACGATGTTCAGCGCCACCGACCGCTATCGCCACTGCATCCGGCTGGGTGTCGGCGGGCGCTGGGATGATGCGCAGCGCAACGGGCTGCGGCGGGTGGGCGCGATCGCGGCGCAGATGCTGACGCCGGCGGCGACCGCGCAGGCCGCGGCGGCCACGCTGCCGGCCTAGGCGCTACGGCAGGGCCAGCGCGGGCTCGGGCGCCACGATGTGGGCGAGACGGCGGCCGATCTCGCGCGAATCGTTGACGGTGCGCAGCTCGTCGTAAACCACCTGGGCCTGCGGATGGCGCCGCCGCAGGTAGTTCAGCCACTGCTTCAGCCGCCCGGCGCGATGGCGCGGCTCGATGCGCGCATCGACCATGCGCCAGAACACATCGATCAGCGGCAGCAGGTCGTCCCAGCGCACCGCCGGTGCCGCGGGCAAGGCGATCGCCAGTGCCAGCCCGGGATCGACCACCATGCCGCGGCCGACCATCAGCGATTCGCAGCCGGAGAGCGCGCGGCAGCGCAGCGCGTCCTCGCGCGTCCAGATCTCGCCGTTGGCGATCACCGGGATCTGCACGACCTCGCGGATCGAGCGGATGCGCTCCCAGTACGCCGGCGGGCGATAGGCATCGGCCTTGGTGCGGGCGTGCACCACCAGCTCGCCGGCGCCGCCCTCGGCGATCGCGAGTGCGCACTCCTCGGCGCGCTTGGCGTCGTTGTAACCGAGGCGCATCTTCGCCGAGACCGGCACTGCCGCCGGCACCGCGCGACGCACCGCCGCGACGATGCGCGCGATCAGCTCCGGCTCGTCGAGCAGCACCGCGCCGCCGCGATGGCGATTCACCGCCTTGGCCGGGCAGCCGAAGTTCAGGTCGATGCCGGCCGGGCCGAGCGTCGCGAGCTTGGCCGCGTTCTCCGCCAGGCAGACCGGGTCGGAGCCCAGCAATTGCGCGCGCACCGGCACGCCGGCCGTCGTCTTGCCGCCATTCAGCAGCTCGGGCACGACGCGCGTGAAAACGCGGGCCGGGAACAGCGTATCGGTGACGCGGATGAATTCCGAGACGCAGCGATCGATGCCGCCGACGCGCGTCAGCACGTCGCGCAGGGTGAAGTCGAGCAGCCCCTCCATCGGGGCGAGCAGCAACAGGGGCTTGGGGTCGATCGGGGCGGCCATCAGGCGGCGCAGTGTACGAGCGAAGCTGCCCGTAGGATGGCGGAATGAGCGTACCCACCTCCGCCGCCCGCGGCCTTCGAGCCATCGCCCTCGTCGAAGCGCTGAAGGGCCTGATCGTGCTGCTCGGCGGCTTCGGTCTGCTCGGGCTGCTGCACCGCGACGTGCAGCACGCCGCCGTGTCGCTGGTGACGCGGCTGCACCTCAATCCGGAGAGCCACTACACCGGGCTCTTCGTCGAAGCCGCGGCCAAGCTCACCGATGCGCGGCTGTGGGGGCTGGCGGCGTTGGCCGCCGCCTACTCGGCGCTGCGTGCCGTCGAGGGCTACGGACTGTGGTTCCGGCGCCGTTGGGCGGCCTGGCTGGGCGCGGCCAGCGGCGCGATCTATGTGCCGGTCGAGATCTACGAGCTCTGGTCTCACCCGACGGCGGTCAAGGCGGCCACCTTGGCGCTCAACGTGGCCGTCGTGATCTACCTGCTGTGGAGCTTGCGGCGGCGCTCCGGCTGAGCGCGATCAGGCCGGGCGGCGGATGCGGCTGATCAGGTCGCGTGCCTGCAGTTCGGCCTGCGAGGCCTGGTCCAGCGGCGAACGGCACAGGCCGGCCAGTTCGTAGTTCAGGTTCTCGTACAGCTCCGCCGCGGCCGGGTGGGCGCCCAGCACTGCCTGCAAGCTGTCGCTCGACGGGACGTTTGCCATCGCGTTGCTGAGGCGTTCGGCGACCAGCTTGTATTGTTCGGCCGTCACTGCACGCGGCTGTTGTTCGATGCGATCGAGCAATCGTGCCAGGGCCAGGACCACCGTCAGGTCGGCCTGGGCAGAGGGGACGGGATGCGTGATGTTCATTTTGAAACCTCCGGGCGACCGATGCAGCGCCCTTGCGATGACACTCACCTGGGGCCCGCTCGCGCTGAATCAAGCGCAATTCCCGCCTCGGCGCGCGGACTTGCGCGCGGCCACGCCTAGCCCCGATGATGGCGGCCCATCGAATCCCGGAGAGAGCTTTGAAACAGCCCTTGATCGCCGCGTTGTGGCTGGCGCTGGCGACGGCCTTGCCATCCGCCGCCGTGCAGGCCCAGACCGATCCGGCCGCCGCCGCGGCAGCCAAGGAAAAAGGCGCCGTGGTGACGCCGAGCGGCCTGGTCTACCTGTCGCTGAAGGAGGGCGACGGCGCGCAGCCGACCAAGGCCGACACCGTGAAGGTGCACTACCGCGGCTATTTCCCTGCCGACGGCAAGGAATTCGACAGTTCGTACAAGCGCAACGAGCCGACCAGCTTCCCGCTCGGCAACGTGATCCCCTGCTGGACCGAGGGGCTGCAGCGCATGAAGGTCGGCGGCAAGGCCAAGCTGACCTGCCCGCCCGCGATCGCCTACGGCTCGCGCGGGGCCGGCGGCGTGATCCCGCCAAATGCGACCTTGCAGTTCGAGGTGGAGCTGCTCGCGGTAGGACGCTAGACCGCGGCTTCCGCGCGCTCCAGCGTCGCCTTCATCGCGGCCAGACCCTGCTCGATCATCGCCTCGACCGCCGGCGCCATCGCATCGGGCAGCAGGTCGGCGAACCAGACGACGCGGCTCCCGCCATCGCCCTCGTCGAACACCTGCGCCGATGCGTTGTGATGCGTCAGGCGGCCGCCGACGGCGGACCAGGCCACACGTCGATCGGCATCGTTGACATCGACGATCAGCTCGCGCGCCACGATGCCGTTGGCGAACGTGACGACGCGCGCATCGCCGTCGAGACGGCAATCGGTGACGAAGCCACGCACGAGGCGGGTGTGCAGCGCGCCGACATCACGCATCGCGTCCCAGACCTGCTGCGGCGCAACCGCGATGAGGATCTCTTTGCGTATCGATGCCATGTCTGCGCTCCAGTAGCCTGTCCTGAAAAGACTCTAGGCGCGCGGCGAGCGCGGCGCACGCCGTTTTCGGACTTCTCCCTTTTGACCTGCCGGCAACCTCAGGCCTGCGCCTTCTTGCCGACGATCGCCTGCGCGGCGCCGACCACTGCCAGCACCAGCCCGCCGGCAACGATGCCGGCGGCGGCGTTGGCCAGCTGCGGCAGCAGCGCTTCGATCACGCCGGCCAGCGGCGCGACCGCATTCGCCGCGGCGGCAGTCAGGCTCTCGATCGCGTGATGCACCGGCGGCAGGCCGTGCGTCAGGATGCCGCCGCCGACCAGGAACATCGCCGCGGTGCCGATCACCGAGAGCGACTTCATCAGGTAGGGCGCCGCCTTCAGGATCAGCTCGCCCGGGCTTTTCAGCGCGCCGCCGCGGCGGCTCAGGTAGAGCCCCAGGTCGTCGAGCTTGACGATGCCGGCCACGAGGCCGTAGACGCCGACCGTCATCACCAGCGCGATGCCGGCGACGACGATCACCTGCTGCGTGAACGGCGCCTCGGCCACGGTGCCGAGCGCGATCGTGATGATCTCGGCCGAGAGGATGAAATCGGTGCGCACCGCGCCCTTGATCTTGTCCTTCTCCAGCGCGACCAGGTCGGCCGCCGGATCGGCCACCGCCTTCAAGTGCTGCGCGTGGTGCGCCTCGTCCTCCTGCGCGCCGTGCAGGAACTTGTGCGCCAGCTTCTCGAAGCCTTCGTAGCACAGGTAGGCGCCGCCGAGCATCAGCAGCGGCGTGACCGCCCACGGCGCGAAGGCGCTGATCGCGAGCGCCGCCGGCACCAGGATCGCCTTGTTGACGAACGAGCCCTTGGCCACCGCCCAGACCACCGGCAGCTCGCGCTCGGCGCGCACGCCGCTGACCTGCTCGGCATTCAGGGCCAGGTCGTCGCCGAGCACGCCGGCGGTCTTCTTCGCGGCGACCTTGGTCATCAGCGACACGTCGTCGAGGATCGACGCGATGTCGTCGAGCAAGGTGAGCAGGCTGGCTCCGGCCATGGGGTGTCTTTTCGTGGAGTGGGTCGAGGCGTGTCACGCCGCGTAACCGGCGACGATACCCCAGGCCTGCGTCAAGCGCGCCGGATCACTGGCCGAACAAGCCCTTCAGCCAGGCCAGGAAGCGGCCGAACGCGCTCTTCGGCACTTCGGGCGGCGGCGGCGCGGCGACTTCTTCCTCGAGCGGCGGCGGGTACTTGGCTTCGAGCGCGGCGTTGAAGTTGCTGAAGAACTCGCCCGCCATCTTCTGCGCCGCCATATCGATCAATCGCGAGCCGATCTGCGCGATCTTGCCGCCGACCTGGGCGTTCGCGGTGTAGTGCAAGGTGGTGGTGTTCGGGCCAGTCGGCTCCAGGCGCACGCTGGCCGTGCCCTTGCCGTGGCCGGCTGCGCCGCCCTGGCCTTCGAAGGCGAGGTTGTAGGACTCGGGCGGGTTCAGGTCGGCGAGCTTCAGCTTGCCCTTGAACTTGGCTTTCACCGGGCCGACCGCGGCCGTCAGCGCCACGTCGTACTGGTTCTCGCCGCTGGCGGTCAGCGATTCGCAGCCGGGGATCGCGGCCTGCAGCATGCCGACGTCGTTCAGGGCTTCCCAGGCGATGGCCTGGGACACGGGCAGGGTTTGCTGGCTGGTGAGTTGCATCGTGGCGGTCTCGCTCTAGAGATGAGGAAGGGCAGGCTGCGCGAGCGCCTTGGCGAGTTGCGCGAGGCTGTCGAGGTTGTGTGCGGGCAGGAATTGATCGACGTGCGGCAGCATCGCGCGGATGCCGGCCGCCTTCGGCTCGAAGCCGTCGTAGCGCAGCAGCGGGTTGAGCCAGACGAGGCGGCGGCAGCTCTTGTGCAACCGCTCCATTTCGAAGCTCAGCGCCGCGGTGTCGCCGTGTTCCAGGCCGTCGGAGATCAGCAGCACGGTGGCGGTGCCGCCGAGCACGCGCCGCGCCCAGTGGAAGTTGAAGTCGTGCAGGCAGGCGCTGATGCGCGTGCCGCCGGACCAGTCCTGCACCTGGCGCGCGACTTGCGCGACGGCGATGTCGGGGTCACGCTGGGCGAGCAGGCGGGTGATCGGCGTCAGCCGGGTGCCGAAGACGAAGCTCGCGACGCGCACGTCGCTCTTCGTCATCGCATGCGTGAAGTGCAGCAGCATGCGCGAATAGCGGCTCATCGAGCCGGAGATGTCGGCCAGCACGACCAGCGGCGCGGGCTTGGTGCGCGGCTCGCGCCAGCGCATCTGCCAGGCGTCGCCGCGGCGTGCCATCTGCTGGATGGTCGCACGCCAGTCGGCACTGCCGCGGCCGGTCGCCGGGCGAGTGCGGCGGGTGCGCAGCGGCTCGAAGAACAGCTCCATCTGTGCCAGCACACGCTGCGCCTGCTGCCATTCGGCGTTCGTCATCGTCTCGAAATCGGTCTTGCGCAGCACCTCGCGGTCGCTCCAGGTGAGCTGGGTGTCGAGCTCGACCGCCTTCTCAGGCTCGTGGGGCGTGGGCGGCGGCTTCCGGTTCGGGAACAGGGCTTCGGCCAGGCGCTTGTTCTCCGGCGGCGGCGGAGATTGCTCGGGGCCTTGCACCCGCGGCAGCATCATCGCCATCACGCGGCCGAGCAGGTCGGGATCGCGCCAGAAGATGTGGAAGGCCTGGTCGAACAGCGTGCGGTGCTCGGGGCGGGCGATGAAGCAGGCAGAGAGCGTCGCGTGGAAATCGCGGCGGCTTTCGATGCCCGCGATCGGCAACGCGCGCAAGGCCATCTGCACCCGGTCCTGGCCCACTGGCAGACCGGCGGTACGCAACACGCGGGCGAAGTGCATCACGTTCTCGGCCAGGTGGCCGGGCAGCGCTTCGAGCGGGCTGGGCGGGAACATGGGCTCAGGCTCTCATGGATGGCGGAGCGCGGCCTTCACTTGCTCGACCAGCCGCGCGGCTTCGGAGCCCTGCACCTTCGCGATGTCGTCCTGATACTTCAGCAGCACGCCCAGCGTGTTGTTGACCGTCTCCGGATCGAGCACCAGCGCGTCGAGTTCGAGCAGCGCGCGTGTCCATTCGATGGTCTCGGCGATGCCGGGCAGCTTGAACAGCTCGGCGCCGCGCAGCTGCTGGATGAAGGCGACGATCTGCTTCGACAAGGCCTCGCTCGCCTGCGGCACGCGGCGCTTCAGGATCTCGAGCTCGCGCTGCGCATCGGGGAATCCGACCCAGTGGTAGAGGCAGCGGCGCTTCACCGCGTCGTGCACTTCGCGCGTGCGGTTGCTGGTCAGCACGACGATCGGCGGCTGCACGGCCTTCACCGTGCCGAGCTCCGGGATCGTGATCTGGAAGTCGGAGAGCACTTCGAGCAGATAGGCCTCGAAGGGCTCGTCGGCGCGGTCGAGTTCATCGATCAGCAGCACCGGCGGGACGGGCTGGGCCGGGTCGATGGCCTGCAGCAAGGCGCGTTTTGTCAGGAACCTCGGCGAGAACAGGTCGGCGGCCAAGGATTCCCGCGTCGTCTGCGCCTCGCGTTCGGCGAGGCGGATCTCGATCATCTGGCGCGGGTAGTTCCACTCGTAGGCCGCGCCGGCCAGGTCCAGGCCCTCATGGCATTGCAGGCGGATCAGCGGGCGCTGCAGCATCGCCGCGACCGTCTTCGCGATCTCGGTCTTGCCGGTGCCGGGCTCGCCTTCGAGGAAGAGCGGGCGCTGCAGCCGCAACGCGAGGAAGAGCGCGGTCGCGAGCTGGCGATCGGGCACGTAGTCGTGCGCGACGAGATGCGCCGCGGTGTCGTCGATGCTGGTGGGCAGGTCGGGTGATGGCGGCACAACGGCTCCGGGTGACTCCCCAGCGGGATCGGGAAAGTAAAACGCCGCGCGGCGGCAGGCGGCGCGGCGTCTGGACGAATCGGGCTCAGCTTGCCGCGACCGCCCTGCCCGCCAGCACCGGGATCAAGGCCGCACGATACTCGGCCGAGCCGTGCAGATCGCTGTTCAGCTCCGCGCTGTCGACCTTCACGCCGTCGCAGGCCTCCTTCGTCCAGCTCGCGGCGAGCTTGTCTTCCAGCGCCTTGACGCGCATCACGCAGGCGGCCGCACCGGTCACCGCGACGCGTGTGCCGGCCGGCCCCTTGCTGACGAACACGCCCACCAGCGAGAAGCGCGAAGCCGGGTTCTTGAACTTCTGCCAGCCGGCCTTCTCGGGGATCGGGAAGCTCACCGAGGTGATGATCTCGGCGCCCTTGCCGTCGTCGCCGAGAGCGGTTTCGTACAGCCCCTTGAAGAACTGGTCGGCCGGAATGCTGCGGCGGTCGGTGTGGACCGTCGCGCCCAGCCCGAGCACCGCCGCCGGGTAGCAGGCCGCCGGATCGTTGTTGGCCAGGCTGCCGCCGATCGTGCCGCGATTGCGCACCTGGCGGTCGCCGATGTTGTCGGCGAGGAAGGCGAGCGCGGGAATCGCCTTGGCAACTTCCGCCGAGGCGCCGACCGCGGCATGCGTGGTCCCGGCGCCGATGGTGACCTTGCCGGGTTCGACCTTGATGCCTTTCAAGGACTCGATCTTGCCGAGGTCGATCAAGGCTTCGGGCGCCGCCAGGCCGAGCTTCATCGACGCGAGCAGCGACTGCCCGCCGGCGATCAGCTTGGCATCGGCATTGGCCGCGGCCTTCAGGGCATCGGCCAGCGAGGCCGGTGTTTCATACGCAAATGCTTGCATGGTGTTTTCTCTTTCGAATTAGCGTGCCGCGGCCCGGATCGCCTGCCACACGGTGTGCGGCGTGGCGGGCATCGGCAGGTCCTTCACGCCGATCGCATTGCAGATCGCATTGATGACCGCCGGCGGCGAGCCGATCGCACCCGCCTCGCCGCAGCCTTTCACGCCGAGCGGATTGTGCGTGCACGGCGTGCCCTTCGCAGCGACCACGTTGTAGCTCGGGACATCATCGGCCCGCGGCATCGCGTAGTCCATGTAACTGCCGGTCAAGAGCTGGCCGCTCTCGGTGTCGTAGCGGCCGTGCTCCAGCAGCGCCTGGCCGATGCCCTGCGTCAGCCCGCCATGCACCTGGCCCTCGACGATCATCGGATTGACGATGTTGCCGAAGTCGTCGACCGCGGTGAAGCGGTCGACGCGGGTCACGCCGGTCAGCGGATCGACTTCCACCTCGCAGATGTAGGTGCCCGACGGATAGGTGAAGTTGGTCGGGTCGTAGAAGGCGTTTTCGTTCAGGCCCGGCTCCAGCTTGTCGAGCGGATAGTTGTGCGGCACGTAGGCGGTCAGCGAGACCGATGCGAACGGCACGCTCTTGTCGGTGCCCTTGACCTTGAACAAACCGTCTTCGAAGTCGATGTCGGTATCGGCCGCTTCCATCAAATGCGCGGCGATCTTCTTGCCCTTGGCGATGATCTTGTCCACCGCCTTGACGATCGCGGTGCCGCCGACCGAGAGCGAGCGGCTGCCGTAGGTGCCCATGCCGAACAGCACCTTGCCGGTGTCGCCGTGCTCGATGCTGACGTCCTCCATCGGGATGCCGAGCTTGTCGGCCACCACCTGCGCGAAGGTCGTCTCGTGGCCCTGGCCGTGGCTGTGGCTGCCGGTGAAGACGCTGACCTTGCCGGTCGGGTGTACCCGCACCTCGCCGGCTTCGAACAGGCCTGCACGTGCGCCCAGCGCACCGGCGATGTTCGACGGCGCCAGGCCGCAGGCCTCGATGTAGGCCGAGTAGCCGATGCCGCGCTTCAGCCCCTTGGCCTCGCTCGCCGCCTTGCGCGCCGCGAAGCCGGCCACGTCGCCGAGTTCGATCGCCTGGCGCATCGTCGCGTCGTAGTCGCCGGTGTCGTAGGTCAGGCCGACTGGCGTGGCGTACGGGAACGTGGTGATGAAGTTCTTGCGCCGGATCGCGGCCGGGTCGATGCCGAGCTCGGTCGCGGTGGTCTCGACCAGGCGCTCGACCACGTAGGTCGCCTCCGGCCGGCCCGCGCCGCGATAGGCATCGACCGGCGCGGTGTTGGTGAACACGCCGGTGACTTCGGCATAGATCTTCGGCGTCCTGTACTGGCCGGCGAGCAGGGTCGCGTACAGGATGGTCGGCACGCTGGACGCGAAGGTCGATAGATAGGCGCCGAGGTTCGCAGTCGTCGTGACGCGCATCGCGAGGAATTCGCCGTCCTGCGTGGTCGCGAGCTCGGCGGTCGTCACGTGATCGCGGCCGTGCGCGTCGGTGAGGAAGGCTTCGCTGCGGTCCGAAGTCCACTTGATCGGCCGGCCGACCACCTTGCTGGCCCAGGTGATCGCGGTCTCCTCGGCGTAGAGGAAGATCTTCGAGCCGAAGCCGCCGCCGACGTCCGGTGCGACGACGCGCATCTTGTGCTCGGGGATGCCGAGCACGAAGGCGCACATCAACAGGCGCTCGACATGCGGGTTCTGGTTCGCGACGTACAGCGTGTAGCTCTCGTCGCTCGGGTTGTACGAGGCGTTCGCGGCACGCGGCTCGATCGCGTTCGGGATCAGCCGGTTGTTGCGGAACTGCAGCTTCGTGACGTGGGCCGCGCCGGCCACCGCCGCGTCGACGCCGGCCTTGTCGCCGATGCCCCAGGTGTAGCAGACGTTGTCCGGCGCGGCGTCATGCACCGCGCTGCCGGCGCCCTTGGCCTTCGCGGTGTCGATCACCGGCGGCAGTTCGTCGTAGCTGACGTCGATCAGCGCGGCGGCGGCTTTCGCCTGCTCATAGCTCTCGGCCACCACCAGCGCGACCGCGTCGCCGACGTAGAGCGCCTTGTCATCGCACAGGATCGGGTGCTTGGGCTCCTTCATCGGCGTGCCGTCGAGGCTCGTGATCAGCCAGCCGCAGGGCAGGCCGCCGACGTTGCGGAAGTCGGCCCCGGTGAAGACGCCGAGCACGCCTTCGGCGGCTTGCGCGGCAGCGATCTCGATGCCGGTGATCTTCGCGTGCGCGTAGGGCGAGCGCAGGAAGTAGGCGTAGGTCTGACCCTGCAGGATCAGGTCGTCGGTGTACTGGCCGCGGCCGGTGAGAAAGCGCGCGTCTTCCTTGCGCGGCACCGATTGGCCGATGAAACCTTGGCGTGCGTTCATGGTGCGGGTGCTCCTGCGTCAGGCTGTCATGGCCTTGGCGCCGGTCTGCACCGCACGCACGATGTTGTGATAGCCGGTACAGCGGCACATGTTGCCTTCCAGCGATTCGCGGATCAGCTGCTCGCTGCTGCAGTCATGATGCTCGACCAGGTCGATCGCGCTCATCACCATGCCGGGCGTGCAGAAGCCGCATTGCAGGCCGTGGCACTCCTTGAACGCGGCCTGCATCGGATGCAGCGTGCCGTCTTTCCTGGCGACGCCTTCGATCGTCGTCACGTCGTGGCCGGCGGCTTGCACCGCGAGCACGCTGCAGCTCTTCACCGCCACGCCGTCGAGATGCACGGTGCAGGCGCCGCACTGGGCCGTGTCGCAGCCGACGTGCGTGCCGGTCAGGCGCAAGTCGTCGCGCAGGAAGTGCACGAGCAGGGTGCCGGTCTCGACCTCCCGCGTGACCGCCTTGCCGTTGACGTTCAATGAAATCTTGATGCCCATGGGGTCTCCTGCCTTGTTCGTGTGGACGGGGGTCGCGCTGCTCTGCGCACCTTGACAGACGAGCTGCCACGGGTGCACGAAGATGAACAATGTAGGCGCCGCGAGTGGCTCTGCATTCATCGGGGAAACCCTGTTTCATCCCGAGGCGATTCGAAACTCGGCTGCGCATTCGCGGGCGATGGCGCACAGTGCGAGCCGGTAGCCGCCCGGCTGCGGTGGATCGGAGAAACATGGACAACGTGGACTTGAACGTGCTGCGCCAGGTGGCCGCGTGGCAGACGGCAGGACAGCGCGTGGTGCTCGGCACCGTGACGCGCACCTGGGGCTCGGCCCCGCGCCCGGTGGGTTCGCTGGTGGCGGTACGCGGCGACGGCGTGATCGCCGGCTCGGTCTCGGGCGGCTGCATCGAGGACGACCTGATGGAGAAGGTGCGCCAGGGCGCGCTCGCGCTGGAGAAGGCCGAGGTGGTGCGCTACGGCGTCGGCGCCGAGGAGGCGAAGCGCTTCGGCCTGCCCTGCGGCGGCACGATGGAGCTGGTGCTGGAGCCGGTGACGGCCAAGACGCGCATCGGCGACCTGCTCGACAAGCTCGCCACCGGCCTGCGTGTGCGCCGCGAGCTCGATCTGGCGACGGCCGAGGTCAAGCTCTCCGAGCCGGGCGAGGGCGATGCCTTGCAGCTGACACAAGAGCGATTGATCAGCACGCACGGCCCGCGCTGGCGGCTGCTGGTGATCGGCGCCGGGCAGCTGACGCAGTACCTGGCGCGCATGGCGCAGGCGCTGGATTACGAAGTGATCGTCTGCGACCCGCGCGAGGAATATCAGGACGAGCCGGATCTCGACGGCGTGAAGCGCTTGCGCACGATGCCGGATGACACCGTCACCGAGCTGAAGCCGGACGGCCACACGGCGATCGTCGCGCTGACGCACGACCCGAAGCTCGACGACCTGGCCTTGATGGAGGCGCTGCAGAGCGAAGCCTTCTACGTCGGCGCGATCGGCTCGCGCGTCAACCAGGGCAAGCGCAAGCAGCGGCTGGCCGAGCACTTCGGCATCACGCCGGCGCAGCTCGCCAGGCTGCACGGGCCGGTGGGCTTGCGCATCGGCGCGCGCACGCCGCCGGAGATCGCGGTCGCGATCCTGGCGGAGATGACGGCGGCGCGGTACGGGGTGAAGATGGGCGAGGTCGATCCGGTGGGGAGCGGGGCGGAGGCGGGGTGCGTAGTCTCGTGACGCGCGCTGCCGGAGTTACCGGGAAGAGCGCTTGCTAACCCACTCGAGCAAAGCGTCGTTCATGCGTGTCTGCCAGCCGGCGCCGGTAGCCTTGAAGTAGTCGAGGACCTCGGGGCTCTAGCGCACGCTGACCAGTTGTTTGGTCGGTGCCTGCTGTGGCCCACGCTGCCCGCGTTTGCGCTTCTCGGCCATCGCTGCCCGCACAGCCGCGTACCCGCCGCCTTTGACGACGACGGTATCCGCCATCGCGGCTTGTTCCTTGGCCGTGAGTGCGCGGTCCCGGCCCGGCGCCGCGGCAATGACTGCCTCCCACTCAGCCGGAGTAGCCGGCAGTCTCTTTCGCGTAGCGCCTGACTTCATGCTTCTCTGCCTGGAGGCGCCTCCGGCGCATTGATCACGGCCTCGATGGGGTGGCCATCCGGATCGATGACGAAAGCCGCGTAGTAGTTCAGGCCGTAGTCCGGTCGCAATCCCGGTGCGCCGTTGTCCCGACCGTCGTGGGCGAGGGCCGCGGCATGGAACTGCACGACGGACTCACGGGTCGGCGCGGCGAATGCCAAATGGAATCCGGGGCCGGGCGCCGCGGCTCGAGGCCGGAGCTTCAGCGGCCAGCTTGTCGTCACCTCCAGGCAGGCCGTAGCCGACCGCGGTCGAATCGGCCCAGACCTGCACGTACCCCAGCGGCGCCAGCACGGTGTCATAGAAAGCCACGGAGCGCGCGAGGTCGGTGACGCCTAGCGAGAGGTGATGGAGCATTCGAGCCGCTTCAGAACGCCACCCCCGCCCGCAGGATCACATTGGCATACGGCGAAAACTCCCCGCTGCGCACGATCGCCCGCGCGCCACGGCTGCGCAGCTTGAAATCCTCGTGCGAGGTCGCCTCGATCGGCGTCGCGCCCAGTTGCCGCAGCAGCTCGCGATGCACCGCCGGATTCTTCGGCGCCAGCTCCTCGGCGATCACCGCGCCCTCGACCACCATCTCGCTCAAGACAGCAGCCAGCACCTCGTGGAAGCGTGGCACGTTGGCCGTCAGCGCGAGGTCGATGCGGCGCGGACCGTCGGGGATCGGCAGGCCGGCGTCGCCGATCACGAGCAGGTCGCCATGGCCCAGGCGGGCGATGACGTCGGAGAGTTCGGCGTGCAGCAGCGGAGTACGTTTCATCCCAGCAGCTTAAGCGCGCAACGCCGGCCGTCAAAGCAAGCGCATCTTCTTCGCCGCCTCGCGCAGCTCACCGCGGAAATCCGGATGCGCGATGCCGATCAGCGCCTCGGCCCGCTGGCCGGCGCTCTTGCCGCGCAGCTGCGCCACGCCGAACTCGGTCGCGACGTAGTTGATGTCGTTCTTGCTCGTCGTGACGTGCGTGCCCGGGCTCAGCACCGGCACGATGCGCGAGATCGTGTCGGCCTTCGCGGTGGACGGCAGCACGATGATCGCCTTGCCGCCGTTCGAGCGATTGGCCGCGCGCACGAAATCGGCCTGGCCGCCGGTGCCTGAATACGGCGTGAAGCCCAGGCTCTCGGAGCCGCACTGGCCGATCAGGTCGATCTGCATCGTCGCGTTGATCGCGATCAGGTTGTCGTTGCGGCCGGCGAGGTAGGGATCGTTGGTGATGTCCACCGGGTGCATCTCGAGCGCCGGGTTGCGGTGCATGAAGCGGTAGAGCCTGGCCGAGCCGAGCGCGAAGGTCGCGAGCATCTTGCCGGGATGGTGGCTCTTGCGCCGGTTGGTGACGGCGCCGCTCTCCACCAGGGTCATGATGCCGTCGCCCAGCATCTCGGTGTGCACGCCGAGGTCGTGCTTGTGGGTCAGCTGCATCACCACCGCATCCGGGATGCCGCCGTAGCCGATCTGCAGGGTCGCGCCGTCGGGGATCATCTCGGCCACGTACTGGCCGATCGCCTGCTGCACCGGGCCGATCTTCGGCAAGCCGACCTCGAACACCGGCGCCTCGCTCTCCACCAGCGCCGTCACTTGCGAGACGTGCACATGGCAGGCGCCGTTGGCGAAGGGCACGTTCGGGTTCACCTCGAGCAGCACCACGCGCGCCTTGCGCAGCGCGGCCATCGTGTAGTCCGCGCCGAGGCTGAGCGAGAAGTAGCCGTGCTCGTCCATCGGCGAAGCCATGCTGACCACCACGTCAGCCGCCAGCAGGCCGCGCTCGATCAGCATCGGCAGCTCGGAGAAATAGGCCGGCACGTAATCGATCCAGCCGGCCTGGCCGCCGGCGCGCGAGGCGGCGCCGAAGAAGTAGGCGACGTGTCGCACATGCTCGGCGGTCGCCGGGTCGAAGTAACCGTACTTGCCGCAGGGCAGGATCTGCATCAGACGCACGCCGTGGAAAGCCTTGCGCTGATCCGAGAGCGCCGTCAGCAGCGCCGGCGGTTCGCCCACGCCGGTCGGCACGATGACGGCATCGCCGTCGCGGATCTCGCGCACCGCCTCGGCGGCCTCGCGCCGCTTCTCGCGGTATTGCTGCTGGATCGAGCTCATCACGGTCTCCTGCTGCGGATGCGATGTTCTGCGGCTGGTGCACCCGGAACCCGCAGTGGGCCTGCCCAGGCTGGCTGGCAGCTTACGCGGCCGAGAGCGCGAAACCCTTCCGATACCATTTCCAGCCAGGCTCCTGCGGCGCGCGCCGCGCCCGCGCCGGCATCTCCCCGCCCCTTGCAAAACCTCGTCGCACTCCTCGTCCTCGCCGGCAGCCTGCTGGGCATCGTTGCGCTGATCCAGGTGGCCTCGGCGCGCATCGGCATGCCGGAAGCGACGCTGCTCTCGCTGGTCGGCATCACGCTCGGCGCGAGCTCGGTGACGATCGACGCCGCGCTGCCGGATTTCGCGCGTTTCTTCTTCACGCCGCTGCTCGATCCGCGCGTACCAGCCGAGGCGTATCTGTGGCTCTTCCTGCCGCCGCTGCTGTTCCAGGTGGCGCTGACGGTCGACGTGCGCAACATGCTGCAGGACGCCGCGCCGATCCTGCTGCTCGCGGTGGTGGCGGTGTTCGTCGCCACCGGCGTGATCGGCGTCGCGCTCGCCGCGGCCGCGCCGCAGGGGCTGGTGGTGTGCCTGCTGCTCGGCGCGATCGTCGCGACCACCGACCCGTCGGCAGTGGTCGGCATCTTCCGCGACGTCGGTGCGCCATCGCGGCTGATCCGGCTGGTCGAGGGCGAAAGCCTGCTCAACGATGCCGCGGCGATCGCGCTGGCCGGCGTGCTGCTCGCGCTGCTGACGCATGAAGGCCCTGCCGCGCACTGGTCCAAGGGCTTCGGCACGCTCGGCATCTCGTTCGGCGGCGGGGTGCTGGTCGGCGCGCTGGTCGGCCGGCTCGTCGCCTTCCTGCTGCCGGCGATGAACAACATCGCCTCGGCCGAGACCGCGCTGACGATGGCCGTGCCCTATCCGCTCTACCTGCTGTGCAGCGAGGTGCTGGACGTCTCCGGCGTGGTCGCGGTGGTCAGCGCGGCGCTGGCGATCAACGGGCTGATGCGCACCCGGCTCTCGCCGCGCAACTGGCAGCACGTGCAGCTGGTGTGGGAGCAGATCGCGGTGCTGGCCGGCGCGATCGTCTTCCTGCTCGCCGCGGTGCGCGTGCCGCATCTGCTCAGCGGCGTGAGCTGGCTCGATGCGGGCTACCTGCTGGTGACCGTCATCGCCGCCTTCCTCGCGCGGCTGGCAGTGCTGTTCCTGATGCTGCCGGTGCTGAGCCGGCTGAAGCTGAGCGAGCCGATCTCGTCGGCCTACAAGCTCGCGATGGCCTGGGGCGGCCTGCGCGGCGCGGTGACGCTGGTGCTGGCGATGGGCGTGGCCGAGAACACCGCGCTGCCCGAAGACACTCGCCACTTCGTCTCGATCATGGCGACCGGCTTCGTGCTCTTCAGCCTGCTGGTCAACGGCAGCTCGCTGCGCTGGGTGATCCGCCGGCTCCGGCTGGACCGGCTGTCGCCGCAGGAGAAGGCGGTGCAGCAGCAGGCGATCGCGCTGTCGACCGAGGAGGTGGAGGCGACGGTGCAGCGCATCGCGAACACCTTCCACTTCGAGCGCCGGAGCGCCGAGGACGTGAAGCGCAGCTATCGCGACGAACTGGCCGTGGCGGCCGGCGCGCTGGGCACGGAGCTCACGGAACGCGAGCGGCTGGACATCGGCCTGATCACGCTGGCAACGCGCGAGCGCGACCTGATCCCGGACTATGGCGACGGCGTCGTCAGCGTGCGCAACCTCGACCTGATGATGCGCAATACCGGCCAGATGATCGATGCGGCCCGCACCGAAGGGCGGCTCGGCTACAAGCAGGCGGCCAACCGGGTGCTGAACCCGCATGCCAGCTATCGCATCGCGGTGCTGCTGCAGCGCTGGCTGAATCTCGACCGCCCGCTGGCCGCCGCGGTGGCCGATCGTTTCGAGCTGCTGGTGTGCCGCCGCGCGGTGCTGGAGCGGCTGCGCTCCTACAACCGCAAGCGCCTGCAGCCGCTGCTCGGCGAGCGCATGGCCGGCGTGCTCGAAGGCGTGCTGGAGGCGCGCATCGCGCTCGTCGAAGAAGCGCTGGCCGCGCTGCGCACGAAGTACGGCGACTTCACGCTGGCGCTGGAGCGGCGCCTGCTGCTGCTGTTCGCGATCCGCCAGGGGCGGCAGGCGATGGAGGCGATGGTGGCCGAGCGGGTGATCTCGAAGGAGGTCTACAGCGGAGTGCGGCAGGCGTTCGACCGTGCCTGGCGCCAGGGGCTGGAGCGGCCGCCGTTGCGTGGCGGGCGGGGGCAGTCAAGCGGCGGCAGCGTGGTCGAGTGAGCCTCTGAGAGGTTTTGCTGCCTGACGCAGAAGGCCTCATTCCGGGGCCCCGTCGATCGGCTCGACCAGGTGGCTGCGGCTGGCCGGTGCGGCATAGGGCTCGGGCCAGTACTCGACCTGGCGACTGATCCTGCCGCCGGCCAGCGTGAAGAACGAGATCGCACGCGCATGCTGCACACCGTCGCTGATGCGCACGTCGGACACCACCTGGTCGCCATGGCCGAACAGCCGGTCGACGGCGAAGGTCCAGCGGCCGTGCGCCGGGTATTCGGCATTCATCGCGGCGAAGCGCTCACGGCCGCGCAGCCGCTCATTGCTTTGCGGCCAGTCGAGCAGATAGTCGTCGGCCAGCACCGCGCCGACGGCGCTGAAATCGTTCGTCGCCATCAGGCGCCAGTATTCGCGCACGACCTCGATCGGCGTGCGCGGCGCCGCGGCCGTTTCGGGCGCGCCCAGCGGCTTGAACATCACTAGCGCATCGACCAGGCCGAGCCGCGGATGGCGGAAGGCCTTCGGCAGCACGCCGACGACGGCGAAGCCGAGCTGCTGCCACAGCCGCACCGCGCCTTCGTTGCTGGCCGCCACGAAGTTGAACTGCATCGCCTCGAAGCCGCGCGCCGCGCCTTCCTGCTGCGAGTGCAGGCACAGCGCGGAAGCCACGCCGCGGCCGCGCGCCGCGGCGGCCACCACGTAGCCGCAATTGCAGACGTGCGCGCCCTGGCCGGGCTGGTTCGGCTTCAGGCAGTAAGTGCCGAGCAGTTGGCCCTCGTCATCCTCGGCGACGAAGGTCGCGGCGGGCTGCGTGATCCAGGCGTCGCGCGCCGCCTCGGCGGTGATGTCGCGTGCATAGGCATAGGTCTCGCCGGCGCGGAAGACCGGCTCCAGCACGGCCCACACCGCCGGCCAGTCGGCCTCGGCGAAGGCGCGGATCTTCACGGCAGCTCGCGGCGATACGGGATCGAGGCCTGAGCGCCGTGCCGCGTGACGCAGAGCGCGCTCGCCGCCTGGCCGAGCGCGATCGCGGCGTCGAGCGCCTGGCCCTCGCACAACGCGGCGGCCAGCGCGCCGATGAAGGTATCGCCGGCGGCCGTGGTGTCGACCGCCCGCACCACCTGCGCCGGGGTGTAGCGGGACCCGGCGCCGTCGACCGCCACCACCCCCTGAGCGCCGAGCGTGACCAGCACCCGATCCGGCCCGCGCGCGCGCAAGGTGGCGCCGGCAATCGCGGCCGAAGCCGGGTCGCTGACCGCGACGCTCGACAGCAGCGCGGCCTCGCTTTCGTTGACGACGAGGATGTCGATCCGGGACCACAGCGGCTCGGGCAGGCTCAGCGCCGGCGCCGGATTCATCAGCACCGTGACGCCGGCGCGATGCGCGCGCTCGATCGCGGCCTGCACCGCCGGCATCGGCACCTCGAGCTGCACGATCAGCATGGCCGCGGCATCGATCAGCGCGCCTGCCTGGTCGACGCCGGCCGCATCCATCAAGCCATTCGCGCCGGGGGCGAGCACGATGCGGTTCTGGCCATCGTCCTCGACCCAGATCATCGCGACGCCGGTGAACGTGTCGCGCAGCGCTGCGACCTGGGCCGCATCGATCGCATCGGCGGCGAGGCCATCGAGCAGCACGCGGCCGTTCGCGTCGTCGCCGACGCGGCCGACCATCGCGACGCTCGCGCCCATGCGCGCGCAGGCCACCGCCTGGTTCGCGCCCTTGCCGCCGGGCAGTGTCGCGAAGTCGTGGCCGGGCAGGGTCTCGCCGCCGTTCGGTGCGCGTGCCATGCGCATCACCAGGTCCATGTTCAAGCTGCCGACAACAACGATGGAAGCAGTCATGTCCGCCCCCCGATCGTCGAGTACGCCGATCGACCCCCCAAGGGGGCACGGGCCGGCTTGGGAACGGCCCGGCGCTCGGCCCGGGCGTCGCGGGTTGGTATGGGATGTCTCATACGGCGATTGTGTGCTTCAGCGCGGCGCGGCTGTGGAGGCGCGCAAGCGCAGCTGCGGTTGCAGGATCAGCTGCCGCGCCTCGCTGCGGCCGGCGCGCAGCCGCTCCAGCAACAGCCCGGCGGCGCCAGTGCCGATCGCCTCCTTCGGCTGGGCGATCGTGGTCAGCGGCGGCGTGGTGTAGGCGGCGAGCTCGATGTCGTCGAAGCCGACCAGCGACAGCTCACCCGGCACCTTCACGCCGGCCGCATGCGCAGCGTGCAGCGCGCCGATGGCCATCAGGTCGTTGCAGACAAAAACCGCGGTCGGCGGCCGGGCGGATTTCAGCAGGCGGCGCAGCGCCGCGTCCCCGCCCTGCGGCGCGAAATCGCCACGCACCAGTTCGTCGGCCCGCGGCTTGACGCCGGCCGCGGCCAGCGCGCGCCGCCAGCCAGCCTCGCGCTGCCGGCTCGGGCGCAGATCGGCCGGCCCGCCGATGCAGGCGACGCGCGCATGGCCGAGCGCGAGCAGGTGCGCCGTCGCCAGTTCGCCGCCGGCGGCATGGTCGACCTCGACCATGTCGGCATCGATGCCGGCGACCTCGCGATCGACCAGCACCAGCGGCAGGCGCAGGCCCTTGCAGCAGTCGACGATCTGCGCGTCCTCGCCCGAGGCGACCAGTACCAGCCCGTCGATCCGGCGCTCGGCGAGCACGCGCAGGTGATCGGCCTGGCGCTGCGGATCGTCGTCGGAGTTGCACAGCACCAGGCTGTAGCCGGCGGCGTAGCAATGGCGCTCGACGCCGCGGATGATCTCGGCGAAATAGGGGTTCGAGCTGTTCGGCACCAGCATGCCGAGCGTGCGCGTGGTGTTGTGCTTGAGCCCGCGCGCGACCGCGCTCGGCACGTAGCCGAGCGCATGCGCCGCCTCGTTGACCCTGGCGCGCGCTTCGTCGCTGACGAAACGGGTGCCGTTCAGCGCATGCGAGACGGTGGAGACGGAGACGCCTGCGCGCGCCGCGACGTCCCGAATGCTGGGGGAATGGTGCCCCCGGCTCGCCGGGTACGGCGAACCACCCCCCGAGGGGGTCGGGCCGGCTTGGGGCGGCCCGGCGC
>Ga0105240_10001649_pt1 | contig 37902 bp, 44 predicted proteins | sample KBSC54metaG_FD_80426 | JGI IMG/M metagenome (GOLD analysis project Ga0105240, IMG submission 80426) | Corn rhizosphere microbial communities from Kellogg Biological Station, Michigan, USA - KBS C5-4 metaG | ecosystem: Host-associated > Plants > Roots > Rhizosphere > Soil | place: Michigan, USA... | reverse complement strand
GGTAATTTCATCCTGAATTTTTTTCGTGCGCGCATCTAGGGTTTTGGCTAGGATCGCACCGACCGGTTTCCAGGCGACCGCGATCACGGCGATGGATGCCAAAGCAAACCAGAATTCCGGATTTTGCAGGGAAAATAATGCCGGTTCGATTTCGGTCATGCAACACCCCGTGTCTGCGTGTGACCGTTATCATTACTGCCACGCGCGGCGGTCAGCGCGGCGCTGATCTGGCTGTCAGACAAACGCAGGCTGGATAATTTTTGTACGATTACGGGCAGCAGCATCTGTGCCGCATCATAAACCGATTGCACGCCATTCGCGCGGGCGATGGCGATTTTTTCTTCCGATGCGCGCTGTTTGGTTTGGAGCACAGCTTCCAACTCATGATTGCGGCGGTTGGCGGCCTCTTGGGCGTCCATCGCCGCTTTATTCAGCATTGTATGCGACTGTTGATAGGCAGCATCTACCGCGCTGCTCATGTCACTTTTATGCTGTTCAGCTTCGTCGCGCAGGCGGCGCGCATCTGCCAGCAAGTTGTGAATATGAGACGCGCGCGCCGTAATGCCTTGCTCAATCCGCGGCAGTGCGGCGCCGGACAGCAGCAAATAAAGTGTGCCGAAAGAAATCACCAGCCAGAATAACTGGCTGGGGAAAGTCTCCACGGCAAACTGCGGCGGCCCGTTGTCATCGGTCGCATAGGCAGTGCCGCACAACAGCAGCGCGCCTAAGAGACCAAAAACAAATGGGCGCAGCTGCGGCATTAATTATTTTCCGAACAGAATGGCCATCGCCGCGCCAAAGGTGAAAAGGCCGATGGCTTCGGTAAAGGCGGTCAAAAGAATACCGGCCTGGGTGATTTTATCACTGGCGCCGGGATTGCGGCTGATGGCTTGGGTCAGGCTAGAGCCGATCATCCCCAGGCCTACGCCTACGCCCGCCATCGGCAAAAGCGCGAGTGCTGTTGCCAGAAGTCGCATTGCTTGTACGTCCATTTTTTGTCCTTTGTGGTTGGTTAATGGTGTTCGTCGTGTCCGTGCAGATAAATCGCATCACGCAAATAAATGCAAGAGAAGATTGTAAAAATATAGGCCTGGAGCAGGGCGACAAAAAACTCAAAACCCGTCACGGCGAATTTGACGGCAAAGGGGATGATGCTGGTCGCGCTCAGGACGCCGCCCAAACTCACCAGCATAATGCAAAAACCAGCGAAGATTTTGAGCACCATATGGCCCGCCATCATGTTCAAAAACAAACGCATAGCGAGGCTGAAGGGCCGTGCAAGGAAGGAAATAATCTCAACCGGCACGAGAATGGGCAATACCATCAACGGCACACCCGCCGGGCAAAACAGGCTGAAAAACTTAAAGCCATGACGCGTCAGGCCGACGATAATCACCGTGGTAATGACCATCAACGCCAGCGCCAGCGTCACAATAATATGGCTGGTAAAGGTAAAGGCAAAGGGCATCATGCCCAGAAAATTCCCCATGAAAACAAAGAGGAAAAGCGAAAAGATCAGCGGGAAATATTTCATTCCCTCAGGGCCGGTGTTATCGCGGATCAGGCCTGCGATAAATTCATAGACCATCTCCGCAAAGCCTTGCAAACGGCTGGGCACCAGGGCGGCGCGGCGGCCCGCGAACATCAAGAATCCAGCCGACAGTACTACCGCCAAAATCATCATCATTGACGAATTGGTGAACATGACATTCACCCCGCCGAGCGAAAGCGGCGCGATGGGTTCAATCGTAAATTGCGTGAGCGGACTGGCCAAGGATGTCTAGTCTTTCTTATAGGTCGGACGGAGTAAATTTCCCGCAAAGACATAGAAATTTCTAAAGCCCGCCGCAACCCCTAAAATCAGGAAAATCAATAGAAACCAAGGCGTTGTGCCCAGCCACTGGTCCGCGAAATAGCCGACCAAGCCGCCGATCATTACCGCGGCGACCAAGTCAATCGCCAAGCGCATGGCATCACCCGTCATATTACTATTACTCGGCACAGCGGATTCGGACGCGTGTGCGATATCCACGCGGTCGGCTTCATGGTCCGCGGCATCCAGTTTGGTTTTTAGGTTGTCTAGATCGTCTGTCACGGGCTCTCTCGCTGATACAAAATTAATTTCCAAGCGTGGCGCGAGTGACGGGACTCGAACCCGCGACCTCCTGCGTGACAGGCAGGCGCTCTAACCGGCTGAGCTACACCCGCTTGGAAGCCCGGGTTATAAACATTCCTCCCTGGCATTGTCAAACGGAATATCCCTTTGCGCCCATAAATAGAGATAAATTTCTTGCCTTTATAAACATTTTTATGCCAAACGGACTGATGGTTTGCGAATATAACTTGCTCACAGATATACATATTGCGACCCAAATTCATGAAATAGGCAAAAATTATGGAGCAGGCATCGTGCGTTTCCGGCAATGCTTGCGGGATGCTGGTTCAAAAACACCAACCTTAATTTTGGGTGATATCCCCCATACTAGATGCGCAGGTAATTATCGGGATCCGGCAGACATTTTGAGGAACCAGGCAAAGGCCCGTGAAGTCATCGGTGATAAAAAGGTGTATGCTATTCCAGGTAATCATGACTCCGAAGATTTTATTGCCGAAGTAAACGGACAAGCTAATGGTTTTGTTCCCTACGCCATTGTGGGCAAGGGCCACCGCATTTTAATGCTCAATTCAACCCCAACGATTGAAGGTATCCGTTATAATCATGGCGGCTTTGATGATTATCATCTTAAATGGATCAAGGGACAATTAAGAATTGCGGGGCGGAAAAATGAAATAGTGTATATCTGCTTGCACAATCCGCCGTTTCATAAGGATTTTCATCCTCAACCTTGGAGGGGGGTTGAAACGTTCGAAGACTTTTTAGTAACGCACCGCGAAGCGGGCGGGAAATTGGGCGCAATCTTTTGTGGCCATTTGCACAAAATGTATCAAGGGGAATTTGCATATATGCCCGTATTTTGCCTGCCGCCTGTCGGACCATGGTTTGAACAAAAGGAAAGCGGTTGCGGCGCCCATCATTTGGTTGCTACTCCGCCAGCCGTTGCTAGGTTAAGAATTAGAGACGATGGCGGATTTAATCTAAAAATCGGCATGGTTTATGAATACGGCATAAAATATCTGTCTTTTAATGATGCCCGTAGGGAATATCGCCGCATTATTCAAAATGCATTGAATCCTCAAAAAACCTATGCGGCGCTGTCGGCACAATGCGCCTTTTCAATATAATCGAATGGTCTTATTATTCGGCCATGCTTCCATACCAACTCGCTCAATATTTGCCGATCTTACTATTTTTTGCCGTCACGGCGGCGCTGACGGTGGGTTTTCTGGTGGCTAATTACATCCTTTCGCCCGCGAAACAGGATGTAAATAAAAACGCCGCGTATGAATGCGGGCTCGAGTCCCGTCACTCGCGCCATTAATTTAAAATTGATAATATTGACTAGGCCTAGGCCTGGTTTATAGATTTTTTATGGGTAATTTAATTATTACAATCATAGGAATTGCGCTGTTGGCCATTATGGCGATCATGGGAATTTTTTACGCAGGTCCTGCATTTCAAAATAGTGGTGCCAAAGCTGCCGCCGAAACGTTAGTCAGTCATGCGCAACAGATCGCTGCTGCGTTACAAATGTTTTCTTTGGACCATGATCCCAGTACCTTTGTTCCCAGTACCCTTTCTGGTGTTTCGTGTGTAATAGGGGCTACAGTAAATAGTTTGACAACGGGGAATTATCTGGCAACGGTGCCGGGACAATCATTTCATGGGGCAGGTGGAAGCACGTTTTATGCGGGAACCTGGACAATGCTCCCCCCCTATTGCAATAGTAGTATCGCAAGTAATCTTTTGCTTACAACGTTTGGAACGGATGCAACTCTCATTGCTAGCGGGTGGCCCAGTTCACCCTCAGTAGACCCAACAGCTGTGTGCAATGCCGTTAATGTGATGCAGGGAATTTCTTCAATACCCGTTTATACGGCCGGGTCAGGTAATTTTACAGGGCCAATGGGGCAAGCTAAATTCGCTTGTGAACTTAGATCCGGCACAACATATCTGTACTATTTTGTTTATCGCCTTTAATTGGAAATGAATTCCCTCGCTTATCATAGAATTTATTAATTGGACTGTCTTTTCATTTTTAATAAATGGGTCTAAAATTATTCTATGCTTCCCGCCCAGCTCGCCCAGTATTTGCCGATTTTGCTGTTCTTCGCCGTTGCGGCGGCGCTGACGGTAGGTTTTCTGGTGGCCAATTATATCCTCGCGCCCGCCAAACCGGATGTGAATAAAAACGCCGCTTATGAATGCGGGTTTGAAGCGTTCGCCGATGCGCGCATCAAATTTGATGTGCGATTTTATCTGGTCTCCATCCTGTTCATCATTTTTGACCTGGAAATTGCCTTTTTGTTTCCTTGGGCCATCACGCTCGGCCATACAGGTGTCTTCGGCTTTGTTTCTATGGTGATTTTTCTTGCCATCCTGACCGTCGGCTTTTTATACGAATGGAAAAAGGGAGCCCTGGATTGGGAATGATTAAATGAGCAACATCGTCCATTCATCCGGCTGGACCGGCAGTCATGCTTTGACGGTTACTGACGGCCATCAAACTTTTGCCAAAGCCGCGAACGAAGAATTGCAGGATAAAGGTTTCCTGGTTGCCAGTTTTGATAAACTGGTCGCCTGGGCGCGCACGGGTTCGATGTGGCCTATGACGTTTGGCCTCGCGTGCTGCGCCGTTGAAATGATCCATGCTTATATGGCGCGTTATGACTTGGACCGTTTCGGCATCATCCCGCGCCCAACGCCGCGCCAGTCCGATGTGATGATCGTGGCGGGCACCCTCACTAATAAAATGGCGCCGGCGCTACGCCGCGTCTATGACCAAATGCCCGAACCGCGCTGGGTGATTTCCATGGGTTCCTGCGCCAACGGCGGCGGTTATTACCATTATTCCTATTCCGTCGTGCGCGGCTGCGACCGCATTGTGCCGGTGGATATTTACGTCCCCGGTTGCCCGCCGACTGCTGAGGCGTTGGTGTACGGCATCATGCTGCTGCAGAAAAAAATCCAGCGCGAGGCGAGCGGCGAACGCCGTGTAATTGTGCGGGAATAGCGTAAGTGAATCTCTTTATGGTTTACATGGGCGGGTACAAGGAAAACGCCAATATTGAATTACATGATATGCGTTTTGTGGTCGGCGAGACGATCGAAGACTGCTATCCGGAATTGATCCGACAATGGTGGGGCGATGCGAAAATGCTCCACATGGATGCCTGGGGCGCGGTGAAAAGCGCGGATGGCTATAATGTAATGATCAAAAATACGCCGGCCAGCCATCCTGAAAAATTATACTTTGTAAATCTGGGCGGTTATGATCCAGAAGAGTTTACAGAATTGCACAAAAACGTCCTGGTCATTGCCAGGGATGACGCCGAGGCCAAAGTGCGCGCAAAATCGCAGATTAAAGATTGGGAAAAACCCCACCGGGACAAATGGTTTGATGTTGAAAAAGTTTTAGCCATTACGTCTGTCGGTAATCATCACATCCACCTTGAAAAAACCAACAGCCCGCAGCCGTTTGAATTCACCTGCGCTTACAAGGTGATTACATATGAGTAGCCATGCCTTGCAGTTGCCAAGCTATAATGAATTCTATAAATTGCACTGATGGTTGAAACCCTGAAACTCCTGGCCGAAGGCCTGTCGCTTGCGCGTCCGGAAATGGTGCTGGGTTTTGCGCTGGAACAGGATGAATTATCGATTCATGCCGCGCGGGACCATCTTTTACCTTTGCTCACCTGGCTGCGCGACAATCCAGATTATCAATTCTCGCAACTCCTTTCCATCTGCGGCGCGGATTACCCCAGCACGCCAGAGCGGTTTCAGGTCATCTATCACCTGATCTCGATGAAAAAAAATCTACGTGTACGCGTCTATGTGACAACAGACGAAGCCAATGCGGTACCCTCCGCCACCGGCCTATTCCCCTGCGCTGGCTGGTATGAACGCGAAACCTATGATTTATACGGTGTTGTTTTCGCGGGCAATATGGATCTGCGCCGCATTCTCACCGACTATGGCTTTGAAGGCCATCCGCTGCGAAAAGATTTCCCGCTCACCGGCCATGTGGAATTGCGTTACGACCCGGCGCAAATGCGGGTCGTGTACGAGCCCGTGAAACTGACCCAGGATTACCGTCGCTTTGATTTCATTTCGCCGTGGGAAGGCATGACCACCGTGCAACTGCCCGGCGATGAAAAGGCCGTCAAGCCTGACGCGGCGTAATGCCGATGGCATTTTTTTCTTTTGATATATTCGCCTCCCTAATAACCCTGACCGTTTTGGAAATCGTGCTGGGGTTTGATAACCTCGTCATCATCGCGATTTTAACGGAGCGTTTGCCGCCCACGCGGCGTCCGGCGGCGCGGCGGCTGGGTTTGGCGCTCGCGCTCATCACGCGCGTGATCTTGCTGTCGGTTGCGTTTTTTACCGCACAGTTGTCCGCGCCGTTTTATTATCTAGGCGATTTCGGCATATCCTGGCGCGATATTTTATTGCTGGCGGGCGGTATATTTTTGGTTTGGAAAGGCGCCGCGGAAATTCGTCATAAGATCACGGGCGCAACAGAATCCGCGCCGCGCCATAAACATTATGATACCTTGCTGGCGGTCGCATTACAGATCGCCGCGATGGATATCGTCTTTTCTTTCGATACCGTCATGACAGCAATTGGTCTGGCGAATAATTTGTGGGTGATGATCGGCGCGATTGTCATTGCCATGGCGGCGATGGTCTGGGCCGTGAATATCATCAGCGATTTTATCGGCCGTCATCCGCGGGTGAAAATCCTGGCGCTATGTTATGTAATTTTGATTGGCGCCGCGCTGGTTGGTAAAGCATTTCATATGCCAGTTCCAGATGAATATCTCTATTCTGCGATTGCCTTTTCCTGTTTTGCCGAAGGCATGCAGATGGCTACCGCGCGCCGCAAACATGCGCCCCATAATTTAACCGCCGAATAAAAATTCGCCTGCTACCATCATGCCCGCACCCATCACAAAGGCGATGGGCAAGGTGATGCACCAAGTCAGAAAAATACGTTTGAAAACTTCATGATTAAATCCGGTTTTTTGTGCGGCACCCACACCCGCGATAGCACCCGTTGTGGAAAGTGTCGTGGAAACTGGCAATTTTAAAAACGTCGCCATGGCAATCGATAGAGCCGCACCTGTTTCCGCCGCAAAACCATCCATGGGGCGCAATTTGGACAAACGAAATCCCATGGTTTTAGTAATGCGCCAGCCGCCTACCCAGGTGCCCAACGCAATTGTGATATTCGCCAAAAACAAAACCCATAGCGGAATATGGAAATCCGCCGCGTTCATATAACCACCCGCAACCAATGCCGTAGCAATCACCCCCGCCGTTTTTTGCGCGTCGTTCGTGCCGTGGTTAAATGACAGTGCTGCCGAAGATGCCAGTTGCGCGTAATTGAAAAACTTGCTCCACCCGGCTTCTGGTTTCACACGTTGGCGCATGAAAAGCGCTGTGCGGTGCATAGCGAAAGCGAGTGCAAAACCAATAATTGGTGCGATAAAAATAAACGCTAAAACTTTAATCCAGCCTTCCGCGATAAAAACATGTGCCGGGTCCGTATCGCCGTGCAGTGCCGCATGGGAGTAAACCGCGCCTGCTAGCGCACCGATTAGTGTATGCGATGAACTCGCCGGAATGCCGCGCCACCAGGTAATCAGATTCCACGCAATCCCTGCCAGCAATCCGGCCAACAGCGCAGGCAGGGCGATGACATCCAGATGCATCAACCCAGCGCCAATGGTTTTTGCCACGCCGGTGGAAAAACTAAAAAAAGCGATAAAGTTAAACAACGCCGCCCAGATTACCGCGCGGCGGAAGCTCAGCACTCGCGTGGCAACAATCGTGGCAATGGAATTTGACGCATCGTGAAAGCCGTTGATGAAATCAAACACCAGCGCAGTGGCGCAGACGATGAGGGTCAGAATGAGTGGGTCAGCCATAGTTTGGCACCTTGTCGCACGGATGGCGCTGCGGTAAAAGTGGAACATGACTGCCGCGCTGAAAATCGAACCGTTGCCCACCACCATTTTACCTGGGGGCGATGAAATTAAACCCTATACAATCAATTTTGGTCCCCAACATCCGGCGGCACACGGCGTGCTGCGGTTGGTGATGGAACTGGATGGTGAAACGGTGCGGCGCTGCGATCCGCACATCGGCCTGTTGCACCGCGGCACGGAAAAATTGATTGAGCATAAAACCTATTTGCAGGCTGTGCCGTATTTTGACCGCCTCGATTACGTCGCGCCAATGAACCAGGAACATGCCTTTGCCCTGGCGGTGGAAAAGTTATTGAAAATCACGGCGCCGCCGCGCGCCCAAGCAATCCGCGTTTTGTATGCGGAGATCGGGCGTATTCTGAATCATCTTTTAAACCTGACGACCTATGCGCTCGATGTAGGCGCGATTACGCCGAGTTTGTGGGCCTTTGAAGAGCGCGAAAAACAAATGCAATTTTACGACCGCGTCTGCGGCGCGCGTCTGCATGCAAATTATTTCCGTCCTGGCGGTGTGGCCTTTGATATGCCGCCCGGTCTGGCAGAGGATATCGGCGAGTATTATCGTAACTTTCCAAAATTTATTGATGAACTGGAAGGTCTATTATCCAACAATCGTATTTTCAAACAGCGTACCGTGGATATCGGTGTGGTGAATGCGACGGACGCGGTGGCCTGGGGCTTTACCGGTCCGATGCTGCGCGCCTCGGGCGTCGCATGGGATTTACGCCGTTCGCAGCCCTATGACGGTTATGAAAAATACAATTTTGAAATTCCGGTCGGCAAAACCGGTGATTGCTATGCGCGCTACCTGGTGCGCGTGGAAGAAATGCGCCAGAGCGTGAAAATCATCGCGCAGGTTCTGGCCGCATTGCCGTCCGGGCCGGTGAAGGTAGACGACCGCAAGGTAGCGCCGCCGTCGCGCGCGGAAATGAAAACTTCGATGGAAGCGCTCATCCACCATTTCAAATTATTTACCGAAGGTTATCACGTCCCAGCGGGCGAAACCTATACGGTGGTTGAGGCGCCCAAGGGCGAATTCGGCGTTTACCTGGTCGCAGACGGCACCAATAAACCTTACCGCTGCTATATCCGCGCGCCAGGGTTTGCGCATCTGCAAGCGATGGATATGATGTCCAAAGGTCACATGCTGGCCGACGCGGTTTCCATTATCGGCTCGATGGATATCGTCTTTGGAGAAATTGATAGATAATGTCTTGTAAGTCAAAGATATAATAATCAACGAATGGAATTCCATGATACAGCTCAAAACAGCAACCCTTAAGCAAGTTATTTTCACAATCACGATTGTTCTTTTAACCATCATATTATGGAACTATCTTAACCCTTCAAATTCCGTTCAGGCCAAATCATCCGTGCTTGCCCGCGTGGAAAAATCAAAAACCCTGCGCTGCGGTTATAATATTGAACCACCAAGTCTCAACGTCGATCCGAATACCGGCAAGCCGTTCGGTATTGCCGTTGATATTGTTGAGCGGATGGCGAAGTTTCTTGGTTGGAAAGTTGAATGGGCTGAACAGGTAGGCTGGAGTGAGATGGGCGCAGGTCTGCAAGCAAATCGGTATGATCTGGTATGTGTAGGCAAATGGATCTTTGCGTCCGAAACGCGCGGTAGCGCCTTTACAATGCCGATCTATTATTCTGCCGTTCATGCTTATGGTCGGGTGGATGAGGCCCGTTTTGATAATAAGCTCAGTAATTTAAACTCTCCCGATTACCGCATTGCCACCATGGATGGCGAGTTTAATTATTACGTTACGACAGATAAATTTCCAAAAGCTAAGCGCGTCGAGCTGCCCGCCTTGACAGATTTTGGTACGCAAATTTTAAATGTCACGACGCATAAAGCCGATGTTGTATTTCTCGCAGCGGCTGAAGCGGATGATTATATCCGCAAAAATCCAGGCACGATTAAACGGCTGACGAAAGATCCTGTTGTCGTGTTTGATACGGCCTTCATGTTTAAAAACGGCGAACCGGATCTCGCCGAAGTTTTGAATTCAACCTTGCGGCAACTGCATAACGATGGGTTTATCCGTGCCTCCATGGATAAATGGCAGGCGGCACCGGACGGCTATTTGCGCCTAGCGAAGCCTTATGCCGAACCTGACCATCATTCCGCAGACTAACTCCGGCGATTACCCATAAACCGCAGCATGTACATAAACAGGTTGATGAAATCCAAGTAAAGGTTTAGCGCGCCCATAATGGCGACCTTTTGCTGGCTGTCTGCGCTCCAGGACTGGTTATACATGGCCTTGATTTTTTGCGTATCGAATGCGGTCAGGCCAGTGAAGATCAATACCCCCAGGACGGAAACAATCATTTCCAATTGTGTTGAATGGAAAAACATATTCGCGAACATCGCAATAACTAACCCGATCACGCCCATCATCAGGAAGGATCCCATGGCGGTCAAATCGCGCTTGGTCGTATAGCCCCACAAAGACATCGCGGCGAACGTGCCTGCCGTGACAAAAAAGGTAAGTGCGATTGACGCGTCTGTGTAAATTAAAAAGATCGTGGAAAGCGATACACCCATCAATGCCGCATAACCCCAAAATACTATTTGCGCCGTTTGCGCCGACATATTACGGATGCCAAAACTGAGCCACAAAACCAGCCCCAGTGGCGCCAGCATGACTACCCACTGCAGCGGCGTACCAAAAATTGCATGAACCATCTCGGGCGACTGGGCGATGAGGTAGGAGATAATCCCGGTCAGGGTCAAACCGCCCGCCATGAAATTATAAACCTTGAGCATGTGGGCACGCAGCCCTTGATCGATCGCGCGCGCGCCGGTCGCAAAGGATCCCACAAAAGGATCGCCGGAATTTTGGGGATTAAGATCAGCCATGACAGTCTCCTAGAACGAATACATATTATATGGTGTGTTATGGCGCGCGCGCAAGGGCGCCCTCCCATGTCATCGTTCTTTTGGCATCATCATTCATGAAAAAGATAATTTTCCTATGCCATACCCATGATACCCCATAAATTTCCATTCGTTTTTTTGGAATAATTTATTTATATCAACAAGTTGCATGAATTTATGATGTTTTGTTGGTTGGGGCTACCAAATTCGTGAAACAGGAAAATAATCCTTTACAAGGGTTTTAGGTTCATATATTATGATCATAGTTAACGCCAGCATTGTATTCGCGTAACAACCACGATCATTTACTTTCCCATCTATGCACGTCAGATAAAGGGATGGGATGGCAAACAGCGATTACGGTGGGGGATGATTGGCGGGAGGTGGCGCGTGCGCTGCTGGCACAATTGCCCGATTCACGTAACGCAAATATGGCCGTTTTATATGTCACAGATGAGCTGGCCGGGCATGCGGGAAAGCTATTTACTATGCTGAGGCGCGCCACCGGCATTCGCCATTGGACAGGCGGGTGTAATATTGCCGCTTTTTCAGGCAGCGAATCTTTGTGTGGGGAACCTGGCGCGGTTTTGATGCTGGGACATGTGCCTGACGGCAGCGCGACTTATCCCGATATTAAAAATGTCAAAGAATCCCTGGCTACATTTGGTTTCATCCACGCCGACCCGCGTGTGGCAGAATTTCCGAAAGTGCTGGCGAAATTGGCAGAACTGCCCATTTTCTGGATGGGTGGTTTGATGATTAATCAGGGCGGCCATTCGGTCTTCCATAACACAAAAATGACGCGCGATGCGATCAGCCTGTGTTGCTTTGACGAACGCATGAATATCATGACGGCGCTATTTCACGGCTGTCGCGCCTTTGGCCCGGTGCATACGGTTACTTCAGCGGAAGGTGCCATGTTGCACGGCCTGGATCATCGACCCGCAATCGAGATTTTCGCGGAAGACTTGACGCGCATGACGGTCACCGAAGGACAAAATTTAAATAAAGGCGATGAAATTCATCTCGGCCTGGTGAAGGGCGGCTGTGATTGCGGCACCTATGCCGTGCGCGGCTTGAATTCCATTGATCCCAAGGATGAATTTTTGAATGTCGCAGGCGTATTGGAGGTTGGACAGAAAATCCGTTTCGTGCGGCGCGACCGGCAATTCGCCCATGATGAAATGAAGCAAAAATTGGCCGCGCTAAAAAACCGGTTGCAGGCTGTGGGACGCCAAGCCGCCGCCGCGCATTACGTCAGCTGCATGGGACGTGTGCCCGCGCTGTTTAATGAAGAAACGGGTTTGGAGACGGATTATCTGCAAGCGGCATTCGGTGATATTCCCATCATCGGTTATTACAGCGTCGGCGAGATCATGCGCGGGGAGTTGCATAATTTCGCTGGCGCCCTAACTCTATTCACGGAATAACGGGGAATAAGATGGAAAAACGAAAATTAGGCACCAGCGATCTGCACGTTTCATTAATATGCCTGGGTACCATGACCTGGGGCAATCAAAACTCGCGCGAAGATGCCTTTGTCCAAATGGATTACGCGCTGGAGCGCGGCATTAACTTTTTCGATACGGCGGAAATGTATGCCGTGCCACCAAGCCGTGAAACGCAAGGCCTGACGGAAACCTATATCGGAGACTGGTTTGCGGCGCGACGCGGCGCGCGCGAAAGAGTTATTTTGGCGACGAAAATTGCAGGGCCATCGGATTTTTTCACCTATATTCGCGGCGGCAAAAGCAAATATGACCGCGCGAATATCCGCGAAGCGCTGGACGGCAGCCTGCGCCGCCTGCAAACGGATTACATTGATCTCTACCAACTGCATTGGCCGGAACGCAGTGTGAATAGTTTCGGCCAATTGGATTATGTGCACCGACCGGAGATGGACGGCACACCGCTCATGGAAACGCTGGAAGCCTTGCAAGAAGAAGTGCGCGCGGGCCGCATCCGCGAAATCGGCCTATCCAATGAAACTGCTTGGGGCGCGGGAGAATTTTTGCGCCTGTCGGAAAAATATAGCCTGCCGCGCATACAGTCGGTGCAAAATGCCTATAATCTTTTGAACCGCAAAGACGAGGTCGGCCTGACGGAAGTTTATATTCGCAATAACTGTGGCTTATTGGCTTATTCCCCACTCGGCGGCGGGACGCTGTCGGGCAAATATCTGGATGGCAAAATTCCGCCCGGCACGCGCCGCGCCGTGGAAACGCGCGCCTGGAACCGTTACACGAATCCACGGACTGAGGCCGCCACGCGTGCCTATGTAGATATGGCGAAGAAACACGGCCTTGACCCCTGCCAGATGGCTTTGGCATTCGTGAACATGCAACCCTTCGTCACCAGCAATATCATCGGGGCAACCACGATGGCGCAATTGAAAACGGATATTGACTCGGCGGACATAAAATTGTCACCTGAAGTTGTGCAAGCGATTAACCAAATTCATGCGAATAATCCGAACCCTGCGCCATAATTAGGATTCGTGCAGCGTATCTTCATCGCCCTCATGGTGCCGGAGCCGCAGCGTAGCCAGCTGGCCTTGCTCCAGGCTGGCCTGGAAGGAGCGCATTGGGCGCGGCCGGAAAAACTCCACCTCACCATACGTTTTATTGGTGAGGTGGATGAACCGACCGTACAGGATGTCGGCGTTATTCTGGGCGGCCTGGAAATTAAAAATTTTCAAATCCAGCTTCAAGGGATTGGCGTGTTTGATCCGGGCAACCGTCCGCGTTCGCTTTGGGCGGCCGTGAAAGATCATGCACCGCTGCAAGCGCTGCATGAAAAATGCAATCAGGCGCTGCGCCGCCTTGGCGTGATGGAGGAACGACGGAAATATCTGCCCCATGTCTCGCTCGCACGGTTGGTAAATGTGCATTCGGTGGATCTAATTCATTATCTGGAAAGCTGCGGCGATTTTTCCATGCCACCCTTTGAAGTCAACAGCTTTTGCCTGATCCGTAGCCATCTGACGCGCCACGGCGCGGCCTATGAAGTTCTAGACGAGATTCAACTTCTCCCGCAATAATCGCCCGACGCGTTCGGTTTCATGCAATTGTGGGCGCGCGATAATTTTCCAGTCGCCGTCGTACCAATGGGTCAGACCGCGTTCGAATAACGTTTCATAAAAACGCGTGAACTTTTTGCCTTCACCAGGCATGCGCAGCAGCGCCACGGGTGCGGGCGTGGCCAGCGCCTCGGAAATCATATTCACGCTGTCGGCGGTGACCAGAATATAATCCGCCGCGGCCAGAAAGGCGAAATAGGGATTCTCGCCGACGCCATCATAAAACCAGACATTGGTTTTATGGGGAAAGGCGGCACGCAACCGTTCACGCAAAACTTCTGGCGTACGGCGCGATACGGTAATGAATAACGACATCCCGCATTCCAGCAGCACATAACATTTAGCAATGATATCATCCACCCAATCCGGATGCAGACGCACATATTTGTTATTGCCGCCGATTAAAACCGCAACACGCGGATTTTGATAAAGGGATAGTTTCTCCTGCCATTCCTGGCGCGCGTGATCCAGAACAGCATCATTAACCCGGTTCAGGCTGCCCAGATTTTGAATAACGTTTTTACCCTCCACTCCGTCATGTTGCGGAATGATCGCGTAGTTAAATTCATTCAAGCTAATCCGCGGATTTTGGATTTGAATAATCGGGATACCGGGCCAATGCCGGCGCGCTGCCAGGAGGGCGTAGCTCGCACGGCGTCCGGCTCCGATGACTCCAGCGGGCGGATGGGTAAAAGAGTCATACAACTTTTCCGTTAAATAGTTGCTGAGGATTTGCGGCGGAAACCAGTAATGCCAGGATGATAAATTCAGCGATTGAAAAGAATAGGGAACCTGCATCGCTTCAGCTAGGCCAAGGGATTGACTATCCACGCCTTTCCGTCCGTCTTGCAGAACCAGCCAAGGGGCGGCGCCGAGTGAATTCATCGCAGAGTAGGTTGATATCGGCATGGTTATCAGTGACCTTGCGCGCATTCCGTGTGGACCCGGGGAGGAACCAAAATGCGGCGCAGCAAGTTGGACGAGATTGATCGCAAAATTCTTGCCGCTTTGCAAGCCGATGACTGCTAGTGTGCCAATTGAGGAAGCTGGAAATTAGAAGTTAGAGATTAGATAATTTCTCTTCCGTTCTAACTTCTAAGCTCTAGTTTCTATGATGTGAAACTCCGCGCCGATCAACACTTAGTCAATTTTGGGCTCGCGGCAACGCGCAGCCAGGCGCAGGCCCTGATTAAGGCGGGCGAAGTTTTTTTAGGCGAAACACAAATTGAAAAAGCAAGCGCGCAAATTGCTTCGGATTCTGTTTTAACCGTGAAAGCGCCGCTCCATCCCTGGGTCAGCCGGGGCGGGCAAAAACTGGCGGCCGCGCTGGCATATTTTCAATTATCCCCGGCGGGTCTGATTGCGATTGACATCGGTGCTTCAACGGGCGGCTTTACGGATGTATTATTGGCGCATGGCGCGGCCAAAGTTTACGCGCTGGATGTGGGGAACGGCCAACTGGTTGAAAAATTACAACGGGATTCACGTGTGGTACAGATGGATGGGGTGAATGCACGCTACCTGGCGCGCGATCATCTTCCTGAATCACCCAACGTGATTGTCTGCGATGCCAGTTTCATTTCACTTATATTAGTGCTGCCAGCCGCATTACAATTGGCCACGCCGGATGCCTGGTTGGTCGCGCTGATTAAACCACAATTTGAAGTCGGCAAAGAAAACATCGGCAAGGGCGGTATTGTGCGGGATGAAAAACTTCATGCGGCAGTTTGTGAAAAAATTCAGAACTGGCTGGAAAACGAAATGGCCTGGCAGGTGATTGGTATCATGCCTAGCCCGATTACGGGCACCGATGGCAATCACGAATTTTTAATTGCGGCATGCAATAACAAAAACCGTACCCTAAATAAGGTTATGATTTCAGATAAAGCGGCGCCATCTCTACCGGCTGGACATGCAACAGCGTGGAAAACTCCTGGCGCAACAAAGCCATAAAGGATGTGCGGTCAATAATACCCAGTTGGTTCAGGAGTAATTTTATCATCGCCATTGGGCCCTGGTTATTATTATAAGGCTCCACGACAATCTGGGCATCAGGCTTCATGTTTAATGCTTGCTTGGCTGCTGCGACTGCTTCAACTAAGCCGCCCAGGTCGTCCACCAGGCCGCTTGCCTTGGCTTCCTCACCGCTCCAAACCTGGCCTTGCGCTACGGCTTCAACCATTTCGGGAGACATTTTCCGTCCGGCTGTCACGCGTGCCTTAAAGGTTGTGTAAACGACGTCGGCCGAACGTGCGACCGCGGCGCGTTCATCCGCGGTAAAACCATGACCGTTCGCGAACAGCGCAGCGTTCTTACCCTCAGCAACTTCATCCCAATTGATGTTGTATTGTTGGGACAAGCCGCCTAGTGAAATCTTACCCACCAGCACGCCAATCGAACCTGTCAGCGTGGACGGCAGGGCCAGAATTTTCGTTGCCGGCACCGACATATAATAACCGCCGGACGCCGCCATATCCGTCATCGAAATAATAACCGGCTTCCCCTGGTCTTTTAAATGTTGAATGGCATGCATAATGCTTTCAGACGCAATGGCCGATCCGCCGGGCGAGCTGAGGCGGAGAACCACGGCATGAATATTTTTATCATCCGCGATATCTTGCAGAGTATCCGCAAAATCTTCCGCGCCAATGGTACCGTTCGCCAAGGGTGACGGGCCGCCGCCAGCACCGCGCACGATTTCACCTTCGGCATTTACAATCACAATCCGCGGCGTTGTTTTTTTAATTTTGGGCGGCTGCAAACCGTCCAGATAGTCATCTAAATCCACACGTTCCGCAGGGAATTTGATCTGATCTTCATATTGCACAGCATCGATCAGTTGGCCCGCAGCATCCGCCGGTACCGGTGCGGTATCGCGCAGGTTAACCAGCGTCGCCATATCGATTTTACGATCCTGCACGACAGCCTGCATCACATGATCGGATAAATGGGACAGCAACCGTGTCAACTGTACGTGATCTGCATCGGTCATATGCATTTCCGTCAGATTATCCATGGCGGATTTATAAGCGCTGCGTTTTTCAAATTCGGGTAGGACCCCATATTTGTCCAGCAGGCCGCGGAAAAACGGTTCCTCAATCGCGATACCGGAAAAGCCTGCAAATCCGCCCGGCTGTAAAATAATTTTGTTGGCGGATGACGCCAGATAATACATGGCGGTGCCGTTATCCTCTTCACCAAACGTATCTGTGAAGAAAATTACCGGTTTCCCCGCCGCGCGGACGCGCGCGATTGAGTAACGCAATTCTTCCGCTTGCGTGAGGGACAGTGCCCCGCCCACGGCGCGGATATAAACCCCGGATACTTTGGGGTCATGCGCGGCCCTTTCCAGCGTGGCGACCCATTCTTCCAGGCCCGGCGGTGCATGACCGCCGGCAAAACTCCGCAGAAATGGCGGTGTGGTTTCCACCATTTTATCCGCCAGTGTCAGCGTCAGCATCATATGATCCGGCAGCTTATGATCGCTATGTGTCAAATGGGTGATTAAAATACCCGCGCCCGCCAGCATCAGGAAAAATACCAGACCGAGAAGAACGAAAAAGCCGCGCAGCATTTTGAGGAAGGATTTCATCTGTTTTTATTACCTCAAGCCAGAATAACAAGCAAGCAGACGAAGATTTATAGATGAATTTTTAAAAAGCAGGGCCGTGAAGACCAGAATTATTTTTCCTATTTTGGATGTGCAATGATCCTACTTGTGCGGCCCTGGCCTCGTTCAGAAAATTAACAAACCCCCTGTTGCCTCTTGCTGTTTGAATTTGCAAAGCAGTTTGCTTGGTTTCAAGATTTGGTACATCCACCTGCGCGCCATATTGAAATAAGACTTCAGCTACTTTTAACTGATCATAGACGACTGCAATCATAAATGCACGATTTAAGATATTTTGGGAAAATGGCAGATCAGATTTTGCAACGCCTGCCTGCTTTAATCTGGAGAAGAAATCTTTGCGTTCAGTTAATTCTCTCTGAACCGCGGAAACATTTCCACCTGCAACAGTATTCATAAAATTTAAAGGATAATCATTCATCAATATCTCCTAATAATTAACTTAGTTTACCCTACCACCATTTTAAATAAATCGCAAAGTTTTTAATCACTTTTCACAAAAAATTCATATATCTTAGTTACGGCCAATTCCGGCACAGGCTTTGCACCCGCGCATATTCCTGGGGCGTGTCGATTTGCATTTGCCGCGTTTCGCGCAGGGTTGAAAATTGATCCATCAATATGTTCAAACGTTTTTCCATGACATTTTGCAAATCCCGGCTGGCGGATTCCAGTTGGGGTGCAGGCATGGGGCCGCGCAGACCGATCCGGGCTACTTCCGCTTGAATGCCTTGTTGGAGTTGCGATGCGAAATCAGTCAATAAAATTTGGTCAGTGGCGACGTGTTTGGTCTCATGATTCATGACAGCGGTGTGATAACAACTGCCCGGCGCAAACTCGCGGCTGATATAAACCGTGGGTTGATAACGCAAAGTGACATTAACTTGCCCCACCCAGATGCAGGCCAGTCCGTCGGAAGAGGTTAAGGTCTGCAATTGCGTTGACATATTGCTGGTGATCACCCCGTTGGTCAGGCCGCCGACATAGGCAGTGGAACCTGCACGCTGCGCCGCCAGAATACGTGCACCCATTTGATTCAAATTGGCGCGGTTGCGTCCGAAATCAAACCGCACCGGGTCTTCCTTCCGGTCTAGCACCACGCGTGGTGGTGCCGTGGTCGGACATTGCAGGGCATGGGCTGTGCTTGGCACCAATAAGCAAATCCGTAAAAGTAAAAACAGCCCGCGGCGCATCGGCACGATCATAAGCGATATAAATTTAAAAAACGAATAAAAAGTTAAAGGGCGATTTGCGTCAACAGCCAACCCACCATTTGAATCGCCGCCATTAAGATCACCAGTAAAACCGCCATGCCCCGTGTCACGGTCAGTGCAGTGCGAACTGTAAACCAGATATAGATCATGTTGTATGTGCTGGCCGCTAGTAAAATTAAGTTGCTTAGAATTTCGGGCACCACATTCCAGCCATAAATCACATAGGCAATTCCCATAACCACCACTTGCCACGGCGTCGCCCAATTCACAGCGGCAACCAATAAATTATACCGCGCGCCGCGCATCAGATAGAGACAAACATAATGCATTGCCAAGGGAAAGCCGAAAATCGCGATCAAATAGCTTAAGGCATCGCGCAACCATGATAAGCCATTGGTTCCGGCGACCTGAGCCGACGGCCCTTGTAAGGTAGGTAAAGCGATCATTAATAATAGCGCGAGTAACGGAGCGGTAAAGGAAATCCAAAGGCCACGGCGGCTATCATCCATACGCATCAACCCGTTTGTATCAAATATGGCCAAACGCAAAGCGCCATACAAAGGCTGCAAAATATCTGTTTGAAGGAAATTCCTCATGATTTGATCTCCGCAAAATAACGCGTCAGGACACTATGATAGATTTCGGACAGCCGCATCAGGTCGCCAACCGGCACGCATTCATTCACCTGATGCAAGGTATCGTTACGCAAACCCAGTTCGATCACAGGACAATGGTTTTTGATAAAACGAGCATCGGACGTACCGCCTGAAGTTGAGAGTGTCACAATGGATTGCGTTTTTTCCATGACTGCATCGCAGATGAGTTGGACAAAGGCCCCAGGCGGAGTCAAAAACGCCTCTCCGGAAAGCCTCGTTTTCAATTCATATGATGTACCTGTGACCGGCAATAACACTGCATCACATTCACGCTTTATCCAGCGCTCCAGAAGCTCAGGCGTTTGCAGGGTATTATAACGGATATTCATTTGGGCAAAGGCGCGGGCGGGCACCAGATTAACCGCGGTTTCTCCCAGGGTTTCCATTTGCGTGACTTGCAGGGTAGAGGGCGGGAAATCCCGGTTGCCGCCGTCAAGTTTTTGCGCCGTTAGGCGCGTGATGACTTGTGCGAGTAGATGATTGGCATTCAAGGCACGTTGGGGGTAGGCCACATGACCCTGGACGCCGTGCACGGCTAATTCCACGTGCAAACTGCCGCGGCGGCCATTTTTAATCGCATCACCCACACGGTTTTCCGAGGTTGGTTCCCCAACGATGCAATGGCTAATCTGAATATTTTTTTCCTTCAGCCATTCCAGCATGCGCGGCGTGCCGTTGACCATATTTCCTTCTTCATTGCCGGTAATCAGCAGTGAAATGGTACCGGGATAATCCGTAAAATGTTCAGCGGCGGCGATAAACGCGGCGATCGCGCCTTTCATATCTTCTGCGCCGCGGCCATATAAAATATTATCATGCACTTCGCCGCCAAAGGGATCATGCCGCCAGGACGCCACGTCGCCCACTGGCACTACATCGGTATGGCCCGCGAAACATACATGCGGTCCCGGTGCTTGGCCCGTGCGATAGGCCCATAAATTCCACGTATCCGGCCCACCGTTGCCGGTGAATAAAACTTTTTCACAAGTAAATCCGAGTGGTGTCAGGGCCGCCACCAAAACGTCCATCGCGCCGTTATCCTCAGGGCAAACCGAAGGTGCGCGGATCAGGGCCTGCGCCAGGGGAAGAGGGTTAAAGGTCATGGTCATTGATGATTACATTACCCATGATTACGCATAATTTGCCGCAATTCTTCCAGCCATTTTGAAATGACATCGTCTTTCAATTTTAAATTACTGGCAAAAACGATCTTTAAAGCTTCAATAAAACGGGCGATGACCTGTTGGTGCCCCGGCTTGCCGGCGTCATAATTTTGGCGCAAGAAAGCATATAGCATTTGCGCAATTTCCGATGACACTTGATAACCGAAAATACCCGCACGCGATTTTAAAGATAAGGTCGCCATTTCCATTTGCTCAAACGCCAGCGCGGTATCGTTTTTACGGGTTTCAACAAAGGCCTGCTCCAGCGCGGCCAGATCCTCGCGGATCCATGTCATGCTCTCATCTTGCATATCATTAATTGCGGTTTGCGCCGCTTCAACAACATCCGGTGTAATAACCTCAGATAGGGGGCCTGAGAGGGCGATTAAACGGCGCAGCCCAAAATCTGGCGGCGTCATCATCGGCCCAGCGCCAATGGCGGGAAGATCCTTGCCTTGTTTTTGCGCAATTACAGGGGCGTTGATGCGCCGCTCAGATGGCGGATCCGACGGTTTGGGTCTGCGCCGCCGGTCCGGCCCAACAAAATCCCTGGAAACCACAAATCCACGCGGATGGTCCACCACATGTTCGATACGTTGAAATAAAGTGTTAACTGTAAACGGCTTTATCAGAAATTCTGTAATGCCTGCATCGCGCGCTGCCGCGATATCCGAAAGTTCGCCGCGTCCTGTTAGCATGATAATGGGCGTGCCCTGATTGCGCGAAGCTTTGCTGAGGCGAACCTGACGCACTAAATCCACACCATTAATGGGCTGTAATACCCATTCGGTAATAATCAAATCCACCGGCTGACTTTCCAAGAAGGTCAGCGCATCGGCGGAAGATTTTAAATGACGGCAATTGGGGAAGCCTAAATCCCGTAAACTTTGCAGGACGATATTTGCGATATGTTTATCGCTGTCGATAACCAGTGTTTTTACTTTCTCCAGATTCGATTTCTTTGGCACGGGATGAATTTATGCAATTCGCGCTGCTGCGGCAAGCAGGCCAAATTTCATTTTCTCCGCATCTGACCCTAGCGGAAAAGGGGGGATTTCATGTATAAAGTCCCATGTCTCAAATTACGTTGACTTTCCCGGATGGCGCTGCGCGCCAATATGAACCAAACATCACGGCTGCCCAGGTGGCCCAATCCATTGCTTCCAGCTTGGCAAAAAAGGCTGTGGCGGCCAATTTTAACGGCACGGACATTGATCTGGATCTGCCGCTGACGGCGGATGGCAAGCTATCGATCATCACGCGGGACAGCGATGCCGCGCTGGCGCTAATCCGTCACGATGCGGCCCATGTGATGGCGGAGGCTGTGCAAAAATTATTTCCCGGCACCCAGGTGACGATCGGCCCGTCCATTGAAAACGGATTTTATTATGATTTTTACCGTGCGGAGCCTTTTTCGACCGAGGATTTCGCCGCGATTGAAAAAGAAATGCATGCGATCGTAGAGCGCGGCTCGCCTTTCACGCGCGAAGTCTGGCCGCGCGCTCAGGCGATTGAATTCTTCAAAGCCAAAGGCGAAAATTTTAAAGTTGAATTGATTGAAAATCTGCCGGGTGATGAAGACATTAAAATATACAAACAAGGTGATTGGCTCGATCTGTGCCGCGGGCCGCATATGCCGACGACGAAACATCTGGGTAAAGCCTTTAAGCTGACCAAGGTCGCCGGTGCCTATTGGCGCGGCGATTCCAAACGTGAAATGTTGACGCGGATTTACGGCACCGCCTGGCGCGACGAAAAAGAATTGAACGATCATTTAATGATGCTGGAGGAAGCGGAAAAACGCGATCACCGCAAACTTGGCCGCGAAATGAATTTGTTTCATCTGCAGGAAGAGGCACAGGGATCCGTTTTCTGGCATCCGAAAGGCTATATTATCTGGCAGGCGCTCGAGAGCTACATGCGCCGCAGGTTAGACAATGCGGGCTACGTTGAAGTCAAAACGCCGCAATTAATGGACAGCCGTTTTTGGGAACAGTCAGGCCATTGGGGCAAATACCGCGAAAACATGTTTGTGGTGCCGGATGTTGTACCGAATACGGTTGAAGGCGAAAAAGTTTTCAAGGAAGAACCCAAACATTTCATGGCGTTGAAGCCAATGAATTGCCCAGCGCACGTACAAATATTCAAGCAAGGAATTAAAAGTTACCGCGATTTGCCGATCCGTATGGCGGAGTTTGGCTGTTGTCACCGCAATGAAGCGCATGGCGCCCTACATGGCTTGATGCGCGTGCGCCAGTTCACGCAGGATGACGCGCATATTTTCTGCCGCGAAGATCAGATTTTGGATGAAAGCATACGCTTTTGCGCCCTGACACAAAAAATCTATGCAGATCTCGGTTTCGACAATTATGTCATTAAACTCGAAACGCGGCCCGAAAAGCGCATCGGTTCGGATGAATTGTGGGATAAGGCTGAGGACGGCCTGAGAATGGCGCTCGAAAAGCTTGGTATGAAATATACACTTGCGCCTGGCGACGGAGCTTTTTATGGACCGAAACTCGCTTACATTATCCGTGATGCAATCGGACGCGAATGGGGCTGTGGCACGTTGCAGCTGGATTTTAACTTGCCTGAACGTCTGGACGCTTTTTACGTCGGCGAAGATGGGCAGCGCCACCGCCCGGTCATGCTGCATCGGGCGATTTTGGGTGCGCTAGAGCGTTTTATCGGTATTTTAATTGAAAGCTACGCAGGTAAATTTCCGCTGTGGCTCGCGCCAGTACAAGTTGTCGTTGCCTCGATTACTGAAGGTGCGGAAGATTACGCCAATGAGGCCGCCGCAGCATTGCGCGCCGCCGGTCTGCGCGTTGAAACCGATACGCGCAGCGAAAAAATCAATTACAAAATCCGCGAACATTCGTTGCAAAAAGTTCCGATCATCGCGGTCGTCGGTGCAAAGGAAGCTGCGGATCGCACCCTTGCCTTCCGCCGCCTGGGCAGTGATGCCCAGGAAATGGTCACGCTCTCAGATGCGATTCAGACACTGGTCTGCGAAGCCGCACCGCCGGCTTAGTTCAAGCTATCTAATGGATATGAATCGGAAAAACTAAATTAATCCCGGATGACTCTTCGACCGGAGGCGGTTCGTACACAACGGGCGGCGCATAGACCACACCTGGCTCTTCCACATAATGCGGACCATGCCAGTAGCGGTGCGCATAAACTTCATGCCTGTGCCACCCCCTATCGTGACCGTGACCGCGGCCTCTATCCCAGCGCGGATCAGCAAGGGCGGGAGTAGTAGTTACGGTTAAGCTGATTAAAGCCAAAATCGCTGCGCCAAGGGATAAGCCGTACGATTTGGGTGCACTAAAGATAATTTTTTGCATAACTGCCTCCTGATAAATGTTGTGGCAATAATTACGAATTCTTTTTCATGGCATTCTTGTTGCCACGATGGCCTTCAAATTTTCCGAATACCTCATCGGCATTTTTCTTTTGTGCGTCTGACATGTGATTGTAGAGCGTTTGGAAAGAATCGGTCATTTTTTGCAGACCATCCGCATGCGCCTGGGCAATTTTCTGATAGGATTGCAGATCATCTACAGCTGTCATGGATTCTGCATTCTGGTGACGTGATTTAATCAACTCATGAATATTGGCTTCGTTATCGCGCATGGTCACAGCAACCTTATCCCAATCGGATTCTTGCGCGCTGGTGATTTTCAATTTGTCATGCAGGGTTTGGATTCTTGCTTCTACCTCTTCGCGGCCGTGCATTTTATGCATGGGTTGCGTTTGGCTGGCCGCATGATCCTGATCTGTGGTTTGTGAATTATCGCTGTCGTCCATCGGCGCAGCCATAACGGGAAGCGAAAAGGTCAAGCCACTGGTAAAGACAGTCAAAGCAAGGGCGCGAAGGACACGGGAATTAGTTTTAAACATTTTTTACTCCGGGTTAGTGCAAGGATTACCCCGCACTTTGCCCGCATTAAACTTAAATAACAGCGCGGAGCGAAAGTTAATTTTATTAGTTTACGATAAATTCCTGATTTAAGATGGTGCCCGAAAGAGGACTTGAACCTCCAAGGGGTTGCCCCCACTAATACCTGAAACTAGCGCGTCTACCAATTCCGCCATCCGGGCACACCAGCGCGTCAGAAAACAGAATACGGACAAGAAATCAAGCGAATTTTATACTGCACCGCGGTCGTCGAAAACGAAACAATCGCCTTCCCACAGGGATTCTTCCGGTGGAACCTGTTCCAGATAACCCAAAATGCCACCTTTCAGGTGATATACTTCTTCAAATCCCTGGCTACGCAGCCAGGCGGTGGATTTCTCACACCGGATGCCGCCGGTGCAATACATGGCAATTTTTTTGCCTGCCAGGTATTCGCGGTTGGCCTCGATAAAGGCTGGCAGTTCAGAAAAGCGTTCCGTATCGGGATCGATCGCGCCTTTGAAATGGCCATAGTAATATTCAAAACGATTGCGCGTATCGATCGTCACTACATCGGGCGAGGCGATCAATGCGTTCCAGTCGGGAGGCGTGACATAGGTGCCGACGTTTTTCAGATCAATCGGTTGTTTAAACGTGATAATTTCTTTTTTCAGGCGGACTTTGATTTTTTCAAAGGGAATAATATCAGACGGCGTGAGAACCGGCGAGAGATTTTCAAATCCCGGATGCGCGCGCAGGACGTTGAAAATTTCCTCCATCGCGCGGCGTGGGCCCGCGATGGTACCATTGATGCCCTCGGGCGCGATTAAAACCGTACCCTTGGTGCAGGCGGCCGCCATCAAGCCTTTCAGCCGCCCTTGCCAGTCGGCAAAATCGGGGAAATCGGCGAAGCAATAAAACCGCGCGATGGCAAAGGGTTTTTCCATAAGGGATTTTTAGGCGAAATCCGATCCAAAATGCAACTGTTAAAGATGAAACTAAAGCATCCGCCGGATCAGTTTATCGCCCTGGATGAAATGGTGATATAGGGCGGCGAGGATGTGCGCGACCACCAGCACCAGAATAATATAGCCCAACGTATTATGGGCCAGGTCAAAGGCTTTGGCCCATATTTTATTTTTTTCCCAAATGTTTGGCAAAGTAAACAGGCCGAATACATAAACCGGATAACCGGACGCGGATGACAGCAACCAGCCCGTCAACGGCATGGCAATCAATAATGGATATAACATTAAATAGTTCAGGTGTGCGGCCCAGCGTTGCCAGACCGCAATGCCTGGTGGCAATTTCGGAAAGCCCTGGCCCGCCCGCCAGCCCAGGCGCAGTAGCATTAACACCAACACCAGCGCGCCAAAGGATTTATGCCACATGATCATCGTGAAACGCAGATCTTTGGGCATCTCGTCAAATAATAAACCCATGATCAAATTGGTCAGCACCAGCGCCGCCACCACCCAATGCAGGACTTTGGAGACAGTGCCGTAGGTATAGGGGGTGTCGGTGGAGTTCATCGCATTCAGGATATCTGCATCACATCTTAAAATCAAACCGGAAATTCTGCTGCTGGGTGCGAGCGCGCTGATCTTTCGTGGGGCGGATATTGCGCGTTTCCCCCTGATGACGCTCAATCACGCCCAGGCCGTCATACAGCGCCGCCAGATGATGTTCGAATTGCAACGCTACCGGGGTGCCGCGAAAATGCGCAGGTAGAAGATTTTCATTTTCCATCACCCAGCTCACCAAAGCATCGCGCCAAATGATTAAATCCATCGCTGCCGGAATGACGACGCTGGGCCAGCCGTCGCGGAAGGTTTTTTGAATGGGCGCGCTGTTCACGCGCTGCGAAGCGGGCAGGGTGCCGGATTGGATCGCATCATTCACCACGCGGATGATGCCTCCGGCAAAATCACTGGCAGTGATAAAAACCGCTTTAGCTTCGGCCTCCGCCAGGCGCGCTAAAACGCCCTCCAGGCCCACGACATAGGCTATCAGGATGGAAATACGTTCATCAGAATTACTGCTTTTTGCCATCGTTTTTATGCGCATCGGAAAGGTGGAAAAAGATTCCCTTTTCCGCGTTATTGATCAATTCAAATTTTCCAGTAATGGAAACCAGATTATCCTCCCACAGCATGGGCTCTGTTAACATGACATCGATAATTTCATTCGGTTCGCCCGGCGGGCAAAAGGCGCAAACTGGTGTGCGCCGCGATAAAATCAAATGATGGAATTTTTCTTTTTCCTCCAAAGGCAGAATAAAACCGGTGATGGTAATTTGCGTACCCACCAGTTTTTTTATTTCAGGCGTCGCAGTTATCGCATAGAAACCTGTCTTTTTATCTTGCGAAATCTTTGTTGCCATTAAAATTTTCCATACGGGATCATGTGATTGGGGCAACCGGTCCTGCGCGCTACGTTCGCTATATGGCTGGCTTGTTACAGAAGTGTTTAATGTAATCGTCTTTTGCTGCGCGGTAAAAGCTGCGCAATATAAAACCGCGAACAGCGCTGCGAAAAGTTTGGCCGCGTGTTTCATGGCGCATCCTTGTCCGCGGCAATCAGATAAAATTTTACCGGATTGGCTGCGGCGGCAACGGATTGATTGGAAAAACCAGCAAGCAGCGCTTGTGGGTTCAGTCTCGAATAGAGCCGGACTCGTGCGGTATGGGTGATGTCATCGGCGATGAAATAGGGCGCATTGCGGCCCCACAATGCGCGCCACCATGACAGCTCTTTTGCCGTAAACGTTTTCTCACCGTCTGATACATCGATCGGTGCATCCGAGCGGGCGATAAAATAACGCTGCGACCAGGGCCAGACACGGCCCACGTCATGATACGACAAGGTCACCATACGATCCGCTGCCGTGACATATCCCGCGCCGGTGCCAGAGATGATACGGTGGTCGTGCGGCGGAATGCATAAAAACAGCACCATGACGATCGCATAGCCAATTGCCAGATCAAGGGCGAAAAATTTTGCGATGTCGCCCGCGCAAAAATGGTTTTTATGCCGCCGCGCCAGATAAATAAACCAGGCAGTAGTAAGCAGGCTGATAAACGGCGGAATAATAAACTGCCACTGATACAGCACTGTCACCGAATAGGTGCCGAGTAATTTCAATCCTGCAACACCCATTACCACCTGTGGCCCGCAGCAGGGGATATGCGTGATGATGCCGGTGAGGATATTTGCACCGCTCCCCCAATGACCTTCCCCCCATCTTTTCATGATGTTTATCTGATGCCATGCGTTGATAAAGACAAGGCTGAATTTCTTAGATTTGAAGGGGTATTGTACAAATGAAATAGACCCAACCCTATAACTACATGGTGGCGCCGTTAGGTCGGTTATTATCGTTCCCAGGCCGCACAAATTCCCAAATAACGGTAAGAAGTTTGCCTAAGGCACTTTTTTGTCTACTTGCGGCTTGCCTAGGAGTCACAGTAATAGATACGAGATCAGGGATTACAATTTGCGGCCACGATCCTTGTGTTACACCATTTTCAATCTCCGCTGAGTCCATTCTGTTAAAAACAGTTGTTTCGATCTGAGCGGTTGGCAGAGAATTATCAAAGTCAAATGTTGGAATTCTACGCGGTAAGCTTGTTTGTAATTTTTCTAGAAATACTGCTACAAACTTCTGATCCTGAAAAACATCGTTCGCCTTCAGGTTTGGATCTAGGCAGCGTTCCTGCAAAATAGTGCGAGAAAATAGTATTGCATTTCCTGTCCTGGGGGGATTATTCATAATATAATTTACAGTCAAAGCCTGTGGATTATCCTGAAAGTTATTAGCCTGCCTTATAGCAAGCATACATAGATATCCTTTAGGTTGTTGCAAACCCTTTAACCCGACTGCGCGTACAGTATAATACATATACCCTAAAACTTCTGCCTCAAGGGGCTTCTCGCGATCGCCAAATGTAGCTGCCAAAATCTGCATATTCCCATAGGAAAACTGCACCAAATGTACTTCTTTTAGGCTGGCTGGCCCAGGCATCGTGTTATTATAGAGTTCATTTTTCATTATAATCTCCTTAATTTATCCTATTTGCACCATAGCATATAACCATGAAAATAAAAAATCTTTTATCGTCCGGGTTTGAACAGATGATGCTCAATAAGGATTTCTGTTCATCCGCCCGCTGGCAATTTTTATCGGCTGCTATAAGATCGCCGCATGTCAAAATGGTTGCGGCGAGGTCTGGCTTGGGTGCGTGTCTGGCGCACACGTTTTATGCGCTTGCCGTTACAGGCGCGCCTGGCAATTGTCGGCTTTGGCGTAACCACGGTAGTCGTGCTGGTGCTGGTGGTGGCGCAACTCACCTATACGTATTACGATGCACTGGCGAACAGCAAATCCCGCCTGACGCAAAACACCTATGTGATGTCCGTTTATTTGGATCGCACCCTGGTTGCCGTAGAACAATATGCGGCCGAGGCTAAAACGATTGCCGTTACGGACAATGCCAAACTTGCGCGCCTGCAAGGCCGCCTGCAACGTTATCTGCCGATGGCGGCGGGTATCGGCCTGTGGGATGCCAGCGGGAAATTATTATTTGGCAATAATATTCTGATCGACCCTTTGAACTTTCCTAAATCACCTACATGGGCCGCTGCGCATGGAGCCCATGATAATAAGGCCCAAATCGGCCAGAGCTTGGTGCGGCCGGATGGCAAATTGCTCTTGCCACTGGTCTGGCGCCTGACGGACAGTCGGGGCCAGTTTGCCGGGGAAATGGCATTTTTTCTGAATATTGAAAAATTGGGCGATCTGGTTTTTACGGTTGATAAATCAGCTGTGGCTCTGACCGCACTATATCGTGCAGACGGTCAGGTCTTGATGATGTCACCGGACAGTGTGCATTATCTGTCGCAAAATCATCACGATACCGTACTGTTCAGCAAGCTTGTGCCAGAAAATAAGGCGGGCTTGGCGACGTTATCTTGGGCCTTGGCGCGCGATGACGCGGCGTCGGTGCAAAAAAAACAGCCGCAAGAATGGCTGGTGTCCTATGTGAAATTGTCCTCCGCGCCGCTGGTTGTTGCCCAACTAATGCGTAAGGAATGGGCGCTGGGCTCCTGGCCGTCGCAACGCGCGGCGTTTATTTTATTGGGCATGAGCGTGTTGGGTCTTTTAACGGGCGTCACCATTTTGATTGTGCGTCAGGCGATCCAACAGCAAAAGATTGAAGGCGAGTTGCAGGCCGCGCGGGAACGATTTGATTTGGCCGTGAGCGGCACCAATGACGGGATTTGGGATTGGGATTTGGTGACCAATCATATTTATTTTTCGCCGGTCTGGTTTCAGATTTTGGGCTACCGGCCAGGTGAATTAAGTAACGAGACAAGTACATGGACCGACAACATTCACGCCGAAGACGTGGAGGGCGCTTATAAAAAACTGCAGTCGCATTTGGATGGTGAGCTGGAAATGTTTCATGATACGCACCGCATGCGCTGCAAGGATGGCACTTATTTATGGATTGAAGCGCGTGCCCGCGCCGTGCGTGATGTGACGGGGCACGCCGTGCGGATGGTGGGGACCATTTCCAATGTGGAACAGCGCAAACGTTATGAATTGGCGCTGAAGGGCGCAAAGGAGCAGGCCGAAGCTGCCAACGTTTCCAAATCACGATTTCTGGCGAATATGTCGCATGAATTGCGTACGCCGCTGAATGGCATTATCGGTTTTTCGGAAATCACGAAGGACCAAATGTTTGGCCCTGTGGGATCGCCGAAATATCTGGAATACGCGGGCGATATTCATCAAAGCGCCATTCACCTGCTATCCTTGATTAATGACATTCTAGACTTTTCCAAAATTGACGCGGGCAAGATGGATTTATCGCTGCAGCGCACAGAGGTGCGTCCGGAACTCGAACATGTCCTGCGCATGATCCGTCCAGTGGCGGCTGAAAAGCAAATCACGCTGCATTTAGATGCGCCGCGCGATCTGCCGCTCTTGATGGCGGATGAACGCGCCTTGCGGCAAATGTTGTTAAATTTGTTGTCGAATGCGGTAAAATTTTCGCCGTCAGGGAAGCGTGTTACATTATATGCCAGTGTCCCTGTATCTGGCGGTTTGGATATTACGGTGATTGACCAGGGCAAGGGCATTCCGGCTGAATATATGCAAAAGATTTTTGAACCCTTTGAACAGGTGGATGACATTATGACTCGCACGCATAAGGGAACGGGCCTGGGCCTGCCACTCGTGAAAGCACTCATTGAATTGCACGGCGGTACGGTAGAACTGCAAAGCCAGCCGGGCCAGGGCACGACCGTTACCCTGCATTTCCCACCGCGAAGCATCGTGAATAATACTCGCAGCAAGAATGCTTAACGCCTTTACGGAATCTTGATTTTTATTTACACTATAATTCAGTCATATACGCAGCTGGTCGAGCCTTGAAAAATTTAGATAGCGGCGGTGGGAATCGGCCTAAATATAGGGCTTTAAAGTGGGGAAAAATCATTCGTGTCTAACTTGATTATTACCATCATTTCGATCGCACTAATTGCTGTCATAGCAATAGCCGGTATTTATTACGGTGGTACCGCACTTACACAAAGCCAAGGCAAAATCTACGCCAGCACGCTTATGGCGCAATCGCGCCAACTGATGGCCATAAATACACAATATATGCTGGACCATGGTTTCAGCACTTTTAATGACTTTGGTCCTGACGCGCCAGTCGTTGACAATTATCTACAGGGGCGCATGCCTATTTTATCGTTGGACGTTGAGAGCCAGGGGATCAGCGGTGCAGCTTCTCCTACATTAAACTCTGCCGGCACACGCCACCATATGACTTGCAATGGTGCATCCGGACAATTTTCTGATGCTCTGAATGGCTATCAGGTCCAAGGCAGCCGGGCGAATGGCAATATTTTTGGGGCAAATGTAATTTTATATGCATTTGGCGCACCACCGAGTTCTGCCTGCGGTATCGTCGGCGCCCAAGATTTTGCGCCCGCCAGTATGACCAATCACCCACTGGTGCAAATGTGCGCTGCTCTTAATGCCATGACAACCTTGCCGGCCGGACTAACTTATTCTGCCAGTGGCTTGCCCGAAGCACCCGGTGGAGTCACATGGGGGGCTCCCTTCTATCTAGATTATTATAACAATCTCAATGCACTTAATACTTGCTTCATCATACAACATGGAAGTTGGGGAACAGGCTATCCTGAAATGCTTTATATCTTTGCAAATTAATTAGCACCCGCTTCGGAATCTTATATGAAATAGATCACGTCAGGTCCTGGATCACTGCGACGGGATTTGACCTTTAGTGCTCATTAAGCCCCTAACATTTCCGAAACAAAATCATTGCTTTTTATTCTCGAGCACCGTTGCTGCTGCCAACTAAACCCGCCAATTAACAAGCCCACATCGCCAGAACAATGGCGATTCAATGAGTGTAAACTCAAAACATTAACAGTTACTAATTATAGTCCATTTTGGCTAGAATTTTAAGGATCGGGCCATTCTGCAACCGTTTATATTGCGGTGTGGCGGCGCAATAAGCAACTTTAAGTAAAAGATTCTGCCGTATAAGATGATACCGAATGCAGGAGCACCGCGATTGGCGTTTCACCGGCGATCATGCGCTGGCCACGCTGGGCGATAATCTCGCCGCCTGAAATATACAGCCGCACTTCGCCGCCAAAGGCGCTATAGGCCACTGGCTGCGCCAGCGTCAAAACATCGCCCGCGCGTGCACTTAATCGCATGCGTTCCGGCAGCGCGCCGCCGATGACTTCCATTGCAATGGTGCAGCCGTCGCTAGATTTCATCACCATCACGCTGCGTTCATTCCCAGGCGCGCTTTTTTCAAAGACATTGCTGCCCCACTGGCCCGTAATATGCTGGGCGAAGGTTAGGGCCGCCGCCATCGGCGCGCGCAAAACATGCACATCATAAAAACGCTGATTGATGATCAGACGTTCCGCTTCACCGTCAATACCTACCTCCAGCGGCCAGGGCGCGCGGTCAATCTGCGTTAAAACGCCGTCAATGGGCGCAACCGCAATGCCCTCGGCCTGCGGCGGGAAACGCGCGGGATCACGGAAACACACATAAAACAACGCCGTCAAACCCAACAAAAATCCGGTGATATGCCAGGCGGCAAAAATCCCGATGATAGTTAAAATCAACGCCGCACCGACCCACAAGACACCGCGCGGATGCACCGGCCGCACCAGGGCGACCTTCAATTGCTCAATAATTTTATCCCAATCCGCCGCCATGCTCAGGTTCTCCCGTACCTGTTTTATAGTAACCCGATTTGCACATGCTGTCAGCCGGATTTATGGCGCGGGCTGGACAATCAGGATGAAAATCGCCTAGAACTTTGCGCTCAATGCGTGATTACCAAACCATCTGTGTCTTTACCGGCTCCGCCATCAATGTGCCCGAAGCGTTTAAAACCGCCGCACGCGATATGGGAACAGCCATCGCCCGCGTCAATAAAACCCTGGTCTACGGCGGCGGGCGCGTCGGCCTGATGGGCATTTGCGCGGATGCGGCACTGGCGGCGAATGGCAAGGTCATTGGCGTCATCCCATCCCACCTGCAGCAATGGGAAGTCGAGCATACCACTCTGACGGAATTGCACGTGGTGGATTCCATGCATAACCGCAAACGCATGATGGTGGAGCGGTCGGATGCCTTTGTCGTCCTGCCCGCCGGTTTTGGCACGCTGGATGAAACCTTTGAAACCCTGACGGTGAAACAAGTGCATTTGCATGACAAGCCCATGGTGATTGTAAATATCGACGGTTATTGGGACGGCCTGATCGCGCTTATCCGCCAGATTATTGAAAAAGGTTTCGCCCATTCCACCCACACCAATTTGTTCAAGGTGGTAGAGCGCATCGATCAAGTTTTCGACGCCATCGCCGAAGCCGACGACCCTGTCATCGGCCCGCAGTTCAAGTGGATGTGATTATTATAGCGGTAATAATTTTTTGCTGATCTCGACTAATTCTTTTTTGGAAAACGGCGGATCGCGCGATTGCTGCCAGAAAAATTCAAATTGCCGCGCGTAGCTGGCGGCAACAGATGGACTTTCAATAATCACTGCGCGTGATGGTGGACCCCATAGTAATAAGGCCAGTTTGGTACCATATAAAGCAAAAGGCGAAAGACCAAACAGCGCCTTGGGCAGCCAACGATAATGCGTGATGTCGGGTGGGAACATTAAGTTTTTATCACCTTCCTCCACCAGGACGCGCTCGCATAGGCTGTGGCGGCGCAAATCGCGCGCGGACGCTCGGAATGCCTCCAGACTATTGCTGGCGAAATCGTCATCTTTAACATTCATATAACAAGCGCCTGCAAAATTTTGCGCAATGCAAGTTTGCAGAATATCAGTAAAGAGTTGTTGATAAACATCTCCGCTGTCCAGTGTTGTGATATTAAAAATTTCCCTGCGCAGCCGTACACCAGGACCGTTTTGGAATTCGACCCCATGTGCTTCCAGTGCTGATTGAATTTGCGTCAACGTACGTAAACGCGGATTGCTGGCATCGCGCTCCAGATTATTGACGGCGGCTAATGAGAGTTTTGCTGCCCGCGCCAAATCTTGCTGCGTCCAACCAAGCAATGCTCGTGCCGCGCGGATTTGGTTCAAAGTTGCTATCTGCATTTTATAGATCTTTTTGACATTACAGTAGGTATTATAACTCTTATTTTATGCAAATAAAAGATTTTCTTGTGATTTTTAAGAAAATTTGACATCATAAAACATGTACCAACCTTAAAGAGAAAAACACATGCAAACATTGGAAGAATTTAAACGAACAGCAGCTAAATTGTCCGCCGCTGCCAATTTAGGGGAGGCCGAGCGGCAGATAAAAGCCGATCCGATTCAATTTTTAGTGGATTATACGCAATTGGGTCTGAAAGCGCCCTATGCCGTGGCCGCAATCACAGGCGCATTGGGAAATTTAGAGCCATTTGGATCTAACACCCATGATATTTTAGGTCCGGTCCATGGGGCGATTGTGGTCGAAGAAATGGGCATGGAATCTCAGAACTTTTGGGATACGCATCCTGTATTGGCGCGCATGCTAGTGGAAAAGGCTGCTACATTTTTTGGCACATCTGTCCCTGAACCTACAACGGCAGCCAAAAAATGGGCGCAAAGGTTTTTTGATTTTTACTCAGGTAAGGGAACGGATCTTTCGGATCCCAATTGTGCGGCAGTTGTTCTGGGCGCACATGCCGGATCGGAATTTACGGCTATCAAAGAATTTTCGATCGTTTCTGGATTATTGGCAACGCATCATCCCGATCTTTACCATTATCTCGAAGAAACACCGCTTGCAAAATTTCCTGGAATTACAGCAATTACCTGGCTCTCATGCCACGGTGGTGAAGATGGTGTTGAAAATATTCATGCGAATTTCGCCTTAGAGGCTGCAGCGGAAGTTATTAAAACACCTGAATTGTTGCATAGTTGGGAAGCCGGATTTAAAGGCATTGTTACCGTGCTGAACGGCTTTTTTACATGGATTGAACCAGCCGTTGCCCCAAGATTATCTTCTGCCTTACAACATGTCCCATGATTTAATCATGACCAGATTAGAAGCTAATATATACTTTAGTGCAATTATGGGGCCCCTTTCAGGGCTGCTGTTGATTAATAGTACTTTTCATCCGAAATCGGTATTAACAGGCATTATTACAAACATTGTTATTGGGTCTTACCTCATAGGTGGCGGTGCTTTCAATTGCCACCAAGTTTATAAATATCGCCGCGCCTGTCAAAGCAGTAAAAATAATTCTTCGCAACCTATGCCCTAATATCTCTGGTGCTTGACGCCTACGGCCCGTGCGCCCTAACTACCTGTCATGCCAGAATTTGATCCTAATTTAATTGAACCTTTGACGGTGGCGGAAGATGTGCATCACCATGCCAAGCCGCCGACCTCTGCCGACGCGGCGACGGGCAAGCACCGGCGCGCGTTGTGGCTGATGCTCTTTACGATTTTTCTGGATGTCTTGGGTTTCGGCATTCTTTCGCCCGTCATTCCCTATCTGCTGCAACGCTATGACAAAAGCGCGCTGATCGTCGGCACGCTCATGATGTCTTTTTCCATCGCGCAGTTTTTCGCCGCGCCGGTGCTGGGCGCGCTGTCAGACCGTTATGGGCGTAGACCGATTTTGCTCATCAGTATTTTCGGCGGCGCGGTGGCTTATATCGCGTTTGGTTTTGCGACCGCGCTGTGGGTGTTTTTCGCCGCGCGCATCATTGATGGCCTGACGGGCGGCAATATTTCCACTGCCCAAGCTTATATCACCGATATCACGCCGCCCAAGGATCGCAGTAAAACTTTCGGCCTCATCGGTGCGGTCTTCGGCGCGGGTTTTATTATCGGACCCGCGCTCGGCGGGGTGCTGAGCTATGTGAGTTTGCAGGCGCCGGCCTTTGCCGCAGGCGGCCTGTCGTTGCTCGCTTGCATCTTTGGTTTTTTCATGATGCCGGAAACCTTGCCGCCCACGCGGCGCGCGAAAAAACTCCGCCTGCATGAAATGTTCAATCCCATTGCGCAATTGTGGCGCTATGTCAGCGCGCGTGATATCATGACGATCTTCGCCGCGCGTTTTATTTTGATGTTCGCCATGACAACGATGCGCAGTAACTTTCTGGTCTACGCGCGCGACCGCCTCGGCCTCGGCCCGCATCAGGTAGGTTATTTCTATGCTTTCCTTGGATTTTTAATTGTGATGGTTCAGGGCGGATTGGTGCGGCGAGTCGCACCAAAACTCGGTGATAAATTGATGACGCTGGTTGGGTTTATTAGCATGATCATCGGCTTCACCGGTATGGGCTTTGCGCCCGATGTGTATGGTGTCGTGGTTTGTATGTTGTTTATCGGCTGCGGCCACGGCCTGTCTTTTCCCGCGCTTACCGGCATGGCATCGACGGCCGTTGATGACAGCGAACAGGGCGGCATCCTGGGTGCGCAGCAAAGCGTGAATAGTGTTGCCATGATCATCGCGCCCTTTGTCGCCGGTTTGGCGTTCGACCATATCAGCATGGGCGCACCCTATCTGATCGCCGCGGGGATGCTGTTGATCGCGGTCTGGATTTCATGGAATTGGCGCGCCACTAAACCTGTAACAGCATGAAAACTTTATCCATCAATGCAGAAAATATCGCCACCGCCGCCGCCGCTTTGCGCGCGGGTGATCTGGTTGGCATGCCGACAGAAACCGTTTACGGCCTGGCGGGCGATGCCGCCAATACGGTAGCGGTAGAAAAAATTTATGCGGTTAAAGGACGCCCGGCAGATAATCCGCTCATCATCCATGTGGCCGATGTAGTTAATGCAATGTTATATGGCGAATTCAATACAGCTGCACGTGCCTTGGCGAGTGTCTTTTGGCCCGGACCGTTGACGCTAGTATTACCAACGTCAGAAAACAGAATTTCACCTCTGGCTTTAAACCATTTGCAAACGGTCGCATTAAGAGTCCCAGCTCATCCTATCGCACAAGCCTTACTAAAAGAATTCAATGGTCCCATCGCCGCGCCGTCAGCCAACCGTTCGGGTGAACTGTCGCCGACACAGGCTACGCATGTCGCCCAAGCATTCAACGGCCTTGATCAACCGAAAATTATTCTGGCGGGCGGCCGCGCGGATAACGGTCTCGAATCCACTATTGTCGATTGTACGCAAGGCATCCCGCGCATCCTGCGTCCCGGCAGCATTACCCATGAACAATTACGTGCTGTTGTCGCGGATATCAAAGATTTTGAACCACTATTGCTGACGGAAAATGATGCGCCCACTGCGCCAGGACAACTCTATAAACATTACGCGCCGCGCACTAAGCTGCGTTTGAATGCAACAGATATTACGCCGGATGAAGTGCTATTGGCCTTCGGGCCGGAACCGCCCTGGGCACGGCGCGCCCAATTTGTTTTGAATTTATCGGTGGCAGGTGACTTGGCTGAAGCAGCACATAATCTGTTTTCGCACCTACATATTTTGGATGCCTGCAATGCACCGATGATTGCGGTGATGAAAATTCCGGATGAAGGCTTGGGCATTGCGATAAATGATCGCCTGCGACGTGCTGCAAATTAAATTAAAGCGGCTGCTGCGCTTTATTAAACGCCATACTCGGCGTGGTGTTCTGCATTGTCTCTAAGGCAATTTGTGTCAGAAAAGCCAGTTGCTGTTGGTGCGTTTGCTGCTGCATCGAT
>Ga0105240_10001645_pt1 | contig 37949 bp, 44 predicted proteins | sample KBSC54metaG_FD_80426 | JGI IMG/M metagenome (GOLD analysis project Ga0105240, IMG submission 80426) | Corn rhizosphere microbial communities from Kellogg Biological Station, Michigan, USA - KBS C5-4 metaG | ecosystem: Host-associated > Plants > Roots > Rhizosphere > Soil | place: Michigan, USA... | reverse complement strand
GGACGACAGTTTAGTTTTAATGCTGCAATCCGAGGGCGTCGACATCGCGCGCCGTACAGTAGCCAAATACCGTGAGGCCTTGGGCATCGCCGGATCATTCCACCGCAAACGTATGGCGAAGGTTCGGTAGGTTAAAGTTTATGGCCTGATCTATGCTGATGTGACGGCGGCTTGAGCGGTGGGGATGCGCGGAGCGCCCTGTTTTCCACGGCCTTATCTTTCATAAGCTTTAAAACAGAAATAATATTTTGCTGCATCTGGCCTTTGGAAGTTTCGAGGCCAAAGAGACTCTTACCCGTCATTGTATGATTTTCATGCCGATAATCCGCCAGATCAATGGTTCCACCATTTCCATATCGCGCCAAGGAGCCTGCATCATATTCGAATGTCACACTTTGTTGGCCCAATATCCCATCTGAACAAAGGTCGACCGTCACCACATCACAGCGATTGCCGAGCGGCGTGCTTGAGATTGCTCCTTCTTGGAAATCCGGTACGTTAAATTCCAAATTGTCCAGGGTTTTCATGCCTGCGGGATCTAAGGCAGATATGTTCAAGGCTTCCGCCATGGCTGTTTTAAACTTTGATTTCAAATCCGCACCGATGCGATCCTTGAATGCTTTATTTTTCTGCCAAGAATCGTATTTTATGCCTCCCAGCCCGGATAATCCTATCAAGATTAAACTCCCCAAACCAATTCCGCCTATCAATCGGGCTGCCTCGCGTGGCTTCATTTTATCCATTCTTAATATCCATCCTGAAATTGTTATTATCTCCTAAATTACCATTTTCTAGCCCCAAACCGCAAGGAATTTAATAGTTGCAGGTGCAAAATTCTTAATGATTTGGGCCATGTAGTTGTAGACGCTGCTTAGGGGCTTTGGTCTTCGCAGCGTTCAAAAAAACCTGGCCGTCCTCTAAATGATGCTTGAAGAGATTAATGTTTCCTTTTTTAAGAGTATCCGTTATTTGAGGTTTGGCAGATATAAAATTCGTAAAGTCCACCTTGTCTGGATTTTTGTCATAGGTGTCTAACGTGCCAGGTTTATATACAAAAACTGCTTCTAAACCCTTATTATACTTCTCTTCTACGACCCCATCATAGAAACTAATCGTTATTGTATCCCCATAAGAAAAGTTATCATCGATTGGAACATTCCTTTCGATCTGCTCAATAGCAAAATACGATTCATTCAACATGGTTTTATAGATATTGCCTGGAGGCACAGTTTTCGTAGCCGCATCCAATTGATAGCGAAACTCAACCGCAAGCCTTGCATTACTCTCATCGCCTCTTTCGTTGGCTCGCAGACGCATATTTATAACCAAGGGCACAAACAAGAGAGCCAGTGTCCATTCTAAAGTACGAACTACTTTACGTGCAGGAGATAATTTAATCATGCTCTCTTTTCCTTTGAACTTGCTTGAGAATTACCACCTTTCACGCGCAAAGTGCAAACATTTAATAGTTGCATGATCGGGATAGACCACCTGTTTTCTTGGGTCTTTACAGTTATACTCATCCAAATGTTCTTGCCTGCCAACCCTCCCGCCGCGCCGTTATCGACCAAACTGTGGGACATCACCGTCCTGATCGCCGCGCTGGGTTACTTCATCGATATGTTTGATTTCTTCCTCTACAACATGGTGCGCGTGCCAAGCCTGACCGCAATGGGCTTGTCCGGCGAGGCGCTAACCCAAGCGGGATTAATGATTTCATCCTGGCAGATGGCGGGGATTTTCTTGGGCGCCACTTTGTGGGGTATGCTGGGCGATAAAATCGGCCGCAAAAAAGGTTTGTTGGCCTCCATCTTCGTTTACGGCCTGGGCAGTTTGGCGACGGCCTGCGTGCATAGCCCGGAAACCTATGCGGCGGCGCGTTTTGTCACGGCGTTGGGTTTGGCGGGCGAGATTGGCGCCGGTGTCGCCCTGATCACCGAACGCCTGGCGGCGGACAAGCGCGGTTACGGCGTGATGATTTTCCTCTCGGCTGGTTATATCGGCGTCATCACCGCCGGGCTGTGCGCTTCATGGCTACCGTGGCGTATGGATTATATCGTCGGCGGCGTGGCGGGCCTGGCGATTTTACTAACCCGCACATTCTTGCCAGAATCCAATCTGTTTTTAAAAACGGCCGGACAATCCATTGCGCGCGGTTTTATGCCCTTGCTGTGCCAGCCACGGCAGGCCTTATATTTTATCTGCGGGATTGGTCTGATGATGACCTGTACCTTTGTGCCGCAAATCGTCTGGACGCTGTCGCCCGAAATCGGCCATGCCATGGGATTATTGGAGCCCGTTAAGGCCAGCACCATTTTGATGATTGGTTTTAGTACGGGCATTGCAGTAGATATTTTTGCGCAATTCCTGAGTGAGAAGCTCAAAAGCCGGAAAAAGGCTACTCTGATTTTTCTAACTCTGAGCATTGTCAGCTTCATTGGTTATTTGTTTTGGCCGCATCAAACCTATCCCAGCTTTGTTATCTTTAATTGCCTAATGGCCTTTACGTATGGTATTTGGCTGCTGACCGCCACTTGGACCGCCGAACATTTCGGCACCAACCTGCGCGCCACGGTGGCCACCGCCACTCCTAGCTTTTCCCGCGCCATGACGGTGATGATGAACCTGGCCTATGGGGGGCTGAAAGATTACAGCGTGGTAACGGCAGTCGGGATCATCGGCATGGTGATTTTTGCTCTGGCGAGTCTTGGCTGGCTTGGATTGCGTGAAACTTATGGCAAAGATCTGGACTATTCCACCTAACCAACTCTTTGAAATATAAAGTAAATTCTACCGCGAGCGTTGTTTGCTTGACACCTCCGGCGGGTAGGGTGTAGTATAAAGATCACAGAGGGCCTTCCATGCAAATTGATGTTAAAGGCAAGGGTATCGATGTCGGCGACGCACTGCGGGGCTATATCACCGATGCCCTCACCGACCACCTGACTCGTTATTTCGACCGTTCTTTGGACGCACACGTGACGGTCTCCAAACAGGCTTCGGCTTTCCACGTCGATCTGGCGCTCCATGTCCCGGGCGAAATCCTGGCGTCCCAGGGCGAAGCGACCGATCCGCATGTGGCCTATGACCTGGCAGCAGACAAGCTGTTTGCCCAGGTTAAGAAACACAAATCCCGCGTCCGCGACCATCATAAAGATGAGGGTGAGCGCAATAGTATGGCGAATAAAGCCGTTTCAGCGTAAAATCAGATAACCGGAGATTCTGAATGATCGAATTTTTAAATGCCCAAGGTGTCATGGCGGATGTCCGCGTCGGCGATAAAAAGACGCTATTAGCGCTGATGGCCGCACGGGCAGGTAAAATCACAGGTATTCATGAGCGCCTGATTATGGACGGCGTCATCGCCAGGGAAAAACTGGGCTCGACCGGTGTGGGCAAAGGAATTGCGGTTCCCCATGCGCGCCTGACTGGATGTCCGCGCGTGATCGGCCTGTTCGCGCAATTGCATGCGCCAATTGAATTTGACGCGTTGGACGGTCATCTAGTGGATTTGGTCTTTATGTTGCTATCTCCAGCCGATGCGGGCGCAGACCACCTGCAGGCCCTGGCAGCGATCTCCCGCGCCCTGCGCGACGGCGCGATGTCGGACAAACTACGCGGCGCGACTTCAGCGGATGCAGTGCTAGCGCTGCTTACCCAGCCAAATCTAGCCCTGGCGGCTTAGAAACATTATTCTGTCTTGGTTTGGTGCCAGGTAAGTTAATGTCTAATCGGGATATACTTACTTTCCAATCTTCTCGGGGAAAGGCGTAGTACGGTCCGGGCGGCAAGCTATCCAGCACACTTAAAAAATCCTGAAATTGGGTCTCGGCCGCTTCTGGGGGAGATTTCAGGGCGCCATAAGTGAAATTAGGCACCCACACGAACGCATGTTCAGGATGATCCCCACACATGAGTGCCATCATAAAAAGGGTCTTGCCGTCCAGTCCAAAAATTTTTCCATCCCGATAGACAAAATGGGATACCCCGCCTGTTTCAATTAAAACTTCGTGGCGTGTGGTTTCATTCGGTCGCAGACATAAATCTATGGATATGTCTGTTCCTGAAAGGTGCTTGGGTTGACAAAGTTTTGCACCGATTGCTTGCAAGGCACCGCCTAAACCATCTCTCAGTGAAGAAGGCTTCTGATCCGTTGCCGGCCAGGCAAAGGCAGGAGCAGGTAGATTAAAGAATCTGCCTGCTGTTAAAATTTTTGTTTTATACATATCCGGGATATCTGGCAGCTCAATGACACTGCCATACAATCGCTGGATAAGTTCCTCGCTAAAAGTTTCTTGCCCAATAGCAGCAAAAATCGCCGCCGCCCAAAGAATATCAACACGATCACGAGGCCTAAATCCATTTTCCGGATTTCCGATCCGAATTCCGTTAATGCGTTTTTCACATGCTTCCAAATATTCTCTGCTTGGTATTGCGCCCAGGGTGGCATCAGCACATAAAGTATATGTAAGGCTTTTGGCACTGAATTCCGGCATTTTTAAAGTTGCTTGTATCTCTGACCCCTTCAAAAATGCATCCCCAGGATACATATTTAACTTTGCATAAGCGCAACGCATAATTCTAAGATTATTACTGCCCAAGTTCGTCAAGCCGGGAAAAGCTAATTCTTCCCATACACCAATATTTTTACGGAAATAATCAAGTGCTGAATATTCATTATTTTGGCGCAAATAATCTACGCCTGTGACAACTTTATCCAGGACAAGCACGAGTGTGGCAGCCCCAAAGCCACACTCTGCCAATCGTGGCCAGTGCAATTTAAGGTCTTTAAAGGTGACGTGTCTTGGCGGTCCATCCCTTCTGATTAATGATCGAAAATAGGCATCTGAAGCTTCTCCGATTGTTTCTACCATAAATTATCTTCCTTTGGATTTTAAGCCGCCAGACTGACACAAGAGCAAGCGTAAAAGCAAATAAAATCTACAAGCAAATTTAAGATTTTGGACTTTTTGAAAAATTTCCACTGCGTGTATTCGGCGTCGCGATCGGCGTGAAAAAAGGCGAAATGAGATTAAAGGAAATATTGGACAATGGGATACACCAACTGTTGATGACAGGCACCATTGATAAAATATTGGCGCAGCATGAAACGTCGTCAAATCTATTTCTGCACGCACAGCTGCCTTTTGTTGTGAGCAATTAACTATGCGCTTTTGCGTTCGTCGCGGCTTTGCGTCAAGTCGAGGCGACCTTCCAGTGCATCGATCACGCCTACCATAAAGCGCGGTAGGTCACCGGGCATACGACCGGTGATAAATTGGCCATCAATCACCAAAGCTTCATTCACAAAGGTTCCGCCGAATTCTTCCAATTCATCCTGAATATCCGGCCAGCAGGCCATTTGCCGCCCGCGCGTGAGGCCCGCCGTCATCAAAATCTGCGGCCCGTGGCAAAAAGCGCCAATGGGCAAACCCAAGGCGGCAAAATTCTGCACAAACTGGATCACCGTTTCGTTTTTACGTAGCTCTTCGGGGGCTTTTCCGCCCGGCAGATAGACCAGCGCGTAATCACCCGGACTTACTTTTTCGATGGATAGGCTTTCCGGCAGGCCAAATCCCTTTTCACCCTTAAAGGCGCCACCATCGGCGGTGATAATATCAACGTCATAGCCAGCCTCATTCAAGCGGTAATAGGGATAGAAAAATTCCAGATCCTGCACATGATCTGCTGTGATAATGGCCACACGCTTGTTTTTCTTCAGGCGCGCCGGGATGGGCGCGCTTGTCATCGTATCTTTTTCCGGACCGCTGGGCATGTGAAAGATGTTCATGGGAAACTCCTTTTGATCCCGGAAGTTTTTCATAGCGCACATAAAAAAACGATCTTGTATTGCCGACCCAGTTGAAAAACTTGACTTGAGAATCCGCACGGGCGTAATCTGTAGCCATTCTTTAACCATCCAAGGAGATTATTATGAACAACAGAACAAGTTTTCAAATAACCAACGCCGAAGCAGCTGCGGCTTTAACTGCTGATGAGGAAATACAGACATATATTGATGCTAGCTTGGCTGAGCCAGTCAATATCATTGCCATAAGCCTATCCCAAGGTAACGGATTATCATACTTGAAAGTTTTAACAGGAACACGAAGCGGCCCATCTGGATATAGTACTGATGCACAACTTCTTTTTGTCTCCACCCACGATCAGAATTTTTATGGTTTATTACAAACCAGGATAGGGACAGCGCCCGCCTTAGCAGTAAAGGTCGGTGATTTAGCCGACCAAGTTTATCAAGAAGCGCGTGGTATCGTGTCGGTAGCGGTTATAGAGCCATCGCAACCTAAATGGGGAGAGCAAACAAACTATAAGTTTTATCAGCGGCCAATAGGTCCGACGCATAGAGATCAAACTAATCTGCAATCAGAAACAAGCTATTTAATTCATATAACTGATGTTTATGATTCATTCCGCAGAGTAATAGATAAAAATTCTGCCGCAGCGCCTTCATCATTTCCTGGATCAGCCCCCTAAGCATATGCTATCATAAAACCTTAACATTCATTCGCTAAACCAAAGCCTTCGAAAGGAGGCTTTGGTGATTTCCCTGAATACCGCACCCGCACGACTACACGTTGCGATTATAGAATATTTGGCGGCTTTATTCATGCAATTACGTTTGATGGCGCGCGTGGATGAATATATCGCCATGCCGGAATTTACCGCGGGGGATATGTTGAAAATCGCCGCACCTGTCCGCCGGTCAGATATTATCGCGGGCTGTTTTATTCATCATCGCTTTTTAAACCGTGGCTTTATGCCGCCGCGAAGACTTGCTACAATCCGGCCATGGCAATTACCCTCTCCCCGGGACAAAGCGCGCAGCTGCAACGCGTGCGGCAAGAAGACATGCGGGTGCAGCTGTCCGTAACGGGCGAAAAGCCGTTGCGCTTGCTGGGGATTTTGTTGGATGAAGAAGGCAAGCCCGCCGGCCCAGCACCACTACTCACCTGGCGCACATCTGGCAACGATCTGCAAATTGCCCTGGGGGATAATGCCATTAAGGCCATTTTGCACACCGCCGCGCTGCAGGAACCCATTCAGTCCATTATGTTTGTGGTGGCGCCCTATGGCCGCAAGTCTTTTTCTTTGAACGAGCGCATTAATACTGAAGTCATTCGCGAAGAAGCGGATCCGATTGTCTTTGAATTAACGGCCACTGAAGGTATGATGGCCACATTGGCGTTGTGCGATTTTTACCGCCATCCCGAGGCAGGTGCCAAGGTCCGCATGCGCGCCGAATGGCGGCACCGCGAATTGACCTTGTTATTGGAACGGTTGGGAATCCCAACCGAAGTTTTAAAAGATCAAATGCTATATCCACTGCCGGAGGCACAACCTGTCGGTGATAAATATGCGGTTTTGAATGAATTAGTGCAGGGCCAAGCACCGACGGAACCAAAACCCGAAGCACAGGATTTAAACCCGCCGCCCGCCCCAGAAGAAAAACGAACGGAAGAAAAACCGCCTGCAGATGATATCATCCGCCTGGATCAGGCTGGCGCCCAGCACCGCATTTCAAATGCCAATGGCAAATTCGGCGCAGTGCGTGTGCATTTTGTCTGGCATCAACGTCTGGCCACGCGCGCGGCGGTAAAAATGGATGTTGGTTGCTTTTGGGAAATGCAGGACGGTAAAAAAGGGCAATTGGAGGGCCTGTCCGGTCAGCACGGCAGCTTATCCACGCCGCCTTTTATCGCGCTAACAGGCGAAATGCACCGTGAAGGCGCGAAATGTTATGAAACCATCGCCGTCAATGGCGACCGCTGGGGCGAAATGCGGCGCGTGTTGTTTTACGGCATTATTCAAGAAGGGCCCTTGCAATGGGGACCGCTCGATGCGCGTGTGATCTTGCGCGTGCCGGATCAACCGCCGGTGCAGGCGGAATTAATCCCAACACAAAATGCTGGACCATTGGCGGCCTTGATGTTGCTGGAAAATCGCGGCGATCAGATTCAGACGACTTACCCCGGCGGTTATTTCGAAAGTCATTATGCTCTGGACGCAGCATTTGATTTTAAACTGCGCTGGCGCAAAGAAGCCGAACGCCCGCGCGATGCGGCATCGGAAACCGAATGGGTGCCGGCCGCGCCCATGGGTTTCTGGCGCAAATGGCTGGGCATTCTATTTGGAACAGCAACGTATAATGAGGCCGAAGACCTGATGCGTGCCGCGCTGGCAGCGGGGGCGATGGTGATGGTGGCGGACGGCCGCGTCAACCAGGACGACCGCAAACAGGTGGTTGACGCAGTGATGGCGCTTCCCGTTGGCAATATGTTCGCGGAATACGAAGCGCGCGAAGGGTTGGAAAAAATCCTGCGCGATTTAAAAGACAGCCGCCCCGCGGCGGAAAAACTCGCAGTGCAACTGATTAGCGCCTACCGCGGTCACGGCGAGGCGAAAATGATTGTCCAGGCAATGCGCGCCGCCGCCATGGTGGACGGGCAAGTGAACATCCAGGAAGAGCGCATGGTGGAGCGCCTAACCAAATATTTAAAAGCGGGTTAGGTTCATAGAATTTTCTTAAAGTTGGTGTAAAATAGATTAGGGTTGGAGGCACCATGACCGCAGAGACTACCATGAACGGAAATTATACCGTCGTTTATCACCAGGCTTTTCCGGTCCTGAAGATCGACCTGCCGCCCAAGGGTACGGTCAAGGCCAATGCCAGTTCCATGGTCGCCATGTCGCGCGATATCCAACTAACGGGTAAAATGGAGGGCGGCCTGTTTGGCGCGCTCTGGCGCAGTTTTTCCGGCGAGAGTTTTTTCCTGCAGCGCTATGAGGCAAATGAGAAGGGTGGTTGGCTCTGGCTGGGTCCCGCGCTGCCGGGCGTGCTGCAGCGGCTGGATTTGGACGGCACACAAGAATTCCTGGTGCAGCGCGGCGGTTTCCTGGCCGGCGGCCCCAACGTGAATGTATCGACCAAGGTACAAAACCTAATGCGCGGCATGTTCAGCGGCGATGGCTTTTTCGTCGTGCGCCTGTCCGGCACCGGACCGCTATTTCTTTCCGCCTTTGGCGGCATTGAAACGGTGGAGCTGGCCGCGGGCGAAAGCTGTGTAATTGATTTCGGCCGCCTGGTCGCCTGGCCTGCATCCATGAAATACGATATTACCATTCCGGCCAAGGGCTTATGGTCCGCCGTGATGACAGGTGAAATTCTGGGCTGCAAATTCACCGGCCCGGGCACGGTTTACGTCCAGACGATCTCCAACGTGCATTTCGCAAGTGCCACGGCACAAATGCTGTCACCGTTCTTTGTGCAGAATAAGAGTAATTGACCATCTTGCACAATATTAAGATGATGGCCGCATGAGAAAATACGAAAAGTTTTCGGATGCGATGGCGCCGCACAAAGTATGGCTGGGCCGGGTGGGGCGGTCTTTTGCGCTAGCCGTTGCCTTGCTGGGAATATCGTTATTCATTGGCGTTGCGGGTTATCATTGGCTGGGCGATCTGCCATGGGTGGATGCGATCCTTGAAGCTTCGATGATTTTAGGTGGCATGGGACCGGTCGCCACCATGAAATCGGATACAGTGAAATTATTCGCGTCGTTTTACGCGCTTTTCAGTGGTTTTATTTTGCTCTCCAGTTTTGGAATTTTTACCGCGCCCTGGCTGCACCGACTGTTACATTATTTTCATTCGGACACGCCGGAAAAATAATTCTAACGTCTTGTACTAACGGCGAGACGAAGCGTCCCCTCATCCAAATATTCAATCGCCCCGCCGATGGGGATGCCAACGGCCAGGCGCGTGATAATGACATTTGGCGCGGTAGCGGCAATACGTTCCTGCACAATATGGGCCGTCATCTGGCCGTCCACCGTGGGTGGCAGGGCCAGAATGATTTCACGCAATCCATCTAGGCGCGCTAGCAATTCCGTCAGGCGCAATTCGCCAGGCCCCACGCCGTTCAGGGCGGAAATAACGCCGCCCAAAACGTGATACAACCCGCGATGCGCACCTGTGCGCTCAAAAGCCCATAGGTCGTTGATATCTGCCACTACACAAATCGTGCCATCCGCACGATTGGGATCGGCGCAAATAAAGCAGGGATTTTGACTATCCAGATTGCCACAGATTTGGCAGACAGAAATTGTCTCCCCCGCGCGCGTCAGCGCCGTCATGAATGGCACCAAATGCTTGGCGGGATCGCGCAGCAAATGCAGCGCAATGCGCCGCGCACCGCGCGCGCCAATGCCAGGCAAACGTGCAATTGCTTTAATCAAATTTTCCAGTTCAGGGCTGTGCATATCTTAATGTGTGTGACTCGGGAGCACCACCTGTAACCCAATTTTCACGCTGCCCAAAGATTTTTCTTGCCTTCCGGGTTCCTTTCAGTCATATTCCGCGCTTCACTCGCGCCATGTGGGGTGTGGGTGGGTCATCTACTAATCGGAGGGGGGAGCCATGAAAGCTCAAGCTACTCTCTTCCAATTGGGGACTGACTTGGAGAAAGCGCCGACCCTATCTGCTAAAGCGCCACAGTCAAGACAAGCCCAAACGGAAGGTTTTGATAATTCGGGGGTCGGGGAAGTCCGCATTACCGATAATATAGTGAAGGGCCCATGGACGGCTTCGGACCACGATAATGATCATTTCATTACCGTGAACGGCATTCGCTGTGCGGGTCAGCATGTCATTATTGACCTGTGGGGCGCCAAGGATCTGAACAAATTGGACGTGATGGAAGCTGCCATGCGCGAATGCGTGGAAGTTTGCGGTGCGACTTTGCTCCACATCCACCTACATCATTTTCAACCCAACGGCGGTATTTCCGGCGTGGCGGTTTTGGCGGAAAGCCATATTTCCGTACACACTTGGCCAGAATATAATTACGCAGCCTTTGACGTTTTCATGTGCGGTGAAAGCAAACCTGAATTGGCCGTTGACGTGCTACGCTCTTATTTTGCGCCTGAGCGCGTTGGGTATAATAATTTATTACGCGGTCAAGTAGATGGCTAGCCGTATCAGTACCGTGGACGGCATGCAGTTCTTTACGGAAATTTATACCCCGCTTGAACTGCAAAAACCGCCTGGCTGTACCGGGGAAATCCGGACGCGCGTGGATGAAGTTCTGTACGAAGGCGAAACACCTTTTCAAGAAGTGGTTATTTTCAATAGCCCGCGTTTGGGCAAGGTTTTGGCGCTGGATGGTGTTATTCAGACCACGGAAGCGGATGAATACGTCTATCATGAAATGCTGGTGCATGTGCCCTTTCTGGCACATGGGAATGTGCGTTCGGTTTTAATCATTGGCGGCGGCGACGGCGGTACGTTACGGCATTGTTTGATGCATCCAATTGAAAAAGCCACGATGGTTGAAATCGATGCAGTGGTGGTTGAAAAATGCCGAGCCCTAATGCCGAACTTAAGCCAGGGCGCCTTTAATGATCCACGCACCACGCTGCGGATTGAAGATGGCATACATTACATGCGTGATACCGTGGAAAAATTTGATGTGGTGATTGTGGATTGCTCAGACCCTGAAGGTCCGTCCCATCCCTTGTTCACGTCAGATTTCTATCAATACTGCCACCGGGTTTTAAATCCTGGCGGTGTGCTGGTTGCTCAGGGCTCCACCTTGTTCGATTTCTGTGATCATATCCGTGACGTCTGCGACATTTTGCGCCCGATTTTTCAGGATACGACGATTTATCACGCCCATGTGCCGACCTATTTGGGCGGGGATTGTGCCTATTTCTGGGCAACAGATAACAAAACTCTGCGCCAAACTGGCCTGGGCGTTTTGCAAGCGCGGCAGAAGGCAGCCGGCATCAAGGCCAAATTCTATAATCCGGAAACACACCAGGCATCTTTCGTGCTGCCGGAATATGTTAAAGAATTATTGAACGCGTAAATTTATTCCTGGCTGGCTGATAATACAACAACCAAAGCCGCCTGAAACTTTAAGCGTGGAGAGCCGGTGCGCCGCTGACTTGTTTTAATTGCGCCATCATAACAGGGGCGGGCGGCAGAATTTCATCCAGCGTAATCCCGCAGACGCATGCAACGTTCTTGCCGCGCAGTTCAGCAAAATCAATTTTAAATTCGTCGCGGAATCTGGCCATCAGCGGTTTCATCTTATCTATCAATGCAGGTTTAGAAAATTCGCCGTTTTCATGAGCAATCAACTGCGCAACAACCTCTTCCCGCAGCCCCTGCTCAGCCTTCATACGGTTGACTATTGGATGATCGTCTAGTTGCCCCTGCAATTTTTGAAGCACTGCCGCGACACCATCCTGCTTTTTCCCAGGATTAATGAGCCGAGCTAACTCATCAATATTTTGATGTGGATTTTCAATTTCATCGGCAATGGCTTTGACATGAATACCGCGCAATGCCTTCGCTAATCGTTGAGCATTGTTCCCTGATTTAGCCGCAAGCTGATCCGCTGCATTTTTAATCATGCCCAAAAAGGCCATGCCGTAATATTGCTCATTATATTCGGCAAGATAGGCCACACCGCCTTCCAAACCAGAGCCATATTTACCATTCTCATCAGTGGTGCTTAAAAAAGGAACGGCATCATAGGGTTTATAGCCTTTAGTTTTTCCGCTTAACAAAAGCGCTTCGCCGGCCTCATCCGGGGTTGCCCAGTTCATCGGGATCATGGGATAGCCGGACTTAGCATACATTAAAACCCTTGCCGCCGGATCAATATCAAATTCATTTCCGGCCACCTTCCCGGACGGATAATCTGTCGCAACAAAAATTCCATGAATAGGTTTATCTTGGGTTTTTAAATCAGCAATGGCGGCCGCTTCCAATACATGCAATGCCGTCCGACCTGCCTTGGTACCACGCAATTCCGGGGATGTTTGAAAGGCCTCTAAGACTAGAATTTCATGCTTAGGCTTACTGTCAAGAATAGCGTAACCAAGTGGTTCTGCTGTGGTTAAGTTATCATTTTGATCAGTCAACATAACTGCATAGCGAGTGTTGCCAACCTCGGCCATACTGAGGGATTCTGTATTATAATCAGCCCATTCTGGCCATAATTTATCGGTTAATACCTTAGCCGCTTTGCCAGCCAGAGCATTCAGCTGTGGGCGTTGGTCTGCCGGTAAAAGGTGCGCTAAAACAATAGGGCGTTCCGCCCCCTGGCTATCCCTAATAGCTCGAATTGGGCTTTGATTGGTCATGTTTTCTCCAAAATTTTAGCTAATCATCTGAATTTAATCACCACCATAACATAGAAATATGGCAGATTGCAAGAAAATAATGAGAATCTTAAAAATCTAATTTATAATCGCTTTCCCTATGAAGATCGGAATTAGCGAAAGGATTAAATATAAGCTCCTCATCGGCTCCGATATCTCTCAAAGCATAGGTTTTATAAACTGTATCTCTTAAATTAGAATCAGTCTTAGAAAAATTCATAAATTTAGCCAAATCAGCGCAAAGGTAGACGACATCTGGCGTGACCCGCTCATGGTGTCCGTGATGACGGATAAAATCTTTGGCCGTCTCAGGAAGAGCGTCAAATGCATCACGTGTGAAAATATGATCAAATCCTTCAATAAACTCCCAAATAAGTGTATCTTTTGGGATAAATTGCCGCGTAAAAACGCCTACGCCATGAAGCGGCGATTGCGCCAAATAAACGTCGATTAGCATCATGCCGTTTTTTCTCCCCGAGATAAGATTTGCAACAGTTCTATTGTTGTCCGCTTAAGAGTTTCTTGGGCGGGATAGCCGGTAATATCTCCATCCGGCGTTTCGATGGTTTCGCTTTCGGTCAAAATATAATGGTAATCGGCGGTCAGTTCATCGCCCACAGCAATCGGCTTGCGGGCGAAACCGATGCCGCAATGATAAAGAATATTTGGGTCGTTATTGTGATTAATGTAATCGATACTTTTTAACTTGATGTCAAATGACATATAGGGCCCCACGAAACGCGCTGCAGCATTACTGACCAGTTCCGGAATTTCAGGTGCGAGGCGTTCAAAATCTTCCTCGCGGAAAATAGGTTCCCGGAAAAAAAATACGACATCGCCAACGGCATAATCGCGGCGGGAAAAAACGCCTAGCCCGTGAATGGCGGATGGCTTAATGTCAAAATCATTCTCAATATAGACTGTAACAGCTGCAAGTTTTTGCAGCGCTTCGGCATCTAGATCCACGTATCCCCCTATTTTTCCCGCGCAACGTAGTCGCCTGCTCAGGAAATGCAAGTGGACTTTTTTATGTCCGGGACACGCTTGGCATGCATCCAAACCGATCCGCAGAAGGTATCATTTTTTCTTGCAATCCCTGGGTTTGCATCCTATATCCGCTATCTCTATCTAATCTTTACCCAAGGTATCTCGCCATGGCGCAAAAAATGTGGGGCCAGCACCTGGTGCTGGATCTGTCAGGTTGTCCGAAAGAAAAACTGTCAGACGGCGAAAACATCCTTGCCTGGGGGCGGGAGTTAGTGAAGGCCATTGATATGGTCGCCTACGGCAAGCCGCAATTAGAACACTTCGCTACGCATAAGCTAGAGACAGCAGGCTATACCTTTGTGCAATTGATTGAAACATCAAATATTTGTGCGCACTTCGCAGAAAATTTAGGGGAGGTGTATATTGATATTTTCTCGTGCCGTGATTTTGATGAACAAAAAGCTAAAGAGGTCACGGAAAAATATTTTGCACCGACGGTTGTGCGCGTGAAGAATTTCAACCGCGGCGAAACATTCCAAGAAAATTTATATGGCAGCCGCGTGTACCAGGGCTTTGCGATTGACGATGTATTATTCGAAGGCCAGACAGAATTTCAGAAAATGAATTTTTATTACAATAAGGAATTTGGCCGCGTTTTGACACTGGATAATATTGTGCAAACGACAGAAAGTGACGAATTCATTTATCATGAAATGATGGTGCATGTGCCATTACTCAGCATTGAAAAACCGCAGCATGTGATGATTGTGGGTGGCGGTGACGGCGGCAGTCTGCGCGAAGCCTTGAAACACCCTGTCGAACGTGTGGATATGATTGAGGTTGATAAGGGCGTGGTGGAACTTTCCAACAAATACTTGCCAGGCCATAATGACAGCGGTGCCATTTATAAAAACCCGCGCGCGAATTTAATTATTCAGGATGCCTTTAAATATATTCAAGAAACTACGCAAAAATACGATGCGATCATCGTGGATTCCACCGATCCCATCGGCGCGGCCGAAGCGCTTTTCAGCCCGGAATTTTACGCCCTGTGCAAAGGCGCATTGAAACCTGGTGGGATTTTGATCACGCAAAACGGCGTCCCGTTTTTGCAGCCGGATGAACTGGCCGAAACCATGAAGGTCTGGAAGCAACAGGGGTTGAGCGGTACGTGCTATCTGGTCTCCGTGCCGACTTATTACGGCGGTAGCATGGCTTTGGGCTATGGGGTGAATGGTGAGCTGAAATTGCCGGATTTGGCAACACTGGAAGCACGCCTGAAAGCTGCAAACCTAATAGACCTGCGTCACTACACACCTGCTGTACACTTGGCCGCCTTTGCCCTGCCGAAATGGATCCAGGACATTGTCGCGGGCAAATCACCCGTTAAAGCCAAAGCAGCATAGCTTTTAATTAGGTGGCGTTGGGGCGGGCGGTTTAATAAGCGGACTTTTGCTATCGCGTTGGGTAGAATACAATAGGCCAACCGCGAGAAACGCGCAGGCTTCGGAAACCCACATATTCGGATTATTCTGGCGAATGCTAGTGGATAAGCCGGTCGCCAAAGCGGGAATGTCCAATAATGCCGCTAACCGTAAAGGCTGCCGGCTTAAATTCTGCGCATATCGTCGAACGACTTGTTTTTTATGCTGCGACCACGACTGACCAGGCTGCCTTTCGGGCAGAGGAGTAGGCTCCCCTTCCTTCATGGTACTACCGATAATATAGCTAACTGCGTAAAATATGCCGCAGGCTAATTGGTCATGGGCTGCATGGCCTTGCAGGGATTTCTGCACACCTCCGGCCGCCCACGCCATAGAGCCGATGGCACCGGCGATAAATGACACCTTGGCATATTTATCTTTCAGGCTGGTATTGCTGCCGAAAATAAGGGGCGGATCGCTGGCCAGCCAGAACAGCCCGGCCAGCATATCCAATGTTAACCAGGGCGCCTGCTGAATAAGAGATGGTGCACCGCCATGCAGACCCAAAAACTGGCTCATGCCATCTTTGGCAATAATAGCTGTATTTCCCGTCACATTCAGCAACCCGATCAAGGCCAAACGGTCAAACTGCGCGACCCGGTGCAGGCCAGCGCTTAGCAGCGGTGTACCGTATGTTTTCAAATCAGCTGCCGCCTGCCGCACTGCCTTTGTCATTTTTGTTTTATCGAACGAAGAATTCATGACTGATTATACGCCAAATAAGGGGCAAGAAACAAAAGCTTCTTTACTTGCGTAAGAAGTTTTTCTTTAAAAAAGGCTAGCGGTTTACTTCTTCGGCGGATTAAATACAAACAGCCGCGGGTCGAAATGATCGCCCGTGGTTGGATTAACCAGTGATACATTGCTGGTACGTCCGGTGGGATCCGCCACGCTCCATTGGCGCAGTTGCAGCGGCTGATTGTCAAACACCAGTGTTAGCATGCCGGCATTCGGGTCCGCCGCCTGCACCAATGAAATATAAAGCAATCCTGATTCATGCCGCACCCCGGTAACAATCACATCATTGTCAAAGGCGATATGGTCTTTGAGGATAAAATCCGCGAGCGTCTGGCCGATGGGCGCATCGGTGGCGTTATGCATTTTCGCGTCCCAAAAGTGGATAAAGGCGCCATCGGCAACGACAAAATTATTATTCGGCGGCGCATATTCAAACCGCAGACGTCCGGGACGTTGCAGCCAGAATTGGCCGTTAAACACTTGACCATCCGAGGTTTGCTGGACAAATTCCGCGCGCACCGGCGGCATGGCGTTCATGTAACTTTCCACTCGGGAGAGGTCGGATTTATCCTGCGGTGTCAAGGCCGCCTGCGCGACCGAAGACAGAAGACACAAGACAGAAACCAGAAGGCAGAAAAGTTTTTTCATGCCTTAAAATTAGGCCGCTTTAGCGGGCAAGGCAAATGACTTTTTGGTTATTATAAACCGTCACCCCGGCGAAGGCCGGGGCCCAGGCCAGAAATTTATTTAACAAATAAAAAATTAGTCGCAGATTCAAAGTCTGGATCCCAGCCTTCGCCGGGATGACGATTATCCTATTGTCGCAATTATTCTATGACGCCTGCCTGAGGTAAATCTCACGCTTGCCGGTCGCGTTGGCGGGGCTGATCATGCCTTGGCGCTCCATCGCCTCCACAATACGCGCGGCGCGGTTATAGCCGATTGAGAGGTGGCGTTGGATAAAGGACGTAGACGCTTTACCCTCACGCGCCACTACGGCCACGGCCTTGTCAAACATGGGATCGACTGCTTCTTCACCGCTTTCCTCTTCGCCTTCCTCACCTTCTTCTTCGGGGTCCTCGAGGATGGCCTCAATATATTCCGGCGCGCCTTGCGATTTCAAAAACTCGACAATTTTTTCAACTTCCTGGTCTTTTACAAATGGACCATGCACGCGCGACAAGCGCCCGCCCGCCGCCATGTAAAGCATATCGCCCTGGCCGAGTAGTTGTTCCGCGCCGCCTTCGCCCAAAATGGTGCGGCTGTCAATTTTGCTGGTCACCTGGAATGAAATCCGTGTGGGGAAATTCGCTTTAATCGTCCCTGTGATCACATCCACCGATGGCCGCTGGGTCGCCATGATCAGATGAATGCCGGCCGCACGCGCCATTTGCGCTAGGCGTTGAATGGCGCCTTCGATTTCCTTGCCCGCCACCAGCATCAGATCCGCGAACTCATCCACCACCACGACAATGTGGGGCAGCGCAGCGAGATCAACCGGCTGTTCTTCAAACACCGGTTTGCCCGTATCGGGGTCAAAACCCGTTTGCACTTTGCGCGACAGGGTTTCTCCCGTTTTGCGCGCCTCTGCGAGGCGTTGATTATAACCTTCCAGATTCCGCACACCGAGTTTTGACATAGCGCGGTAACGGTCTTCCATTTCGCGCACCGTCCATTTCAATGCGACAATGGCTTTTTTTGGATCGGTGACGACGGGTGTCAGCAAATGCGGAATTTCATCGTAAATCGACAGCTCCAGCATTTTGGGGTCGATCATGATCAGGCGGCATTGTTCCGGCGTCATGCAATAGAGCAACGATAAAATCATCGCATTTACGGCCACGGATTTCCCGGAGCCGGTCGTACCCGCCACTAATAAATGCGGCATTTTAGACAGATCCGCGATGATCGGGCCGCCGCCGATATCCTTGCCCAGCACCAGCGGCAGTTTCAAGGTATGATTTTGGTAAGAGTCCGTTTCCAGCAATTCGCGCAGCCAAACCGTTTCACGGTTCGCGTTCGGCAGTTCAATCCCGATCACGTTACGTCCCGGCACCACGGCAACACGCGCCGCTGTAGCGGACATGGAACGCGCAATATCATCCGCCAGTGAAATCACGCGGGATGATTTAATGCCCGGCGCGGGTTGCAGTTCATATAACGTTACGACAGGCCCGGGATGCACCTCGGTAATCTCGCCATTAATCCCGAATTCCTCCAGTACATTCATCAGCATTTCCGCATTGCGCGCCAGCGCGTCCTTGCTGATCTTGGTGCCGCGCGATTCCGGTGCATCCGTCAATAATTCCAACGGCGGCAGTTCAAAATTTTCTTCGCCGACTTCGGGCAATTCGCGCGCGCGGCGAGCTTTGGTTTTCTTTGCAGCCTTTGCCGCCGGTACATTCACCCGCGCGGCGCGGCGGCGCGGCTGTTCTTCTTCGTCTTCTTCCCCATCGGTTTCCTCGTCTTCTTCGTACTCCGCTTCTTCTTCCTCTTCGTCCTTCTCTTCATCTTCATGCGCGCGCAGCTTCGGCACGGTATGCGTAAACACCGCTATCAAGGCCTCAACATGATCCGCCAGCGCGCGCCATAATTTCCATGGTGCAATGGCGAAAACCGCCAAACACAATCCAGCCGTGATGACATGCGTTAAAGTCAGAATAATAATTTTCCATGCCAGTGCGGCAGGCAGGGCATTGTATAAAATCGCACCTATGGCACCCCCCGCAGGAATGCCCAGCGGCGCATGACCCCACAGCATCAGCGGCCAAGTCCCGAATGACATCGCGCCTGTCATCAAGGCCAACACCAGCGCGGGCAATTTCAACTGCCACCAGGGAACCTGGCCCCAACGCGCCATGCGCCAGCCCCAATTGAGTAATGCGAGCGGTAAAAATAACGCCGATAATCCTAAAGTTTGCCAGAATAAATCCGCGGTAAAGGCGCCGACCTCCCCCATCCAGTTATGCGCGGCCACGGTGCTGGCCGTATTCAAGGAAGGATCAGAAGATGAATAGGTGAGCAAGGCGAGCATCAAGATTGTGCCGCCAAATAACATCAACCCGCCCCAGACATATTGCCGGGCCTCTTTCCAAAATGGTTCCCAGACATCTTCGAGTAGACTCATAGCCGTAGTCTATTGATTTTGCCGCTGAAGGCGAGTTTTATTTGGTGGTGAAAACGCAAAAAATGCACGATATCGTAGTAGTTGGCGGCGGTCTGGCGGGATTGGCGCAGGCGTGTTTGCTGGCGCGCGCGGGTTTTGATATCGCGCTGCTGGAGGCGGAGCCGCTGCCCGAACTCGGCAAACCGAATTACGATTTGCGCACTACGGCCCTGTCATTTGCCAGCAAGGGAATTCTGGAAAATCTAGGCGTTTGGGCGGAATTGGCGCCGCGCGCCTGTCCCATTTTGGATATTCGCATTGCGGACGGCGACCACACGGGTTTTTTGCATTTTGATCACCGCGAAGTCGGCGACCAGCCCTTTGGCTGGATTGTGGAAAATTTCCGCCTGCGCCAGGTTTTAACCATACATCTACAAACTTATCCCAACGCAAAAATTTTTGCGCCATGCAAGGTGACGAATTTAAATTACGGCACAGTGGATATCACCGCAACTTTATCCAATAGTGATAAAATTTCGGCACGCCTGATGATCGCCGCCGATGGGCGTAATTCCTTTGTGCGCGAATGGGCTGGCATTGAAACGATTGGTCATGATTATGAGACCCTTGCGGTTGTGTGTGTATTGTCGCATGAACACCCCCATGAAAACTTGGCGATTGAGCATTTCATGCCACATGGGCCGTTTGCGCTTTTGCCGATGACGGATAATGGCAAGAAACATCGGAGCGCGCTGGTATGGAGCGAAAAACCGGACCGCGCTACAGAATTAGTTGCCATGCCCGAAGCGCAATTTAACGCGCTACTTTATCACCACATGCCGCATTACGGCCATATTAGTGTCACCGGTCCGCGACGCGCATATCCGCTAAAATTTCAACACGCCAAAAAATATTACGCACCACGCATCGCACTGATTTCCGAAACCGTCCACGCCATTCACCCCATCGCGGGCCAGGGACTCAATGTCGGCATGCGCGATATTGCCTGCCTGGCGAAACTTCTGTCCGATGCGCGCGCACTGGGCCTGGATATTGGCGCGGAAACTTTGCTGCGGCGTTACGGCGCCATGCGCATACCCGACAGCGCCATGATGGCCGTCGCTACGCACGGCTTGGATACACTCTTCAGCAATGAATTCGCCAGCATAGGTGCGCTGCGCCGTACAGGCTTGCACATGGTCGCGCACCTGCCGCCCGTGAAGAAATTTTTTATGCGTTATGCCATGGGCTTAACGCACCGGATTGCGGCCTAGACACAGCGCACCTATATAAATCTTATGACGACAAAACATACGCAAATTTTAATCATCGGCTCCGGCCCGGCGGGTTATAGCGCAGCTATTTACGCCGCGCGCGCAAATTTGAAAACGACGGTTGTCGCTGGCCTGCAACCCGGCGGGCAGCTGACCATCACTACCGAAGTTGAAAATTATCCCGGCTTTGCCGACGTCATCCAGGGTCCCTGGTTGATGGAGCAGATGCAGGTCCAGGCCGCGCATGTCGGTGCCGAGATTATTCAAGATATCATCACGCGCGTGGATTTTTCTGCCCGGCCATTTCAGGCCTGGAGCGACGATGGCACGGATTATACCGCCGATACGGTGATTATCGCCACCGGCGCGCAGGCGCGCTGGCTGGGGATTCCGTCCGAGCAAAAATTTCAGGGCGGGGGCGTATCGGCCTGTGCAACCTGTGACGGATTTTTTTACCGCGGCAAGCGCGTCGCCGTGATCGGCGGCGGCAACAGCGCAGTGGAAGAGGCATTATTTCTTACCAACTTCGCCAGTGAAGTGACCGTGGTACACCGCCGCGATACCTTCCGTGCAGAGAAAATTCTGCAGGATCGTTTATTTAAAAACCCAAAAGTTAAAGTCATCTGGGACCACGCCGTGGATGAAATTACCGGCACGGAAAACCCTAACCTCGTCACCGGATTGCGGATTAAAAGCACGAAAGATGGCACAACACAGGAAATTCCAGTGGATGGCGTGTTCATTGCCATCGGCCATGATCCAGCGACGAAGATTTTCCAAGGCCATGTGAAAATGGATGAAGCCGGATATATCCTCACCGCACCCGACAGCACCACCACGGACATTCCCGGCGTTTATGCCGCCGGCGACGTGAAGGATAAAATTTTCCGCCAAGCCATTACGGCGGCAGGCATGGGATGCATGGCGGCGCTGGAAGCCGCCAAGTTTATCGAAGCGCAGCATTGATGGATTTTTTGCCGCTGCTGGAAAAACTGCTCCCGCTCTATGCGCTGATCGCACTGGGTTATGTTGCGGGTAAGAAATTAAATATTTCATCGCAATCCATTGCGCGCCTGGTGATTTATATCATCGTCCCGGTGGCGTTTTTCGGTTATATCGCACGGCTTCAGCCATCGCCTGCGATTGTTTTTCTGCCGTTGTTAATATGGGCTATCAGCGCCGCAGTATTGGGGATTACTTGGTGCCTGGCGCGACTAGTATTTAACGACAGTCATGTGAATCTGAGTGCCGCAACGGCGGCTGGCGTAAATTCCGGTTATTTTGGGATTCCGGTTTTCATCATGCTGTTTGGTGAGCAAAACCTGGGCATTTATATGCTTGCGGTACTAGGCTTTGCGCTCAATGAAGTCACGTTGGTTTATTACACGCTCGCGCGCGGTCATTATACCTGGCGCGACAGCCTGAAGCGTTTATTCAGTCTGCCTGCCTTTTACGCCAGCATTGCCGGAATTATTTTTGCCTTTATAGGTTGGCATTTGCCTGCGCCGGTGCTGGATTTTGTCGGCCAATTCCGTAGCTGTTATGTCGTGCTGGGCATGTTGATGCTGGGCTTGGGACTGTCGCAAATCAGGGTATGGGGTTTTCGCTGGTCTTATGTCGGCTTGAGTTTTCTAGGGCGCTTTGGTATCAGCACGTTATTGATTGCCGCATTAATATGGATCAATGCGCACTCCGGATTTTGGTTGACGGCACCGATGCGTCAAAGCCTGTGGCTGTTATGTGTTTTGCCGCTTGCGAATAATATCGTTGCCTATACGACGGATTTGGATTTGCATCCGGATCAGGCCGCGGCTGCCGTGATGCTCAGCACCTTATTGTCAGCGGTGCTGATTTTATTGGCCGCGCCGTGGCTGTTGCAGATTCAATAATCCAATAAAAATCCCCGCTTTGGTTTCTGCCAGGGCGGGGATCTAAATTTATAATCAGCGCGAATTATACTGCAGCGGATTCTTTCGATTCTTTATTAAAGGATCCACAGCCGCAGCCCGCAACCGCATTTGGATTGATCAGCGCAAAGCGCGACATCGCAACGGTATCAATGTAATCCACGGTGGTACCATCGATGTATTGCAAACTTTCGCTGTCGGAGACGACGCGTGCGCCGTCCGCCTGGAATTCCACATCGCCGGGACGGGTGGTGTCATCCAAATCAAAACCGGCTTTCAAGCCGCCGCAACCGCCGCCCTCATAGACAAAAACACGCAAAAACTGGCCGTCTTTCGCCACCGACTTCACACGATCGGCAGCAGCCTGGGTGATTCCCAGTTCGTATTGCGGCGCCATATCAGTGTGGCATGAACCACCGCAGCAGGATTTTTCAGGATTGGTGGAACAGCTGTCTTGCATGCTGTCGGATGATGAAGGCGTGGTGTCTAAGGGAGACATGATTTCCTCGGCGGATGGGGTGAGAATAATTCTCATATAATCATAGCGGTATAAAAAGTCAAGGATTTTACCCATTATGCTACTTGGATTGCCAATCACCCAAAATGGCCTGAAAACTAGACAGCACCGCTACCGCGGCAGTCTCCGCGCGCAAGAGGCGAGCGCCCAAGCGGATGCGGCGGATATTCGGATAGCGATCGAATACGGAGAATTCTTTTTCACTAAATCCGCCTTCTGGGCCAATCAGGAAATGGATATTTTGAAGATTTTTAATTTCAGATTTTATTTTTTCAAACGCTGTAGTAATCGGCAAAGCATCACCGCTTTCGGCCGCCAAAAAAACGACCGCATCTTTGGACAACTCCGATAGATAATTTAATAATTTCAGCGGCTGTAAAACTGTGGACGCATCCAGACGGTCGCATTGTTCCGCTGCTTCGATCGCGATGGTTTGCAAGCGTTCCACATTCACGCGCTCTGCCTGCGTATGATCTGTGATAACGGGCTGCAAACTATGCACGCCCAGCTCGCTAGCTTTTTCCACTACAAAATCCGTGCGCGTTTTCTTCAATGGCGCGAAGGCGAGAGTGAGATAATGAGAGGGTAAGAGATCAGGCAAGCGCGTTTGCGCTTTGATTAAAACTTTTACCTCTCTCTTTTTCACACTCTCAATCTGTCCCATCCATTCCCCATACGCGGCATTCAACACATGCACATCTTCACCCGCGCCCAAGCGCAAAACATTGGCTAGATAATGCGACTGTTCCGGCGGCAAAACAATTTCCGCGCCCGCAGCCAGCGGTGTATCCCCCATATAAATCCGGCGTTTGGTTTTCATTGCATTATTCTACTAGTCAAACTGCCGCCCAGTCCACTAATTTACACCTAATGAACGCCCTTGCACGATTAATGCGATTAGATCGGCCCACGGGAATTTGGCTGTTGTTCTGGCCGTGCGTGTGGGGGATGGCATTGGGCGCGCATAAAATTTTATCGCTTGATTTTATTTTGCAGATTTTATTATTTTTCATCGGCGCGATCGTGATGCGCTCGGCAGGTTGCATCATCAATGATATCTGGGACCGCAAATTGGATGTCAGGGTCGCGCGCACAAAATCACGTCCATTGGCAAGCGGTGAAGTGAAATTTCGAACCGCGTTATTGCTGTTGATCCTATTGTTATTAATGGGACTATTGATTTTAACACAGTTGAATTGGCTCACGCGATTGCTCGCCGTTATTGCCATGGCGCTGGTGATTTTATATCCCGCCATGAAGCGCATTACTTGGTGGCCGCAGGCGTTTTTGGGTGTCACGTTTAATTTCGGTATGCTGATGGGCTATGCCGCGGCATCGGGCATTCTGACACCAGTAGCGTTAATTATTTATCTGGGCGCACTGTTCTGGACGATTGGTTACGACACCATTTATGCGCATCAAGATATCGAGGACGACCGCATTGTGGGCGTAAAATCCACCGCGTTGAAATTCGCCGATCAGCCTCGGCGCTTTGTCGCGCTGAATTACGCGCTGGCTATATTGTTGTGGTGGTCGGGCGCAATGCTGGCGGATTTCCCCTGGTATAGTTTTATCGCGCTGCTGCTGGTGGCCACGCATATGTTATGGCAATTGGCGGAATGGAAACCAAAAGACGGCACCAGTTGTTTGAAAGTTTTTCGCTCCAACGTCATCACCGCCATATTGATGGTGGCAACACTGCTAATCACAAGATTCTAATTCTCGCCGTAACGTTTCAAGCCACTCAGTGCCTGGATATGATCCTGCAGTTCATGCAGGTTTTTCTGCATCTGTGTCAGCGACGCGAGTTTCCATTGCTCATTCTGATTGCCCGCCAACGGATGCAGCCACGATGCCGCCTGAGAATAAAAACCCGTCATCATATTTTCCCAGGCGCGCATGTTTTGCTGGGACATCTGGCCCCAGGCGGCGAATGGATTGCCGGTGACCTCAGGCATCGCCTGCGCCATCGCAGACGTCATATAGGCGTATAATTGTTCCTGGTTGCGGCCAAACTGATCCATCGCATAGGACAGATAACCGGGCAGCAATTGCGTGCTTTGTTCACCGCCGTAAAAACCAATCAACTTGCGCAGGAAATTCGTCGGCAATAAATATTGGCCGCCGGATTCTTGTTCCGCAATAATTTGCGTCAAAACCTGGCGCGTCAATTCCTCGCCGGATTTTGCATCGATGACCTCGAAATCAATGCCGTCGCGCACCATTTGCGACAAATCTTCCAGCGTCACATAGGCGCTTTTGGACGTATGATACAACCGCCGGTTGGCATATTTTTTAATGATAATCGGGTTGGGTTTTTGACTGGGTTTTTGTGCTGGCGTCATAGCATATGCATACGTGTCTTATTGCGCGAAAGCAAGAAAATCGTCATGCTACCGCATGGAGAATCCGCAAGACATGGCGAAAGCTTATTTGGATGCCTGGCAAACCCAGTGGTCGGGCTTGATGGCGGACCCAGTATGGCAAGCCGCCGCGCAGCAGCAATGGCAACAATTTGCACAACAAATGATGTCCTCCACCGCGCCGTCTGGTAATGTGAAATCCGATGAACCGCGGTCCCCGTCCCATTCACCTGCATCAGACCTTGGCGCTCAATTGCTGGCAGAGTGCTTTATGCGCATGGCACGCCTCGAAGCTCGGGTGGCCGATCTGGAATCCAACCTTTCAAAATAATTCCGTCCTGTTTGGCGCGGCGAAAAATCTGCCCGAATTTCCAGCGGCGTTATGGACGGAGATTCAATCGCGCTGGACGCAATTTCATGCCGGCGTGCATCAATATCACCAGCATCCCTTTCACCGAACGCCGTGCGATCTACCGCTGTTATGGCAGCAAGGCACCACGCGGTTATTTGATTATGGTGCCAAAAATTTAACAGGTGGCATTCCGCTTTTAGTTATCCCGTCACTCGTCAACCGCGCTTATATTCTGGATCTATTGCCGGAAAAATCGTTTTTGCAATTTTTATCCGTGCGCGGTTTTCGGCCGTTATTGATCGATTGGGACACGCCGGGCGACATGGAAAGAAATTTCGGTCTGTCGGGATATATCACGCAGCACCTATTGCCGATTTATGATTTTGTGCGCGGGCAATATGATACGCCGCCTGCCGTCATGGGTTATTGCATGGGTGGAAATTTGGCCTTGGCGCTAGCTCAACTGGCCGTATCCAAACCGCCCGCGATGGTATTGTTGGCGACAGCATGGGATTTCCATGCACCGGGCATGCCGCGTTTCACACCCACGATGGCAGAGCAATTGATGCAAATCGTCATGCAAAAGGGCGAACTGCCGGTTGATTGGTTGCAAAGTTTTTTTGCCGCGTTGGATCCGTTCGGCGCCGTGCAAAAATTCATGAAGTTCGCCGAGATGGATATGCACAGCAACCGCGCGCATTTATTTGTCGCGCTGGAAGATTGGCTGTCGGATGGTGTGCCGCTGACGCCGCGCGTCGCGCTCGAGACCATGCAGGATTGGTATGCGTTTAACACGCCGATGAAAAACGCCTGGCGCATTGCGGATCACATTATCAATCCCGCCACGCTGAACATTCCCACGCTGGCCGTGCTGCCGCAGCAAGATCGCATTGTCTCGCCTGCCTCCGCCGCCGCGCTGGCCGGATTAATTCCCGGCGCCTTATCGCTCACGCCCTCGCTCGGCCATATCGGTATGATAGCCGGCCGCGACGCGCAGACCAAAGTCTGGCAACCGATTGCGGACTGGTTACATGGAAAAGAGCCAAAATCTGATAGATTGTAATAGAACCGAATAAAAAGTAGTTTTAGTTATCAACTGGGAGCAGTGATGAAGAAAATAACGATTTGCATAAGTATTTTCATAGGATTGCTATTATTTCCCACAGGAGTGTACGCCAAAATGCATCAGAAAACCGAAGACGGCGAAGCGATTTGCGCGCAAATCAGCAAGGATATAGAAGCCCTGAAGCCGGATTTCCCGCAACTAAAGGATTTTAAAGCTTCCCAGGCTTCCAATAACTCGGAAATTAATTATAGTTACCATCTTGATAAACCCGATTCCAGTATTCCAGGGTGGCGTGGCGGCGTCCCGCAACCAGCCCCGGACGGGATATGGATACGCATAGTGTTTTGGGATGAAAACGACAGCGTTGCCGCTATGAGCCAGCTCAATTCCCAAATTGGAGATCCGCCGAGGCGTATTGGTCCTTACCGTGTTACGTTCGTTGTCATGGATGGTTCAGATAATAAGCCTCTATATGGACCAATCTACGAAATCCTACAAAAGCACGGACTTAAAGATGTGGAATTCAAGGAGCTTCACTAACCTATGGAGCGGCGCATGAAATACGTTTTTTTATTTTTTACTATTTTGCTTGGTTCCATGTGCGCCAATGCGGATTCACCACAACCTCCCGGATTATTAGAAAGTCTGAATTATGAAGCAGATGGCGAAAAATTCCGCGCGGAAGCTATACTGGATGATGGCAATGACTGTGATCTGGTAATTTACAACATCAAGAATGAAAAGGATCCGATTTTATTAGTCCGGAAAAATGACTTCTTAACCTGCACTAGCCGTACAGACGTTGCAGGACGCATTCATAGGTTTAAGCTTAACTCTCATGGTGGATTACAAGCGAGTTCCACTTGGGCGGAATCCGGCGTAGGCCGCGATCATTGGGATGAAACGATCACCATTGTGCATCGTAACGGTAAAATCTGGGTTGGCGGGTATAGTTATAAAACAGAAGACGATATTACAGGTTACCGGCATGACTGTGATGTTAATTATCTGTCAGGCCATGAAGATATCATTGACCGATCAGATAGTCGGGAACCCACTTATCATTATCATTTAAAAATAAATACTCCGATTCCATTATTAAGCACCTGGTCGAAAGATCACCAACCGCCCAGATGCAAACCTGCTGAAAATTGATCATAATTATTTTACATACACATAACTCCTCTTGCCAGCCCGTCCGGCTGCACTAAAAACAAGGTAACCGGAGTTACCAACCCATGTCACAAAACCAAGCCGTCATCATTTCCGCCGCGCGCACGCCGATTGGCGCTTTTAACGGCGCTTTCGCCAATGTGCCCGCGCATGAACTAGGCCGCATCGCGATCACCGCCGCGATGGAACGGGCCGGTATCAAACCTGGTGATGTCGATGAAGTCATTATGGGGCAAATTTTAACGGCGGCGCAGGGGCAAAATCCGGCGCGCCAGGCCGCAATGACCGCGGGCATTCCCCAGGAAAAAACCGCGCTGACTGTGAACCAGGTGTGCGGTTCGGGTCTGCGCGCGGTAGCGCTGGCGGCACAGGCGATTCTATGCGGCGACAGCAATATCGTTGTCGCAGGCGGACAGGAAAGCATGTCGATGGCGCCGCATGCAGTGCAGATGCGCGCGGGCGTAAAGATGGGCAATGCGACGCTGGTTGATACTATGATCCATGACGGCCTATGGGAAGCGTTCAATAATTATCACATGGGCGTGACGGCGGAAAATGTCGCCAAGGCGTGTAACATCACACGCGCAATGCAGGATGAATTAGCAACCGCGTCACAAAACAAAACCGAAGCAGCCATGAACGCGGGCGCATTCACCAAAGAAATTGCACCGGTGACGATCAAGGGTAAAAAGGGCGACACCGTAGTGGACACGGATGAATATCCGCGCGCGGGCGTGACATTCGAAAGCCTGGCCGCTCTACGCCCTGCCTTTGATAAAGAAGGCACCGTCACGGCGGGCAACGCGAGCGGAATTAACGATGGCGCGGCGGCACTGGTGGTGGCGAGTGCGGCGGAGGCCGCCGGACGCGGCATTAAACCGCTGGCGAGAATTGTGTCCTGGGCCACGACGGGCGTTGATCCGAAAATCATGGGCACCGGCCCGATTTCCGCTAGCAAAAAAGCGCTGGAAAAAGTGGGCTGGTCGGTGGCCGATCTAGATTTGATTGAGGCAAATGAAGCCTTTGCCGCGCAAGCCTGTGCGGTGAACCAGGCCATGGGCTGGCCGATGGATAAAGTGAATGTGAATGGCGGCGCGATTGCGCTGGGTCATCCGATTGGCGCATCGGGGGCGCGCGTCCTCGTCACTCTTCTGCATGCTTTGGAAGCCCGCAACCTGAAACGCGGCCTGGCCACGCTGTGCATCGGCGGCGGCATGGGGATTGCGCTGTGCGTGGAACGCTAATCCGTTACAGGCTTAATTCTGCAATCAGTACAGGATTTTCGTTGTGATGCTGCTTTGCGCTATTGGTCGGCTGCGCATTTGAAGACTCAGAGCCTAACGAACGAGATCTTCGTCGGACCAAACTTCTTGCACTCATAATATTTTGCTGAGGTTCTTTTAGCTTACCTAATAAAGCACACATAGAAGATTCCCGAGCTTGGATATTGCCAGCATTAGGTTCTACAGCAGTTGCTGCGTAGTGATCTAGGACATAGGCAGCGGTTACCTCTTGTCCTTCATGCACTTGCTTTGCCGAGAGGATTTTTTTCTGATCTTCTTTATCACTTAACCTTATAATAAACTTTTGAATATCGACACCCTTTCCATACCTGCAAAAAACTTCTACTACGCCTGGCGCAGAAAAGCCATCTACCGCTAACTTAAAATGACTTCTTGCAAGTCTTGGAAATAGTTTCCAACGCAATTGCGTATGCCTAGAAACAAACTCTTCAACACTCGAACTATAGCCGTCCGCAGGCTTCTTATGATGAATCAGTGCATAGAACGCGGCGGCTGTTCCGCTTTTTAAAAGAGGGCCCAAGAGAGGCGATTTTTTAAATTTTCTTGATTGGGTTACATCTTTCATTGTTACTTATCTCCATATTCTGAGGTTTAGAAATAAAATCTATCATATGAAATATTAAAAATGCTAGTTTTTCTTTACTTGCATGGCCAAGGACCACTATCTTACAATATCCAGGGGAAGATATTTATAATGGAAACTTATGCCTTTTGATCTTCCGCGTTTATTAGTTATCTCCAACGGGCAGCAAACGTACGCACCGGTTTTGGAGGTGTTAAAAAATTTATGCGCAGCGGGGGCGCCATGGCTTTTACTGCGTGAAGATTATTTGACCTTGGAACAGCAGCGCGGATTGGCAGTCCAACTGATGCAGCACGCACAACAAACCAAAATTTCGATTAGTGATGATGTGAAATTTGCGCTGCAGATCGGCGCGCATGGGATTCATGTGGCGGCAGATGCAGATTTGCATGACGTCCGCGCCGCCGCACCCAATCTGACCATGGGCGTGCATTGCCATTCACCCGCGGAGGTCGCGCGCGCTCAGGCGGCCGGGGCGGATTACGTCACCCTCAGCCCCGTTTTTGCCACAGCCAGTAAGCCTGGTTATGGTCCCGCGCTGGGCCTGGAAATGCTGCGCCAAACCGCACAGGCCCACACCATTCCCGTCCTTGCACTGGCGGGCATTGCAATGGAAACCGTTGCGGACTGCCTTACCGCCGGCGCGCACGGTGTCGCCATCATGGGCGATATCATGCGCGCGGATGATCCAGTAAAACGTATGCAGGCTTATACAAAAGCGTTTGGCCCCTAGCAGAATCTCTTTTCTTTCGTTAAGAGCAATAAACTCAACCCCAAAGGCCTTCTCATGATTGACACCGTACCCGCTTCAACCAAACGCACCGCCGTGATTACCGGCGGTAACCGCGGCCTGGGCGCAGCAGCCGCGAAATCATTGTTGGCTGCGGGACACAATGTGGTAGCGATTTACATCGGCCGCGTGGATGACGCACACAATTTCAAAAAGGAAACCGGCATTGACGTTTACAAATGCGATGTCTCACACTTTTCAGAATGCAAGGAAGTTTTTGGCGCAATTGAGAAGAAATACGGCGCCATTGATATCCTAGTGAATAACGCGGGCATCACGCGCGACAGCTTTATGCACAAGATGGAATTGGCACAGTGGGAAGCCGTGATTACGACGAATTTAAACAGCCAGTTCAACACGACGCGTCAGGTGATTAACGGCATGCGTGACCGCAAATGGGGCCGTATTATCAACATTTCCTCGATCAACGGACGCAAGGGACAGTTCGGTCAAACGAATTACAGCGCGGCGAAGGCTGGTATCTTGGGCTTTACTATGGCACTGGCGCAGGAAAATGCGAATAAAGGTATCACCGTAAACGCCATTTGCCCCGGTTATATTTTAACGGAAATGACCCAGGCCATGGCGCCAGAAATTCTGGAATCCATCCGCACCCAAATTCCAATGGGCCGCTTGGGCCAGCCGCATGAAATTGGCGATATGATTGCTTATCTTTGCAGCGACAGCGCAGCCTTTATCACCGGTGCAAAATTTGACGTGAATGGCGGCCAATGGATGGGTTAATTCCCACTCTTTAATAATTTAGTAAGGACGATAGTAATAAACCGATGGTGGCGGAGAAGGGTAGTTTTCATTCGCTGCATATCCACCGTCCCACGATGTATTAAAATCACGATCTGTCAGCAGTAATTTTTGGGATGTCGTTAACATGGCTATCTCCTTCATGCTTTTTAAATTTTAGGCTGAAAGAGATAAGATATCGATTATGACTAGAGTAACTGATTGATTTATCAAATTTTTATAAATTAATGTGCAATCATCGGTCCCATTTGCTGGCCGCCTAATAAATGCACATGGAAATGCGGCACTTCCTGACCCCCGTGAACACGGCAATTGGAAATCAGACGAAAGCCATTTTCCGAGATGCCTAGCTCTGCTGCGACCTTGGCCACGGCCTGCCAAAATCCTTTCGCACTGGTTGCATCCGCATGCAGGCCGAAATCCACAACATCCATATATTCGCCTTTGGGAATGACCAGTGCATGCACCGGAGCCTTGGGATATAAATCATAAAAGGCTAGCGCATAGTCATCTTCATAAATTTTCTTAGACGGAATTTCACCGCGCAGAATCTTAGCGAAAATATTATTGGAATCGTAAGACATACTTCTAAAAACTATGATGCCACCTTAAGTTTTGTGCTATGCATGCTCATACGCGTTGCCAAAAGATCATAAATATCTTGTGGCTCCAGGCCGGTATCCGCCCATAAGACCAGCATATGATATAGCAAATCCGCAGACTCCTCGGCCAGGCGCGCCGTATTATTTGGGGTACTTTGCATTGCCGCAATAACAGTTTCCAGGGCCTGTTCGCCCAGCTTTTGCGCGATTGCGGGCGTTCCCATGGTCATCAGTTGTGAAGCATAAGAATTCGTGCTGGGTCTGGTTTTCCGATTTTTGATCAGGCCATAGGCCATTTCAATGGTATAGGGTTGGATGTTACGCATAAAGCCCTCCCGGAAGCTGATGGTTGAAATCCGAAGCACACCATAACTGATTTGCAACCCGCGCGCGAGGGGGTTTTAAGGTTGGAATTGGCCGCGCAAGGCATCCATGGCCTGGATGCATATTTCAACATCACGAGGAAGTGCGACACGGACACGATGATTTTCTGCTGGCGTGCTTTTATTCCAAAGAAAATCAGACCCGGAAACAACCGCAACGCCAACTTGGCTTGCCCTATCGGCAAAATTTTCCCCTGTGAATGGGCCAGTATCCAGCCAGGCCATGCTCGCCCCAACAGGACTTAGAGCATCAACCCCCAATGGGTTTAAAGCGGCAACCAAAATCTCTCTATTTTCTCGCACGTGATTGCCATGGAACGGCAGAGCCATGAGTCCGTTTGCCAGGCTTAAGGTGAGAGTTGGAGGATAGGCGATGGTCCTGCGCATGATGGTGGCTAAATCATGCGCTAAATTTGCCGAAGCTGAGATAAATGCGGTTTTCTCACCCTTCATCGGCCAAGTTTTGCCCGTATCCTCAATCATTAAAGCGGATATTTCCTGGCCAGGCCGGGATAACAGCGCGTATTGGTTATATCGCTTTTCTGGCGACGTATAAAAGCGAAAGCAATTATCAATGATTAAAGTTTTACCAGTTTCATGACAAAAATTCACCAGATAAACAAACATTTTATAGGACATCATAAATCCGCTCGGATTATTTGGCAGACAAATGAAAATTGCATCACTTTTTAAAGTGTACATTTGTTGAAAACTTTTTTCATCCAACAGCCAACTTTCCGGCAATACTTCCAAATCCAATCCTGCTTGTTTGAAGATGTCTGGAATGAAATCCACCAAGGGTTCAATGACAGCCACGGAAGGCGCATTATCTCTGCCTTTTTGATGTTCGCCTTTAGAAAATTTTGCCTTCATCAGATCGGCAGTGGCCTGAATACAACAAGAAGCCGAATAATGAAATCCGCACCATTGCATCCACTCAGTCCTGGTTTGCGCGCCTAATTCAAAAAAACGCTGAAGAAATTGGTCTTCCAATTCGGGGGCAAGACTCTCATCCAGCGCAGCAACATTTTCACCCAACCTATCAAGCACCGCTTTTTCTGCCGGAGTGTAGCGGCGCATAGGATAACCCACAGCAAAATCAAACTTTTTTCCACGCGCGCATATCGCGCGTTGGGTAGTATCTTTGCTGGCCATTGTTTCCTAATCCGAAAAAATTATGAATAGCCTGCTTTTAGTCTACCGGGGCTTTTAAAGGCAAGTTTTTTTCGCAGATGGCGGCAATTTCTTCTTCGGTAAAGGGCAGAGTCTTAGCCAGAGACCATAAAATCTCAAATTGCTGGCGATATAACTGTGCGATTTGTTCATTCTCTGTAATCACGACACTTACTGGCGGGCCATAGACGACAATAGCGTGTTTATTGCCATAAGTCATGGTGGGAATCATGCCGAATAATTCCCGCGCTATCCAGCGATAAGTTGTGGCGGCAGGCGGAAAAACAAAGTGACGGTCGTTTTCACATAAAATGGCGCGTTCTTTGACGCCGATCTTAAGCATGCGTTTGATTTGGTTGCGGATCAGATCTTCTGTCCCTGCAACGGCCTGATATTTGGTCTCATCCATACCAGTGCTCAACAATTCGCCCCCCATTTTCAAGCAGGTTTGATAGATGTCTTCCGATAATTTCGTCATGACATCTTTGCCTTGAAGTCGCCAGACCTCCAGCTTCTGGCCCTTCAGGCGCACGCCAGGTTCTTCGGTGAATTCAATTCCGGCGGTTTCCAGTGCTTTTTGGATAGCTGCAATCGTATCCGCCTTGGCATTGCCATGCCCACCTTCAAAACTGTTTAAGCTGGCCCGCGAGAGGCCAGAGGTTGCGGCCAGATCGACCAGCGTCCAGTTCAAAAAAGCCCGTGCGGCGCGACACTGTGCGGGCGTTAGCATGGTAAAGTTTTGGTTATCATGATTTAATAATATCTTGTTTTCCCTAAGGATTTATGACCAAAGCGAAAAATTTTCAATTTTATGCGCATGAAAGTAAAAAATAATTTGCTTTCAGAGTCCCATTTATCATAAAGTTAACTATAGGCTGCTTTTTGTCTAAAAAACGAACCGTAGCTGAAATATTAAACTCTAAACCTTATTAAATTGGAGACTGGTATGGACACTTTGTTACAAGCCCAAATGCTGGCCGAACGCTGCCAGATGTATCTGCGTCACCTGCGCGGCGTGGTTTACCTCTTGAATATGGAGGCCATGGCGATCCGCCCCGGGATCTTGCCGCCGGACTGGCGTGGCCTGATGGAGCAAATTACGCATTTGGCGGAAGCGACAGAACGTGAAGTCCAGCATTACCACCAGCTTATTAAGGAAAATTCAGGCGAAACGGTGGCCAATGATACGGGCCGCCGGGCCAAGGCCGCCTGATGAAAGATTAAATGGTAAGAGAATGAGACGGCGGGCCGCACGGAGCTTTGTACCCTGTCGGGCGCGCTGGCCGGCTCATTCTCTTACCGTTCCATTCCCGGGTTGTGACCGGGTGAGAGGCTGTGCAAGCCCGCGTTAAACTTGTGCGGTTTCTCACCTGATGACAACCCGGGATATTTGAGAGTCTCCGATTATAATAACCCTCTCCCGCCAAAAAAGTTTTTTACTTGCATGAATGTATGGTACCTTTAGTTATAACTAAACGAAGGATATTAAGTGCGCCGTATATCGCAAAAAAAGCTTACGCCTGAACAAATTAATAAACAGCTTAGTGCGGTCGGCGGCGCCATTAAGAGGAACAAGGCCTATCAAATCTTGAATCGTGCCGTGGACCCGCTGACTGCGTACAGTGCCTTTGCTGTATTTCTATGGGGGCTTTCAGGATTCTCATTAAATCCATATTCGAAGCAGTTTGCGGCGTCTCAACGTCGCGTGGAAGCAAGTCAAAAAATTGCCTATGAAAAACTCGCAAAAGAGCCAGAGGCAAAAAAGCTGCTTGAGGCCCCTATCGGACGGCAAGGCGACACGCTGGGGCATTTCTTTCAAAGTAGTTTGACCAAGAGTCCGGAAAATAATATATTCACTGTAATGGTGGAAGATCGGGATCCGGTCACCAGAGGGATAGATCCGAGCAAGACAACAGAATTCCTCACAGGATTGGATAGGTTATTACAGGGATATCCTCCTCTAAATGCGGATCTATCATCCTATAAAAAGATTCAGGAGGAGTACAAGGATTATAAGGACGCCGCGAAAAAGCGAGCCCTAGGCGGACTTGGAGGATTTATCCTTTTAGCAATATTAATCTCAACTAACCTCAGTTTAGGTTCCATCTTTAAAGAAAGATTGCAAAGACGTCGAGGAAGGTTGCTGGATAAAGAACAACAGCTTAAAAGCTATTTGCCACAAAACTCCTCACAGGGTCTTTTATTGCGTGCAAGCACAGACTCTAAAACCCCTGATACATTGCTTCGGCCAGCTGCCTTAGGTCCTACCACCGACCCGACATTGCTTTTAAGGGCGGCAGGGAATGATGAAAGTGAGCAACCGACTGTAGCATCCAGCGGTACTTATGAACCTACCCAGGCAATCCCAGAAGCAACTGTACCTGTAGGCTTTACACCTCAGCCATAAGCTTTGCTTAAAACACTAGGGCTTGTCCTGAAATTAGCACTTTAAAATTTCAAAAAGCGCTGACGATTGCAATTGCGGCAGGATGGCCAGCAAATCATTCGCTGCCATGGCCACGCAGCCCGCCGTGGGCCCATAATTATCTTGGGCCACATGCCAGAAAATGCAGCTGCCCATCCCAGGTACGGGCAGATTATCATTATGCCCCAACACCACCAGAATATCATAACGGTGATCTTCGCGCCAAAGCGTTTCGTGCGAGGCATTAAACGGTAAGGTCACACGGCAGTTATAATCCGGATGGGCCGGATCATCGCACCATCCATCCGTGTGCGTGATTTCATGTATGGGAAAATGGAGAGGCGGTAAGGTAATGCGATCCGACCGAAACCAAACACTTCGAATGGGATAGATGCCTGCAGGCGTGGCGCCATCACCTTCGTGTTTATCGGCAGCATCCATTACACCTGTCCACCCTAGCGCGCATTGATACGTGCGCCCGTCAAATACCAAGCGGCCATCGGGGAAAACCTGAATCATTCCTTCACCTTATCCATCTTTTAGAAGCCGGCTAATATCGCTCTATCACTTTTTTACCAATTTTTATGGTTAAATTTAGAGGCTGAAGTAATTAAGGAACGCTTGGAGGCGTATTCTGGCAACCGCCCTTGCGCTGTCCGGCTGCGTTGGGATTTTAGTATAATCCACTAGACTGTTAGTTTCAAATATATAAAAATGGCGCATGGAAACTGTGCCGTTTTTACTTTTGATGATAATAGGGCTTGGTTATTTATACGGTTCAACATCATTTAAATTTTTGGCAATCACGCCTTGGCTCAAGAAATTCAATGAAACAAATTCAAATTTCGCATCCATTTTATTGGAAATTATGAAAGCTGCCATTCCAATTTTGTTGTTATTTCCGACAGATGCCGCACTCCCCATTCAATATCTTGCAGGCCGTGAAGTAAATCTTTTTGGATTGCTCTTCGGTTTTGCAATGATTTTCGGCCATATGTATCCTATTTGGCGAAAATTCAAGGGCGGCGACAGTACGGCTACCGCCTTTGGCGTATTGTTAGCGTGGCATTGGCCGACGGGTATATTGGTTGGGCTGTTATGGGTTATAATTACGCTGATGTTTCGGGCTACTTCTTTGGCAACCATGATTGCGGCACTTTGTACGCCTTTCATTATGTTTGGCCTGGCTTTGTTCATGTCGACCAGCACCTATCCATCTCACATTCAGTACATAACGTTGCATCCAATCAATCATTTGGAGGATATTTTTGAACAAAATACTTTATCCATCAAATTATTTATAACTTGCTTCGTTTTATTGCTTCTTTTCTGGAAAAACCGTGCCAATAGTTAGCTGCTATTTTCAGGGCTGGGCCTAAAATAGCTTTTGTGAAAAAATAATTTCTAGCCCCAGACACCTATTTCCTATATCGTGAAAATCCAGCTGGGCCGGATGGTCGCGGCGGCTTCGGTCGTCGAGGAAAGTCCGGGCACCATGGGAAAAGGGTGGCGGGTAACGCCCGCCCGGAGTAATCCGAGGGACAGTGCCACAGAAAATAGACCGCCCCTCCATTTTATTTTGGCGGGGTAAGGGAGAAAAGGTGCGGTAAGAGCGCACCGCGCGGGCGGCAACGTTCCGCGGCACGGCAAACCCCACCCGGTGCAAGACCACATAGGCGGACAATCGGTTTTCCCACCGGTCCGCGGGTAGGTTGCTTGAGCGGCCGGGTAACCGTCCGCCCAGATGAATGACTATCACCGCGCAAGCGG